>JAAUXU010023735.1_pt1 | contig 38511 bp, 31 predicted proteins | sample 7278151 | NCBI WGS metagenome assembly JAAUXU01 (sample SAMN14350113, study PRJNA611818) | marine sediment metagenome | isolation source: surface marine sediment (1.8m) | place: French Polynesia: Moorea | collected 2018-08 | reverse complement strand
GTCCCAGTATCAAATCTACACGTTCCACATCAAAATTCCACCTCAACATGTTTCAGTACAGCGTAGGAGGTGATGTCATGACCGACGCAATTACTTATGACCAGGACTGTATAACGATTACCGGCTCGTAGTGGTCCTTGCAACCGTTGTCGGGTGGGAACATTGAATTTGGACAAATTCCAAATGTTTCTGGCTGATCAAAATCTCCCAGCCACTCATACGTGACAGGGTCGAGAGAATTTTCCGACGGGCACCAAAACCAATCCTGTTTGTCACGATTCTTGTCATGACGGGTGCAAGTCTCGTAGTACCTAAGTTAGCAAAATTGGTTCATCCGACCTAATAACAACGCGATCTAGAATCCGCCCAAGGGTGAGTACTCACTGTCCACTCATGTAGAAGGGCAAATTGCAATAGTCCCCCTCTGCACCTCCCTGTAACACTACAGCCCACTCATTCAATGGGCATCGGACCCAATCAGTCATCTCCCCAGATGTTGTATCGACGCTGCTGGCGCACCAAGAGTCTCCCTCGGAATCTTTGTATGCATGGGAGAAGATTATTTACAGTAAACTCAAAAGCATCGAGGTCTTTTTCTTCATACCAACATCGTGATACTGATCCGTGGTGCATCCGTCATACGTTGTTCCATCTTTGATGAACGGCAAGTGGCAGGAGTTTTCACCGTCACTCATGGGGCGAGCCTCGCAGATGTATCCCAGATGCTTCTCGGTCGTAAGCAGGCCTGCGAATATACACATGTAAATACATGCATATACACAGTGTGCAATTGTGCTCTCGCATGGGTTCTGCTACTGCAGTAGTTGGTCTTGTCACCCTCTCACGCACCGTCAACAACGAATCCTCCTCCGTTGCATTCAACATTGATGACTTTAAGACCACCAGAGCCGTTGTCGAGAAGTCCATCTGGCTGACCCTGCACTGCCACAAGACAGGTTTCTTCTGTCCCCGGGACATCGATGGGGTAGCCGGGAACCCACTCCAAAAGAGCAGCAATTTCTTTGGGAAGAGGAAATCCATTGGGTCTATGAGGAACACAAGAAGGAAAAACGCCGTGATTCTTGATGCGTCACCGTGAAATGCACGTGCTTACGCTGCGCTCGAGTAGTACAGATTGGCGGCTGCGCCGGTGCCCACTCTCTTGATCCCCATGGCTGTGTGCCCGTTGTTGGTGAACCAGAAGTGCACTGGGTGCGCTCTGGTCAGCGTAGACAGTGAAGAAACAGTTCGCGGCTCCCACAGTCTGGCACCAAGAGAGCGGCACTCGGCGCTTGCGGCAGACACAGACGACACCTGACTGGTTGGAAAGATGGACGAGAACTGAAAGGAGACAATTTCTTGGTCTCTCTGATGACTTATAATATAGGCCTGGCTGCAAATCCTGCAATGCACCTTGTAGCACGTTTGGTCCGGGTAATTTCTGTAAAACCCAACAGGGCAGTTGCTCACTTTACAACTCGGGAGACACTCTTGCCACAGACCGACGTAGTTCCCCTCATTGTCGTTTGTGGTAGAACACCAGGGCGAATGGTGGTTCAGCATAACACAGGTGTCATACAATCTACCTTTGTACCTGCAATTGGATGACCCAAATGGTGACAGCTGTGCTCACAGATCACTTACGCATGTGTGACGAGCACTCCATGGGGTATTTACTTGAAGGGAAAAGCGCACAGATTCAAGTCCACGGTCCTGCATTCCTCATACTGACACACTCCCACCAGGTCCTTCGATGCCGGGGGCAGGGGCTCGCTCGACCAACAAGCCGTGGTCAAGAGTTCGAAACCAGACGAGGGGTCCACTGTCAGGCAGTCCTTCCCCACAGTCCACGTCTCTAAGCTTAAGTCCGTACGAGGAGAGAATCTGGCAGAACGAAACTTATGGTTATGACAAAAGGGTGTGAATGCGACTGTGATCGAGGACTGTCTAGTCATTTCACGTAATCCACAGTAATTCAATTATTTTCATTTTAGCTTTTACAACCTTTTGTGATGGATTCAAGCTATGCTTGAGCATAAAACGTGCTTACTCGTTGGACACGATAACTGCAAAGTCGTCCACTCGCTGAAGTCCAGACCACAGGTTTATCTGAGGGAAAAAATACATGTGCGTTAGTGTTACGTAAGATTAATACATTATGTTAACACGGCATAATGTACAGAATGTTAATAAATGCAACATGCAGTACGAAAACATTGGGTATACGTGTGTTGTTCGCCCGCCTGATGCAAAGACTCACCGACGTTGGATCTGAGACGTAGTCCCTTCCTACTTCCCATAACAAGTCTGCCACCATTCTTGCTTCGTGCATCGTCTGTGGAACGAAAAGCCTGGAACCTTCACTGCGACACAACTCGTCCGCCGAGTGCACTGAGTGGTGACTGGGGACAGAGTGACGTCACCTTCGACTCAATGACGTGCGCGAGAAAGTCATTGTTACTCACATTTGCGCTCCTTCGATCAAGCCTCCGACAGGGTTCAGTTTGAAGCACTTCTCGCTCTCAAACCCATTCGTCGGACTAACCCAAGTTTTGTACTCGTAGCCTTGTGGGCAGTTAGCGTATCGAAACGCACAGAAGAAGGCATGAATCTCGGTGCACAAAGCGGTGCGCCAACGGAATCTGGCAGAGGAGCACATTCTTTAGATGCGATACTGTGGACAGTCACGGCAAAAGCTAACCCCAAGGCTTTATCCGCGACGACGCAGTTGCCTTGTAACTCATTTGGCTGTCCAGGGGCCCAATCGGTTGCACTGTGACGCATCGGAGCCCCGTTGCTCCAGTGCCATTGACCGTCTTGAAAGCGCAGCCCAATCCAGATTGTTTGGTTGGGAAAATGTTCAAACTAAAGCCAGGGGAAGACGCATGGACGAGTGTTCTCTTTGTACCACTCGGTTCTCACCTACCCTCTTATTCATGGCCTCTCTGAAGATCACGTTCTGCATGTTGTCACCGGAGACCGGGTAGTACACGACGTCCCCACGAACACCGGTGCTTGAGCAGCTAATAATTGCTTCTTCCACTGTCACCATTGCCGGCACTTCCCCGGATCTCCCAAGGCGGACGCAGACACGCCCCAAATAGGTGTATCCGGAGATGCATTTATCAATATTAGCAGCTAATTCTCCGCCACCGTGACCACGACCAATGGTATCGTCTTCAGCCGGTGTAACATTGGAATCAGCTTTGAAACCCGACGCAGCCGGAAGGCAACGGGCACCGGACGAACTGGTGTAACAATGCTAACACGAGAAAAACTGGCAATCTCCAAAGCTCTTTAAGTAGCAAATCGGGCAAAAATCCGTAATCCATTTTTCTCACCTGCTTCGTTTGGAATGGTATGAAACCATAACTGTTTTCTCCGTGGAAAGTCTGGTATACGAGATCATTGGCCGAGTCAATCAGTACCTGACCGGACCAAATCTTGCTCATAAAGTTATAAAGGTCAGGGTTCATCTGATTCTGTATCTCGAAGCCCAAGTCCTTGATCAAACCACGTTGGTGCACTGGAAAGAAGTATGACGGCATACTCGTGTCAGACGGGCAAAAGTTTGCAGGAAATCAACAACATGCCCTGGGAATCACAATTGTGTATTGCACCATAGTCTGTGATGCAATGTACAACATCATGTACTGAGTACGGAGTATTCGTACATACTGGGTCACCCAGGATGGCAGTCAGAACGTCGTGCCGTCAACTACGGACTAGGTATTCCGTATAAAGTATTCTTACCGCCAGTAACTGCTAGAGCCAACAGCTTTGCCCCTCCATCCACGAAGATCTTGTCTATGATAGGAAAAATGTTGTTGTGGACGACATCGCGAAACTCGAGCATTTTGTCGCCGTCAACGTACAGGTGAAAGCCATTTGCCCTAAGCTTGATTTCAGTTTCGGTGGGCAGACCCTCCTGAACATTAGAGGACCTTTTCAAGTCTGATACCACAAAGTATTTCATGTGGGCAACAAAAACTACACACACCTGCACAGTCTTGGGCAGCCAAAACGACACCGGCGAGGAAACTTTACCAATGTCATTCGTCACTGTGGCCATAAACACTCGATTCGCCTCGTCCAACGACATCGTGTAGACCATGCGATTTTGCGTCGGAGTATCGAATAATGTCAGAGAAACTAAAATACGATCAATGCGGACAGAAAGTCGACATTACAGTGTTATCTCACAGGTCTCGTTCTGTGACGTCGTGAACTTGACGTAGATGGAGCCCCCAGGAAGGAGTTCCTTTTCTTTTAGGCCCTCCCAACTGCTCTTGGCCAACAGATCGGAGGTAGTCATCTCTGAAAGAAAGTGGACTTGCCAAAAGTACTTTAGCGCGTTGTAAGAGGCGCTGAACAAGAACTCACCGTAAGTGACTTTCTTCTCATCCATATAAGGATTCATCTTGTACTGCTCTTCCCCAGTCATACCCAGAAGATCAATTGTCAGGTCAACCTAAGCAAAGCGTTCGCTAGAGACCTTAAAGGTTGAAATGGCACTTTTCACCTGCGGCATTGCTTCCTCCAGGTTAATTCTCAATGCTGTTGTCTTCACAGGGTAAGGAAAAAAGATCTTTCTTCTGATTTGTTGGCTGACCTGATCACTAGCAGGACCCTCGAACAGACGAAAATGCTACAGCAACAAGATATGGCACGTAAATATCCCGATTTGGTAAAATATACGTATTGAATGATGCTCTTCCCTACATAAGCTGATGTGGAAAAAGTAGTTTAGCACATGCTTACATTACAACATTACTGATCTAAGTCTCACCATTCCTCCAGGAGGAAGTTCTTTGAAATCCGTAGGCTTCAGCACAGTCCAGGGCACGTAGGCGACGCCAAATTGCCTCAAATATCTGTCCCTGTCGGTTGACAAGTCCACGCCAGTTATCATGACCGCACTCTTCGTCTCCACCAAGATAAAGTTACTAGATTCGCCTGAAAGACAAGGTGACTGTGTCAGTTCTGTAAGAAATCATGCAGATGTCTCAATGGCATCGGATAAAAGCTCACTTGAAAGGAGGGGATTATACAAGAGAGTTAAGGAAACCGGCCAGGCTGAAGGCGTCGTCATCCCCATGGGTGCAGGAGCAGAGAATAAGTCTGGTGCGGGCACCAAGCGACCGCAAAGCGGCTGGGAGCCAAGCACTCGAGCTAGAGAATAACAACAGGCTCATGCATGCAATTCATGTGTGAACTTAAATCTGTCCTAGCTTACCCAATGGTGCTTTGCACACTCCCCTGGCATCTGGACAAGCGGCGATAACCTCGAGGGTGTCCTGAGTCGAATCAAGGTCCCACACTACACAACCAGTACCTCCCGCTCCGGCACCTCCAAGATAATCTTCGTCATCTGGCAGCGTCGGAGCTCCACCCGGCACTGCAGCTGTAAAGCCTTGCAGCCCAACTCCGTGCGAGTAGTCTGCGTGGATAACGCCACCTTGACGCTTGTGCACATATCTGTAACCCACGTGGAAGAGCCGCGACGGCGCAAATGAATGCGTCACGAATACGGTCTCCTCTCCAGACTCAGGAAACCAAAGGTGGGATCCCTGCGTGTGTAAATTCAAGAGGGTTGATGTTTGACCTGGTAACAATAGCGTGCAGTGATTCCTTCGAGTCACTAAGTAATAAGTTTTCACCTCATGCAGACAGGAATATCGATGTCACTTTCACGCTCCATCACACACGCACGTATGTCCAGTGCGTAGGTATGTACTATCTAGGTACATATGTACATGTACGCATAAGGACAGTACTCACTTTTTCCATGCACTGGTCCTCGTTCTCCTTGATATTTGTGTCGTAGCTCTGGGCTTCCACGTAGCAATGGTCTCCAAACCTCTTTTCACCGTTAGGGCAAGTGGCCACGTAGACAGAGTAAGCATCGGCACCGCCGCAGAGAGATCCGGCATCGTTGGGGCACAGGTCCGTGCAGTCCGAGTCAGGAACCAGTCCAATCACATCAGCAGAAGGAAAGTCATCGTCGAGACAAACGCACTCGGCGCCGGCCCGCCGGACGAAGGCGAACCGGCCCAAAGAGGACGAGAGGCAATGGTGCAGGCACGACATCGGGTCGAGCTGTGCGGCGAACAAAACGCTTTACCATATGACTTGAACTACAGTGGATCTGTACACATCACGTCTACCATGAGAAGTGCGACTTAATGAAAGAGATCCCCCAAACCACATCGGCGCAGCGAACGAGGCACAGGACTGCGATGTGTAGCTGAGACTATTCAGTCCGCTTCTCGGTACCCAGTTTACCAAACTCACCTGTACAACGCTGGAGCCCCCCAACCCACCCGAGGGGTCGTCCACAACCTCAAAGCACCCCACTTCCAAAGGCATGTCGACCAGCAACTCGATTGGAGCCACGGACACTTCAGAGGTCGCCCCCACAGCCGTGAATGTCAGCCTGGCTGTCAGGGTAGCCGAGTTCAGTATTGCTGCATTGTCGATCGCCAGGGCGAAGTAGCCTGGATACGCATCTGCCGAAAAGGAGGAGTCGGTTGCAGACTCTACCACGGAGGTCCCGGCCTCTACTAGAGACAGGTCGATCACGTGAGGTCCCGGAGTAGATGATCGCGCATAGGTCTATCACGAGATACGGTATAAAGAGATACTAGGCTTCATTTGCTTGTGATTTCACTTCTTACTTGAAGAATGGCGGCGAGTTGGACGGAAGAGAGGTAACCGGCGCTAACGATGGAGGGTAACAAGACGGGGGCCTCCACAGTTAGAGACTGACCTTTACCAAACATAAAAAATCACACATGAGTGAAGCTGTGTAATAAGTACCAAGCTGTACATGTTGTGAATACGCACATTTAAAACGTGCGATACATACATTTACAACGAATGATGTTGGAGATACGTGATCACTGCTTGTATGACTAATCAGGTACTCAAGCAGTCTTCAGCGACAAAGTCCTCAACTTACCGGCCGACACGGTGAACACGGTCAATCCGTTTCTGCCATGCCCTCCGAGTGCTATGTGCTTCATTCTGCGCTCTTCCTCCGGATTGGGAGGGCGCCAGCGGGACGCCTCCGGTGCTATAGAGACGGTCCAATCGGGTCCGACTCCCACGGGGAGGCCATCGGCCAGTGGCAGCACGTTCTCTGCAGGACTAGAGCAGATCAAAAAGTGCGCGGCCCAATCCTCCCCGCTGTCCAGGGGTTCCGTGAAAGTCCTCAACAGCTTGGACTTGAGTGCGCGATGTGGGAAGAATTGACAAACGCCCGTCGACGGCGAGTAGAAGAAGACGTCGCAAGCTGCAGAATGAAATTTGGGGGTGCATTGATTAGTGCAGCAAAAAATTGCGGACATGACGAATGCAACGTTGTCGCTTCTCCTTAGCTCAAGATTGGCCTACTCTTCTTTGGCAAGTCTATCATGTTTCGGTCTTTTCTCACCAGTGCCGCTCTGGCAGAGGAGAGAGCATTCATGAAGGTCAACGTTACTGGCCTCCGCCAGTTCAAAACGCTCTTCCATTTGTTCAATGGTGACGCCGCTCAGATTGATGGAGTCGAGGATGGAGATGTCCAAAGCCACTCCGGGATTTAGTTTTACTCTGGGCACCTCAATCCATCTGAAAAGATCAAGAAATTAGATGTAACGATGGCTTGTATTTACGGAAAGTATGTGACTCAGGGCTACTTGCCTTCTGCTGATGCATTTGCGTTTAGAGGCCAATCTCAGGTTGTCCAGTCCCAAGGCCCCATGCACTGCGTGAAAAAGACCTCTGACCTCGACTCTGTCGTGCATTCCCATTGCAGGCAACTGAGCAAGTTCATACATCCACACATCACGCGTTTGCACGGAGCCGTCGTTGAATAGGGAAGTGACCTGGTGTAAGGGGGTTGTTGAGGAGGAAGCCGAGATGCCTTCGACCTTGATAACGTCGAGCTGGCAGTTCTCCTGCATTGAAGGAAGTCAGAGTCAGCAAGAAAGATGACTTGTGATCTATCCAATTCGACCCCAGTCCAGACTTTCTATGAATGACAGCCAATGTCCACTTGAAGTACACGCAATTGTGTTCACGTCATGTGTACTGCAACTGACAAAATCCATTACCCTAGCGTCTGCTACAGTGACTGCGGTTCCACACGAGTGGTGAAACTCCACCAATGGCCTCCTCATGACGTCGGCGAAGCGCGGGAAACTCAACCAGCTCTCTGTCATCTCGTTCATTTGACTCCAGAGAGGCCACCCAGCCAGAAAATAATCTGAGCGAAATAATGTCTTACGTACGTAGAATTACAGTGGGCAATTACGTGGGCAAAAGGAAACTTGACTGTACTTGATCCAGGTCCCTTATTCGTGTTGGTAGGCACTGCCAGCAGTGTCCCATCGGCCGTGACTTGAGTGGTCATCCTCAGCTGACTGGTCGGAAGGGGTCCGGCGGCGTCGCGATGAGGCACTTTTCATCACATGTAAGGTACAAGTTGTCCTCGAACGTGCGTATGCACACTTAATCATTGCAACCAGAGTTGGTGTTACTTACGACCAGACTTGACACACATGGGGGCCAATTCCGCAGTGGCAGTTAGACCCTCTGTCAGAGATATGTGTGAGAACATACAGTAAGTACAATGTGAGTTGTATACATGGGAACTCTCGCCTGTTCCTCCGCTGTAGTAGAATCCAACGGTGTCATCCACAGCACCCATGCTGATCACCGTCAAGTTGGTCATGACGACGTTGACCGCAGAATTGGGGCTGGAGTCAGCGCAGATACCGCGGCACCAACGCAACTGGGCATTGTTTGAGTTGAATACTGCAGAAAGCCAAAGAGCACGTTTCATTCGATGCAATTGCAGAAAGTACAATGGAGAAGATGTCCTTACGTTTCAATTTGACGACATGAAAGGGAGCAGGGGAGATATTGTCCACGGCATCTGAAAAATCTTTAAGTTCTAGATATACGTCGACATCGCACAAGAATTGCTTGTTACCCTTGAAAATTTGAAAGGCTGTAAAGAGATCGTTGGCACTGAGCATGTCTGCCATTCCGTCGTAACCGTGAGACCTGCGTGAAAGTACAATATGCGCCAAAACCGCTTGGCAAGAAAAGTCAATAATGTTGCATTTGGAATCACAAATGTCATGTACGAAGTTTTGTAGCATCAGGTATGTTTACAATGGGACTTTTGAAACTGCGATTGGCCTGAAAGAAGATTCTTGAGCTTATCATCTGTGTCTGCTTGAAGCATCATGTTCCAGGAATAGAAAGTTGTATAGAGCTCAGAAGCGTATGGAGCGGAGTGTGCGCTCTATTGAGTCTTTATAATAGGACCGGAGTAGCAGTCAGCATGAAACAAATGTACTTTCTTGACCAAAGTAGCAGCCATCAGACCCTCATCTTTGTCCGTCATATGTAGCATAATTCGCCAGAGACAATGCCAGTAAATAGCAGACAGACTCCAGCATAAAAAGGTTGCAATTTGACCCCTCTTGGTAAACAATGCTGACGTCATCCGGGCGGTTGAATGGGTCTCGTGATCAGTTGGAAGCTAAGCAATGTACCACTGTGCCTTCTTATACATGTGATCCAACTTGGCACTTGGCCAACAGCAACCAAAGTTCGTAAATTATGACAACGTAAAAATGCCCTGACAGTCTTTATAGAAAATAACGTACTTTGCCCCAAAACGTCACATTGTATTATGCCTGTACTAATTGTCAATTGACGGTTACTGACCTGCAATACTTATCTCCCACTTCTTCCATGCATGGGCACAGCCCAGCTGGACACGCGCTTGTGCTGGAGCGGGAGGTGCAGGTCGAGAGGCTGCCCTGTATTGGCAATAATAAAGATGTCACCATTTTCGAGTCAGATGAGAACACTCAACTCACTTGCGCAAGGCAGATCCTCCTTCCTGAAGGCAGAGCTTCTCTGACGTGAGTGCAACCAGGCAATCCAACTGTGAAGAGCAAGTAATTAAGGTAGTACTAGCATCCGTGGTAACATTTGTACCATCTTCTACCTAGAGCTTCTGTACGAGGGATGGATCTTTGAGCGATTGCGAGATATCCGGTGTCCTCTCTGGGATCAGCAGCGTCCTTGATCTGACTGTCTTCAGAGAAAAAGCTGAATTCGAACTGCGGGGCGTAAGTGACATCGGAAGAGCCTGGTATTAACGACGCCTCCTGTATGAGGTCTGCTCGACCCAAAACTAAGGGGAAAATTGGGTAGTGCTTAGTGTCAGATCACTCTTGACGTGGTAGTGATAGACAGATTGATGACCAATGCAAAGTTATTGAAATGTGCGCCAGTTCATACCTTCTGCGTCTGTCACAGGCCAGTTGTTAATGTTCTAAAATAAAAAAAATGATGAGGGGAGTAAAGGCTCATTTGTGAGTCATTTACCCCAGCGCAGAATTGGTAGTTGGACATCAATGTGATTGCAAAGAGAAGCCATTGAACGAGAGCAGGAACAGGGGTGGCACGGGCAGCAGCCACCATGGTGGCAGCTGGTGAGGATCCGATCGCACACAAGTGAACCACCAAATTGTGCTAGTCAAAGTTTTGCTGCTTTTGTTCTGCTATGAGCTGTTTCATGGCCTGTGGGAAACTAAAGGCTGGTGGTTTGGCATTAGTCGGGTTGTCATTTTGTATGCAAAGAAGAGTGCAGTATACTGCTGTATGATCCCAAAAAATTCAGCATGAAAAGTCTTCGAAGCACTGCAAAGGGTGAGTTTCACTCGTTGCTTGCATGCAAGTGTCCTAAATGACGTCACCTTGCTAGGACGCTGCATACAAAGCTGACTAAGGGCGCTAAAGATAGCTCATGCTGCGCTTTTTTGTGGCTCATACAGCCATTTTCAAGACGTTCCTTGCTTCATGTTTCTCCTGATTGCCATGGATTTTCGCGCAAGTTTCATAGGGTGCTTTTAGCAAGGCATATGGGACCTGCTTTCCACGATGCCATGCACGTAGGGAATTATCAACGAATGCCAATTGCTAATGGCGAATGCTCATAAACCAATGATACCTAAACAATCTGTTTTTCCCCCTTCTTCAAGGCACTCCCTTACACAGCGCGAATTTTTGTCTCACACGGATCTCACGCACATTCGAGGGTGAACCATAGTGACATGAGTAGATTGATCCCTTCAAGTCGTCTATTGACACTCATTTTGTCCGTGTAAGCCCACCCTGCTGCATTTTAAGTACTTGTATTCCTTCGGGTGTACATGCTGTATTCATAATGCTGGGAAAGGCCGGTCGTCCCAGGTGATCCATTCTCTGTTGTGACTTTCTATTTTTCAAGAAAGGCGATGTCATGGAGATCAAGTCTAGGCCCCACGGATCAAGCGTCATAAACATATCATCTTCGCCTTAAAGCTAATATCTGGTGAATGCTGAGCACTTGTATTACACTGTATAGTATGCAATATTTAGCTTCCTATGGCCGTTCACTTCTGTAACTGTTGAAAAGTATACTACTTAAGCAAGCTATTGTGGGAATTCGACTGGAACAATCCTTTGAAATTATAGAATTTGAAATGGGTACTATTAGTGGTGGAACTTTTTCCTGATTCCTGGTTTCCGTCTGGAGGTAGTTTGGAAGCCTGGAGGGGCATTAATGGACATTTGCCTTAAAGCACGTCCATAGGCAGAGCATAGTAAGTAACGATGACAGCTACTGCTGCCTTATTAAGTTGCACTCATTTCACCAGCAACCAGCATTGCTGTCACAGCAATGACAGATGCACAGAGAGGCCTCTTGGGGTCCTGTGCCAGGACTGGCAAAAGTTTTTATGAAATGTTATTTTTATCAAATGTACCATAATTGCATGTTGGAATCATTGTAATAACAAAGAAGACTCATAAAAATGACAAAAATTCCCTAGATTTTGGCAAAAAGTTGACTCAACCCCAGTTGGCCAACTTCTGATACGGCCAAAATCATAGGAATTAATGTGGTAAAAATTCCTTCAGGCGACGACATTTATATTTATCGAGGTTTTTCACAATAGCGGAGATCGACAGTACTATGAGAGGAGGTTACTTTGTAAGAGAGGGCTACTAATCAAACAAATGGTAGTGACAATTTACAGCACGAACCCTGTCTCGCTATTGGTTGGAATGTCGTATTAGTTATTTTGTTGAAGAACTGGTTATTCCATCTTGCAACAAGTACTTTTTTACTCCGGCAGGTCAAAAACTTGCTCAGATCAGAGGCCGGAGATACTCGGATATGCAGTGGAATTTTATTGAGTAAGACATAGATTTGCTTTGGTTCCGTGATTATGGGCCTAAGCTAACTGCAGGAGTTGGGATCAATGAAAAATTGATTGGATCGCGTATTTAGCGATGAGAGGGCAAAAATGCCAACCATTTTATACATTCAGTTGTGAAACGACAATAGTCCTGTGCCTGAGAATGCACAAGAACACAGACTGCACAAGAGGAAATAGTCGTTGCAACATAACTGAAGGGACTCATGCGGGAGGAGAGACAACCACCGAAAAGGAATACTTTCAGAGTCACCAAAATCGATAACGAATTCCTTACAGTCTTGGGGTAATGAATTGTAATCACAGAATGTTAGATGGAAATCTGAAGTCTGAGGGAGGGACGGAGGGGGTAAAAACCCGTTCGAGCACATAAAAGGAAAAATATTTGTTGTGCACCAGCATGAACGAACCAATTCTGCTGATCTACTTAGCACTAAACTGCGTATCAAAATAACTTATCTAATTTTATTGTAGCGTAGCACAGTGCGACTTTTAACGCCACCCTTGGAAATTGGCGCAGGTGCTCAGGCTTTCCACTTAGGAGGGGTTTGGTTAAGTTAGGTTGGGTTAAGCCTCAGCACTCATTGACTTTCAGCAGTGGGGCTAAAAGTATCACTGCACCAACTATATTAAAATTAGATGCGTAGCCATCCCCCCCGCACACACGTACACACACTACTGATTATGTACATGACCTACACTTCCTATCTGCATCAGCAGTGAACCCTTTGTTGACACCATGAACCAAAGCTTAGCTAAAACTCTCAAAGAGAACAGACTGAAAATGATGGATAGTTTATTGATGCTCTTATGAATCACCCTGCAGTACGAAGGAGCGACAAATGGAGATTCCTGTGCTACGGCGCATGTGTAATTTATTGCCCATGCTGTGTCTCCTTCACATCACTGGGTACTTGTACGAGGCGTCTATTGTGTAAAATTGAAGGCTGAAACGTGACCACGCATCTCGTTTTATTCGTGTTAACATTAAAAGAATTCTTCCTCGACGCATCCAAGCGTGGTCCTATCAAAGAATGCGGCCTCACCACAAGTTCGCAGCCGGGGCTGCTGGTCCACGCAGATGATGTACAGCCGGTCCGAGTCAGGGACGGCGAACCTGGCGAACGGATGGAATCGTTGTTCCAATGGACTTAGATCTTCAAAGGCTGGGCAGACAAAACCGCCCAGCAGCCGCGAGGGGTTACATCCTGGTGGGAGGAGGGAGAACTTTTCTGTCCGTTACACGGTTATGTGTGTAATTTTATGACATTAAACAATATAACGTCAATGTGAGAAGCTCTCTTACATTGTTTTATTCTCCTACTTTTTTCTCAATTCTGCCACTCCATATTATACCATCTACGTGTACAGCCGAGGTAATAGGAAGTGTTGTAAATGCTTAAAGATCTTTTTGCAAATTCTCTTATATGTACTTTAAGAATGTGGAATTTTAAGCTCACACAATTTGACAGAGCAGGCTCTTATATTTAACTGAAGGAAAGCAGCACGTACTGACTTTTTTAGGTGCGACCTTAACGTCAAAGACTTACCCAACTCTATTTGAAGGTCTGGATAATTGCAATTGTGTATCCTAGGATCGTACACAAGACCCACAGCGCAAGGTACTTCCTGGGCCACTCCTCCGGCGCACTTCAGGTACTTTGGATGGCAGTTGCCGTACTCATACAGTCCGTACTGATATGGGCAGTCGCCAGTACTAAAATGAAAGACAAATCTGAAGTTGTGGGTTGGTGCTGCTCGTCGCCAGCCCAATAGAACCAATGATACTCGGGGTGTGAAGTTCTTTGCGGTGGATCTGAACGGTATTTGCACTGCGTAAAGTACCGTGTGTTCATCCGGTAGGATCCCTCGTAACCCGTAACCGAAATGAGACTAGAGAAAGGTAAGACTAGGCGACAGTGAAGACCGGCATCTGTTAATGACTGAATGTCATGGTCAATGTCATATACGGGAGTTTCGTATGCTCTGCAAATATCTGGGGTGGTTCGTTGGTGTCGTATGTCTGCTCTACCGACCACTTGAACTCCCAACAAGTCCAACGCACAGCAGGTACAGCGTTTTTTGGCAATGTCCGCCAATTCACTGATAATCACATAACTGAGTTGGTTTGAAAAACTGCCTTAATCGAACGAAGAACGTTCATCAGAACAGAAGGAAATGCGATACACAGGACAACGTCAAGATGCCGGTGCTTGCGACCGTCCACCGGTACAGGCATGTACACATGTACGCATAGAATGCATCGGTGATGGAGCTCGCCTTATTCTGGTATCGTCTCTCTCTCTGTCTCCACAGTCCACGGCCCAGTTGTAGTGACAATGGTTGTGCACTGCACCTCTGAATGCCCTCGCTACATCGAAAAGGAGTCCGTTGCCACAACGTTCGTACGTCAGAGTGCCGTTGGTGCACTTGTAGAAGTTGTTGCAGTTCGTCGGGTCGTCGTACACCTGGGGACACAAGGTGAAACTCAAACTCGCGAAGATGTTGAAAGTGCTACCTGCAGGCCTTCTTGCTCGGGGCATTCTCCAGACGGTTGGGCGGCTGGTGGCGGCAAGTTGTTGTTGCGGCTGAAGCCGATCTTCCTGGGCCTTCCGCGTACGCGCACCCGCCGCCGTCGCTCTTGCTGCTGACTTTGGCTTAGACTGGCAATGCCCAGCAGCAACACAACGAACATCAAAGCGCGCATGATTACGGCTCCAAGGAGAAGGAGTTGTGAACTGGTCGAAGGCTTCTGACCGACTGACTGATTGAGCATGCGTTTCCTTGTTCCCTTTGTTTGCCTCAATACCTACTGTACCTGTCCTGATGGCGTCCTGATGGAGGTGAGGCCATTTACCATATTTACAAGGCAGATAAGACTTGGACGTGCACGTAAAAAAGTTGCGCAAAGGATACGTACATGCTTAAGCATTCGCCGGTCAAGTCTGCACGTGTGAATGTACTGAGGGTACGCAACGTATTCCTTCCGCAACAGCTTTGTGCCCACTGCTACGTCGTTTATGTAACCGTTATTATAACTAAACAAACAAGTCTGCAAGGGCGTTCACAGATCTTTCACGAATGAAAGCAGGAGAAGCTCGTGAGCGCGCTAGGTAAGACTAGTTGCAATAGTCACCGTTCCCGTTGGTTGAAAAAACCGTACTAAATGGGGTCAGCTTTTATGCACTCGTCTTGTGGGGTACTATCCGTCACCCCAAGATTGACATTGCAGTGGCGAAGCACAGTGGACGCCGCTTTTAACAGCTTCGGACATAATCGCCCTCCGCTTATAAAGGGAGGCAGCGGACCCTTTTTTTTTTTAGGGTGCCCACGCTATTGACCAGTGCAAAAAAGTGGGGCACTCGAGCTCATTGCTTAGATTAGCTTAGCGTAGGTAACACTGAGTTAGCTTAGGAGCCTCAGTTTTTGATAAAGGCTCATTTAGGTTTTGGAAGCGGAGAAGTGGCGGACTATTATGTCCCACACTGTGATTATGTTTTCCTTGTGCTCTCGGAAGAGTTCAAAAAAGGGCGGAAAAAAAATAGGTGAAAGAAAACACAATAAAAAGAGGGTCTAGGGAGAAAAAGTGCTTAAAGCATCAGTGTTATGCAGTGTCAAGGAGTGCGACAGAATGGGGTGGAGGGGAAAAACTGTCAATAATTTGAGCAACCCATCAGCATAGCCATAATAATGCAGTTCGCATCGGATTATTGATCCAGAGTAAAAGTTGAGTTGTGTATCCTGTGTTCAAGAGTTAGATTCCCCACGTATTCTGTAACTGTGCACTCTGCCAATTCTTCTTTTCCCGCATCTTTCAGCGTGATGAGCACTTGTTCCCCCGGGACAACGAAAAACCAAGAAGTTTAACAACAATTATTAACAGCGAAATGCATAAGCTCAAGGTTCTCGTCATTTCTACTCTTTCCTGAGCCGCAACTGGTGCAACTCCCAGTTAGTACACGCGAGACCGACTTAAACGTGTCCTTTATCAGCAAATAGTCTGGAAAGAACAGCGCAATAGAGTTTGCTTGATATGACAGATTTTGTGGTCAGCAGCAGAACTTCTATTTTAGTGAGAATTACATCTCGAATCTGCTATATCGAGATCTGCTGTTTTGACATTTCCTCTGCAGCTTAGATACCCTCTTTCCTCGGCCACATTTAAAATATATTACTATACAAATCCAGGAGAGCCACCACAATGAATGCAGATAAGGGCGATCTAATTTTTGAACACACGGTGCATATGAATGTGGATATCACGGGCAATGGGGCCAGAGCGTCCTGGGCCAACCATCTGGAGCGCACTGAACCCCTCCCTACAGGAAAACGTCAGTGTAACATGATCCCCTTCTGAAAACTGGAGAAGTTCCCCCTGATTAAAACGCAGGTCGATCTCTTCCAGCACGATCTTCGCCAACCCGTAGGAAGACACCAGGTCAGTCGGAAAGGGGCCTTTTGGGTAAAAGGTTTGGGAACTGCCGAAGAACATAAGCAGGGTTAGCGAACAATTGCCCAAGTCTGCTTTGGGGAAGAAATCTCCGTTTAAAAACTCTATTTTCTGTCTGTTCTTGTCTTTTGCAGTGATCCTGCCTTTTCTAAAATTACTGCACATCGACCTAACTTTAAGTCAAAGGTACACATTGACATGAGAGATATTTTTCTCAAAAAAAATAAGAGTTCTTCCACCCATAAATATGCTTCGGACCAATTTCCAACCGCAACAAGACAAAATTGACATTGTCAATTTGGCCTAGTAGACACCTATTGTTGACAGATGCACCGTGTTCTTCTACGCAATATACTTATTCGAAACAATCCGTGTAGCTCGGTGAGGTTCTTCCATGCATTAGCAAGTGATGGGAGAGTGAGTTATGCACAGTCAGGTAGAAATTCTCTTATTTCTACTCACTGCTATCACACTATCATCCTCTGTAGCACATGAGGTAAAAGCGTAAAAACCATTGTTTCGCACTATCTAAAAAACATAACATGTACAATAATCACAATGTTCTCTGTCAATCACTTGTGAGCAGATTATCTTTTTCTGAAATTCCGACCTTCCCATTTAGTTGAGGACTGTTTTCGTCCTCATCTTCGGGGTCGGAGTCTTGTCCCACCAAGCTGTACAGCTTCGCTCCATCCAAGGGATCAGGCTGAAAGACCACAAAGCAAGGAAATTGGCGGCTCAGGCCAGACAGAAACAGAGATGTGCGTACCAAGTTGCGGGCATTTTCGCTCAGCCCAATTGTGAGTGATTCCTCCAGCGTCTCCGGAAGAGCCTTTCCTTTGGTCTCGGGCAGTGATGCTGCCAGGCAGGAAGCTGCCAGGGCCGGAAACCCCAGAACGACCATTGGAAGGGGCCCCCAAATCATGGAGAGTTCCGAAACAAAGGAAGAAGACATGCCAAAGATCCTGCATGTGGAAAAAACGGCTTGGGTTAAGAGAGCATTCGCCGGGGTTAAGCGTACACATGTTAATCATTTGCCTACCTGGCAACCATGGAGCAAGTGCCCAGGGCTTGACTCCTGAGGTTGGTGGGGTACAATTCTGCGGTGTAGAGCCAGCAGATGGAAGCGGCAGTTGAAGCCAGACATTTGCCCAGCAAGAACAACATGAGCACTAGCGATGACATGTTCTTCGGGATTGCCGCCATGGTGAGGCAGCAGGCAGACAGGAGAATTAAGATGGTGCGGAGACTTGTACGGCGTCCTTTAAAAGAAACAGGACGCAAAAGTCAGCATGTTTTATCGTTAGCATGAAAGGAAGGTAATTATTACCGAATCTGTCTATCAGGAGGAATACAAGGAGAAAGGAGGGAAGATCTGAGAGGGACATCAGGACAAAGTTGATGAAAATGTCACCTGACAAGGCCTGAAGCGAAAAAGGTCACAACACTCGTATAGACGTACAGAACGACAATGGGAACGGTGTCTTTCACAGATAAAGGACATGTACTACAAGATGTATTGCACCTTGAGGGTGCGCAAAATCGGCTTCGCTTAGAAGATAAAGTTATGTCATGTACCGATACTGAGTACCGACTTCAGATCTGACGATACTGAATATCCCCGGTCGGCATTGGCCTAGGTCGTTGTTCGGTAATATCGCACCCTCGGTATTATTTTACTGAGTAAGAACTTTTACGTCAAATTGTTCATTTTGCATTCATTTCGTTTGTACTAACGAGGTCTAGAAAAGAACTACTTTACAACACAGCTTATGTACTGAGAGCGTGCGGTAAAGATTTTTACGACACGCTCCCAGTACATAAGCAGTGTGGAAAAGTAGAGGGGAAAAAGCCCAAATGCGGCCACCAATATGTGGGAAATGCAGTGCGACTAGATACGAAGTAATCCGAGCTGGAGCGACCAGATACGAAGTGTGTTCTTTTCTCATCTACCTTAGTATACATGCATTTGGCGAGTGGCATAAATGAACAATGAGACGTAATAAACTGCTAACTGCTGTAAAATGCTGCTTTACCGGATGCACGTAATGTACTGAGTAAGACCTTTTACTGAGTAAAACCTTTTACTGAGTAAGACCTTTTACTGAGTAAGAACTTTTACTGAGTAAGAACTTTTACTGAGTAAGAACTTTTACTGAGTAAGACCTTTTACTGAGTAAGACCTTTTACTGAGTAAGAACTTTTACTGGGTAAGAACTTTTACTGAGTATTGACTGATACAAAGTTCCGATTGACGATAATTATCGTGATACCGACTATTACCGAGCTCTTTTCACATACCGACTACCGACTTTAGGCCTTAATATCGTCTCGTAACGACCTCGATTTTTTAATATTGCACACTCTTTTTGGAAGATAATGCGTAGCTCCATCGTTTGGGTTTACTGCGAAGTGATGCTATAGAAAGGACTATTCAACCCCCCAAAATCAACAAGTTGTATAGACACCGTAACATGATTACAAACAACGTTTCCGCCAACAAAGTCCTGTCAATTTTACCTCAGCGTTAAGTGTGAAGGCGTAGCTGGCCACAATGGCAGAGATCCAACAGGTGAAGAGCGTGAGTGTTCTGGCTCTGAGAGACTTGCTGAAGAGGTCGGGTATTCCCAACTCTTCTCCGTCAGTACTAGCTAGACTGGCGTCCTCTGCTGTCACTTTCAGCACCTGATGCAGCTCCGCGCGCTCATCTGACGTCAGGTTACGTCCATTCACACTTGCGGCTTTCTTGAAGAACAGATATGATTGAGCATTCCGTTCACAACACAATCGTGCTCAACCCAATTGAGTGTGCAAAAAACACACGTCTTCTTACCGTAAGGATGGCTTCCGCCTCGGAGACTTTTCCGTTGCATACCAACCATCGGGGTGATTCGGGGATTACAAAGAAGATGGGCAAGCCAGAAGCAGTAGCAATCCCCGCCCATAAGTGCATGAAGCGCCTAAAATGGTACCACACGTAAAACCATCTTATTTGTAGTGTTTAATTCAATACAAAACCTAAACTGCGCCTGGTACAAGTGGTCATGTTAACGTCCATTCCCGAAATCGGTGAATTCGCAGATTGACCAAGGCTCCAGTCAATATTCGAACTGGCAGAAGTATTGACGGCATTTCGAAGTGACCAATTTCGGTTAAGGGCAGTAACATGCATGACGCATCCTATGTCGTATATCTATAGAATGTTTGCAGTATATATTACCAGTGTCTGTTGAAATATATGATCAAGGGCAGACTAAGACCAGTGATGTGCCCCATCATGCCGTTTACAACATACGCAGTCTTACGGTAGGATTTACTGAAGAATTCCAACTGAAACATAAAAAGTGCAATTTTATATAAGCTGGGACACATGAGCCAATGTTTGTATAGGCTAGTAGAACCACACCTGGAAGTTGTGGGACGCGATCCAGCCGAAGACTATGAATGTGCATGATATAAGTCTCAGCAGCTGGTACAGGAAGTAGTCCGTATCTCCCACCATGCCACCCAGCAACACCGCCGGCACCACGAGCAGCATCGCGCCAAACATTGCTTTTTTACGACCGAAGCGATCTCCTGGTGGATATTAGAACCATTCAATCCTCCGTGGTACGAGGCAAGAAAGAGACAAACTTAGAGAGCTTAAATACCAGCTGGACCACCCAGGAGACTCCCCAGCATGAGGCCCATCATCATGAACGACCCACACAGGTGTCGTTTACCCACGTTTGCGCAAACGAGATCCATCCTTGAGACGAAAAAATCGCACTGTGAATGGTGACTCAAAGTGACAGCTACGGGACAGTCACCTCGACGTTATTGTCTCCACGAACTCACTGTTGTCGTACACGTACTTGCTGCAGTTCACAGATGCCTCAGAGAAAAGCTTTGCGCAGCATTGCGGAAGATCTCCTCCAGTGCAACTTGAGGGGAAGATAAGAAACGATATTGTCTTAAATAAAAGGATTCACATCATTTTGCAAAAAAACCGGTGTAATTTCACCAAAATGTACAGACATTCTTCATCAGTGACCATGCAACGAAATATATTGAAAGAATAGTCAGGACTTTTGACAATGAGTCCTGCTTTTCACTCCAGTTTGAGATGTACACTGTATTTTCTTTCTTCTGATTTTGACCCACATTTATAAAGAACCCAGTTTTGGACGGGATTTCGCCTGGACTTCAGAGATAACAATTAAATTCCCCTAGATTTTCTCTCACAATAACCAAGAGTTCTGATTCCTTCTTGCAGGTGACCACCATTATCGACATCAGATTGTTCAATAACCTAACCTAATCTATCCTCACCTAACTAGTTCAACAAATGTCCCCAAAAGTCGAATTTCCCATAGTACTTCCTTTTTTCATCACATAAACAGAAGATGATGTCTTCTCCTTAAAAAGTCCTTTTCTCGACAAGCAGCATTTTATCCGTTTATAATTTTGCATCGCTTTAAACTTTGGAGGAAACCAGTTCCAGCTCGAAAATAACAATAAGCCACAGTCTGAATTTCGTTGTCTTTTTTTAACGTAAGCCACAGTGAAGATAAAGCCATTCTTGAGGGAAAATTGTTTACAAGACGAGATTTGTTCATTTGGCGACTGTTTGACGAAATCCCATGTCCGTCTGATGCAAGTTCAAATCAGCTCTGAAACGCACCGCACTCGTTGGCTCGTGAGGCGACGCCTAAAGCATCCTTTTCGGTACTTATCCTTGGTGATCCGGAACGCCGGCGGATTCTGTTTTCTTCCGTTGCATCTTCACATTTTGTTGTCAAGATGAATTACACTTATGCTTTAGAGTATGAGAGCAGAACTCAGATTCTTACCTGTCGTTGGTGTCAAGCTTTTGATACATGGAACAAGAGTCATAAGATGCACCCTCACTGAAAAGAAACGTAGTTGACGTAAATACTCCAGCAAATATGGACGACATTCTTCGACGTAGTTGAAAGCATCACCTCAGAAAGTTTTGTCCCTTGTGTGATTCTGGTACGGAATACTCCAGGAAAGGTTGGTTGAACAGATTGGGATCGCTGAAGAGAGAAATTTATTGTCAGAGGAGGACAAACAGAAGGTGTTAAGGATTCAAGTTCAAGGTCACAACCACACAATACACGTCCGAGGACATTTCCAATAATGGGGATCAACACAACGACAATGAAGCCCATGTACGACGATGTAATGTATGATTTGATGCCAGATTTTTGCTTATTTGTCGCAAAAGCGGTTGCACTTGGCTCGATGTTGCTGGGCTTCCAAGTTGACTCCTCACTGTCTGGCCTCATTCCTCGCACTGTTGCCCGACGCGTCCGGAATGCACTGAAGTCGGACCAGGCCTTCTGGTACACAGTGCTACCCTAGGGGGCAGCCAACTCTGGGAGGATCTTGTCAGCACTTTTTGGCTTAGCCTCTGTTGGCCTTCTCAAACTGATTTTTTCTTTATTCGCTTTGAATTCAGGCATGTGCAATTCAGAGGACTTACTCGTACTGCAAAAATATTACTTTGAATCGTTGTACCCTGGAGACAAACAGATATCGTTATATAGTACGTGGCACTGTTGGACATGTCTTTATGGCTTAGGAAGACACATGGCAACGTTGCCTTGATGTTGATGGTTTGCACATCCAAAAATGACCTATTCTTATGCTAAGTCTCATACGTTTTTAGATGGCGTTTTGTATCGTTCTTCGCCTACTTGGTTCCCCTCAAAAACGCTTACATATCTGTTTGGGCACGTGAAGGCTCACACGTACAGGCTATGGCATAGGCTGGCATTGATCTTTCACACCAGCATTTAAGCAGGAAATAGTCCATTTTTGCGACCAATCTTTCATTAATGATCATGAACTCTTCTCCAGTCGGAGCCAACTCGACTCACCTCTGAGTGACATCGCAGCCGTCGATGAAACACCTGTGTTGTGGGGTGTACGCGGTGAACATGTGCAGGAGCAGCGGGATCCCGTTTGACACGTGCTGAGGCAAAAGCCAAAGGCATTGCTTCCACTGCCACCAGCCGCCGCCGCCCACCAAATGGTCCAGCACGTAATCATAGTCGGGGTTCATCTTCTATTGCCTCAGTCACTCACTTAGCTTCTGGAAACTGAACCTTTGACATTATGCCTCCCGTTTCTCTTTTCTCTCTCACTGCCGACGTCAGAGCAATAATCACGTCACTCAGAGGCCCCCAGGCCTAGCCTTCATCGCCGTGCACTGAGTTGACTATCCTTAATTTCGCCTTTTTTTCATGCAACACTTAACGTAACCGAAGTCTACGCACATATGGTATAGGTGAAGCATGATTCGCCCTCTTGGCAAAATCAAAAAATTGTGGTCATTCTTGAAGACGAAAATAAGGTTTAATGTGACACGCTGTGTGGGTACAGTATATAGGGTGCGTACAATTTGTCGTCAAAACTGAAAGTGCCCTAAGTCGCTAGTCCATGCACTGATTTGATCAATCGATCAAAAATTCAAAAAACGCACCTCTTGATTAGATTTTGAAAACACATTTGTCTGTTTGTTGTAAATAGCATGAAAGCAAGGCTGCAAGATAGGTCGAATCACTTGCACTGCACAAGCTGATGCAATGATCTGATTTTTGGCAATTTTGGAAAGTCGCTATGCTGGAAGTGTGACAACTTTCTAAGCTTCAATTCATGTAGTCCAAATTTTGACTTAAAAGATTATTTACTAGTCTTCTGTTCAGAGGACTCCTCTTTGGACAATGATTCTTTTTAGTTAGTCTCCTGAGACCAGCACCCAATGCTCCAGAAGCACTCTTTTCTGGGCCACCATTGTAAGGCCGTTGTTAGCTCATTTTTGGTATTCAAAACAGCATCATACTAGAATTCCATCGTACGTGAAGCCCAACATGAATATAAATAGGGTAAATACATTTCCAAACTACCCGGAAAAAAACAGATCACTGCTCTGAGCAACTTTCGGGCTTCTGTAGCTTTCAAAAAAAAGATGTTGATACTTTCAAACTGATGCAGTTTCTGGCACCGGCATTTTGAAATGTCGTGACTTTCTTTTAAAGGTATATATTAGTGATCTTGCGTCAGTTTGTTTGGTCTGAGTGTAAGTGCATATTCTGACCATAAAAAGACCGGATCAACACTCCCCAGGTCACCTTTAGCTGATCAGCTTAGAAGTGGTTCCAATTACAGCGGAACGAGCTCAATCGTCCGCGCTCTGGACCGGGAAAAGTTATACGATTTGGCGTGATACCTTTGGGACCGGAACTTTGGCAATGATGCATTCTCAAGAGAGTTGCATGAATTAAGGTCGTACCATTGAGCGTCGGGAGACAGAACGTTACATGATGAAGCGTTGCACGATTAACAGCAGTCTACTACCATGCCTAAATTAGTATCTTGCGAGCTAAACTTCATACAAGTTCAGTAGAGAGACCCTGCTTGCCGGCCATGTTGGTCTTCATTAAGCTGAACACATTGCCTGGCTGTGTAAGGTCCCTAAAGGCGAGTATTTTAAATCAAAGCTCAATGATACGCACCCTTTATTACTGGTACCCCACTAACGGTGCTGTTGCGCCATGTTGCTCCGTCTTAACGCTTTCGACATCAAGGCACTGCACTTCTTGGATGTCTCCTTTGTCCCTTGTCTATTGGGAGCAATTCAATTTCTTCCTCACGTGCGTTATTCCCAGGGAAGTGTTGCTTACTTGTCACATCTCAGCATTGCCAACTTCCGTGCAGCTGGTCAACGAGTGACACATGCATCTCCCTCGACAGCTGCCAGAGCCCGGCCAACAGTCTAAATAGGCCGAGGGAACCTGATCTTTACCGCAACAGCCGCTAGCCAGGCGCGCCAGGCGTGCACGAACCAAACCCTACGCCCGCTTGTTTTCACTACCTGTGGGTCTGCGTACTGACTGCACTTGCTAAACTAAAGAAAGGCTTGGCATTTAGGACGTGTGTATAATCATAACCGTCGTCGTTTTGCACATCAATGAACACAAGTAGCTTGTGCAGTAACAGGTACGGATTTTCGCACGAAATGCAAACTTTTCTTCCATCTCCAGTTGTCCAAAGTGATCTCCTGAACGTCATCTAAACGTGACTCCGTATCTAGTTGCCACCGAAGGACTGTGTGTGGACGCCACAGCCATCAAGAGAGGGATGTCATTGCAGTCCACACCTGGAAATAAAAGAATAAGCCTCACCAATGATGTCTCAAAGTCTTGTCCTAACTCGATACTGTTTCTCCTCCTGCTTACTGCAGACATGTGCAACATTCCGAAAGTACACAATCACTGCATGGGGTTCAGAAAATATTATCACTGCCATTTCAGACCCACATATGATTTTTTTTTACAGATTCTTTGTGTCACAATCTATCTTCATGTAGCTGCCAGGTCTTTTCCTAATCGATTCCACAATCTTTGGGACGAAGTGCATGCTGGTAACGATGATTTGTCAACTCTTTCTACAAGACTGATGACGTATTCTCACCCAGTGCTTCAACCACCTGGTCCATGTCCGATAGTTGTTCCCTTGAGAGGTATGCGGCCAACATGTGAGATCTGAGAAGTATATCACGCAGTCGAGACTCTATCACGTAAAGAACCTGAAATGGTTGTCACGAGTGCTAACATGATTCAATTGCTTGTATCAGGGAGCATATTTGTTTCTTACAATTTGTGGCTCCAAGTCTTTGGCATCTTGCACTGCGTCTAGGAGGCCAACGACCAGTGGAGCAGGGAAGAGGGGAAGAGGGCGGGACGAGCCCATTGGTTCCTATAATGTGAAGAGACCATGTTCGCAGATTGGTGCGTTATATTATTGAGGTCTGAGGACCAGGATATCAAAGTCCCGGCCATTTGATGTAGTTTATAACCTTGTGAGTGCAATTGCTGGATCAATTTCCCTCAAAAGTTGATTTTAAGCTATACAAAACCAGGCCCAAAATTACTTTCACCTGCTGGTCTGAAAAGTTCCTTGAAAAAAGGAGAAGTTATCGAGTTTTTTTTGTCTTTTCTTCCAACTGAGCAGATACGCGCGTGACATTCGTCAATCATTTGCACCTTACGTCTGAATACGCACTATACGCAATGTAGTGCAACGCATGAAAGAACTGACGGCTTCTTCCACGTGATGCCTGTAGCACAGTAAGATGCACTAAACTTTCGTCATCTGCATTCAAGTCTGACGTTTTACCGCCGTGACCTGGTAGGTGGAACCAACTGGACGTTTAGCTGTCCACGCTAACCTCCTTTGCTTTTCATCAATCCACATTCTCGAAATGGCAGGGAAAAAGCAGGGGACATGGGAAAGGACTTTCACTTTTCGCATTAATTGTATGTACAATGCAATGGATCTACTACTCTACACCGGTACGCAATGGTCAGATAATGAAATAAAATAAATACGACTTAAAGGTCGACTGGTCATTGATAAACTGTCACCTTTTTAGAGGAGTTGACCCTCACTTCGAAAGTTGAGAGGTCTCCCGTTATGCAGAGACATTCACTGCTCGGTGTGGCTGAGAAGTCAGTTCCTATGGAATGCGCACGTAGATCCGTAGCCTCCTCCAAAAGGGCCAACCTGAAGAAGCTGATCATTAGAGGATTCTAATCGTCAGCCTTTAATCAGTTGGATAGGGCAACTGCTAAGGTCTGTTGGCTCATGGTGATAAAAGAAAAAAAATGCACATGAACAACAAAAAGGGCAAAGCTGACAAGAAGCTGCACTCTTTGGTGGAATTACTACTGCAGGTTTGACGGCACGAAAGCATTACGCCGACTACCGGGACAAACAATTCATACTCCCTCCGTTTCAAAATAAGTGAGTCATCATCCGTTTCAACTTTTGCATAAGTGAGTGCAATTTCAGTAGCTTGTAAATGATTATTAAAATGATTTTCTCCAGAGGACTGCTCGTGGTCGGGGAACTGTGTTGATTGACCACCGTGGTGTCTGGTGTGTCGCTCTGCAGCAGGACTTAAAAGGTATCAAAGTGCTTTATACTTGACAGGTTTGGCTTTGTCATATTCCCCAAGCATTGAATACCCTTTAACTTCACTGCAGAAAACTGAGGTACTGCAGTCACAGCAGTCACATCACTTTGATCTCACTTTCAAATCCCTAACTTTGTGATTAATTAGGCAGACACCACAGATCAGCAAAACAGCTTGTAGTATCATTTCAATCAGCCAATAATCGAAACTTTTGATATCGAAACTTTTGAGATAGACTTATTTTGAGACACAGGGAGTATTTAAAAATAACCCTTATTGTTCTGCTGTTTTCCAAGCAAAGCGATAATGAGGCAGTAAAATAATAATAAAGCCCAATAACAAAATTATGGTCATCATTGCAGTTAAAGTCAACAACGTAGGAAGGATCCAACACCACTCAGGTGACAATACACCGACCAAAATCATCGCTATTCAATGAATCATCATTCGTATGATAAATACGAATATAATACAAGAAATTGTTATTTCCGGATCAATTAATCTACTGTGAAGTGACAGATCATGGCAGTCTTCTGTCTTAAAATGATGTTTATCTTTATAGTCCACTGTACACATGTGATTAAAAAGTATACTACCTTTTGTTTTGAGATGTTGCTAAGCATCCCTGCAGAACAGCTCCGGGCAAAATGGACTCACAAGTTTGGCATATCATAGATGGCAGCGATGAGCGTAAACGAGAAAAAGCCTCTGTGCTTCTGAAAATGTACAAAAAATTGGCAACAAGTCAGAGATGTCACAAACTGAAGCTTTGGGGCACTTTCAGAGGCACCCAATGAACTGCAATAAATATTTCTGTCCCTGTAGTACCTTTGAAGTGAAACATACACATCCACTAATGGCTCATCGCTGTAATCCCTCACAGCGGTGCTCGCCATGGTCGAAGGCTCTGGTTGCACCCGTTCCTTGTCAGTTTCCGCATAATTCCGTCTTTTGTCACACTTCATAGTTCCGGGGGTGGCATCTACACAGTCTGAAGAACCAAGCCTTTCCCCCTCACCCACAACAAACACCACCTCCTCTGTGCATGAGGACTTAGGGAAATGCAGAATTGGTGCGCTCTGGTCCTGAGACATCAATATCGTGCCTTGCTGAGAGCTCAAAAGATGAGGCGATGTTGGAACCTTGCCGAGGATGACACCACTTGCTGCAGAAGCGACACCAGAGGTATGAGAGTACAACTGATAAGGCGAAGAGTGACCTGCTTAACAGGTATTGTAATTAGGCATGACTGATTAAGAATCCATTCAAGGAAATTAACCTTGTCTGGGTTCTGAGACAGGAACTGCAGTTTCCAAGAGGCCATCTGAAGAGAAATTATTCTCTTCTGTTTCAGGAAAAGTTTCCACAAATGAGCACCTGTTGACTAGAAAGTTTGTAGGTACATACACTTTTGTATAACAATCGTAAGTACCGGAGAAAATAAGACAGCACAACAATAAGATGACGTAAGGTGTCCGCATTTGGTCCGATGAGCACTGACTTTGTCAGGTTGCAAGGGGCACCAAGCTGGAGGATACAAAGTTTCATGTGAGTGATCTACAGCAAAGTTTTGCAGTGAAACTCCTCTCACCATGCCATGCAATTCCATAAGTTGCACTGCCCGTGGGTCATACGGCGGTGCACTTTGAATGAAGGAATCCAGAGATGACAATCTGCTCCAGAGACCACTTTGCGTGAAATTATCCTTGTATTGGTCAAGGGTGATGTCAGCAACTGTGTTCACCCAACCAAGATGATGTGTCAGGAAAGCTGATAAGACAGTGCTGGAAAGGTATGGAGTGCCAAATTAATTGCACCAAAGAATCGTACCATTGATGTCACACACCTGAAGAAGAAATTGGTCTCCTTCTTATCAAACTCTTCTGTGAGCCTGTTCAGTTGGCTGACAAAGTGGCGAGTCTTTTCCCTTGTCAAGGATGCCGTTGCGGAGTTCGGGACATTTGAAAGCCAATGCCAAGCTGTCTGCTGGAGCCAAGAAGCACGAAAAAGGCCAAGCAGATCTTGAGTAGCTTTCAACCATGACTCATAAAGAATATGGATAAACCTAAGGAGATTTATTTAGACTTATTTATGGTATACACTTTTGACAAAACTTAGCTTTGTGGGTCTTTTTTGCTGATAATCCAATTTATTCACACATTCTGGAATTGCTGCCAATCATTGAATCTTAACTTTTTAAAGGACCCTGATACACAAATTCTATGCTGCATTTCACCAATATTTTGAAATGTTTTTCACCTAGTGATTGGTTGGCAAGTGGACAAAATGCCAGTCAAGCCAGCCAGATCAAACTATTCGATGCAGAAAATAACTGGAAGTCCAATCCTCCCAAAACACCCTTTACTGTTAAGCATGTCTTTCAGACTTTTTCCAGAAAGTATCTAAAGAAGGATCCTTTGTAGTCATTCAAGTATAACAAACTAGCTGGCTTGCCTGCCCCCAGGGGCGGGAACACGCCGTTGTCGCTTCACAGCCGTCATTGCTCCAGCCACCATTTTGCTCCGGCTTCACTGTTGCTCCGGATGGCAGCTCGGTCCACCTTATTTTGTTCTTAACCTGATTAACCTGATTCTGGCAGGGTCATCGCCCGTGCCCCTTTAGTAATATATGATATCCCCTGTTGAGGATATTTTGAGGTTTTAGTCACCGAAAAGGTCTTTAGCTTAGGCCGTAGTCCTCAATGCCCTCTTTCTCCCAAAGCAAAAAATGTGGAGGTGAAAATGTGACTTCTGAGGACGTCAGTGGTCTTGACTGCGGACAGACGGCTTATTATTATATTGATTTCACCCTGTTGAGCGATGTCTAGAGAAAACTCAACAGTTTCTTACTACTACATCTGCCTCAACATCATCCCAAATCTACTTTTCCGCAGATCTTTGCGAAGTTTTGGTGGGAAGCAACATTCCACTATCCTATTTGGATGACCCAGCTTTGCATTGCCTTCTGGAAAAGTACGTCACTCAAACAGTACCTCATTGTTCAATGCTAACAGCTACCTTGAAGGAAGAAAGACAAATGGAGGAAAAATGCTGGAGGCAGTAAAGAATTGAAAAAAATGCTGCCAAAAATGAAAAAAACAATGATTTGGCTGAGTTGTCCTGTTCATACTGGTTGGTCCACTCAGTGAAATCCTTTAAGGGCACCCATTTTTCCTGAATCTTGTGAACATCCAGTATGTAATAACTTCTGACACAAGTACACTTTTTTACTAACCTGTGTCTATCTTTGTAGGCATCCATACACGCTACAAAAAGCTTCTGATAGACACCCTCCAGAAACGTGGTATTCTTGCTCAAGATGTGACTCTTGCCTAGACGAGGATATTTGTCTCGGTACATCATGCATAGCTGAGTTGAGACAGATTAACACTACAGACCTGCTTTCGTGGTGAATATCACAGCCAGACCAAGGACACTGGTTGGCCTCCCACCAGTCATTGGACGTGTTTGTGGCAAGTCAAAGGAACATCCAGACTTGCGATGAGAGCAGTTATGAATATAGTGCAACATTTAGGTTACTTAATGTCAAAGAGTTGATTTACTTACAACTGGCCTCTCCAAAATTGTGGGTGAAACCCAATCCATTTTACTATCTGCTGATGCCTCTTTTAATAGAGTCATGAAGGGACGCAAGAATCTTGGCATAATTTTTACTTGTTCTTCTGAACTAAACTTGTTGATCATGGACCACTGAGAATCCAGACTGCAACGCTGTCGCACCCACATGAGACTGGCGGTGGAACTGAAGAGATCTGTGTGCTAAGGGAGGTCAGAAAAACAATTGAGGTGATTCTGGAATGCAAAGTTTACCTCGAGAGCAGGTGCCAACTTTGGATGTTGAACTTCTCACATCTTCGGCATTGGAACTGACTGAATACACGCCAGAGTCCTTACTGCTGCTATCAGTACGGTGGCGACCAACATAACATTTGCCAATGCCACTGCTGTCTTGAGCATCACACAGCTGGTCCGTCACAGAAAAGGAACATGTGCTACCTGCAACGTCACACCACATTTTGAGCATAATATTGTGCTGATTATCAGTAACCTTGTCACCTTCACTTAGGTCAAATGAGGCACGACTCAGATTGCTGCCAATGGAGTTCAAGCTGCAAATGAGAAAGAAGACCAGTCACCCTCAAAAAGTTGCATTCTCAAAATGACTCTTTTACCTAGTATCCCTCTGAGCCAGTAAAACTTCAGGCGAGAAGGTAGAGCTCCACATCTGTTGGTCTGGATTATCTATGAAGTGGACCTGTTGACCCAGAAGTTCTCTTTATAATCCTTGCCTTTATCTTTCTTTTCTTTTTTAAAAAAGATTAGCTAAGAATTAGTTGCACGTACTTTATATCCAACATTTCTTCCAGATGCCGGCAGATTTCCATAGACCATCTCTCCAATGGTTTTGACATCAGACTTTGATTTCTCATACTAAATAAGACAGAGGCAGCTTACGATGCTTCAGGATCTGATGACCATTGCATAGCTGTGATTCATTCGGTCACATATCCTCACCCAGTACTCATATCCTCCCTGGAAATGACCTTTAGTAATCTTCGTACTGCTGTCGGACTCTCCTTGCCTGATTCGTCGGTGTGTCGTGTCTGAGTCAAAATACAGCTTTCTGGGCTTGCCATCAGCATCACGAAAGAGCAGCAGGCGGACGGAGATAAAGGAATCACTGATGGCGGATGATGAATCTATTTTATGCCAGCTTAAAAAAAAAACTTTTTCTGGAAGTTGCCTCTGAGTCAAGAACATGAACTCTTACCTTGGTTCAATATCTTGATCACTGAATTCTCCCACTTCTAAGGTTGGACTCTTGCTCGCAGCCAAGGGAAACAGCCTGTGGAACAACCCTGCTGCGGCTGCCATGGATGAGCTGGGCAGCATGGTCAAGAACCATCACTCATCACGTGCATGTGCATTTGGTTTCTTCCGTCAAGACGTCTTCTGTCGTACAGTCTCCTTCGCATCATCATAGCCTCACTAAACTCGATGTCAGGAACATGTGTACCAAGAAAAGCCTCGACAAGATGAACACCGCTCGAAGTCCTGCGCAAGGATTGACTCTGCTGTCACTGACGCCCCCACAGTTTTCCTCGCAATAGCACGGAATGCGTTCTGCTACAGGAGTCCAGACCACATGACTCCAGCCGTTGTCACCTTGGCTGGGATCCAAAAAACTTCGGGGCACCTTATGCGCCCTCCGTGTCCCACAAGTCCGAGAGGAAAGTGGCGTGCCTGAGGGCTGTAGCGAGGCGAACACATTGCTCAGGCAGGCTTCGGATAGGAAATAAATAGTTTTGGTTCCGGTCACATGAGGTGTTTACATTCTTTGCTTCTGCTGTTGCTGCTGCTGACGAAGGCCTATCAGTCAGCTGTCGAGTCACCAATCTTCTCTTCTCTGTCGTAACTCCCGAGGTAGAGATGTTCGAGGTCGAAAACCTCTTTCTTTCATGTTTTTCGAAATTTAAGATAATATTATATATTTCGGCTAAATTGATGACTTTGAACTTGTACAGTGGGCAACGTTTAATGATTAGGTATGGTTAGGTTATGGCCACACTTGCGCCTAGAAATGATTGCGTTGAATACGAACGTGTATAGGTACTTTGCTATGTATAGGAAGCATGAAGTTAGGGGCCAAGATGCAGAAGACGTTGGCAAACGATTTTAGACCACGAGGACAGGTAACATATTCTCTTTTACACTTGCTTAACCTAACCTCGGCAGAGCATAAGCCTTGACCTGATCTAAAGTTTGAGTAACCCAATCAGACTTAACGTAAGCTACCTTTACCGTTAGGATGGAATTTAATGCCTTTATTGCGATAGGTTGAGATGAATATGTCACCGAAGCTCGCTGCGTAGTGTCTTCTGCACTGTTGCCAGCGCAGCAATAGAGTTAGTCTCAGAGTTCATATTAATGTACTTTAGTAGGGCGGATAAAATTGAGAAACCCATTCCATCCTAATTCATCAAGAATAGGAGACATACACGAATCTTCCATTCAGTTTGTATCTCCCAGCTCCTTCGCTCTTTCAGCGGATGCCTGCACAGCGTCCATGAGGACGCCTCTCACTCCCGCCTTCTCCAGCACCTGCAGACCTCTGATGGTTGTGCCACCCGGAGAAGTCACAGCGTCCTTCAACTGCCCAGTGTGTTTTCCTGGAGAAAAAAATGTCATGAAAGTGCCCAGAACTAATTGTAAAGACGTCATCGACTGGTGATCTGACACTTCATCGTATACCTGTTTCTATACTCATTTTCGCTGCTCCCAACATCATTTGAGCGGCGAACTTGACCGAGAGGTGCCTAGGCAGACCCATTCGGACCCCGCCATCGGCCAGCGCCTCTAGGAAGGTGTACACGTAAGCTGGACCGGACCCAGCCAGACCAGTAAAGGCATCCTGTCCATATATAGATCGTTGCACCATCGTATGGCTTGCCAATGTTATACAGAAGATATTACGCCGACCTGTTGGTATTCTGGCACATTCTCCACCAGTCCCACACTGCTAAAGAGTTGAGCAATCAGCTCGCCGTCAGCCTCACTGGCTCCTGTGGTAACAAAAAGAGTCCTGGGAGTCACAAAAAAGGAGCGTGGAAGATCTCTAAAACGATCAACGTACGAGACACGGACAAGCCATTTATGAGATCCACTCAAGTCCGTAATAGCAGGAAGAATGAGGTGTGACACTTCAGCTTACCGTCGCCCAGAGAGTAAACAGCGCATCCGCAACCAATTGTCGCAGGTGTGTTCGGATGCGTCCGGATGATCCTGGGATTCTTGGCCACTCGAGAGAGCGAGAGAGAGAGCGACTTCAGCGTCACTCCAGCCATCACAGACACAAACAACTTTGAGTCGTGCGTTAGGAGCCTGTGCAAATTGTAAGAGTACAATGCGATACATATCACAAAACGCTGCTTGGAATAACGCGCAACATCGGAGTGCTCACTTTTCACGTAGTTTGGAGGAGGACGCAGGTCCTTCTTCATGTCCCTCCACTTCCGTTTCTCCTTTGCTATTCTCGGTCGTTTCGTCAAGGAGATTTTCACAACCTTCCATCGCAGAGATCTGCAGGGCAGCTACCATCTGCAAATATGTTCCACTTATGTATTTATGTCTGTACAAATACCAAGGCCATTCAAAAATTTTATCCATTCCTCTTGCCTTTGAGAACACATTGGGCTTGACGGCCAAAAAGATGATATCACATTCCACGACAACTTTAGTGTTGTCATTAGTCGTCTCTGCGCCAAGCTGACGCCAAAGCATGAGGTTGGTGTCACTGGGAGCGCTTGTGAGGACCTAAAGGATGTAAGAATGCGCATTTTTGGAGTGCCTTCCACCATAGCTTGAAGAATACAGGTGTCTGAAAGGAAAGCAAACTCACCTGATTTGGAGCTACCAGCCCCGAGGCCATGAACCCCTTTGCCAGGGCCAAAGCCATTTGTCCGGCTCCCACAAAGCCAATGCGCTGGCGCAGCTTGGCTACCATTTTGGGCGAAGGTGGAGTCGACGATTGGCGAGAAGAAGACATTGGACAAGCAGGCGATGAGGAAGACGATGACCTTAGTAGGGAGCCCGTGATCACGGCTGTAGCGGCCTGACAGAGCCGATATTGACAACGGCTTCAGCACTTGTGTTTCATTGGCCGACGACGAGGGATCTACAAATATAGCAATAGGACAAGACTGCCTGGATCGAATCTGTGGTTCCACAACTGCACGTCTTGCTTACGTGCAACTTGCATACGTGAACACTCGCGCAGCTAACGTGGGGTACGTATGCAAACTAGCATTGTCAGTTTGCCGGCAAGCCATTTCATGGTCAATTGCGACACAACGATGTGTGACGATATGAGACTGGGCCTGTTCACCACGGAGTCAGTGGTCACCGAGGCAAAGTGTCATGGACCATGGACCTCATCATGGTCGGCTTGGCCAAAAATAAGGTCGTCACTTTCGCCAAGGTCTCACAGAGATCTGGAGAACCAAGACTAGTCACAGTGATCACAATCGCAGTCATTCCTCCAATAAGGGCAAGTGATGTAAGTCCACCACGATGACCCCCCCCCACACACACACACACACGCACAATATCAAGGTCCTCGAGAGCAACGTCAGGAGGAACCCGAAGCACAATATTAGGACCTTGGCACTCCACCAGAAGCCACGAGACCAGCAACGAGATCATGTTTGAGCACGCCACCAAGAGGCTGGACGGGACACAAGGTAATTTGCTGGCCAGATGAAAAGTTGCTTTATCCACCATGTGGTCAACCGAAGCAACGATTAGGTTCTCGCGTCCACCACCACCTCACAGACGTGCGATGGCGGAAGATTCCCACCAGTGTGTTGGTGTTTGGGCTCAATCCGCGAGATCGAGTTGGTCTGGGAGAAGGTGCTCAACGCGAATTACATGTCCACAACGTTCAATGTGGTACGGTTTGGGATGACACGTCCTACGCTGAGGGTGTCGAAATCGCCGTTAGAATTGTAAATGCAATGTCCGCGGAACCTCTTGAAGTTGTTCTTTTTGCTGTTGACCCCCTTTCTCTTGAGCTACTGCAGCGAGAAACAGATCTCAGGGTAAAGCGACAATATTTCCCTCATCCACTACATCAATACTTCAGAAAAGCCCACGACGAGCGTAAGCATTGAGATTTTCCACTATTAGCGCTGCATTGGGGTGGTTTTGCAAAGAAGTACTTTTGCTTTTTAGCTTCTGGAAGTAAAAAGTAATGTAGGATTTGTTTAAAGGGAGAAATATGTGGTGTTACCTGAATACCGTACAAATATGTGAAAAGTAGTTGTATGTGTTGTGCCTTTGTTGGTGAGAACTGTTGATCACGTGAGAAGAACTTGTTTTTCGGTCTGTTTTGTCTGAGCAGCGGAAAAGCTTGCACACTTGAGACCCCCTAAGGCAGCACCAGCATCAGCAGTGTTATGTGGTGGTGAAAAGCAGGGGAAGGAAAGAGAAGAAAGGCTCTGTCATGCACAGTTGAATGGTTGCATAGAGAGCAGAAGTCATGAAAGAACTGTGTCCTGCTGCAAGAGTCACTGATGCAGTTGGACGTGACTTCCGAAGAGGTGACGGAGCTTCAATAAGTCCTTATGTATGCACACAGGGGAATGTGTTTGAGTGTGCAACATCTGCATGCTATGTTTGTACCAGTCACAATCTATTACTTGGGTAACTAACCTTGGGTATTGGAAGTAAGATTGCGCGGATTGCTTCTGCCGAAAGATTGTTTGTGACTACACCCTTTGTGCTACTAATCCAAAAATATCTGGTCACATGCGTGATTCACAAGGGCAGCGAGAAGGAGGGAAAAGAGTGGACAGTGCAGGCAGGCCAGTCTGTGCCTTAATAGTTGGCAGCGCCCTCTGGACCCGGGAGGAATACCTATCAACATCATGCACTTACTGGGGCTGTCGCGCCACCCAGGGGTTAGGGTGGGAGGGACATCACGCCCTAAGGGCTGTAAAATCCTGAATTGAGCCTTTTGTGATTCTTTACAAAAGTGAGGAATGGAGTTTAACATTGCCTTTTCGGTTAAAAGACAGTTTAATCGGGGTCACAGCTGGTTCTGTCACAACCGGCACTGCTATCAAAACTGGGTCTACCTGTTGTTACAACTGTGTCTGTCCTCAACATTATTAACATAATTAAAGATGCATTCATTTTCTGGCACCCCAACTCTGCACATTACATATGAGCCCTGGGCTGTACCTACATCTGGTGTGTGTGGTAAAGTAACTTTACTCACATTTTTTGGCACTTGGCGTTTCAGCATCTAGTTTGCTCAAACGTGTTATTTGACCACACGCTCATGGTGAACACGACATGTGAGTACACGATTTTTAGTTATACCGGCATACAGCGGTAAGCAGCGATGATACAGTTGTATGGTCGGTTCAATACAGCTGAAGCTCGGTTTATGTGAATGGATCAAACTCATGAAAGTGAACTTCGACTGTACCGTATGTTAGAACAAAATGTTGTTAGTTCTGACCCTCCCCGCTCTGGCCGCCCGAGGGCGCCAGGGAGCAACTTGGCACGAGAAAAATGCACTTATGCACCCTACTCCTTTCTTCCCACTGACAGAGGCGAAGTGCACTATATAACATGACATCAGTAGCCAATCTTCGTGACCACCGAAGAACATATGCACCGTGGAGTGATTACTTGGACGAACACGCCTCAAACCAAAAATTAAGCTGACAAAATTTAATGGTTACTGGAGGGTGGAAATTTCCTCTCTAAATGCATTACCATTTTTTCGATGCAGCTTTTCCAAATTAAGACGTTGGGTCCTCCGCACCGCTGATATATTCAAAATTTTAAATGTTCCAATTTAGGAGTGTTTTTGAAAATGGGCTAATTTTTAAACCACGGTTTCTCCTTAAAAAATAGACAATTTTTATCAGATGTTCCACTGACCTTTCTGCTTTTATGGGCCCTGTATGAAGTAATCACTCCTGCGCATCTTTGTTCAATATCTGTGACTGACGTAGACAAGCAACAGCTGTCGCCTCTGTGTAAGGGTGTAACGAGCCGGAAAAGCTGAGCCCGAGCCAAGCCAGAGGCGTTCCAATACGTATGTGGTTAAACTAGAGCCCGGTAACACGAGTGAAATTCTCACCTTGTCACAGACTGCTCATGCCACTGGGCAGACTGCACTGAAAAGAACTTTTATAATAGTCACTGCAGCGGCATGAGCAATCTGACAAAATCACTTAGAAGCTTCTCAAAAGCTCGAATATGCAGAAAAAAATGAAAAGCTCGTCATGCATGTGTGGTCTTTCCATGACATCCTTTTTGGTGTAATAATGCGCAATGACTGATGCATTGCTTGGCATGCCATGCTTTTCCGTTTTTTCATGTGGAGACCTCAAAATAGCTCTTTGGTGTGACATCAAGATGGCTTCCAAAGATGCAAAGATTTGTCTAAGAGCTCATATTTACCTCTAGAAAACACGAACTGCGTAAAGAGCGCTCGATCAGGGCGAGGCATTATCAACAGTAAAAGCATGAGCACTCTCTAGTAGTGAAGGCAGACCTTTCGGGCAAATTATTGTTATTTGTGCTTTTTTTTGGCTAAAACACAAAGGATGTAGGATGTTGGTAATGTGGGGAGTACAATTACTTTTGGGCCAGTTTTTTCACTTTCTTCTGAGCACTTGAGTTCCTTTCAGATGCTTGCTCTCTTTACAGCAGTGCTTAGCTATATGACTTGGTGGAACAGGTCTGTCGGCACAATGACCTGAGTAAATTTGCACGTGTGCTCTGAGCAAAAACGTGGTTGACTAGAAAGATAGTCCTGGGATAATGTAATGACATCTTGTCAGTGCATAATTTGAAACGATAAGTAGCACTGTGATATTTCTTGAGCAAAGTTGCGATATCATCTGCCTCCCAGTTCGCACCCTTTCTATTGCTAACATCCCTGGGACAATTTGACACGTAAACAAAACGTGTCGACGACAGTTGGGACATCTCGCTTCGTGTTGGTGAGTGCAATCTTCACTCCATTTGCTGGTGTGGAGTGCCGATCATTAGTGCAGTCATCCACAGCTGCTCGGTCCAGATCGCTGGTCTCAGAGAATGCAGCCGTCCCTAGCCTTCATGTCCCGATTGTCGTCGATGAATTTTGTTTACTTGTCAAAGTGTCACCCTGTCGCTCTCTTTTGGCTGCTTCACGGAACGTAGCAACCTCTCAACCCGGACACGGGGTTTTTGCATGCCTGTGCATGGCGCCGGAGGCTGGGATTGTCCCAT
>JAAUXU010115890.1_pt1 | contig 38516 bp, 27 predicted proteins | sample 7278151 | NCBI WGS metagenome assembly JAAUXU01 (sample SAMN14350113, study PRJNA611818) | marine sediment metagenome | isolation source: surface marine sediment (1.8m) | place: French Polynesia: Moorea | collected 2018-08 | reverse complement strand
GTAGTAAGTAGCAGTACATACCACACGCTCGTAATGCGTGAGCATGCTGAGGGGAGGAAATACGAGGCTGACAAATAAGAGAGGCCTTGACACACTATCAGACATACAAGTAGCACTAATGTACAGAGCGCACTTGCTTCTGCGAAGGATATCATGGAGCAATAGGGACCTGATAGACTCAACATTGGGTCAACGAAGTCAGTGTCACTGACGTTGTACCTCCACCCTTTGGAGACTCATCCCATGTGTGGGGTCGGATCTTCACCTCATGCAGACGCCACCAAAATACAGACTCCGCTGGCTGGTCTGAGATTTTTGCGCCGTAGCCCTCGACCGACTTCTCGGTTTCTCTGTCGTACACCTGCGCAACGCAACTAGGAAGAAGAGAGAGAAAGCATTCATTCAGTCTCTCTTGTAGGGAGCTTTCATGCACTTGGGCACTTCAAGGTGCTCTCCTCGGGGTCCCAGTTTTCTCTCTGGAGGATGCGCAGTTGCGCATGCACATCTGCGCACTGACGTGCGCTTCGTTAATAACATCTACAGGTGCAGGCACGCGTCATCTGTCTGTCGTCCACGGAACACTTATCATCGAACCCTGTGCACTGGTATGATAAGGCCAAGAGATTAGACGAAGTCGCCTCAATTGATATACTGCATCCATCATACGAATAGACTCCGTGATGACAGTTGGCGTAGGGATGTGGACAGAAGTAATGACTTGACTTGCCCTCCTGGCGCTGCTCCTTCCCGCGCCCTGGATACATTTTCTCGTAGCTTCAGTGGCTTCGGCCGCTGCAGGTCCCGTCCAGCTGTCATCCCCGTAGTAGCTGTCTTAGTCCGCGAGCGTGCGGGTGTTTGTGCGCGCCCGCTTGCCTGCCTGCGTGTGGAGCAAGTCGAGTGAAAGTGAACGGTACTTGCAGCAACGGAAGGCCAAACACATTCGCTCTCTCCCTGTTCTTGTAGACCGAGTCATGCAGCAGCGGCTGCGGCGGCAGGGAATCCTCTCACGGACGCATACACACACACGCACGCGCGCGCACGCGCGCACACACACGCAGACTCGCGAGCTCCCTCGCCCGCTTTTTTTACTCCTTCCTCCGGGTTTCTCAGTCGTCTCATTCAGTGTTGATACGTCTAAGCGACCAAAGAGGAGGGTTACTCTCTCCTCCGATTCATAACAGAGCCACACAATCACTCACACACGCACTGTCGCACAAGTGATGTCAACCACTGCTGCAACGCCAGGATATTAAGAACACTGACGTGCATATACAATGTGATATCCTCGGGGGTGCGTCTGACAACCGTTGGGTCAAGCGTCTGACACCGCCAAGTGGACGACGCTTCTCATACAGACGTCTGTTTCCGGACAGGAGAGGATCTCAGCAACAAAGGTAATCAACATGGCAGAGTTTGTGCTGGATAGAGATAAACATTACCTTGCACTATGTGGTGACGGCGCTGACCTCAATTCGCTTTCGGCGCCTTCGGCTTTCTTTTGAATGTCAAGAGTGCACCCTTCCAGGGAAGGCCTCGCCCGACGCTCTCCAACTTTCTGGCAAGCGCAGCATAGGAACTTGTGTGCATCGACCCAATATTGGCGACTGGCCTAGAATTCTGTGTCTGCCAGCACGACTCAAGTTTTGACAGGGCAGCGTTTCTCTTCGTATTGGGCAGAGAGACATTACCATAGGATCCGTTTCGTGACAGGTCAGGGAATGTCTAGGAAGATCCTAATCGACCCTATGGCACTGTTAACATGTTCTGTCCGGATGTATGCATTTATTGGGAGCCTCATGATTCACATGCTTCAATTCTTGACGTGCAGGGCTGCATGCATCCCAACTACCAGCTCCTTGGGGGAGCTGGTATAGAACGGACAATGCAGTGTGTGCACGACGACGTACGTTGTGCACAAGCTACAGCATCAGTCCCGTCAGCAGCACCAAATCTAGAACACAGCTATTTCTGTGTTCATTTGTGCAGTTTTCCAAGACTGGACGTACAATATCTGGCAAGCTTGCGCCAAGGCCTCTGAGGCCTGAAAATTGCCTCCAGGACAAAGTCGTGGACAATGACAGCGCGAATCTCACCTCCCCCCCTCCCACATTGACCCCTAGGCGACACTAGCTGTCCGCCTGTGTTGTCCATCGTCGTGAAGTCGTACTACACGACTTGCACCAGAAACTGTGTCAGCGACGGCAGCTGGGCGAAAAGTAGGTCACCAACTGAAAGCGAGGCAACACAGCAGCTTCTGCTGGTTGCCTGCCAAGCTGTTGCCCACCCGGGCCTTGACGCAGCTGCTGCCGTCGGCCGCCGGTGCCGCCGCAGCCGCCGCGGCAAAAAACACTGCTTGATGTTGCCTGCTCTACTTGCGCCCGTTGCCGCACCCGCTGCTGCTTTCTTTCTTCCTCCGGATTACCCAAGTTCAAAGTGCAAGGCGAGCCTCCCGACTGGCTGCCGCACGCGCTCACCACGCCTAAGGCTCTCCTCCTCTTCGTGCTCTCATTTCGGCAACTACTCCCTGCTGCACACGTACGGACATACTTGTATGTACTGCTGGGGAATGACGTAAAGGCTGACACAGATACAGAATGAGAACAAGACTTTTTCTTGCTCAGTCTTTGTGCACATGAGGCGGAGCAGCTGATTTGGCACCGATGTGCGCGCGCACGCTCATGACTGCCAAGTGCTGCCAATCGTTGAGAACAATGAGGACGGCGACGATGACAACGACGACGGTGGCCCCAATCACGTCGCCGATTGCTCTCCTCACCCTTTATCACAACACCTCAGTCAGCCCACCCGCAAATTGAGCGGCTTTCACACATACGTAATTTCATCGCGATGTCTCTAGGCCGCACGCAATGAGAGATGTAGGTCAAAACTTGAGTGCGCAACAGCAACTGTTTTTGTCATCCTTGGCCAACACGACCTTCTCCTCCTTTTCCTGACCTCATTTTGATGCTCAAATCAATGAGAGAGCAAAAGAGGCGGACAATACTTTCTTGCCAGGTTAAGACAACTCTTGAGCACACCCTTGGATGATGTTGCAGCTATTGTAGCGGATGTCTTCGCACCAGGAGGACTCCTTGGCGAGTTCGGGCCTCGGCACGATCACTGTCTAGTGCAAGATCTTTAAGGCCAGTCTGACTTGGCCCCTTTCATTATGAGACGTAACACATGTTTGTACATATGTACCTGTATGTTCAATTCGAGCATGTACGGAGACGTGACCCGCGTGGGTATGAATAGAAGTGCTGACGTGGCAGATGAATTCGGAGCAAAAGGCGAGGATGATAGCTATATCAGATTTCGACGACGCTGACGAAAAAAAAGCAATCAGCCTCTTCTAATTTTGTGTAGCTCATTGAGAAGTTCGCCTGCATCATGTCCATACGCTGGCTCATCACTTGAGAGACGTACTACGAGCAGTACGGAACATTTGGATATCACGTCGAGAGGTATTTGTGCCTCCTCACATTGTCCTGTGCATAGGATCCTCGCCCTGGTCTTCCGCACGTCAGGACGGCCGGAACATGGTCGATCGCCTCCCAGCCAGCATATGGACAAAGGGGAGGGGAGGGGGAGGGTTTAGGGGGAGGAGGGGAGGGGGAAGAGCAGAAATCAGCATACGCGAATGTTTTGACGTCCCTCTTCCCCCGTACTAGAATGATCGCCGCTCCGTCATCAGAATTTTCTCTCCGGTTAACCTTGGCATAGTGAACGCGGGCGAGCGAGCGAGCGAGCGAGCGAGCGAGCGATGTGTACGCAGAACATTCTTTCCCCCTTCCCCCCCTCCTCCTTCGTAACGGTCCACTCATGCATCCTCGTGCCCTACCTGGGCCCTCCGCGCTGCCAACAAGTGCCGTTCGTTTTCCCCCAACAGGATCAGTTAGGGGGAAATCAACCTTGGTCTTGAACGACCTTGCACCATACCTTCACTTTCGCGCCCTTATCCGCCGGCCGCAGAGGCCTTCTGGCCTACTGCGGGAGGGAGTAACGAAAAGGGTGGATTGCCACACTCTTCCCCTCTTATTTTGATGTGCGCTAGCTGGTTCGTCGGTCCACGCCGAGGGGGAAATTTGGCGTACGCGGTAGTAGTGCTGGGGGTAATGTAGGGGCTGCTGCCATCCGAGTACTACGAGGTGTACGCTATGACTAATGGAGCCCCTTGCCTGGGCCAGGCGCCGCCGCCGCTCGCACACCTGAGGAATACGCACATGTGCCTGTTGCGTTCCAGAAATCTCTCTGCCTTAACCATATCAACATTGTGTTCACGCCGAGGACGTCTTGGAGTGGGCTGAATGAATTGGCCGTTGCGATACTGTACACACACGGTCTTTGTCCCTCTAAGTGTCTATCTCACGTAGTAGAACACAAGTGCAATCTCGCGAATAACTCCTTTTAACTGATTGCTGCTTTCTGGAAACTTGCACAACTTGTCCCGAAGGTCGAAGAGCAGTCTCGATTTTTCACTTGTACGCACGCAAGACGCTGCCACTAATCTTTATGTTATCAAAAGAGACGTTTGGAAAGAAGACCTTGGCGACAGTGAAACCTTAAAAGCCCTCATTTCTTGGCCTTCTTCCTTGTAAAACAGCCCGATGGTCCAGGCACTACTGTAGACGTAACGGTACATGTTGGGAGACGCCACTGACACCGTCCAAGTTCCACGCGTGTCACATCCATTATGTCGAACTGTCCGAACGATGTCTAGCATCGTCATCATTTAACTATGCATGCAGAATTTCAATGTTAGCAGGGCATGCGACGCGCTTCAGCTGCAGTTCATACTTTCGTTTAAAGAGAGAGATCTGTGCTCATGCACCAAGAACGCCTCTGGAATGCTCATGTTAGTCCTTGACAAAGAGTGAGAAATGTACTCTTAAAAATACGCTCTCAGAGTTCATAGATCTCTTGAGATCTACATCAATGAGTGCACCTACATGGCTGTATGTACGCTGATGCACAGTCGTAAGTCTACTGATAAGACTATTGTGTAGATGCTTTTAACTAACAGTTAGACTAATGCCAAAGCTGAACAGAATGTACAGAGATCGGAAGATCCCCCTCAAGAAGCTCCACACTACTTAGTGCTGGTTCACAGCCCTCACAAAGCCATCCTCGCGCCGGGGGAGGAAAAAATATCCATCTTTGTTGTAGCTGCTGGAAAAAGTCCGTCCCTGCTATATGACATTTGGCAACAGTTGGAAAAGTCGCAGGACTTTTTTGTAAAAAACAGACAAATTACCTTTAAACACAACCAACTTTTAAGCATTTTTGATGTAGCAAAAATCAGTGCCTTTTCCCTCAGTCTCTGCATTTTTGTATTAATTGTTAAATAGCTCTAAACACAAGTGTCAAAGATAGATTTATACGAGGCAAGTTTTCAATGGGCCATGAAACATGACCAAGTGGTGTGGAGCGCTTTTTCAAGGTGAGCTTCCAATTCACCCTGATGGCAACATTGCAATGTATGACAGTACCTACTACTCACTTGCGCTGTACGTGCAATGCATAGTGTACACGGACACGCACGTATTATTCATGCGTCCTAGGAGACGTGACCAATTATGTTGTACTTTATACCAGCACATGCCAACTGCTGCATGGAATAATACGCTACACTAGCCTGTCCCTTAACCCTTTAAATTGTACGTACACTTTGCAAACGGCCAACATATGTTGATTCGTTTGTCAAGCGCGCCAGGGAGAGAAAGGGGTAGTGTAGCGCATTATTCCGTGCATCAGGTGGAGTGCACGTCTGTACTGGCAGTAAGGACGTTGTTGGTCACGTCTCCAAGGTTTGGACCTTGGCAAAGTAGTTTGGGTTAGACAACAACAAAGGCTGTTGGCTCGAGAGGGGAGGAAGATGTGATAGCAGCAGCACGAGCAGCAGCAGGACCAGCTATCAGCAGCAGAACCAGCAGCACCAGCAGGAGTCCGAGGTCATGATAGGAAAGCGGAAGCGAATTTAAGCGAGGAAAACCGTTATCTCCTCTTTTGTTCGTACACCCCCGAGGCTTTCTGCAATGCGTCATCATTTTCTCGACACGCACGTGGATCTTCTTCAGGTCCACGACAATCGTGATGTTGTCGGCCAAGCTTCGGCCGACATGGTGGCCTCCATGCACGTCCTGGATGCAAGGCCAAGCGAGGCTGGGCGGGGCGAGCCAAAGCAATGCCAGACGAGGCGAGGCGAGGCTCCCGCATCTTCGCGTGGTCGAGGCACGACGAGGCGGTGACGATGACCATTTCGTCTATCTGAGCAGCGATTGTTACGATTGGCCAACGAACTTTCACCCTTGCTAAAATTGCGAAAGGCTCCCCCTCCCGCCGCCGTGATTAATCTCTCACAATTACCCGGATTGGCTGCTGCCGCTGCTGGTGGCGCTGCTGCTGCGGCCTCCAACTCTTTTTGGCTGCTAGCGGCGCATGGCGAACCCCTTCAGCCTCTGCAAACTAATTTCGCAAGCATACGGAGCTTCCACTACCTTCGCGTCAGTACAACGTCCCCTTGGCTGTGTGGCCTTTAAATGCATCAGCGACGCATTTGGGCGTACGCTGGCGTACGCGCGCGCGTCAGATGAGGCGAGAAGGATTCGGAGAAGAGATGACTTGTGGAGTCTCTCTCACCTGGCCAGGGCTAACGGAGAAGAGCGGGCGAGCGAGCGAGCTTTGGCATTGCCAGAGTGCATTTACCCCGAGATCTGAAGGTTGGAGTCGAAGCGAAAGTTTCACAACCGCTGTGCGGTGGAGGGAGGGAGGGAAAGGAAGGAGAAAAGGATGAGGAGAATGGTACATATGTCTGCTTAGTATGAGGTCAGGGGAGTTCATTCACCGCGTGCCGCCTGCCGCTACTATTGGCAGCTTGTGCATACGTGGTAATGTGCGCAGGATGTGTGCCTATGATGAAAGAATCAAAGGAGACAATGAACTCTGCTGGTTCGACGTTCGATGACCTCGGAAAAACCGCTTTGCCAATTGTACGCTAAGTCAATGCCCTCTGCTTTTCCAGGTGTGTGAGCTGGACCCCGATCGACATGCCGGACCACTTCCGCCCGGCTCCGGCCAACCCCATGATGGGGGATCCGCCACCCCCATCACCCCCAGATCACCCATTGGCGCTGGTGACCGTGAAGCGAGGAGATCATCCACATCACCTCCACCATGGACATCCTGCCAGCCCCAATCATCCCAAGGAAGGCGATAATAACAATGGCGACAATCAGGGTGGGAGCCCGGGGAGAAGTTCCTCTGGTTATTCTGAACGAATGCGTAGTTCTCCCGAACATAGTCCAATAAGAGAGGATGAAGAGTTCTCGGGTCCTTGCGCCCCCCCGGCGCACGGGCAGCAGCACCATGTCCACAGAGAGGATGCTTGTGAGGACGAAGCTCCCCTGGCTCTAGTGGTTCACAAGGAGGATGCTTCTGGGATACGTCCAGACACGTTGCACTGCACCATTGACAGTGGACACGAGGACGATTTTTCCGACAGAGAGATGCCGCTGGCAGGATCTCCTCCCGTTAGAATTGCAGCGGTAGACAAGGGCCGTGGAGAAGCTCCACAAGTTGTGGTCCAACGAAAAGCCTCACGAGCCTCACAGGGAGGTGAGTTCCGAGTGGTGAATATTGAGCCCAATGTCACCATTGCTAGAGTCAGCCACCAGCTGGAGGTGGGGGGAGAGGAAGAGGAAGCTGTAAGCAAATGCGGCCTCAAAGTCCGTGATTTTGCACGATATAGCGAAAGCGAGCAGCCAATGAATCCACCTCTCATGGCGTCCTCTCCCGGGCTTCGCCGCCGCTCCACCAACACGCACGAGATCTCCGACGTGACGTCTGAGGCGTCATCTGTCGACACGTGGCCCAGCTCTGCAGCCGACGGGCTTTCCGTCCTCAGCCTCGGCCACGCAGCTGGCGGTGGTCGATTTGCTGGCATGGCCAGCCGCCGCCGTCCGAGTAAGGCCGCCAGCGTTGGAGGTGGCGAGCGTCCCACTGCCCTCTGTTGTCGCTATTGCGACAAAGCCTTTGTAAACCGTTATCACCTGCAGTCCCACGAGGTCACCCACACTGGGGAGCGCGCCTTTGCCTGCCGCCACTGCGACAAGACTTTCGGGCGGCGATCCACCCTGAGAGCGCACATGACCACGCACACCAAGACATCTAACTTCATGTGCCCGGTCTGCGAGAAAGCTTGCAACGACAACAATTCCCTGGTGGAGCACATTCGCATGCACACGGGAGAGAAGCCATTTGCATGTACTGTCTGCTCGAAAGCATACGCTCGAAAGAGTCATCTCAATGTGCATTATCGCGTGCACACTGGCGAACGACCTTTTGTTTGTTCAGAATGCGGCAAAGACTTTACAGAGAAGCGTTTCCTCAACGACCACGTGCAGACATCGCACAGTGGTGTCGACGGACCTCTCAGGTGCCCCAACTGTTTCCGCGAGTTCGCCTACAAGACGAGTCTCAAACAACACCTAAAGAAGCAGATGTGCGTCAAAAACCTCAACCGCTGTCATCAGGTTGCGGCCACAGCAGTGGCCGCGACCGCAGCCACGACTGCGGCCGCGGTGGTCAACGTGCACGGTGGGCACCACCCCAAGCAATTCCAGTGTCCCTTCTGTGAGAAGAGCTACAGTTGGAAACAAACTCTCAAACAGGTAAGGTCATGAATCCAGTTAGTTTCGCCGTGCACGTGTTTTCAGACTTTCTCTGGCTTTCAGCACGTATCGATGTATCACCGCAACAAGGTGCATACCGATGAGTTCTGGAAATACGAGCTGGCCAAACATCGCCGCGTCGGCCTTGATTATACAGCAAATGAGGACATGTGGAAAAGACAGCTGGGGAAGCACGCGGAGGAGCTTGCGAAGAGAGAGGATGACTCTTCCAAGTCTCCTCAAGAGGAACAGCAATGCTCTTTAAAAATAGTAGATGAAAAAGTGCTCCACGAGGAAGGAGAAGATCGACGATCAAATGAGGACCGCTGGCTGGATCAGATCCAACGCGCCACGTCAAACGGCTCCGCCGCGCAACAAGTGGCCAGCGAGATGAAGCTTTTAGCTTTACAGTCCCTCAGACTCATGAATATGGGGTTGGCTCCCCCTGCGCCGCTGCCTCAGGCCAAGCCTCAAGAAAGCAGCAAGGCCCTGAAGATCGAAGAGGAGGACAGCAGTGCGTATCACCTGTCGGTAAAGGACAAGCTGTCTGTGGGCAGCGACGACAAATCCCACACGTCCGAGCAGGTGATGGCGCAACTGCCTCCTCCTCCTCCACCACCACCACTACTACCTACTCGCAAACCAAGTGTTAGCCGCTCACCGTCGCTGTCACCACCAGCAACAGCCATAGCGTTACCAGACATCAAAGAGGAACCTGCAGCCAAGCGTACGCAGATGTGGTTGGCTCAGTTAGGTCAGTACAGGCAAAAGTCCTTGCTGCAGGAGGAACTGGATCGAAACCACGAGGAACTGTGGGAGGAACAAATTTCGCGGGCAAAGAGGAATCCGGTACGATCGCCTCTTGAACCGGTGGAAATCACTCTCGACGAGAATGACTCAGAAGCAAACAAGACTTTTGCAAAGCAGAGCGAGAACTTATTTGGACTGCAGGAAACAGCGCTCGCCAGCAAGATGACCAGGGGCGAGACGCAGGGCGAGTCTCGGCGCGAGGCTCCGTTCGAACAAGGGACAACAGCGGCAGTAGCTCGCGAACAGCAACAAGTAATGAACGGCGAAGCCCCGAGTAAAATGTCTTATGATTTCCAGCAGAACAGGATAGTGGTTGCACCACTGATGTCTGCTCTGCAGGTGCATCCGCCACCCCTAGGGTTCAAGCAGCGAATCTTGCCGCCGCCCTCGGCCACAATCACGAAGCCGCCGTCAGAGTCGGGTGAGCCACCGATGGTTCTGCCAAAGCCCAAGTACCCACCCCCTCCGTCGCTCCAGCAGCCGTCCGTCGCCGCCACCGTCGCCGAGACCAAGAAGATGACTCTTCCTCTGGAGAGTGACCTGCCCAATGATCTTTTGCCCGAGGAACCAAAGAAAGACCGCAACGAGTCAATAAAGATAAAAGAAGAGGCGGACAAGAGCAAGGCTATGGAGGACGAGGAGGAACCTTCCTTCCTGAAGTCGATCCTGCTGGATCCTTCCAGCCGCAAGAGACCCTCTGAGCTGCCGCCGCCTCCCCCCCAGACCCACCCCCGAGCGTCGCCGTTCCTTAAGGAGGAAACAGGGGCCATGATGATGATGTCCACGGGAAGCAACGACATCTTGCGCCGTCGTCTGCTCGGGTTCAAGGATCCCATGCCTGACTTCTTCTCGCCACCGGACCCTAAGAGACAGAAGAATTCCCACCTGCTTGTACCCTCAATCCCCAACAGGAAGCCATCGATCTCGGTTAAGCATCCAGTCAGAAAAGTGAATGTCGACGAAATGAAAGCTTGTGATAAGGAGGAGGCTCGCCAAATCGCTTCCAAAGAGAAAGAAGATCCTGCCGCCATTAACGGTGATAATAATGACACTAAAACTACTGGCCAGAAAAATGACACTAAGATGAAGAACAAGGACAAGACAGGCGAGGAGAGAGACGTGAAGAAGAGAGAGGAGGCCCTGTCGCTCTACGCGCACACATCGGTGCTGAAGCATTTACTGTACAGATACACTGGCAACACAAACACGCCATAAAGACGAAGACGCCAAGCTTGAGAAGCTATCTGCTATAAGTACGAGCATAGAAATTGTTTCTTGCTGCAAATTAGGCTATATTTGAAATTATTGATGAATCTACTTACCGTAGTATCGCTACATACCACTGTATGTGTACGTACTAAGTTAGTACTATACTATCTGCTGCAAATGCGTCAAAGGGACATGTGGAGCTGCTTTTTTTGAGTCATGAAGCAGATACACACTATATCAAGCAAATTGTTCTTGCGAACACTGTCTGTTTTGTTGTACATATACAATGTGTATCGTACAGAACCCCAGAGTTTTATTATGAAGGAGAGCAAGCTTTTCAGCTTGAATTAGGATCTTGTTATTGTCTTGTTAGAATATTATTTATGATCTGTACAAAACCCTAGAAATATATATAATAGATTTTTAAGAAAAGCTTGTGCGTCTGTTCCACACCGCTGATATTGTACGTGCATGCGTCCTCGTCGTCCCCGTCGTCATCGCCGCCGAGTAGTTTCGTTGAACGGGTGAAGCCGACGAGTCAGAATCATTTCCGCTGATGCTGCAATTTTGTCCCAGTGTTGCCTGCAGCGGACCTCCGGCCACGTCGACTCGACTCCGATCCTTCCTCGTAACGGTACGCATTGACGTGCAGGTCGACACAACAGAGGTTGCGTGTATGCTGTTGACAAAGTTTCGCAAGTACAATGCATTGTGGGGTGTTGGTTGATCGGGGTTTTAGTTGGCTAAAACAAAACGCTTCACCCAATCGATACTCGCAGAAGCTCTGTCCTTTTCAAGGATGTGACTGCAGTTACATTATTACTTGGAGCTGACACACCCGCTGAACCCTCCCACACGCGTGTCCACGGTGAAGATCCGCACCGTCAGATGCACTGTCCTGCATTATCCTCCCGGCCAATGGACTGAACAGCAGACTCATTTTCTCTTCTTGGGATCCCGCTGGTGGGTGAATATGCCAGCAGCAAGAGCCTCCTGTGCAAAGTGGGTTGTTGAGCAACTCGCCCACCCCTACACGAATGTACACTGCATCCGCACCCACCCTCTTCACCCGCAAGAAAATTCGAAGCATCAGAAACGACCGCAATAAATCAGAAGTGACATAGCTTTGCTCTCATGTTCCCTATCTCAGGGGAAACAGACACATACGTAAGCGCACACCTCGCTACATTCACTTTCAGGGGGTGAGTGGAAAAGGTGGGGTGGAAAAAAATCGATGAAAATGAACGTACGGATAAGAAAGAACTATCAGGTTCTGTCCCCGTAGTGCACAATGTGTTCATCTTTGCACTCCGCGTAGCTGCTGACGGGTGCGTCCTCGTTATTCCACTTAACGCAGAGCTTTTTGATCATTTGCTACGCCTGCAATGTCTGCAGCGTCTCTGCTGCTGTCTCCTCCTTCATTTCTTTTTATATCGAAATCATTGATTGGAGGATAAACTAAGGGCCAAAAAGTCGGCTGATGCCAGCCATCATGTCCAGGCGTGGAGCTGCCAGAGAATAAGAAGAAGACGAAGAACAACTAAACGACCAGGGAGGCTGCAGTCAGTCTGCAGACGACGCAACTACATGTACGATATTAGGGCACCCAGGGGACGAGCCCAAAGTACCCGCACCAGCGGAATGGTTTTATATAGCTAGAATGCGTGATAAAAGCAGCTTTGCACGCCTCGGAATGCAAATCTCCAACGTCGATGTTCTTCATGTTTCACAGGACTGTCTTTGAAGGCTGTTTTAGGACTGACTTAGCAAGGATTTTTGAGGGTCTTCAAGTTTATTTTCAAATCTTGCCAAAAGAGCAAAAAAAAAAGTCAAGTCGGATTTCCTCTGTTCAATGTTTTCCAAGCTGCTCTGGTCTGGTCTGGTCTGGTTTTCAGCTCTCTTCGATGCTGGTTGGCTTTGTCTTTTATCAGCCAGGCTTGGATGACAACGCAGACCTGGACTGAGTTTTTTCTACTCAAAAGTTGATTTTAAATCGAGACTCCAGAACTTTGCTCTTATCAGTGGACGGTTCATGTGATGAGAGTCGACTGTCCTGTCCTGTAGGCACGTACTATGCTAATGAGTCTCGTCATCTTCGTCGTATGCATAGATGCTTTCCTCGTCGCATCAGACAGGGCTTATTCAAGATGAAAGACAACGTGAGGAAGTCATTGCAAAAAAGAAGTGGCACAGCTATTCTGTGCGAAATTGAGCTTGCAAATTCCCCCTCCCCCTCCGCCTTCCAACTCCTCTCCTTCACCCTCTCGCGCCTTTCAGCGAATATATGGATCTTGATTAGGAAACTTCATGGCTCTCTCCTTCTCCTCTGTCTTCTGGCTCTAATAGAAAGACTTTTTGCCGCATAGAGAGGCAATTTACGCCGCAGCGGCGCCACCGTCTTTTTCACCGTACATTTTTTTTGCAAAATGCCAACTCTTCCTAGTAGCAGAAGACTTTGCAAATTGAGCATTGGCCCGCGAGAGAGAACGGGGAGGGAGAGAAAAAAATCCCCATCTAATCTTGGCAAAAAATTGAGCCAGCCTCGTCCCGGCGATAAAGGCTGGAAGCGGTGTCAACATAGCGGAAGAAATCTTAATTATGCCTTCCATATATCGGCTTCCACTGTTCTACGCACTGTGCGACCAAACTCGAACGAGGGTCGACGACCTCGAAATGGGAAGAAATTCGCGGACTCGAATAGACCTCGGCCAGACGATGAGAAACGCTATATTCTGGAATATAATGGCAGCATCAGATCTGCGCTTAGATCGTTTACATATGACGTGAATGTGAATGCTGCGGACTACTACAGGGGGTGGGTGGGTGTACGTACGTACGTAGCAGAGATTATTACAATGTGGTAAGAAAAGGTACGATTGCAAAGTGACAAGTTCACAGACTGCCAAAGATGAGTACAACACGTACGTACACAATAGAGAAGACTTGATAGAAGAACGTGCGACATGTGATAAGAAAACATATGAGCCACAGCAGTGTTTAGAATGAACTTTTGAGCCTAAGCGATGTTGCATGCAAAGTGAGATCTCGCGCTTTTCCGCCCAGCTCTTCTAAAGAGATTATTCTCCATGTTGCTTGATTGCATGTTCTGCCTTTGGCTTAGTCGCTTGACATACGTATTAACGGGTGCAAAAGATTGGCGGTGGCTGGTAAAAATTCCATTTTGTCTCGATCGTCATGATCTCTCGTCGTGTCAGTCTTTCAAATCTTCAACGTTGGTGGCGCTTGAGCAATTCGCCATGTCTTTGAGCGAAGTGTTGTGGTGTGATCAGACCATCTGCAAGGACGCCATGCTCGCCGGTGTCTGACAATTGGAGTTCTGCGACGAAGAGGAGTGAGGGCCTTGCGACAGATGCTGCTTAGGCTGTTGCTGCTGCATGAGATGTTGCTGTTGCTGTTGTTGTTGAGGGTATATTCCTTGACCTCCGTAGGCGCCCAGAAGCATCGTTTGTTGCTGCCCGTTAGGTCCCACTTGCACGTGACTCATGTAGGGAGGTTGTCCCGTCCGGTAGAGGAATTGACCGTGGCTGATGTTGGTGGAACCGGTGTTGTTGCTCGGGCCAGTGGTGCTCGAGTGGTGCGATCCGCTGTGCTGGGACTGCGCACCCATGCTTTGACTAGTCATGCTGGGTTGATAGCCGCCTCCTGAGAATCCTTCCCAATGCCTCAGGCGGGAATGTATCTCATTAAATGGCGGCCTCCGATTTGGTACTTCGTGCCAGCACTCAACCATGAATGCATACATTCTGGAAGGACAGTCTTCAGGACAAGGAAGGAGCTGGCGAGATCTTATCATCTCGATAACTTCTTGATTGCTATAGCCGTAGTAGGGCTGTAGTCCATAACTGTAGATCTCCCACAGGACTACACCAAAGGACCACACATCTGACTCGGTGCTAAACTTGCCGTACAAGATGCTCTCCGGTGGCATCCACCTAACTGGCAACAATGACTTGGTCTGCACTCTGTAGTAGTCAGCAGCGTAAATGTCTCTGCTCAGTCCAAAATCTGATATCTTCACTGTCAGGTTGTCACCCACCAAGCAGTTCCTGGCAGCAAGATCTCTGTGCACGTAGTAATGACTAGCCAAGTACTCCATCCCAGCAGCAATCTGTATTGCTATGAAAGACATGTCCATTGGGTTCAGCACGTTCTGATCCTCTGCTGGCTCTGATATGTCTGAATCCAGGTTTGGACTGTGAGTGATGAGAAATTCGTGCAGATCACCATGCGGCATGTGCTGAAAACAAAAGCACATATGAGATTATCACAACATTATGCAATGTGAATGAATTACATCGTGCGCACTAGCAAATAACTAGAGTAAGCTTTGCATCACGGTTAAATCACTTGCCGTCCGTGACTGCCAACACCTGACGTATTGTGTGCGGCTATGGTACCTAACTAAGAAATCTGGAGCACTCATACAAAGTAAGTGATACCCTGCGTTACCTCAAATATCATGCTCTGGGGATCATCTTGAAAGCTGACGCCCAGCAAACAGACGATGTTTGGGTGTCTCAGCTCAGACATGAGCTCGGCTTCTCTGCGGAAGTCACTTCTTGTCTTCTGATTGGACCCCGGCTTGAGAGTCTTTATGGCCACCAGCGTGGGCCCATTGGATGCGTTGACCACTTCTATCAGCTCGCCTTTGTACACTTTGCCAAAAGCGCCTGAAACGTAATGCCGCAGATTATGCCTGTGAACGCAAACATGCAGTAGTGAAAAGTCATCTTGCCCCCACCTTCTCCTAGTTCCTCCATGAAACGCACAGAGCTGATAGGAAACTCTCTCAACTGGACCTGCCTCTGAGGCACTTGCTGTTGTTGCAGTGGTTGCTGTTGCTGCTGCTGGAAGTGGATCTGCTGCTGTGGCTGCGGAGGGAGGAGGCTGTTCATCTCCATATTTGCCGCGTTCTGATGCGGCTGCACCTGTCCGGCATTGACCGGTGGGTTATCGGCAGCGGCAGCAGGCTTGGCATCCTTTCCACTGTTGCGGCGCCTCATGCAGCAGATGCCAAGACAGAGTCCGAGGAAAGCCACACTGACTAACGTCGGCACACCCACGTACAGGTAGAAGTTGAGGTGATTGCATCGAGGAATGCCGCATACCTCTCGAAACGTCTGGCCGCTTGCACTAACGTAACACCAGGGTCCGTCGATGTCTCTTTGGCCGTCCAGACTGTTTTCGTAGAAGACGCCTCCAGTCGGAGCCCGGCAGAAGTTGTGCCCACCGATCAGCTCCAGGTGCTCTTCAGTCTTGACCAGTGGGTGCTTGTTCCAAGGCATGCACATGAGCCCTGTGCTGGTGGTGCTGACGGTGCCTCGATAGCCGCCGCCACTGCCGCGATAACAACTATGCGGCCGCACCAGACCAGCAGCATCAGGGACTCCAAGCCGCACGCACCCGGCGCTTTCCGGCGAACCAACAGCCGGCATCTCGGTGCACTCTGGCAACACCAGTTGCCTCTCCAGCGCGGCATATTGGCGAGCAATGGCAAGTTCCTTTCGGCAGAGGCGGTGTTCCAGCAGCTCGCACTCCTCCCTGCACAGTTTGCGCGGCCGCTCACTCACGCGGTCACATAGTGGAAAGGTGGACAAGCAGATGGAGGGGATAGCGTAGGGTGAACAGGCCGATGAGAGATCGGGCGACGCAGATATGACAGCAAAGGCAGCCGAGAGCTTTTGCTCTATATATTCCTGTGAGAGACCCTCGGAGACGAAGACGTAGTCATTGCCAACGTATTTGCCGCACACTTTGCCCAGATACGGCTGACACTGACCGGCGCGTGCGTCAGGCTTCAAGTTGGGGATACCCTGGCTGAGATCGCTGTTGCTGTTTGAAGGGTTCTTTCTCTCAGGAGGCTTTTGGCCGCCCTCAAATTCCACATTACCGGAGAAGTCGGGCTCTGAGTATGATTCAGGCAAGTATCGGCCTCCTCCGTCGTAATCATCGTCGTCGTCACCCCAGCCGCCGACTGGTCTTCTCTTCTGACCTGAGCTCATCTCGACCTTTATGATGGCTTGAGACTCTATAGAGTCGAGGCCGTTGGACGCGACGCACGAATAGAAGGCAGTGTCAAGCGTCTCCAATTCGCGGAACCTGAGCTGCGTCGACTGAGGATTATCTTTGAGTCTCGTCTTTACCTTGACCCTGTTGCGCTCTTCCTCGAGTGGCGCGCCATGTTTCAACCACGAGAACTCGGTGGCGGGCGGTTGCCCAGTGACCTCACAACGCAGCCGCAAGAATTCGCCCTCTTCACGAGTTAAATTCTTCAGCGGCTTGACGAAGGTGAGCGTCTTGGGTCTCTTGGAGTGGTCCGACGCGGCGTCCGCCTCCACCACTGCGTCGTAGTCGACGCCGCTGCTGTCGGCGCATACGTTGATCAGCAGGACCAGAAGCAGGATGAGGCAGCGCCAGTCCATCTTGTGCAGTCCGAGTCGCCTCTGTTCTCCGGGAAGTCGGACTCTGGAGGTCAAGTTATGTCACCTCATTTCTATGAACCGTTCAACCTAGTCTTGTCAGGTCGATGACACACAGGCAGCGAGGACAGCTCTATCTGCGGCGTGTCCTGGCGCTTATGTCACGGCGGCGATCTTCTCCCCTTTCTTGTCCGCCTTGACAGTGACACTCGTCTTGTTGTTGAGTGTCCCCTTCTCCTTTTCTCGCTCGTTTGGCTCTATTGTTGAGCCATCCCCCAACTTGCTCAAGGTGATGAAAACGTTGTAAAGCAATTCTCGGTCAAAGAGTTTATCGCTCCCACAATGGCTTGTTTGAGAAGCGATTCTTCCTCGTCGATGGTTTTATGACTAGTAGTTCAAGCTCTTCCCATTGTTCCCGTTGAAAGCAGAAATCTGCAAAGAGAATGAGAAGACATTGTTCAAATAATTGCGGCTGATGAGAGACTGGCCGCTGACAACAAACTGACGCGCTCTTGTTTCTCCACGTGCGTGTCTGATCAGTCACATCTTCACATATGCTTGATTCATTCCCCTCCTCCCTCCTTGCCTGCATTCTCCTCACTTCTGTCCACAAAAACACCTCCTTTGAGAGCACACGTGTAAGTGTGGACTTCTTTCCTATTTCTCAGACGAGATTGCTGTTGCCAGAGCTGCAGCTCTCCCCACCACACATGCATACACGCAGAGTGATGCACTTTTTCTCTTCTTCTGTGTGCTCCTTCATTGCTCCCTAACCTCTTGGTGAAGAAATCCCCCGAAAAAAGGAGAGAAAGGGGGGGGAGGGGAAAGGGAGGGGTCGTTGTCAATGCTTGATATTCAGGGAGCGTTCGACTTTTTTCTCTTCCTCCTTGGCATTCAATGAGAAGGGGTTTTGTAGCCTTCGGAGTGGATATCTCGGGGTCTCGTCGCATCCGTCAGTCGGGTCGACATTCGGAGATCTCCGGAGCAGTAGTGTGTGCATGGGGGGGGGGGGCAGAAAAAAATTGGCAAGGAGAAAGATTGATGGCGGGGCAAAACATTTCCGAAAAGGCCCACTAAGTCTCCCCAAAGTATCTCATACGCTCCAAATTCTCGGAGTCAACGTTTTTGAGGCAGCTGGATCGATTCTTTTGTGAATTGATGGTGTGGAGAGAGATGAACCTTAATGACGCCATCCGTCTCACATTGTGAAAGGAAGGGACAGACGACCCATGAGTCATGCGTGTGTGCGTCGTTGCCACTGGCCAACTGAGGTCCACATGAGCATTACACACAGCAATGACTTTATAGACACGAGCACTTTGAGGCCGGAGAAGAGTCGTTGAGACGTTTTGACCGTCGGCAAAGGTCAGCAGCCCCGGAGTTCTGCATTACAAGAGCTCGAATCGAGCAGAAATTGTAAGAAGCATTCTCCATGATTCTCGGGCTAAATGGCATCACAGCGGGAGCTGAAAAACGTTTCTCTGCCCCGGTGTTCTTTCCTGCTCAGTTGTCAAGACTATTCCCCCAAAAATGTTGAAAAGAGGAAATGTGGAGAAGGAAACGCCAATACTTTAAGAGCTACGGGGGAAAGAGATAATTCGCTCGCTGCCGATCCATCATCCATCATAAGAAAATGTTACGCCCGTTCTTTGTGTTATTCGTGTGCTCACCCAGACAGACACAGTCAGAGAGGCATTTCTAACAACAGGGTAGCTCCAAAAACTGGAGGGGAGAGCACACTGTGTATACATTGTATGCATTATGGACTCGTCCGACGTTAGAGACAGTCTTGTACTGCACGGAGGAGCTGGACTGGACGTACACCCTTGCGCGGCAGATAACTAACTGGCAGGCCATGCAGCAGATGCATGCCTACTTATGCTTCACCGTTGTAATAATGCAGCCTGGCGAGTTTCCTTACAATAACACATGCAGCTCTACGTACCCTCCTCTCCTTGTAGAGCATCGACTCGTACGCATGAGGCACACACGACGAGCAAATCAAGGCAGCGTTGTGAACACAGAAGCAATGCTAACCACAGCATGATGGATACGGGCTGGGTATTGCGTGTTTGTGAGCACTGGCGTATCTGCATATTCCTACGACGTTTCACGGCGCAAATGCTGCGCATCTATGTACCCAACGTCGTTTACTGCGTCGTGGTGCGCTCGCATTAGCTTGCCAACTTAAGTGAACCAAGTAATGACTCAACGTGTCCAATCACTGTAGAAACAGGATGGAGAGAAAGTAGAGACTCTGAGCCCAACTCACACGAAATTTTGGGCTGAAACCACACGGTCATGGATCGTTTCAGAGCTTATGGAAGAACACTTGGTGCAGTTAAGTTGAGGTCCACTTCAAGTACCAAGCAAAATGAGGCCAAAGAAAAGCTTGAAAGTATCACTGGCTGCAACTTCTTCAACCCTTTTAAGTTATTTGTACGACTGGCCAGGTTTTCATCACTTAATCTTTCAACAGCAGACAAAAAAAAGAGGGGTGAGCGCAGAAGGACACCTTGAACATACATGTGGTTGTGTACACAGTATTTCCTCCTCAGGAGATACAGTGTGACAAATGCAGACCTGTTCCTTATTGCCATGAGCAAGTATTCTTTCAGCCAGCTTAGACATGGACTATGACAAACTTTCTCTTCTCCTGATGTGAATGTCACTTCACTTTGGACACAAATAGTAGAGCTGTGATTTTTTTAAAGCTGATTCGCGTGCTCCGCGTACATTGTTGTGGAACACTGGACTCTTTCTTTCCCCTTCTCCCGAAGAAATACTGCGATCATATTTCTGAGACAGGTTACTGACTCCCTGTGGCCATTTCTGACTGCCCAACCAACACCACATGTTGCCAAATGTGAGAGACAAAACTAAAAATGCTGACTCAGTTCTTCGGTGGAAGGTCCCTTTTTTTCGCACAGGGTTTTTGCGGGCGCATAGCAATAAATATGCCGTATAACTTCTCCGAGAAGCAGTTATAAATCCGGCCAAAATAGCTCCCACGACCAGAAAATGGGCACTTGGGACCCTGTTAAGATGTGCTTCTGTTTCTCTTTCTTAAGATCAGGACTGAAGGTATCAATTTCAGCGGCTTCAAAGTGTTTTCCAGCTCCATACCTTTAGCTCCTCCAACCTAAGAAGAGCAGCTCACAAAAAGCTTCGTGCATGAGGAGAGTGAATCAAGCTTCACTCTGCACATTTGTGGTATGGGCGATTGCACTCCAACTTTTACCGACAACTCGAGCGAGAAAAAAACGGATAAGATGCCTTTTGCTCCTTTTGGTCTAGCACAAACTTGGGCATCTTTGAGCTGCATGCCAATTTCTCGGGCCGACGTCGCTATCGCAAGGCAACAGAAAGAGTGCTGAGGAAGCCGGAAAAAAGGAGGGGGGTTCGTCTTAGGGCCCAAGTCTATCTCAGCTCTGAAAAGTTCCTAGGCCCCTCTTCCAAAGGCGTCTGAAATCCCAGGAAGGAGAGAAAGAGAATCTCTGCTTTATGTACTTGAGGTCTACATACTCTCGATCCTTCAGTCTGGGGACAAAAAAAAATGAGAGGGCTTAAGATTGGCCGAGCTGCTGCAGTCTGGCTGTGGATGAGATGAAAAAATGAGATTGCGTAGGAGGTCGGGGAAAGAAAACCTTCACCGCAGAAGCCCCCCCCCCCACTCCTGTCTGGGCCTCTGCAAATGCCTCGGTCGTCGGGCCTTTTTTTTCTTTTTCTAACTCAAAACTTTGCTGATCAGGAAACCGTGACTGGAAAGAATCATTACTATTGGTGCTGCTACGACTCGACCAGACACGTGAGAGGAGGGGGAAGCAATTTCTGTGCTTGACGCCATCCAAATGGCAAAACTTTGCCAGGAATTCGAAACACGTCCAATTAGCATAAGGTTGAAATAAGATTCTCTCGTCTGACTCTGCTTTTTCTCCAGCTGGGAGAAGCTCCAGCCCAAAGTAACCGTCATCCATGTTTTTCCCAGGCATAAAAGCCCAGCGCAGATGGCCTCTTTTAAAGAGGCCTTTATGGCCAACTTCTTGATGTTCTCTCTCGGATCATTTCTCGCTCTCGCCTCTTCCGAGGAGACAATAAAGGCCCCAACAAGAAGTCACCGGGTGTCGCATTGAATATGGGCCGGGGCTGCGCTGGGCTGGGCGGCCGTGACGTGCGGGACGGAGCAGCAAGGAAAGGGGTGCCATTAAGGATGGCAACACTCGAGGGCTCCAGCACATCGCCAACGCCATATTCGCGGTGGAAGGAGACGCCGCCCTCGGCCGGCGTCAGGAGGGGGGTGTTGAAGTAGCAGCATACAAAAAAAAGGCCGTCCCGGCGCAGTCAGCGGTCGAGAGACCGCGACAGAATTACTCGGCCCTATTATAACCGTGCAGTTGTGTTAAGCATGGCCTATTTTTAAGCATGCCTTACCGTGGTATAATATTGAAGCAGCAGCCGTAGATGCTATCGCAGATCTCGCGTTCCTCCCCGGGACGCTCGAGGTTGGCCACTTGATACACCAAGGGAGCTGCGACCCTCGTTCATGCTTTTTTTTTTCTTCAGCTTCTTTAAAAGTCGGTCACAATCTTGGTCGTCCGTGTTTCTCACTCGGCCGCTGTTATTCCGTGTCTCCTCTCCCTCCTCCCGTTTGTTCTCTGTGTGCAGCTGCCTTGTGCTTCTCGCCCGCCTCCTACGAGGGGAGGAAGGAGGAGGAGGACGACGGAGGGAGGGAGGGAGGGTTGCAGCCTTCTCGCTCGCCCGCTCCCGGTCCAGCAGCGACGAGAGCTCGCGGCTTCCACCACCACCAACAACGCCGACGCCTGCTGCTGCCTCCACCACGACCAGCCGCTTGCCGGCCATTTTCCCCCTGCTCTCGCTCCGCGCGTCCACGCGAGCGCGTGTGCGTACACTTCGAGCTTTGCTCCAACGGCCACCGACGTCTCCGCCATCGCGGGGAGGAGGAGGAAGAAGGAGAAGAACAAGAAGAAGAAGAAGAAGAAGAAGAAGAAGAAGAAGAAGAAAGCCGCTTTACGCCAGGAGGAGGAGGAGCAGCAGCAGCAGCACGAGGAGGATGCCGTCGTCGCTGTTGTTGTCGCGGCCGCCGTCGCGGCCGCTGTCGCTGCCACCATCCATTGTGTGCACACAGAACTGCGTGCGTGTGTTTGCTCGCTCTCGCTCTCTCCCATCAAGCGTACACGCACGGGCTGACAACGCCGGCAAAAAAAGAAGAGAATGGAGGAAGTAGGGAAAGAGCAAGCGAGCGAACGCGTATTTGTTTCCCGACGAAATAAGACAAACCTTTACTGCACACACTTTTTGTGTCTCTGCTGCTGGAGGCGACGGAGCGCGAGCACCATTTCATGCCTGCCCGCACCTCCTTGGGCCCGTTGACGATCTCGATGCCTGCACCCCATAAATAGCCCGTCGACGCCGTCGACGCCCTGAGGACGGCCGTGGAATGGGCGGCAGAGCTAATTTCCTCGTCATGGGGAAATTCAATCACTTTCGTCTATTTATTGACATTACACGTGGGCTGCAGGAAAAGGAAGCTTGCGGCCAATAAAGGACTTGACGAGCGCTTTTCTTTTATGGCGCGTCAATCAAAGCCAAATGCTTTTATAGCGATACCTTTGAATGAATTTCCTCCATGGGAATCAAGACACGCCAACACTTCATAAAAATACCGTCGCAGTGCGCCCTGAGGCAGCCTCGGGCAGCCCCGGGCTGATGCACGAGGCCTGACGCCAGCAAACAGTGCGTTTCTGTCGTTGTTGCGGTTCCACTTTCTGTTGGGGACGACGGCGACGACGACGACGACGACGACGACGTTGCCACAGATTGCTTCAAGTGGCAGAGTAAGATATATTTCAATCTCGTGTTCTGGGCGTGAGCAGAGCAGCGCCTAATAACGGACTCCGCGGCCCGCCCGCCGTCGGACCCTATAATTTTCGGATCTTGACGTGAAAATGCAATGGACGGGAAAAGTGTAGAATGACCGACACATACAAAGAAAAATTGACCAAGGGGTCGCCGCTCTTGTAGTCGGAGCATTGAATGGACGTCTTTATAAGGAGGACAGAGCTGGTGCTGAGCTCGCTCATGAGTACGTGGATGGATGGTGAGTGAGAAATGCTGGTGTCGCAGACGCTGGCCTAAAAGTTGTCAAAGTTGTTGTTGTTGGAGGGAGAGGCGAGAGAGAGATCGTCAATTAGCAAAAGTTGAGCAAACAAAAATTGACAATTCTTGGGAGACGCAACAAAGTTTTCTTGATTCGAAGCCCGTTTTGAACTCGCATGTGCAGTGACCTCGAGGCCGAGGTTCACAGAATAGCCTACTACATAGAAGTTGCGCTCACCATCTTGAAGAATGGCAAGGTCAAAAGTGTCCCCTCCTCCAGGGCCTTCAGCAAGTTCGGCTCCATTCAGTCCAGACCTGTTTCTTTCTGGCACTGCGCAGAGGAGCCATCGGTGCCAGTCTGAAGCGTCTTCATCATGAGTTGAGATCTTTGAAGAATGTTTCTTCACTCGCTGCTCAAGACACTTCCAGGGATCATTTTCACAGCCGCAAAAAAGCCACGGGCTCTCAATAGACCAAGCAAGCCTTTGCTTAGCTGAGGCAAAAATTGGGGCATAAAGGGAGCTGCAACGACTGCTTGTTGAGCCCAAACTATAATCATCGTTTCGTGACGTCGTCGGCTACGAGAGAAATGAAATATCTTGAGAGACAGTAGAAGAAGTGAAGAATCAGAGGAAGAACAAAGCCGAGCGACCAAAGTAGCTGCAGGCTCTTCTTCCCCCCCATCTGGTCGTTGTTGCTGTTGCTAACAAGCTCATTTTGTGAAGCTCCACAATGCAAAAGCCGACGGAACCATAAATCGGCCAAATGCCTTCACCGGGGGGACGATGGCTTATTTACCGACGCCATTAAAGAATTAATTTCGGGTCCGAGCGCGTTGCGTGCCAGACTCCCGGAGAGCTGTTGTCTGGTCATAACGACTGCAACATTGCATCTCCTCAGCGATGAAGTGCAGACGCTGGAGGGGATCCCAAAGCTGACGGCTTCTTTCGGCGGACTGGAAACAATTTTTTCTTATTTTTTCCTTATCACACTGGTTCTTTTTCATATTACGTCCCAGGTCTCTCTTAAGCGCGCGCGCATACGCACGCAGATACGAATTTATGGCTTGCCAGTCGGATTCTGATGCTCCCTCCAGGTGGGGATACAGTCAAGATTTATTGAAAAAGTTTCCTGCAAAGCGGCCCGGAACTCGAACAAGGTGGTTTTCAGGAGGGGGTACAGGAAGAAGAAGCAAAACTGGTGTTGCTGCCGTCCAGGGGGAAATATAAGGACGACGAGGAAAAAGAGAAAAGTTTTAAAGAGGTGACGGTGTGGCTTTCCTGTGAGGAAAGAAGAGGAGGAAAGTTTTCCGTGAATGCAATTGAGGGGCCGCCACCAAACTCGTACTTACAGAGGCCGATTGAAAAGTTTCGAGTGGTCCTCGGAAAGAGGAGGCGGAGAGGGGCAAGTTGCCAAGGAGGAGAAAGGTTCGTTATGTTGCTCGCTTTATGGCGAGGCTGGCCTATTAATTAAGAGACTTTTTTTGAGGTCACTGCAAGGAGAGGCTTCTTCAATCTGGGGCAGCCTCGGAGGAGCCGAGATTGGAAGAAGGGTGGAGAACGATGCGCCCGAGTCAATGACTTTGGAGAGGCAAGAAATGACGGTGCTTACAGCCCAATTCGGAGGCCACTTTTTCCGATAGCCCAAGCGTTTTCTCTTTCGCCCCCATCTCGTTTTTTCCCCAGTGACGTCGGTCGTTATAGTCAACAGCATCCTTTCTATGTATTCCTCCATCCCACTCCTATGTACTCCGGGCACTGCCCGTGGTACGAGTAGAACATTATCTGTGTTGCGCACTTTCAGCAGACCGTGGAAGGTGTTCGACGAGAGAAACTGGTGCTTTCACTCCACCCTTCTTCTAACTTCCCCCCTCCCCCCCTTTCACCTTAACAAAAAGAATATCTATTAGGTAATCGTTGCTACGACGTGCAACACTTTGTCTGCCCGAGTGTGACTTTGCAGCACCTTCTCTTACTGTGATTACGCTGATTAGATCCAACGTGTATAGGTACGCAGTGCAAGATCATCTGGAAGAAGATTCAATGGCGCTGCTATCGTCGGTGGTCAGTCAAGTGGTCGCAGTTTCGATAACGGCAACCTAAGCTGGATATTATACAATATGAACTAAAAAAAACTATGTGTGTATTGCATGTACATGTTCCTCCCACGCTATTAGCTACATTTCCCACACTCACTTAGGCGTTCCGGTGCTAAGCTGAGCTATTGATTCGCCAAGAGGTTAGGAAAATCCGTCTTATCCGCTTTTCTGCACCAGCAGTCGTAGAGATGGATCAAGCCGATATTGCCAAGCTGTAGCCTTGAGAATGTCACTACTGGCCTTGTTCAGCTTTCTTGCAGGAAGCTTGTCCCTCCTACGTAGAGCCTACCAAAGTACTAAACCTACAGTCCAATCTTTCCCAGTTATTTCTAGGGTAAGTAGCGTAGCCCCTGACACCCAATTTTGTGCCAAACTCGAGTCTCAAGCCTCTGGCACCCAAGGCTCCGTCAACCTCGATTCTCCAGCTGTACTTCTTTCCATCTCTGCTTGGGCTGTTGTGCTAACAGGCGCTCATTCATTTCAGTAAAGGCATTTGCTACGTATGTACTTCATCTCTATTTGGGACAGGCTCTATCCTGTGTACGTACCTACGTAAACGATACAGACGATGGAGCACTTTATCACGTAGGTTATGCCCAGCACGTAGCTGCATGCACGGCTGCGAATGGCAAGACAGAGAAAAAAAGAGAGACCCGGAGGAAAACATTCCCCATGCTGGGGCACTTAGAGGCTTCGTACGCAGCGCCGCAGACAGGAAATATCGATTTTCTCACATGCATAAGTACTGTACATTACGTACGTACATCGTGCTCATCTGTCAAGATGTCTAGACAGTGTTATTGGTGATGGCGCGGTCTTGAGCTTGGATAAAGGACTGACAGCAGCCAGCACCAGCAGTAGCCTCAAGGAGCTCAAATATTCATCCCTGATAGATGAGGTAGGAGTCGCCCACTGGTCCTAAGGTCTGATACGTATGGCCAATGAGTCCGTGGTGAGGTCCTGAGCAAGACCCGCCTGTCCCAGTACATTGACCCGAAGGCCTGGCTGTCGAGGTCTTGCACACGGCACAAGTGCAGCAGTTGAATTGCTGCTGCTGCTGCTGAAATAGAATGCAAACGAAGTGGGGTAAACTTTCCGACAAGATAAAATTGGAGTGACAAATGATAATGCTGTTCCTTCCTGCTGTTTGCGTCCTAACACAGTCTATGTATCTTTTTCTAGGACTAAGCGAGATCTGCGTTCCCCCGCCATTAAGTAAGAGCAACTGGATGACTCCGCTCTGATAAATGCAGCTTGTACAAGCTGTCTGTGTTCATTACGCTCTTCCCCGGCTTCTGCGTACGTCAGGACGCCTGTAGCATCAAGTCGTACATCGTCCGTGCCGCATTGGTCATTGCACGCCGAGGGAGCGCCCCCTTCCCCCCTCCTCCCCCACCTGCCCGATACGAGCGATACCGGAGTGATCCGGAGAGATCAAGTACTCACTCCATCTAAATCCGTCCGGCGTCTCTGTCGGCGGGCGGCAGCACGTGCCAAGGCTTGTCTGATGTGCTCGACTTGATCGACGACGTCGCTGCGGCGGTGGCCCCGGCTGGCTTTCTCATTGAGGCCGCTTGCTCTGCTCGTGGGACCTGTACCACCTGTACATCATGTACACCTTGTCTTTCTTGCTTGCGGAGGTACAAGTTGATGCTACCGCAGAGAAAGTTGCCCTGCCTGCCCCGGCAAAGGCCGTACGTAAGCACCCAGTTTATGGGAAAACAATGTTGTTCCAATCAATTTGCTCCATTCTTGCAATCATCCCCTTACGGTGTTACGAGGACGCTGGAGAGGCTCCAGATTATGGGGTGACAGTTATGACCGGCCTTTTTTCATCTCCGGTCTCGTCCGGCACTTCCTTGATCGTCCATTCTCGTGGGAAAAAGAGTTATTCCAGACGCGAGGCCAAGAGGACGGGGCAAAGGCAAACACCGGGGGCGCGCGTGCGCACGCGAGTTCAATGCACGCTCTCTCGCCCTCGGTCTCGCTCAGCCAAGCCGTCGTCTCCTCTTTCGGGGTGCGCGGGGGACTCCACATCTCTCTGGCCTCTCTCTGCCTCGCGTCGCGCCCGCCGCCGTCAGTCGCAGAGATCGTGTCGAGAGAGAAGCAGTTGGAGCGGGTGCACCAGACATAGTCAATGGGGGTGGGTGCAACACTGAGTGGAGGCTTCCTCGAAAGGTAAGAAAGACACTTTGACACACGAGCTTGTCCAGCTCGTGGTTCTCCTTGACCCACGTCACATCTCCGGGAGACCGGGGCAAAGTCATCTCTGACGCCTGGCGGAAGAAGTTCTCTCACGTGTGCGTCTTTAGCGAGGGCGTTAGGTTCCGTTTGCTGAACGGGGTTCAATTTCGTAGTAGGAAAGACGATGAAAGGCAAAGTGAGGAGGCCTCGAGTTTCCATTTACCTCCCTGTCGCGCCCGTGCACGTGGCATACGTGGTGTGCGCGGCGCAACACGACGTGGTGCGTGTCCTCCTGACAGTAGTCGCAGGTGCTGGCCAAGTCGCACTTCCTGCAGCCAGCAGGCAGCGTCCAATTAATCGACGTGACATTGGTGGTCTCGCACTCAACGGGCCTCAATCATTCTTCTTCGATCATTTGGTGAGCGTTTTTCGCTCTCGCCCGCTCTTTTTGCTCCTTTTCTCCACCGCCAATAATAATGTCTCCCGTCCCTGGAGAAAGTCCTCAGGGTAGAATTATTAAGTCCGACACATGCGATTCCATCATTTCTCACAATCTACGATGGCTTGATTACGAGAGTTTTTGCCTTCGCCCTCTCCTGAGGAGAAGTTGTAGCCTCCAAGTGCACGTTTTGGTCTCCGCCAGGGCCAATGAACCGGCAAGCATGAGATTAGGGGAAGCAAGAACAACGCCTGTGGCGGAGAAAGAAGCCTCTGTCCCTATGCTGACAAACAAGAAAACAAACCCTTTTCATCATAAAAGCAACGAAATAAGCAAACTTTTCTTACTCTCCCTCGGTGACTGAGACGATATATCACAATCAAGTGAACCCTCGCTGGTGGCTGCACGAGTACAAAGAAATGACTTATTTGACTCTATGAAGAAGGAAGAAAAAAAAACCGCTTAATGCTTCGTAGGGGTAGTTTGGCTGTTACTTCTCCCCCCCCCCCCCTTTTGCTTGAGTCGACCGACCCAACTAGTGTGGAAATATGAAATATTCATATGCACAACTTGAGTTTTTCTATGTTGTGACAGCCATGAAGCCGTCCCAGAGCGACGAAAATTGGGCAGTCTTGGCTTTCATGCTGAACAAGAGTGTTTGGCTAATATTGGCTTGCGCGCACGTATGGACGTGTTGTATCGGCTTTACAATGATTCCTTGGGCGAGCAACTTTCCCCTCACATGTTCTTACCTCAGAGTTCTCGTCCTGACGCAACGCCCGCCCGCTCTCTTGCATGTGCCAACCCTGACGGACCAAGTTACGTTGCAAATTCGGTCCGCTGTGTGCACGTCAGCGCGTGGTTGCACTGCTCAATCTTGTCCGTCCAGCAGCACTTGCAGCGCTGAAATCAATGACCTCCTCGCCCCAGTCAAAGGTCAACAGTTGATTTTTATCGTGATTTATTGCAATGACGCGCCTCACTTGGCTTCCGTTCACCAGAGCTGCAAATCACAGGTACTTCAAGCAGCTCGTGTCGTGTCTCCACCAGACGTTTGCTGCTCGTTCCTCGTTCGATTTCTGCGGCTTTTGTCGGCCGGAAGCGATCCATTATTTCGTCGTAATTCTTCTCTGAAAATTCTCGCTGCGTGACAACTTTTTTTCGTCCAAGGTGTCCGATACAAGGGCAGAGACAAAGATAAACGCACGATCATTAGCCTCTGCCAGGCATTAAGGAGACAACGATTTTCTGCTGCTTCTTTTTAAGAAGCTGAACGTACGTACGTAAAATGTACGTACTTCCTTCAACGGTGTTGGGTGCGTGTTTTTTTCCTCCCTGAAGAAAGAATAAAAAGTGAGTGAGAGAACGATAGTTTTCAAGACCCATCCCAAACATTGAGTTATCACCACTAAGCAATAAATCCTTCTACACTTCTCTACAGAGAGCGTAAGCAAAATGCAGCATCCTCGCAGATAAAAAGTGTTTGCCGCAGCCCCCATCTCGATGAGAAACTAGTTAGTACCAATGTCATTCAGTATATTTTTGCCAGTCCATCTGTTGCGCCGTCTGCACGAGCGCGGCTTTTATTTTTCCAGAGCTATCGCATAACTTTTGTAGAGACACTCTGTATCTATCTGTGCTGCAAATTTACATGACAACTGAGCAGAGGAGTCGAAGCCACTGCCCAGATAATAAGAAAAGTCTAATCGCTAGTGAATATCTGACATTCTTCGTTGTCAGTCAGCGAGATGGGCCAAGAATGCTCGCGCCCAACCCCAAAACATATCGAGATGAGGCAAAGTGACGGCTTGGCAGATTTAACAAGGCTTGCGAATCCAAAAGGGCCTTTGGCTAGGGAGGAAGGAAAGATTATCTCTGAATGGCTGAGGGAGGGGGGCATCAAAAGTCTCTTAGTCTTCCTCAGAGAAGATTCCCTGCTGAGTACGTCACGAGAGTTGTGGAACCGCGCACATTAAAGCCGTACACGCACATTGGCGGACAGACAGAGCTGGTCGTGAACCGATCGAACAGATTAATACCGATGCTATAAAGAGATAAGTCCACTTTTGTATGGACGTGCAGAGGACCCGGACGGACGTAGCCACACATTGTACTCACTGGACCAGAGCTACAGATGCCCATGCAAGGCTCGAGATTCCGCAAATTAAATGTGGTGCAGACGTGCAATTATAGATATCATCTTGTCCTGGACGACCATCCCGGAGGCGTCCGTCAAAACGGCATTACTGAATGCACGGAATGCACTTTCTTCCACTTTTTTGCCAGTCAAAGGCCTGGCCATTTTTCAAACGATTGATGGTGGCATAATCATTTCAAGGCATGGATTTGCTGCTGATCATGAATGAAGCTATGAAACTTTCTTCAGACTGCGTTAAGTACGGCTGGTGGCACGAATGTCGCCAGCCACCGTGACTTTCGTTCCAACGAGGATCGTGCGGACTGAGAGGAGAGCAACAACTCGTACTCGTCGACCCAGAAAGAAGGAAAGAAAGAGAGAAAGAAAGAGAGAAAGAAAGAGAGAAAGACGACTTTTTAATCCGCCAACGTCGAGAACTCTGAGTGTGCGTAATGCAGTACATTATTCGTCCGTCATGCCTTCATTCGTTCTCTCCTCAGTCCTCAACAGGCAGGCGGGCAGATGCTTGTCAGAGATTGACAAGCCATCAAGCTAATCCCTCTCCATTTTCTCTGTGATTGCATCCAGATATCAACTGTGTGGAGGAGAGGGAGGATATGGCACAATTGTACGTCAAGTCTCTCACAGATGGAACAAGAAGCACTTTTTGTGATCGACCTGCGATAGTGACACCTCTCAATTTTGCCCGAAAAGTCGTTATGACTTTCCGTTGTCCCTGGTGCTTTTGAGGGCTGATGCACCCACAGCAGGCGGACCGACAAGCCTAATTAAGGGACTTGCTTCACATCACCGACATTGGCGTGTACGCGACGGCGGCTGCCACGGCGGCTGCCACGGCGGCCGCCACGCCACCCGTCACGCCGCCCGCCACGGCCCCCGCCACGGTCCCCGCCAAGGCGCCCGACTGCGCCCAGCTCCTCGCTCACTCGGTCCACACGCCCTCCAAATGAAGCCATTTCCCGTCCTTACGCTTCTGCTCCTCTCACGCCCGCCTCTTCCTTCAGTAAATCGCTTCCAACGGAGCTTTGACATTCAATCATTTGTGCTCCGTCTTCGCCGCCTGCCTAATGCGTCCCTGGGGGAGGGGAAAAATGTAGAAAAATTGAAAATATCGATCACGTCGTTGCCTGGAGAGCTTTATTTCCACCAAAAACGGTAGCTCTGACGCGTCGGTCTCTTCAAAAGAGGCCAGACTCCACATGGAAATCAGTGGTGTTTTCATCATTGCCCCCCCCCCTGTTGCTCACCATTCCAAAGCGTAAGTGCCAAAGAAATAAAGTGAGCCATCATGACACAGTATTAATCAGCCTATTCCGCTCGCTCCAGCATTGTGGCGTCTGAGAGAATGGCCTCGGGGCTGGCAGCGATGATGACGGCTCACTTAACCCCTCAAAAACATGGCAGGTTGAGGAGAAGAAGGAGCCTCCACTGAAATTATGCCTCATCTAGTTCTACCCAGGTTGACAAAGCCTTATTTTTAATAGGAAACATCATAGAACTGCTGTCAAGTCGTTCACATCAGCCTTCCACTCCTGAATACCAACGCTTGTCCTACGCAGTCAGGCAGGCGTACCAGAAGTGCGAGAAGGAAAGAAAAAACCGGGGCTCTCAACAACGATATGTACATAGTCTCGTACTATGTTGTCAGACCTTCAAGCCGATTTGAAGCTCCCCTCCTTTTTTTGAGTCTTCCTCCTGCCCAAGCTCCATTAGCATTAAGGTCGACGCGGCAATTGAGATAGAGCAGAATTATTATACGAGTCCTGAGACAATTTATCCGATAATCTGCGGTCCGGCATGCAAACGACTCCCCCTGCCTGCGCCCCGACGCAGCCCGGAGCAGATTAGGCCAAGCCCAGCCCGGGTCAGCCCAGTTCGTGCGTGTTGTTAACTGATGCACGATCGGTGTGAGTGCGTGCAAATTTCGTGCGTGGAAAAACCCTTTGAGTCTGACACTGTGAGAGAGAAAGTCAGAGAAAATTTCCGAGTTCAAAATGCCACGTCTGTAAATGTCTGGGATTATTGCAGTGCTACAGAGATATTGTCTTCGAACAGATCTGACCTTTACTTATTGCGGTTCTTGTGAGACAGAGCCTTTTTTTTATTCATTCGGCCGAGATAAAATCGTGTGTGCAAAAAAGAAAAGTGTCCTTGCTCCAGCCAGTGTTTTTTGCCCCATCATTCAAGGTGTCCAAAAGGATTGAGTACGAAATGATCCACAGTCGGCCTGATAAGCGAAATGGTCCGTGAAACGCCCTAAAGTCTTACCTTAATTTCTTCCACTTTTTTCTGCTCTCCACCTACCTGTTTGCTGAGGCGACAGAGATGAACGTGCCTACACTTATATGGCAGGGACGCTTGGGACGGATGCATAAGCAGAGGAGGATCGAGATATCCAAGTCAGTTTTGAGCCACCCAAAAGTTAAGCACGGCTGGCGCGAATAATAAATCTGCACATTTATGGGGAGATATAAATCTCTCAGTCTTTTCTCCCTTCGCCCTAGTTTCTTTACTCCTCTTTTTACTGCCCACGAAAACAGGCGCTGTTTTTCTTGGCTCACCCAGTCGATTTTTCTTAAATGAGTTCGAGGCCTCGAGATTGAAGAGAATCGATACTGAACCGAGTGATTTCGAGATTATTGGGTGTTTTGCAGGAACACAAGGATTGAAGACGAAGAGAAAAATGCCATAGCTCTGGCAGAGAAATCTGAGTCCTATCCCAAGATGATCTCCACTCCAGTCAGTCAGTGGTTGGTGTTCTTGGCCTCTTTCTTTCCTTTTTTTTGGATACTGGGGCAAAAAAGAGAAAGTTTCGTGTACACACGTACGTCTATGCTTACGTAAGAGAACTCGTGGTGCTCGTTCGTGCAGTATGCATACACATGAGGCAGCCACTGCTTAGTTGAGAGAGGTCAGTTTGACTTTTGCTGATGCAGACAAACACAAAGTAAGACCTGAATCAATATTGATCCAAGTTACAAGCAATCTCTTCTTGTTGTTCTCCGTAATCATGTCACCGCACGCTCAAGCGTCAACAGATTATGAGGACATTTGGGCAGGTTTTCTCAGTTGTCAAGACCGACATGTACGTACATGTGTGCGTACATGTGTAAGATACGTACGCGTTCGTAGGTTCGTATGTCTTCACTCCACACACCCCCATTCTCTCATCGTAACTCGCTCCAATGGCTTATTATGACACCATAAACTACTCCACATCGTTTATAGGTTGGTTGAGCACTAAGTAATTTACGATCTGCTAAGCGCCAGCGCCAGCGCGTTGCGCCAGCACCAGCGCCTTACGCCAGCGCCTCCCCCCATCCCCCCCGGTCGCATGCGCAGCCGCAGCCACAGTCGCCGCCGGCGTCCAAGACACCAGCGTAGACGGGGAAGGTGACGGAATAGAGAGATCGTGTCTGGCACATCCTCAGCTGCAGCAGCGGTCACAGCAGCCGCAGCAGCGGCCACAACAGCAACATGAAGACAAATCGATCGGAGGTGAACGTGAACTGTTGCAACCCAACCCCTTGTCCCCGCCTCCTTTCTCCCTCCGTCGTAAAGTTGGATTTACGGCACTCAAATGAGAATGAGGCAGCCCCGTTTGTGGTGTCACGCTGAAGAAGGGCTAAAAGAAGAATTCCGGGGCCACCTTTTCGGACCTTGTTAGAAGTCTCTGCTCTCTGTGGGCGGCCAAGTAATTGATAAGACACTTGGTGGCTGCAGTTGAGGTATCTGGAGAACGCATTTGGGGATTCCTTATCGACGCCCTTTGTTATTTTCTTGTGTTTCTTCTCCCTGCTGGCCGCGCACCCGGCCACGCACTTGGCCACGCACTCGGCCGCGCTGCGCACAGAGCGAAGCCCAGACAATCTATTAAAAACGCCCCCGGGGAGCATCATGGTCGGAGAGCAATTGAAGAAGAACTCCTTTCTCTTGTTCCTTTGTTGCGACTACACGCTCGTTCAGTCATTCCACGCTTAAACAACTTTTTGATAGCAGCGTTTCATTTCCTTGAAGTCTTACAAACGAGTAGTCACATTTCGTTCTCCTCAGCCCCACCTGAATGCCAGGTAGCAGACAAAAAAGAGAGATTGAGATGCCTAATGAGATAGAGGTTCTGTGGAATGCGCCTGCTCCTCCTCGAGATGCCCACTGATTAAGGAGAGCTCTGTGTCTCTGACGACCATCATGTCCGTGGAGGAGGAGTCGATCTTTCCACCAAAAAAGGCTGTTTTGGCACAGCGGACAAGGCTTCGAAGGCTGCGGAGATGGATGCGTGCCAGTCGGGTTGGTGCCGGAGACTCTCGGAATCAGGGCTTATGATTACAATGTGAGATTGCGGGGAGTGGGGAAAGTTGGCGTAGCTGCACATGTTTCCATTCCTTCTCTCTCTCAAGCATCCTCCAACGATTCCTCTGCTCTTGCGTGCATCTGTGTGCTCAAGACTAAGCAAACTAGGTCGGCTCAAGATGAAGGAAGGGCACTTGAACGAGAAAAAAAAAATCCTCACGATGCATGTGCAAGCAGCGCAGGGAAGAAGAATGTAGACTCTGCAGCGTCTGTCCAACTTTTGTGCACCGTCCGCACGTATGCGGGTGTGCTGATGTCGCCAAGTTTGTTGCAAAAAGGCTACTCTAAATTTGCTCTCTCTTATCAAGTCTCACCTTCGCCCGACAAATGTTTGGGCTGTGAAATGCACAGAGACAAGATTTGGCTTTTCACACACTCAGCGCCTGCTGACAGAAGTGGGGAAAACATTGATGCTGCTCGTTATGTGGCACTTTCGTATGTTGGAGCGAGCGGAATGCGAGCAGACACAGAGGAGTGATTAAGCAGACGTGTTGTATCCAAACTTTGGCGGCTTCAATTTCCTGTGTCGATGAATAACGGCTGGCAGCAACGCTGGAGGTGGGGTGGGGGTGACGTCGACTGTAAGTAATCGTACACGAACGTTGCTCTGTGCTCGGGGATAAAAGTTTATTTTGTGCACACCTCCAACTGTCAATTTTCGCCTCAAACTTTAAATGAGCTCCCCCCCCCCCCACTTCTCTTTAGTTCAGTTGCTTTTTTTTTACGTTCCAAACTTTGTTCCCTTTTTTTTCACTTTGATGAAGAGGTGCAAGACCCGGATCAATGAAGCGTCAGCGAGTGTATCAAGGAGGAGGAACTTTCTGCAATCAGCGCTCTCGAGATGTGATGGGGGTCGCTTCCATCCATTTCAGGCTGGCACCGACACAGCAAAGAAAAAAAAAGACAAGAAAACTTGACGGCTTCATCGGCGAACAAAAGCAGCACTCTGCAATAGCAGAGCTCAATGCTGCGCTCTTTTCCGTTAATGGACAGCACAGTGCAGTGCGGTGAATTATGAACCACCACCCCAAAACTCCCAATAATGATAGTCTTATTCTTTCTCTGACAATGCCAGACTCAACAATTGCGAAGTCATCCTCAGAAAGAAATTCAGGTCAAGATGTTGGAGAAGACAGTTCTGAGTGTGTTTGCGGAATTTCCAGCAGAGACAATATTAAGGCCTGGATCGTAAATTGGGGAGACAAATCGTCGACATTTACGATTTCTTTTTTTTTTTTATCCTACAAGCAGCTGTCTTCTTCTTGGTGAAGGGGTACAGAAAGGGGAGCTGATGTCTTCTCCGTGAGAGAAAGAGATAGTGGAGAACAACATTCCTGAGTGAGCAAAGAAAAATCCGGCCTCGTTCACTCCTTCCTCAGCATCTTCAACGTCAAGGGGGGGGGGGGGTAAGGGGAAGCAAACAGGAAATTGGGCGCGATTTTCCTTAACAGAGAGCGATTGAAGAAGCTTGTTTATTTAAACTAAGACTCTCAATTAGCGCGGACTGATTTCTGCCAAGGTGCAGCAGCTCAGTCAGTCCCAGTCAGATCTGTTGTGGCTGAGCTGATCATAAACATGAGGTTGACAAGTGAGAGTGCACGTATTGTGCGCCGCGCCGTTGGCATTTGCTCGGGATGACACATGTGAACGGGTCCAAGACCGCTCCGTCAGACGTTTCTCCCGCACTGCAGGGGGCTTCCTGCTCATTATGCATACACATCCATGGAGGAGTGGCATGAATGCACGCTGTGAGCAAAACCAACCTCCTGGAGAACGTGTGCGTTTGGAGAGTGGGCGCAGGCCCAGGCTGGAAACACTTTGGGATCGGTGCCCGGCTGAGTCAGGCTGAAGAAGGTGCCCCCGCACTCACACGTGGACGACACAGAGAGCCCACACACCCCTGAATGCGCGCTCTTCTTGGCCAGGCCGTGCGTGTGACTCGCACAGTAGGACCTATTCTTTGATGAGTGTAATTGTGTTCCTAAATTAGGGTTCCACAGAGACATTCCGTCTCCCCCGCCGCCGCTTTTGGCACTGATAAATATCAACTCGTATATCTTTTCCCCCTTCTTCTGTCTCTGCTGCCTAAGGGGAAACACAGTCGACTTCGCCGCCAGGGAAAAGTAACGCCTAACGGACCAAGGAATAGCCACATTTATTCAACTAGTGGAGTGTTTTTACCGACTTCCACTCTAAGCATAATATTGAGCACAATCTTGAGGGTGGCTCCAGCACTCAAGGAGTCACCTTGTTCCACTGCAGCTCTCCAATCACCGTTTGATCGGCGAACAACCTATGTTGCTGGCATGTGTGTGTTTGTACGCAAAAGCTTTAGCTACCAGAAAGTCTGAGGCAAAACAAAAACACCGCGAGGCATTCAGCTTTCTCTCTTCGTCCCCACTTTACCCTAGCAGACTTAATGTTCTATGCACGAGCAAGCGAGATAGCACTTTCCTTCTTCCTTTCTCCCCGCAAGGGTGTGTTTTCATGCGGCTTCAACGACACCCACAGCAGAAAGGTCTTGTTTGGCCATTGAAAGGCGGGCAGGGCGCCTTTCCCCACCTCCGCCGCCGCCACCAACGCCAACGCCACCTCCCCTCTCATCAGCGAGCGGTTATTATTCTTCGATCAAGGCTTCGCAGGGTTCCATTAGGAAAGGCAACAATATAATTGGTCACACGCAAGGCAAGTTTCTGATCACACAAACAGTTTCGCACGCACGCACGCACGCACGTCAAACAACACGTGTTTTTTGCGCTCTGGACAACTCTTTTTTTTTTTGCACACAATTCGAGCTTGCGTGTCCAAATTCACGACTTCTCTTCCTCAAACCGGTCTCTTCCTTGGATGAGAAACAAACCCCTTTAGAAGTGTTGTGGCCATTTTGCCCCCCTCGCATAAATAACATTTATCTCCCGGCGAAGAAGAAGAGGAGCTTTTGGCACTGGTTGGGCCTATCCCAAGTTCGTTGAGCGAAGTAATGACATCTCAGGATTCCTCGCGGAGCCTCGCTGAGAGCGTAAATTGCTAGCCCATTTCACGGGGAGCAATTTGCAGCGCTCCGGACAAGGGCAACGTCTTGAATAACTGCAGCGTCACGGAACTAAAGATAGATACAGACAAACAGACAGACAGACAGACAGGTTGGCTGGCACATTGGGGATCACGTTCAACATCCCTGAAGGAAACTTTTAATGAGATCACAGTAACCTTGCACTTGCTCCTGTGCCCACAGGGCAGCAGTAACTTTTTTTTCCTTTTTCTCAGGCTTCTTTGGGTGTTCAGTGCGTCATGTCAATACAGTTGTACTGTGCACATAGTGTCCACTAGCATCTCAGTCCTCATCGCGCGTCGAGGCAATTGACAAATGATGCCGCACCCCAACACAATGAGACGTTCTATTAGGGAGGCCTTTTGGGCCATCTCGCACTCACAGAAACTGGCGAGGGCGGCCTCCGTCGTCCGGTACTCCCCGCTGCTGCTGTTTTGTGACGGCATAAAAGTCGCCGTCACCATGAATGACTTTTTTTTTTCTTTCCTGGTCTGGCCGGGAGTTAGGGAGAAATTGAGATCGTGCGTGCTTCGCCACTCTGGAAAATTTCCAGGAATCGTGTTTGATGACTTTTCAGGTACATTATGTTCTCTGAAAAGATCCCGTGCAGGAAGAAGTCAGAGAAACGTGATCAATGACTCTCAAGCAATGTCACGACGACGAGATATGCAAACAGAAGTCCGACTTCAACAGCGGGCAGAAGATGCTCATCGCCTTCTTGGCCAGCTCCATGGCTCCATGGCTTTGGAGCAACATGCTTGGCAAGCTCACTTTCCCCCATTTTATGCTGAGGCATGACTGCCCAAAGTCACCACGCCTTCTTCACCAGGGGGATTTTTATGGCCGCGCAGTTAAATTGGGAGAGAAGACAATATTTGTCGGCTTCCCCCCCCCCCCCCCCAAAGGGCGATATCCAGGGGGGGGTAGTCCCGCCGCCGTCGTCGCCCCCGGGAGAGGTGGTTAGGTTACGACGAGCCGACCAAGCAGGGT
>JAAUXU010091694.1_pt1 | contig 38522 bp, 27 predicted proteins | sample 7278151 | NCBI WGS metagenome assembly JAAUXU01 (sample SAMN14350113, study PRJNA611818) | marine sediment metagenome | isolation source: surface marine sediment (1.8m) | place: French Polynesia: Moorea | collected 2018-08 | reverse complement strand
CCACTGTCTGGAGGATTCGTTCCATGCAAAAATTCCACTCAAAAATGACTCCACGCAGTCTATACACTCAGTTTCCCCTCACTGAAATTACTTACGCCAAGGTCTGTATAAAGTATTATCTGCATGCATTTCGAGTATAGTACGAGTAAATGGATGCACGCATTGAATCATACCAGTGGTTGGATATCGCAGGTGCAGTGACTGGAAGGGACATCATGGAAGTGAGATGATCCCCAAGAGATTTGGAACGTGGCATAGTTGAAAGAGGCACGTTGAGGACTGTGGACAGAGGCTGGTGACATCAGCACTCCTGGGGCTGGATGCCACTCGTCTATCTCAATGCCTGAATGCTGGACTTGCCGAGTAGCGTGAAACTGGCGTTTGGGGCCCAAGTGAGCAGGCCTGGGGATGCGCACTGAGTCACCAAAATGGGTAGGTGCCACGACTTGCCTACCTTGGGCTGGAACATCATCTCACTTCCATGGACTCCCTTATTGGCGGAGTCGTGCTGAGCAGGGAACTTTCGGGGAGTCAGATCAAACCCGCCAAGGGGGAATGTGGACATTGGTCGATATGAGAGACTGGTGCCAGAGCGCATCCAAGTCGACCTCGACAGTGATGCTGTGAGAAGCAGAGTAGTGGGTGTACAGAGATGTGAGACGTCCTACGTACAAAGCTACTGATGAATACTGGTGCTGAACAGCACCAGTATTCCGACATCAACCTAAGCACCGAACCAACTCGTCAATGTCAATGTTTTCCTAAGGTCGCACAGCCTCATTGAGAAGTCGTGTGAAGCATCTGTTGACCCGTGTCCCGACATTTCGTCTCACCGGACTTTTCGCTCCGGACCACAGGACACACACACACACGCTCTGACGGGGGATGACAATGGCCGCAGCGGCTCCAGCAGCAAGCAGTAAGTGAGGAGCAGGGATGCTCCACCAAATTACCTCTACCAAGCCAGCAGGACAATGCAAATGATTGTGGGGGGTTGCCATTGCATTTACAGTGGACACACAGACCCCCTCGGACCAGAGTACTTGTTATGCATAAATGGAAAATAACAATTAGTAGGGCAAACGCAAAAAATGCGCATTTCATTACAGCAGCACTAATCCCAAAAGTCTAGTACTTCGGCACAGGCATTTCATGGAATTTACAGCAGAACCTTACCACTCGTCCAAGAAAAGGAAAATTATGCAAAGTGCAGTAAAGTGTAGTAAAATCAGCCTGTCTGCATCAGCAACAGAAGTTCGCAAAATTTTTCACGTGCCCTCAAACTGCAGACCCCAAATGCAGATGGTAAAAAGCCGGCGGCAGATAGATGGAAAAGCACAGTTGACCACGCTTTGTCGCGCAACTTTTCTCAGTCCCGAGAAAAAGTTGCACGGTTGAGTGTGGTGATTTCGCTTCATCATCTCTGAGTTTGCACGCATAAGCGAGTTGCACTGGAATTGCGTTGTCCTAGGGTCTTCCACGTCCCACCTTTTCTGCGCCAACGCCCACGAGTGACTGAAATGAGCCTAACATGTCAAACCTGTGCAAAACGTTGAACATTTGTTTTGAATGTAAAGTTGTCACCCTGTGCGCAATTTGCCAGTTGGCACTGGCTGCGCTTCCTGGCCCCGGAGATCGGACAGACACCAACGGACATGCCGGAAATGTCTCGGTGCTAGAAATGATACAGGGTGGCCAATAACCTCTGTTGCGTGTCCAGGAGGCTTTATTTGACGACACCTTCAAACAAGGTATGTCAATGTTGACTTTGCCCATTCCGTAGACTTCACGGAAAAGCCTCATTGATTGGTTCAAAGTGACCTCGATGCCCGTGGAAGGTCGTCCTGCACGTTTTCCAGGTTGACGGCCTCCTACTCTCTCACCACGGGGGACTTCAACGCCTCCAAGTTGAAGGTGGGTGCAAGAGTATTGATCTTATGGCAAACCACGGTCAACAATAGAGGAGTCACTATAAAGAAGCTGCTACAAAGAAATTGCAGTGATTCTTTCCTTCCGAGCATCGCATGATCTTGAAGTGATTAGCAGCGCCACCTGTTGGTTGAACAGGTTAGGGCAACAGGTTGAATTAGTCCTTTCAAGGTCATCCCTGTGCCTGCTTTAGGCACGCGTCCCCCCTGGGACGTTCTTCTTGTCTCAGTGCTTGAAACAGATTTATTGTTAAGTAACAATTAAAAAACTGAAGACAAAGATTCGTGTAAAACATATCTAACAGTGACGAAAAGTTACCCTATCATGTTGAATTCTTCATCTATGCTGATAAAGTCCAATGTCAGCCGGTCGAGGGGTTGGTGCTCCTCTGCTGGACCGACAGTCCCCAGACTTGGATACCAGAGGCTCCTCCTGAGGAGCCGTCGGTAAAGGGGGTCGGATGTGGATTGCGAGGCTGTCTTGAGGTCAAAGTTGGGGTCAAGAAGTTACTTAGGCAGCATAAGGAAGGGGTTGGGTGAAAGAGAGAAGAGGTGACTGAACACAGATCTGTGAGCTACACAAAATGGATAGGATTGGGGCGCACAAGGTCATGGATAGCATGGAGTGGGCAGACGGCCCGGAGTGCACACTCCACGCAGTGGGACAGGGGAGAAAGTAGACAGGATTGGGGAGGGTCTAATAATAATCCGAGCAATGCTGGGTCCGTCCGCTAATGCTGCTTAACGGTGAACCAAAAACTCAACCTCTCAAAAACAGGCGTCCCCAAATCCTGGGTGACTAAAAATCGCGTCTTATGCGTGCTCTGCACTGTCGATGAACGTAGGTGATGTCTACAATACGGGTTTTTATTTCATTGCGTAGAAAACTTTTTTTTTGCATACTTTGGCGCTGTTTGAGAAAACCCATCGTGGAGGGAAGGGGGCGAATTTTGCACATTTGGCGGAAAAGTGTGGGTGGCACTGCTGAAAATTTTAGAGGAGTGAAGAGTTCATTTAAAATTCTTTTCGCAAAACAATGATATTATCCATCCATCCATTCTTGGTCTGTGCACAGACGAAGAGGCACAAACCGCAGACGCAGTTGCAGAAAAGTTCATCCTCCGTCCAATAAGATTATAAGGCGGTCTGATTTAGTGGCATTGAACGACCGAGTGGTCTCAGGTCCATTGACTCCATTCACAAGAAAGGACAGCTTCGTTGCTTGAAAGAAATATTTATAAAATTTCGCTTTGAACAGGGACGATAGAAAGTCTGAACCGTCCCAGTTAGAGCTTCAGCTATTGGGTAACGTGTATGTGTGTAAAGAATGTGAGTAGGTAGACGTTTCGTGAGGTTCCCCAATGCAGTGCGAGACATAAATAACCAAGTTCGGGGAGAGGTTGCATGTTTGGACAATTAGCTAATCCGAGGCTCTTCGGAGATTACTTAAGAATTGCATACGCACTTAAAAAATGAACTCGTGTAATGTCATTTTCAAATAGACGCTGTGTCCATTTGTTACTTGTTCTCGGCCTGTATTGAACACATCCAGCGTTGTGGTCGTGAACGTTTGCACGAGTATTTGCAGTGTGTGACAACAGTTTAACCCTGACTTTGATGGATTGATCCAGCCAATACAGTTTTTCCTCGCATGGACTGACCTGTGCTCTTGACCTCAGACGCTCTGCTGCTGAGAGCCGTGTGCATCCTGTGTACAGACAGACAGATGTCAATAGCACGTGTGTGTGTGTGCACGCCCGAAAACCGCACTGGCTTCCCGTTCAAAACCGCAAATATCGATCCCGCAATCAACACCGCGCACCATTCAGACCTTGTTACTAATGTAAGAAGAAGAATGTCTGTACTTGCTACGTGGGATTAGTTTGCACTGCTACATAGGGAGGGTTTTTTTTCATTAGACGCTTTCACACGTTTTAGATTTGGCATTCGAATAGATCTCTCTCATCACCCAGTTCAGTGGGGATCCCAGCAAGGAGACACAAGGACCCTAAGGAAATGATACTCCACCCTCCAGGCGACTGAGCCAACCGCTTTTATCAGGACTGCGTCCATCGGTGACGTATATGCACTACATATGCACCAAAAAAAACCCGGATGAGTCATGAAAAATCAATGTTATCGCCAGAGCAGGGGACGCGTCTGCAGGCCGCGGGGGCAGCAGGCCGCAGGGGCTGGTCAGATCGGAGCCCTGGGGATGGGTTCGAGCTGTCAATTCGACTCAAGATCGAATTTGTAGAGAGGAAGCTCCCTACTAAGACTTCAAGCTCTGAGCCGACAAGCGCTAAAAAATGAAAGCTCCAAACTACATAAAATTACAAGCAATTTACTCCTTCTCTTTGTCATTAGCACAGAATTTTATCATCATAAGGAGGGGGGAAATGTGCCGTCTTATTAAATAGACATACATCTCATTTACACTTAATTTCTTGTTTTTAGCCAGGCCAAGATCGTGCACCGCAAAAGGGATGAAAGGATCCTTTCGGGACTAGTGAAATTGCTCCTTAGAAGCGTCTGATCCTCTCATCCAGTGACCCTGATGTCAGGTTTACCGAAATTGTGTATTTTTTGTTTGGCAGAATTACTATGATATTCATAGGTTTTGCCACAAGAGGCGCTAAAAACATTTTTTGCGTACCTGCGGCATTTCTTTGATTCGTAGCCCCTTTTTGTATGTAGCCTGTTCCTGCATCTGAATCGGCCATGGACAGCGGAAGCCGATTATAGCCGCATCGGGCTATCTTGCATCCCGGGGGCGCACGACGACGACGACGACGGCGGCGGCGGCGGCGGCGGCGGCGGCGGCTATGGCCATCATTGATTACCGTAGGCGTCGCACACGCAGACAGAGGTACTATAAGTATACGACGCCTACTGTCATCTATAGATTACAGTCGCCGCCGCCGCCGCCGCCGCTGTCGTCGACATACCAACCCAAGATGCAAGATAGCCCGGCATCGCAAAACCCCTGCAGGTATGACTGGGACAGTAGCTGTTCTCTTCGGTGACGCCGGACGTCAAACCGACGTCTTGCTCATGTTATGGGGTCTCACCCTGTGGCTGCGGGAGCGCCAGGACTGAGGACCAGGAAAACATTCAATGCTTTGGGGGGAACGAAAGGACCAAACATTGATAACACTTAATCAGTAGACAGGGTTGTCCTCATCAAAGCCGACTCTGGCTGCTGCAATAACTGTAAATGACACCCAAGTGTGACTAATGTGACCAAAAGGTCAAATCAAAAAGGACCCAGAACTTCAACGGCAGCTGTTGCCGCTCAAGTCGCACATGCTGCCCTCATCTGGCCAGCATCGTGTTGAAGTTTGCCAGCACGCAGGAGACTGAAACACCGCCTAGGTGTCAACGTTTATCCGTCGCTTGAACCAACTTCAAAGAGTACAGCTCACCAGTTGTGCTGAAAAGGGCACAATTGATATTATTTAAAATCTAAAGTCACGTCAAAGAATGGCGGACATTTCTCCCTAGGGTGGCTCCCTTCCTCCCAATCGAAGACAACTTGACAGGATGGACTTGGTACATTACACATTATCATCATTCAATAGGAGGCTAACTAAGTTTATCAAGCCTAACCAATTTCCCTCTCGTGCACCCGCAGAACGCGCTGGTGTCAGTGCACGGTGTGCGGCAGCGAAGCGCATGAAACATCTCCTTGTACAGCCAGAAATGCCAGGAGTAAAAGTTACGTAGAGCCTCTCAGACCTCTGCAAAGTCACGCTTAGTTTTTTTTGTAACAAAGTCGTCACTCTCAGCCGCAGTGGTGACCTCCACACTGGACCTTAGGGCAATGCAGATGTGCTGGACAGTCTCCTTCTGGTCCTCTCCTCTCCACAGCAGCCTTCATGGCACCGGCACTACTGTGAGAGACAGCACAGCCACCCCCGCGTGCTCTAGCCCGACGGTGAGCAGTGTCATGATGAGGGTCATCCTCGGCCTCCGCACCACTGGACGTCAGAGATGGAGGCAGGGCGAGCAGAATGAAACTTTTCATGACCATTGTCCAGCCTGAAGAGTTGTTCTACTAGGTGAAGCACGCGAACAGTACAAATAAAGTGGCTGTGAGCATTTAGTCATTTCCGCGTCTTGCTGCTGCACCCTGTGCCAGTGGACCCACTCATGACATACAGGAACTGCGGTTTGCGTGCGTAATCTTTTTCCGTGGATTTTTCTTGTCCCTGCCGCAAGCGTGAAGAAGCAGCTTGTTCGTCTTCGAGCACAACCGCAAGCAAGTGAATTACATGTTTAAGGTCTCATCTACACTCGAGCATTTAGTCCACATATCAAATCTTAGTGAAATTATTGTCCGGTGGAAAAGAAGACCCCATAGTGCAATTGAAACAAATTCATATCTCCGTATTAGGTCTCCGCCAGCCGCAGTGATGGCTTCAATGCAGGACGACGGCCGCGTCGACACAAGAGTCAACAGTTTAGGACATGCTGGAGCCTCGAAGTGGATCTCATTGTAGTGCAGGTGATTCTACATCTTGGGAGACACTTTGTCAAGCAGGCAAGGGAGAGGCAACGTTGCAATACAGTGGCCTCAATTTAGGCCTCCAAATTGTCTCCTTCGGCCTCAACGGTGATACCTACATACTTTGCATGTGATGATTATCCACTAGATGAGATCAGCGCGAGGAATTTTGTTCCTTAAGTAAGGGGTGTCCAAAAAAAACCTGGGTCGGAAATCCAACGTGCACAGCAGATCACAGAGCGGATCCTCCTCTGCGGTGCCTAAGATAACATTTCTTGTACGCCGATGTGACTTTTTGTGGCTTTTTGTCAGCTTCAAGTAGCCAACTCTTATGGTAAAAAGGTCAGAGATCATTCAGGGTGAGATGGATCCTGCAGCATGGAACAATGTTACAATCGGGTAAGAAGAGTCTCGCATATGATATGATTGAGTGAAACAAATGCAACGTATCCAGAAGCAGTCACTGAGACTTGGTCGAAGCCTAAACTGTTATTTTAAAAAAGTTATGTTAAAAGAAATAGTTACAAAGTTCATTTTTTCCGGCCTACTTGACAAATTGAAGTGCTTCACTAGATGAGATGACCCCTGTCTGATGTCCGACGCAATTGGTGCTGGTGAAAAGCTGCTGATCCACACTAGACTTGTCATAATTCACATTGCTCTGTGAAAAAAGTCCTCATTGTCATATGTGCAAGTTTAAATGCGCCCTCACGGTAGTGACTTGAGGTCGCAGACGAAGCAGAAGCGTGGTAAAAGACGAAGCAAGAAGCGATTGACTGCATACGTTTATAGGATGTGTATAATTGCCAGCCTTCAGTAATGTAGCGAGTGAGAAACTGAGAGGGGAGGGAAATTGATGGACGTTTTACCTTCTTTCGCACATGTTATTAAGGGTGATAAGTGGTTTTGCATACAAAAAAGGCTTCCTCTCAAAGGTGAAGCCGGAAGAAAAAGACACACACACATCTGCGTCTTCTTGACTATGCGCTTATAAATTGACAATTTTTGCTTTTCTAGCTGTGCGCTGACGAATTCAATTGTTAAATTTTAACCTGTTAAAAAGGGGGTTAGGGGGACAACAGCAACACTTTGAATTTGCTTGCAAAATAAACCACATTTGTTGATGTTGGCTTCTTAACAAACAGCTGACTTGTTGTTTTTTCCTTCTCTCCGGCTTCAATGGAAGATGACGACACGTATGAGATCCATGAGGAGGAAGAGGAATGAGCAAAGTCCAACTTCCTGATTCCTCTCGTACCCAATTCCGCTGGGGCTTAAGAGAGACATTTTTCAAAGGCTTCGCTGGTCTCAATATTCTCTATCGAAAAAGGCGCTCCTGATGGAGCCGCCACTGCAAATATTATTTACGTGCTGCCCAATAATTGCCCATCTGAATGGAACTTCCTGATTTCGGAGCCCGCAGAAAGAGATAAATGATCAAATTGGCGTGTGATGACGTGAGCGTTTTCACAACCTTTTGTCTTAGCAAGAAATTGGCGAGGGGGAAATTCTGATGATGACTGGGCAAAGATGGGTTCTACGGTGACCTTGACGGCGACTGCGGCTGCTGCTGCGGCTGCTGCGGCGGCGGCTGCTGCGGCGGCCGCGGCCAACAAGATTGGAGAGAACAAATAGGCAGAAAATGACCACTAGTACAGGGTGTAAAGAATTGTTTCCCCTCTATCCAGCCTCCTCATACAGCATGTGCTTGCATTTGCGCTCTTCTTGTCTGTGACAGTCAGGGTTGCCAAAATGTTTTGGCTGCCTCCCTGCAAAGACACCGCCGAAGGGGAATTGACATATTGAACACGTAGAGACCCGACTGCCGTGAAACAATGTTGGGGGAATCAATTTCGTTGCACACTGTAGTAAGCAGCAGCGCGTGTCCCTGAAGAAGAAAGTCTTTTTGCCAGGATCAGACAATAGTGACATCTCAATCGGTTCTATTGACAGAAGTTGTCGACAGAGATAAGACGCTTTTTGCTGTTGGCCTCATGGCAACTATTACCTGCTTGCGTAAGCTGTGACATTGAGTTTGTTCTCGTGACTCGTGCACAATTTTGTCGAGTTTGTTTCATTTTTCGGACTGGCTTTTCCTTGTCACACTCCAGCGATCCTCTTACACACGTGCAATTGGACAGTTTTTCTGAGGAGATATGTGGGAAACAAAAGCTGAAGATTTTCATTCTCTGCTAGATCTTCATCGACGTGCAATATACATATGTACAGGGTGGCCAATGACTTCGGTTACAAGTTTTTGTAGCGTCTACTATGGAGAAATGTTCCATGCCTTCGTTACTCGTGCTACAGCTCTTCAATCGTCATGGCTCCTCCCGGTGCAAGCACGTGTGCAGCCGATGCAGCAGTAGTTGGTTGGCGGGGTACGTTATATTGTAAAATAATACAGGGTGGCCAGCGAATTCTGCCACTCGTCCAGTTGTGTTTGGTCTGACAATGCCAGAGTCAAATTAAACAAGTAAACGAAGACCCACACACACGTCGCAAAGCAGCACCGCAGCCCTGGAGTCCCCCGTGGTGACGGAGTTGGCACCTAACCTGGTGCGGGTGCCTGCAAGGCCCTCCATGGGATTTTGGAGCGTGGCTGCTTCAAACGACTCTGGTTACCAACTTTTGTACGTGACGCCTATGGAATTAGCAACGTCATTTATCGAATACTGCGTCAAACGGTGTTGCCGAATGAAACCACGCCACACTCAACTTTCAAGCCACCCTGTGCGAGTCATGTTTTCTCGAAGTGATCCTGCGAATGAACGCATCCGTTCATTTCTTCGGGTATTACAAATGAGTCAAGAGGAGAATGAGCATGTGAGGTGTGTAGCAAATGACTGGCAGTAAGAGCCACGGAAAATGCGCCTCATTTGACATGCAGCGCGCGTCACAGTCTCTTTCAGGCTCACACGGCGCGTGCACGGGACGGGCACGCGCACGCAAATCTTCTTCTTCCTTCCTTTTTGCGTCAGTGACGCATTCTTCCGCACGAGACCGACGCAACCGGAGGCGGGGGCGAAATTATGGACAGGGACCCACGTAGGTCAAGACATCAGTGGTGTCGTCTGGATTATTAGCAGATAAGAGCAAAGGAGGACATTGTGGATGTGTGAGAGGACAAAAGCACCACGGATGAACATAAAGGCGCCCACGCGGTCAAAACGATGAAGAAGGTAAGAGAACCAACTGGCCAAAGAAGTAAAAGTGTCACAAAAGTCCCACCTCTCACTGTGGCACGGGATAAGACTGTGCGACAAACCGCATCGCTCGTTCCAGATGGCGAGGGTTGTAGAATATGGCGATATCATGCAGTGCACCGTGCAAATGCTGAGAGAAGCAGCTGCAAGCCCGGTGGTCCATGGGCCGAATGGGCCGTCACTCAGCAGAGAGCATAAACAAGACAAAAAGAAGCAAAGGAAAATCTCCAAGATGCAACAGTACTTGGACCCTTGCAATATGTCAAACACCGCCGAAAGATCCGCTTCACAGTCAATGTAATGCACTGCGTGTTGTTGTATCAAACATTGCTTTGGAAACTTTTTTACTACATCCTCACCATCGGGGGTTAGGTCACAAACGCAACCAGAGGTGCAGTCAGCTAATGTCCGAAGTTTTCTGGGGGGTTTTTGGTATAGCCTCCACAAATCCATGCATAGATATAAACATATATGCATGCATACATGTGCACATACACCCATATGTACATACACACTCACATACAAACACTCATACATACATTCACACATACACTCATACGAACAACTAAACAGAATCTACACTTATTTAACTCCCTTCTTTATAAAGTGATAAACCATTATTTCTTTTTAATTCTCTTTCAATGGTGTGATAGTTAAGCTGAAAGCATCCAGCCGGTAATTAAAAACTGCATGTCAGGTGGAAAGGTGTTGTTAAACTACAACCCGGACTTGAGCACACCACCAACACCCCAAACCCTCGCCCTCGGGTCGTCAGTGCCCTCCAATGGGAGAACCCAAAGTCAGGTGCAAAGTGCAACGTGCCCAGTTGTGCATATACCGGGATGCCCAAAAGTCCGTTTACACTTCCGTGAGGCTGTATCGGAACTTTTATGGCACCCACGGCTTCAGATGATTGAGCAACTTCTCAGAATGCTTTGGTTCCAATGCCAACTTCTTCCAAACATGAAGGGAGGAGGTGGGAAATGAATATTAGGAGTTGTTCAATCAAAGAACATGCTCAAAATGTCCGCCATTTTGGTACAGCCACAGTCCAGCCGTTGGCAAAGTAGCATACACCATTCTCTGATAGAGTTCCCTATCTTGATTCAGTGTGTTGAACCCTTCCCTAATGAAGGCTTCTAGTTGTCCCAGAGTATCAGGGCTTGTAGCAAAAAAATCTTCTCCATCATCCCTGAGATGAAAAAGTCAACTTGTTTCAGGAAAATTGCCAAATTTGGGCATTGGGACCAGGCAACGAGGTCTTGATTGGAATCAAAAGAATTTTTATAAGGTGGCCCTATTTTCTAATTTTCTGCAGACATTAGCAGGTGCCATCCAAGCTGAGATACAGCTTCGTGGAAGTGTAAACGGCCTTTTGGGCATCCCTGTATAACTACGTTCGTCACTCAACAGTGAGTTTTCTCCAAAAAGCCTCACCTTCTCGCCCCTTCCGACGGGCATCCTGGCCGTCAGCATCAGAACCCGGTCCATTGTCAGAACGTTCATGCCCAGGTCCGTCTTGACCAAGAGCCTTAAACTCACTTCTGCCATGGCATGGTCTTGGACAAGCTCCCAAATGGATGTGCGGACTCCTCGGGGGTGTCCTCCACCAGTGGTGTCCGTCCTGACATAGCACCGTGTCCCTGTCCTGGGGCGTGCCTTGGTGTCGCCAGCCTCCTCATAGACCTTCTTCACGATTCAGGTGGCGTTTCTGTACATGCTGAAGCGTTCTGTTTCATGGCGGTCACCAGCCATAATGCACCCGAGAACTTGGGAGCTACTGGCCACGCATGGTGCTAAAGATATGCAATAAGGGAGCCATGTACAACAGCCACAGATGAGGAAAATGACGTACCTATGTACAGGTGCTCACCTAAAAGTCCTCATCTTAAATGCTGGAAGTCGCTTAAAATGCCCTTACAGAACATGCGCAACAACTTTTGATGCACCTGGTATGTCTCTTTTGAAGAAATAATTAGCAATTGTGGTCTCCTGAATTATTTGAAATTAAACTGACCTTCAGAAAAACATGCTGCCCAACTTGTGGCGCTCCCAATCTCTCTCTCTTTTTAAAAAATTGACAGTGGTGGTCCCCTTGAGCCTCACTGAGGCCTCTGAATTCACACTTGGGATCTGTCTCATTGGATAAAACCGCAAAACTACCCTGTAGTGGAAGCTCTGCAAGTAGTTGAGGGTCTGCAACGTGTGTGACCTTTACGTGCTGGCCGTCATATGGGGAACCAGGAAAACGTGATGCGACACAAACGCTTCTTCTTCCAAGTATTGTGGACGTCCCAAGTCTGGTCGACGCCAGTCGGCGTCGTCCTTCTTTTTACTGCAGCAATGAAACAACTTGAGAGTTTTATACTAAGATGCGTACAAAGGAACACAAAAACTATTCAGTACTGAAAGTTGAAACCTCACGTTAAGAAGAAAAGAAACTTGTATTCAACAGAGCCCAAATTTAATGGGTCTTTTTTCTGCCACCTTTGCTCATTTTAAGTGTTTTTTCAAGCAAAAAACACAGTTGGTGATTGATTGGAAGGCCGACGTAAAGGTCAAAGTTTTTTTTCTTCTCACGATGAAAGTGGATTCATGCTTGTACTCGTGCGCGTTGATCATGCCAGTAATTATGCTTTCGGAGGCAGACAAATTTGAGGCAAGACAAAAGATGTTGATGCAGCCTCACAAATCTTCTCCTGGGGTTTTGAAGCGAAGAAAAATGCTCGACTCGCTCATCCACGTCCAGATGGACGCGTTCTCCAGCTCGGGTCACGCGTGCAAAGGCCACGAAAAAGGCCAATTCGACATGCTGATCTGGTCACTACCCAAAGAGCAATTTTTCGTTCCACAAGGTCGAAAGTCCTTTAATCAAACAGGAAGAGACTCTTCTGCTGCACAGCACGTGTGTGCACATACTGTACACGGGCCAGGACGTGGGCAGAAAGAGCAGCCACTTTTGGCGGCTTTTTGCCTCACTCGTTTCCGGCGTGCATTTGTTGAGGGGGGGCGAAGACGCGCCGCGTTTTGACCCAACACACCTTAAATCTGCATCCACACCTGTGTGGACGTATGACGATGGGGGGAGATTTGCCACCGGTACCGACATAACGGCAAAGCTCCTGTGTGTGTACATGTGAATGATTATGAGTTCTAGGTGGAACCAAAGTTATGAATCATTCAAAAAAAGGACTCTGGCCACTTTATTCTTGACCTATTCCAACACCCTTGGCATCATTGGAAAGGATTTTGCTGGTGCCTCAACATGTTGAATAACATTACGTTGGAAACGTCGAATGACATAAGCAAATGTTTAAAAAATTATACAATCTGCACCATCTTAACCGTTAATGGGGCACTTATAGTCACCATCACGAAAACTGTGTTGTCGATCCTTTTCTTGCCAAAAGCATTTGAGGCCACTCTGAAAAGACTTTAGATTCTCTACTGTTTGTTAAGTATGACTCAGACTGTCCTGTAAAACATAATTTGCTTTAAACCTTCAACTTGTGTATGCTGAAGGAGCATCAATTGATACATCATTGCTTGAGTGTTATAAAGAGCTTCTTCTTATTTACCGTATTTCTCCCATTAGAGCCCCAGTGCTCCATTAGAGCCCCCCTTCTATTAGAGCCCCCCCTGAGCACCCCTGTCTTTTAATAGAGCCCCTCTTCTATTAGAACCCCCTGGGTCATGTGACATGAAGGATGAACTGGTATTCCCATCTGGAGCAGTTTTAGTACAGAGCAACTGCTTGTCCCATATTGACCCATCATGAGCACCCTTGTCTCTTTATAGAGCCCCCCCCCCCTTCCATTAGATCCCCCCTTCTTTTAGAGCCCCCCCTTGAGCACCCTTGTCTTTTAATAGAGCCCCCTGGGGCTCTGGTGTAAGAAATACGGTATTATCAGCCCTCCCCCCTCCCTTGAAGTGAATCTGCCAGCAACTCGATGCATAGTCTTGCCTAAAAAACGACATGGACATAAAATAGGACCCGTGGGATGAACTTGTAAGAAGTTTTGCTGTCACACCATAAATTTGCCACCGCATAGCTGACGCTGAACTGGAATCTGTGCAACCGCTTGTTTTGCACCCAGCAAATGCGTTTGAATTCATAGGAAAAGAAAATGAGTAAAAAATAGAGATTAAAACTTTACTTCTGTGCACTTTGTGGAGTCATGTACACAAAAATAATGATTTAAGATGATTTTTAAATCTCTGTGCGGTTGCTTCATTTTGGGGGTGCCAACGTCCCATTGAAGAGCTTGGAGGTTGATCACTACAAAAGCCCTTGCAAAGCGGCTGATTCACCTGATCTGGGAACATTGTCCGTTTCATTGAAGGAGTGGTGGGGCGAATGTTGATTTTGGTGATTTTTTTCTTCCTGTTTGGCACAAGTACTTTTCCGCCTCGAACTCTGTCCTCGATCGAGTTGTACCCCACCAAGCTGCCTTCCCTTGAAGCCGCTCCAGATCCACTTGCAGCGGAGCTCTGAGTTGATGCATTTCCCAGCCAAATGATCCTCACCCTGTACTTGTCCCTACTTAGTTTGATGAGGTCATCAGATTGGTGAGGTTAGAACGGAACTAAAGTTCTTCTTTTTTTCACTTCAACTTTGATAACTTATGCCCGTATCAATTGTGACGTGGGTAATTTAAGTCACCAGTCAGAGAGTTCACGTACACTGGACAACTGACGTAACCCTCGAAATGTGATCGTTTCATCCGTCATCCACTGCACCGCCACTGTAATGAACTATATGACTTTGTCAGGGATGAACAACGTTTCTTTTCTTTGTGTAACAAGAGCCCAAAGTTGAATTGTTCAGGTGAGATGATGAATAAGAATGGGGGAATGTTTGGCGGAGAAGCTGGGCCAGCAAAGTTACACGAGGAGGGAGTTTTCTGCAGTGCTCTGCACGTGTCCAAGTGGTCCTGGAGGATCCTAACTTCCCCTGTACATTCGATTGCTTTGACAGTTGGAGAATAAAGAAAACGAAAACAAAGCATCTTCTTCTTGATTGTAAGGTCTATCCTGCCTCTTCACTTCAATATCTCTCATTTATCAAAGCAATGATGTTTGTTTGTGTGTCTTGGACATTGGTAAGGTATCCAACATCAGCTGGCGTCGGCAACATCTCACCAACGTTGTCAATATCATCGGCAACCCCCCAAACATCGGCATTGCGTCAGATGTCAGCAACATGTCCGATGTTATCAACGTATCTGATGTCGGCCACAAGTCCGATGTCAACGATATGTCCGATGAGGTTAAAGCTGTTTGCTGTGGCGTGCTTGAGACACTTTCACGGCCAAACTGCTAACCTGACTTGGTATAGTGATTGTCCTCCACCTGGAGAGTGTCTCAGGAACGTCAAACTTAGGGCAGGCGGATAGAATCCAAATGGATTCGCATTTAGTACTCTGTATAAAAAAAAACCCCGCTGGTTTCGAGCAGAAGGAGGCATCAAATGAACAAAAGCTTATAAAATGAAAAAGGGTTAAGCACTTCCTGAAAAACGGGGTGCGGATGAGGTCAGATCAGATCTCAGCGGTTAAGTTAGGGCACAAACGAAGGTTAAAGATTTAGTGTCTCCGGTTGTGTCGTTGATCTATATTGTGACCTCGAATGACCTATATCGGTTGTAGTTTGGGCTTGAAATAACTCGAGTCGGGCACCTCGGCTAGTACACAATATATCATGTCTGACGTGGGTATCAGTAGAGCAATTAATGATTAGAAAAGTGGAGGACTCTTGTCCTCCACTTTTCTAATCCAGAAGCATGCCACAGACAGATGTTTCTGCTGGCTTTTTAGTGAGAAATACGCTAACATTTTTTATATATGAGGGGGGCCCACCCCGACAGCCCAAGGTGGGGGGGCCACCTCCCCTCCCCCCACCAGTGCATCTGCAGCATCGTCTAACACTGAGGGCAGAAGTCACTTTCCACTACAAAGTCACCAACATCTGTCGTTTTTCCGACCAATTGTTGTCCAATTTTCCAATCAGTGATGTCTCACATGATGTCAATGTCAGACAAGAAAAGCTTCTAATGGGGCGAACAACTTTGTTGGTCCGTCCGTCCTCTGGATAGACCTAAGATATTTCAAGAAGCAAACCACTCACATTAAAAATTTTCGGTTCAAGTCCAATGGTTTTTGAGCGTATAATCTTTTTGGCCTCCCTCTCATGAACCTTTCGGAGTTCTGCAGTCCTACTTAACTGTTACGTCAAAGAAGAGCCTTAGTGGAAAATACAGCAACGCGACGAAGGACCCAGAAACTTATTTTTTTTAAATTCAAATTGAGTCTGGCAACAGGTAGAAACAGATTTAAAAAATGGCCTAGTCTGATGTACATGCATATCTTATTCAGCAGGCAAGCATAATTTATATCGACCTAAAAGTGAAGCAATACAGAGTGCTGAACAGAGGCCAAGGAGATCAGCGACTGAAGCGTCGCATGTAGGACCTGAAAAGAAAGAGGACAAGGAGAATGAGGAAGAAGCATATTTTGTAATTTAGCGCCTCGGTGACTTTTCAACCTATTGGCGATCAGCACTCGCAGCTTGCAGCCGAGTACGGGCTCGCCTGCAGCCCTGATTACAGTGTTGACTCTCTTTGTTTCTGGTACTTTCCATGTGTACCTACAGTCTGCACTGAGCATCTGTGCACACTTGGAACGGGGGCCAGGGAATCCTCGGGTGAACAACTGAATGCACGTTACAGCACAATGGAAGCTGTCCCAGCACACGCAGATGTGTTTTGACAGAAGGGACCCGAACACCTCTTGCCAGCCTAATGGTGCCACTGCCGATCACCGTAACTAAAAATGACTTGAGCGAAAGAGATGCAGCAAAGTCTTTTGAAGCAAACTTATTTTAGTCCTTTTTCTCTCATGTAAATTGTTCTGACGCCGCAGCACTTTTTTGCTCCCCAGCCCGTGTCCCAGTGCACGTACAGATGCACAGTACAGTGCATCTCCAAAGCAAACGACGTCAAACCGGTGATCAAGGTTGCAGGCAGGTGGAGGCAGATGATCTGGGCTGAAATTGTGGCAGATCAACGTATGACGCTGAAAAGCCTTGCTGAATAACTTTTCAACCTTTTACACTTGTTCCATTATAATATAACTAAAAACATCGCATCTGCCCGTCAAAAATGCGTGGTTGTGTCCATGAGAGATGGTCATGTATTTGTGTGAATTTACGTCTGTATGAGTATATTTGTGCCCTGCATATTTTTCGCTCTCACAGGCATTTCATGAGGAAACAACGCTCGCCGCTGACTGTCGTTATAAGTACGTGAGCGCATGAATGTGTGCCACAGTGTATGCAGTGTGTGCCACGCATATCTACATGGATATTTGTAATCGTGTATGCATGAGTATGTGCGTGCTAAGAATGTGCGATATCTCAAATTCATCGACATGGCCGTATTTGACGCAACAAGACCAAATATCCAGATTTTCCATGCATGCCAAATGGCTAATTAATTGCCGAGAGGAAAACTTTTGCTCATATTTCAAATCGGCATGTTGAATCTTATACATATGCATATTTATTAGGCTAGTTCGATAAGGTCGATTTTCTTTTTTGAGGGCGGGAAATTAGCATTATACACTGTTCAAGCAGGCACAAGTGGCATTTTTTAAAAAAAGAATGTCTTGCTACCTGCAGTTTTAACTGTAAGCTTAGCAACAGTAAGTGTAGTGTATTGTTTTTTAGCCATAACTTTTGACTGGATTGAGTTACAAGAGTGGTTGACCAGAGGAGCTTCCTTGCTCGTCTCAAACTGAACTGACAGAGCGCTCTAGGACCACTCATTTCTTGACAATACAGTCAAGTTGTATGACGTTTTGCTACAGTCGTTTGATCGCGTGTTGTGGAGAAATCAGTAGTTTTAGAGCAGACCTGAGCATCCATCCTGTTTTAGAGGAGCTTCTGAGTTTTCCACAGAGTTGTGAAGCACTTCCGTAGCTCAATCTAGTCGACACTTCTATATTTATTTCATGCATAAGAGGTCTATTTCAAGATATTGAGATCTGGCAGTGCTGAGTACTCGGCAACCACGGCGATTCCGATGCGATGCATCGCACGTCCTTCGTCAATGTATGGGTGCGTGTTCACCTTCTGCGGGTGAGTCAGGTCGTACGAGCCAGAAGAGAAGGAGGAGGAAGAAAGTTGTGGAATTTGTGGAATTTGTGGAAGGGCACTAATTTATGATGACGGTTAATTCTGTCTCGTACTGTATAACATAGCTGGATGGGTGATTCAGAAGTTACTGTTAAGGAAATGGCACTTTTCTTCACACCGACTGGGAAGGACGCTCCAGGCATATGGTCAGTATATAAGAGTCTGACCGCAAGACACGGTCTCCGTCATCACGTGGCAGCAAGACCTTGGCAGAGGTTGTCTGTCCCTGGTCAACTGATTCAAGATGAATCTGTGGTGCTCGGCCGGCCTCGGCCGGCCTCCACCGGCCTCCACCGGCTCCCCCGGTCCAGCGTGGCCACATCCACTGGTGTCCATCCACACTGCAGTGGCCACAGTGGTTTTCTTCCGGTGATTGTGAATGTTTTCCAATGCTGGTGAATGCCCGTGATTAGCCACGGAAGTAGAGGGGCCATTGCAGGGGTAACTGCAGTCTTTTCCCATCCGTTCGTTTCCTTTTTCCGGTTTCAAGGGAGGGGGGAAATTGGCCCTCCGGTCATTATTCATCATTTATAAGGCTTTTTGTTCAAAGGATGTAATACGTAGCAGCTCAAATGGCGTGACGGCAATTTCAATAAGGCGTCCTTCAAGCTGGTTGACACAGTCGCAGGCTCACATAATTTATTTATTCCATGCTATGAAGAAGCAGCAGAATGTACGTTAAGCACACAGGCTGATTGACTCAGGACACGACAGAATGAACACCCACTGAGCAGAGATTTTTCACTCCTGCTGCTGCCTACATTTTCACTGCTTGCCGGAATAAGTGTTGATGCAGAGAAGAAAAAACACTCGGGGCTCAATCGGGGTGGAAAACGTGAGCCGAGGAAAAAAAGAAGCGCCCCGGAGACTATTTAGCATTTCTTGGCCAAGACGTGGGCGACGCCGGCGATCACTGAGAGCACAGAATCCTGGCCAACGGAGGCAGACGAGTGGGAGAGAGAGAAAAGACCAACTTGGCTAATGATCCTGTCCTTCACTCATCAGAGGCAGCAGAGAGAAATTCATTTGTTCTCTCACAGAGCCAGCGCAGATGGCGGCGGACTCGTGATAAATATTGCGGACGTCCTTTTACACGACCCACATTTGACACAAGACGTCAGTCAGTGCAGAAAGGAACAGGCCCGACCTCGACAGGGCGCTTGAGGACAGGAGACATATGGTAAATGCAGTCGACTCTCAATTTTGTCACGCCACAAACACCTTGGCCAGCAGTCACTAAACGAGTGGAGGCTGGCAACTTGGTCCAACGACGATGTTCGAATGCAGCAAGTTCAGTATTATCCCTAACTGTACATAGACGTACATACCACCCGTTTACTGCTAGGGACACAACTATGTTGTGAGTGAAAACCTTGGCCCAAAGTGGAAAAGTAGGGGTGCATTTCTCGTCTCTGGCGACGGTCGAAAGGGAATCGGCATCTCTAAGGAAGGCTTCTTCCCATTCTTAACCTTTGTCACTGGAACAGTTGTTGTCCTGTGGCTGTTTTTTCTGCCACACACAGCAGCTCCATCGTCACTGGCTCGACCTTGGGGTCTCTCTCGCCGAAGACCAACTCTTATGCACTCGCAAGATGCTGCTGATTTGGCTGCTGCCGCCAGCCCCAGAGCATCCTTGGGCCCTCCTGCAAACTCTCATTAGACCATTGAGGAGGTCATCATCATCGGTGTGTGGGGGTGAGAAAGAATCAAGCTGCAAATGGTGGGACCTAAATACGGGAAGCGATACCGTCTTATCATCTCGACTTCCTACTACTGAGAGGCTCTTTCTTCCCTTTAGTGCAAGGTCTGAGGTTTCCCAGGCAGGCAACAGCGACGCTGACGTAACTCATGATGAACATGAGAACGAAGAAGAAAAAAGTCAAAGCCTCGTGTCATTTCCAAGCAGCGTCTTCTTCTTTTGCATCTGCTTCTGCTGATGGAACTTGACGGCCAACAAGTCCCTAATAAGGCCCTTCGGGGCCTCCTCCTCCAGGAGAACAAAGTCCTGGGGGCCTCAGCAGAGGAGGCCTTAACAAAGTAACCCAAACCATTCTTGACTGGGGAAGTACAGCACTTTTTTTTTCCTTTTTCCCCTTTTGCTTGTGTCATTCAGCTTGAATAGGTGAATTAATCCCTACTGGGACGTAGCAGAGCTCTTTCTCTCTCTCTCTCTCTCTCTCTCTCTCTAGCCCCAGGGGCGTCCTGACATTCAAGAGGTCGAAGCACTGGATGTACCAATCCACACTGACGGTGACGACTTCCTGGAAGATTCTCAGCTTATTTAATTGGAGATGGCGATTTCGAAAGAGAGGCAAACAAGAGCAAGAATCACAACGTGTGCATCGTTTTTTGCCGTCTTTTTTGTGTCAGACATTGCGAGACCTTGGCTGGACGCTGGACCTAATGAGGCATTCGCTCAGCGGAACTTTGCTTGTGGAGGCAGACAAAAAGAATGCAAAACGTCCTCCAGCCATCCACTTTTTGCTTTTTCATTTTTTCCGCGTTTTCAGCCTTTGACGGTTTCGACGGGCGTTGATTTCTCGTCATCATTAAAGCATCACTCTCAGTAGGCATTTGTGATTTCTCTTCTGCACCTTTAAGCGCATATTTTCCAAACATCCGGGGAAAAAAATTGATCTGGCGAAAGCTTCTTCTTCTCTGGACATTTCTTTTTCATGCATCACTTTTGCTCCAACTCTTCTTTTTTTTCTTCTTCGCAAAATCTGCGTACCCACCAGAGATGTGGCTGAGTTACCTTTTTTTTGGGGGGGGGGGGGGAAGCACTGAGATCCTGGCAAGAATCAACCCTGAGAAGTGAGCTTTACCACATTGCTACACAAGCGCTGCAAAATGTTTTTGAGAAGAGGAAGATTCTTCCCATGATTTCGAAACTTTTTTCCTTCCCCCCTCTTGCTTCTCTTCTTCCTGGCGTCTGGCGAAGAAATTGCAGCCAAATGGTATGTGCGCACACGCCCACCACTCTCCAGAAAAACGCTTCTGAGGTGTTTTCTATCACAGCCAGTAAAAGGTGGCAGCAGCAGCCGAATCCTGCGGCCTTTAAGGCTGCAGGAATAATTAGGTGTCTGCCAAAATGACCTTCGAAGGCCCCAGGAGTAATTAGGTGTCTGCAAAGTCCCCGCGGACACGACTACAATTCTTTAATATCCTGACGGCTTTTTCGTATTAAAAGACACAGATGCGTACGGTGCTTTTTTTTTGTTTCGCAGCATAATTGCACGTGCATATTGACCTCAACTGTCTGATTTCCTCTTGTCTTTATTCTCACGCCATTAGGCTTTAATCTAAGATTGCGTCTAAGCTTTCAAATGAGTGGCCATGTCTGTACGCAAAATTTGCGTCAGGACCGCATTGTTTTCCCACATAAATGTTTTTCTTCTTCTTTCCATGTTTGTGTTCGTACGCATTCTCGCTAAAAGCTTGCCTTATTCATTCCCCCGCGGGGAGGAAATGAAAATATTTAATCGAAGACCCTTTGACGGCTTCTTTGCTTTTTTTTGGTGCTGGCGCAAGTCATGTCTTCAAACAAAAGACGTCCAACCCGACGAAATTGATTCTTCAAGGCAAAAAGGCCCGAGCGCACTTCATAGAGAAGCACGAGTGCCACAGCAGCGGGGACAGCGATGGAGAAAGACAACACGACTTTTGTGCAGGCTCACAAAATGTGGCCAGATCACTCGGAGGTGTCGTGATGCCAGTAGACTGGAAAGGCGTTGGACAAGGTCAAGGAGTCAAAAGTAGCCAGCTTAAGGTCGACCTTATTCACTTTGTTTGCACGTCTGAAGTCAACGGTTTCGTCCTCATCATGTTATCATCATGTGGCAGCTTAAGTTTCTATGCTAGAGTGGCGCAGGATCTCACTGGAAGATATCATTGCCATTGGGCCAATTGGCCAGGACTTTGACCAACCTCAAGGGTGTTGTGATAGTCCCTAATTACTTTCATGCCTGCTTCCATCGGTGGCATTTTCCTAGCCTTCACTGGCAATTTTTCCCGGCATCATGACTGATGCTGTCTGGACGCCAGGATGATGGGGACCTCCTCAGCGTGGTCGGCCAGGTGCCCCCTACCTCACACCACCGCTATTGGGGTGATGGAGTCCTTGGTCTGCGGTCCACATTGTCTTGTCAGAGACGAGGCAAACGGCACACTTCTTATTCAGTTCACTAAGGCGTGATTTGTCCAAGGTCAGCATGGTCTTCCTCCTCTTCTCTGTCGTCAGGAGCAGCTACCTCTTCCCCTTTCGGAAGGAGAAACCTCCTAGGTTCCTGACGACATTCCGGATGCTGGTCTCACGTTCGTTAAGGCCCTTGGCCATCTGTTGCTTTGAAATCTCTGGACTGGCATTGATCTCAGCCACGATGCCCATGAGGGAGTCATTACCGATCTTCCAGTTGTGCACACCACTGCCTGGCTTCCTGGCGAAGTCGTAGCCCTTTTTTTGGACTTCTTCACAGTGTCAATGAGAGCAGCCGACGATGCACACGATCGCTTTGGCCTTTACGCAGGCATCGAGCAAGTCCCAGAGCTCCTTTACTGTGTTGCCTCCATTTCCACTCCTTGTGGATCAATTTGATCGCTCTTGAGGACAACCCTAAGAACGAACAGAATTTAGTTTTGCAGAGCTTAATTGCTCCTTTAGGTGTGTGAAACTTCTGTAATCACTACAGTTCACGTTGTAGATCACAGAACGAAAAGCAAATTTGAAATAGCTTTTGCATCCAAAAAGTTATGGCTCTTTTTGTGGTTATATCTGTTGTCCCCTGTCCCTTGAGACAGATAGGCAGAGACACAAACACACAAGTACATACATACACATTCTCACATGTGCATACACATGCTCCACCCTGTATGTGGGGAGTTTGTTCAGAGGTTTCACTGTCGTATGGGAGATACAATGTATTCACAATAACTCACCTCTGTTGCAGCTGATGCTTCTGTCGTGGCTGGTGGCCAACTTCTGCCTGGCCTCGTGTAGTCTCCTGGAAAGAGGTGGAGGAAATCACGATCACGGTCACCATCACCATCACGGGTCAGAAGCCCCTCTCCGTGAAGGAAGGCAACAAGGCAGTTCATTGTATGTGTCCGCACGTAGTACTCATACTTTTACCAAAACAGATTATGAGAATAATTGTCATTTTACCTCGACTCACCCTTCTCTCTATGAAGCGCAACCGACTTCTCCCGCGCGTACTTGGACCCGTCCACCGGTCTCCAGTGCGTGGACGAGGAAGCCTCCGTGCAGTCCCTGGGTCAGGAGCGCCTGCTGGAATGCGTGCACCGGATGGTCAGCGTCTGCCACTACACGTATGAGACTAGGTTCACTTCGCAGCGCCAGCAGGAGTGCACGGACAACTATGAAAAAGTGTGCAGCATCTCCTTCAAGGGAGAGCTCACGAGCAACGACACCACGGTGCTCAAGTGCTACACGCCTAAAATCACCGACTGCAGCGGACAGCAGCCATCAGACAGGTCGGTGAAAAAGCAAAATTATTTCCTTTGCAAGTACTCATTTGTGGGCCAAAAATGCTCTTAGCAATGGCGGGTCAATCATCGACTTGTAGAGGGAGAAAATAGCTATGGCACACAGACAGGGGGTAAAGCGGCGGGAAGAAAAATGTGCAGAATCATCAGAGCTAACAACGCGTTCAAGGTCAAGCAAGACGTCTAATTCCTTCTGTCTCTGCGCATACGACCTAGTCTGTTAGTACGGGGTGTCCCATTAATAGTCTAACAAAAAAGGTTACTTCGTTGCTAACTACTCAATGTGCGTGCATAGATTCACATTTTACAGTTCTCCTTCAAAGCGGTGAAAGAAAAGGTCAATTACTGAGCTTCTCAAAGGATTATTTCATTGGATGTGGTATGAGGGCAAGACGACCAGAGAATTCCATTCACAGTTTGAGATTATAGTATTAGTGATACACTCTGTACGTTGTCATGCATGCTAACGTCTTTCACCGCACATACGCAGGAGGACGAGCGAGAAAAATTAATACAGTGAGAAAGAAGGACGAAGTGGTAGCTCAGCCCAGCCCAGAGTCACTTATCTCTTTCTTCATGCCTCTCTTCAGCGCTGAAGCAGCATGTTCAAAGTTCTTCCTGGCCTTGACCAATTTTTCTTCTTCTTCTTCCAAAGCAGGACAGGTGCAATGTTTGCGACGTCGAGCCAGTGCGTGATGTGCGACTCCTACCCCCTTTCCTACGTGTGCGCGGAGTGGCGTGATTGCTTCTTAATCAGCTGCACGAGGCACAATAATCTTCTTTTTTGTTGCTCATTATCGCATCGTGACTGTCCCGCCAAAGCTGTTGAGGGTGCACAAACCCAGCAATTATCTCATCATCACCTGCATTACTAAAGTAGTTTCACTTTGCGGCAGCCGAGCAGCGTAGCTGTGACTTTAACTTGAGTCAGCGCGGTCGAGTATCGGTGACATCAACGCGTGTTAAGACGATACTACGTTTTGACGCCGGTGAGAAGATGGCAAAGCAGTGATTTCAACACTGTCACATTAAGACATTGTTGACACCAATTTATTGGTTCGCATTTTCAGCAATGAAGAGGTCTGCAAGACTGTCTATGAGTCTGACTGCAGCACGCGCTATGTGGAGAGGAGGCCAGGCAAGTTCGTGGGAGAGACCGACTGCCAAAAAGTTCCAGTGAAGCTCTGTGGATCTCCGCGCTGTCGCTTTGTAGACGGTCCCGAGGAATGTCACAACACTTCAACAGCCAATGTCATAGACGTCCCTGAGGAGACGTGCGACCTCGTGCCGCAGAAGACCTGCCGGGGAGTCTACAAGCTCGTACCGCACCTTGTGCCAGTCCCAGAATGCGCACAGGTAAGAAACAAGGAGAACTGCACGTAAGCAGATGACCGACCTGCCAAGTTTTCGAGCTCACAGTTTAACGGATATCAGCAGCATCGACGCTGCCGTAAAATATTGTCTTTCAATATATACACGGTGTCCAAAAGAAACTATTTCTGTAGGGCTACAGATCATGAACTGTGGAACCTCCTGAAAGGGTCAGTGTCATGAAATATTCTAATTTTTCAAGTGAAGTTCGACTTACAACTTGCAAAGGTCAGCTACAGTTACTGCGATAAAGATTTCCCCAGAGCAAATGAAAGAGTTCATCCGGGAGGAGTTCCAGATCTCGGACAATGCTAAAGACTTGTACAGGAGGATCTGCAACACCTTGGCAAAATGATGCCCGCTTTGCTCCGAGAAAAATGTTGGACACTTTGAAAATTGCCTCTGACGGCCATTCATGCAATAGAGAGGGCGCACTTAGGCCACAGCAACATGACAAGCGGCAAAACAAGAAAAGGGAACTCTGTCTTGCAGCTCGTCTCAGTGTTTAAGAATCGCATTGAACGTACAGGGGTGTCTACATCAGATCTAACACAATGCATGTACAGGGTCAGCCCAACATAGGAACCTATAACTTACGAAATACGCATCTGGGTTCAAATGTCAAAAAAATTCAAATCTCCTGCTGTTCCACTGTTGCCAATTTCGTTTTTCGGAGGGCCTCACTATTATACCATTGAGTGCAAGCGTGGAAAACAGCTTCACCATGACAATCGAGAACAAAAGCGTTACTGTGATGAAAATGCTAAATAAAAATGTGTCCTCCTTTGTCGCGGAAAAGACCCTGGGCATGAACGAAGTTTGTGTAGAGGCGATGAAAATTACTCTGGAGACTGAAGGGGCATTTAGAAGACGCGGATCTGAGCTCCTCAGAAGCTAAGGGGTCTTGCCAATGCTGCCAAGAACAAGGTCAACCAAAATTCATCCTGCTCCATTTCGAAGTTGCCGACGGTGTACTTGTTGGGGAGGGCTGGAGAAGGTTGGTCGAGGAGGACCTGAGACTGATCCCCCTTATAAATTAAGATGGTGTCAGTTCCTCTCAGCTGTCACAAAGAAGAAGAGACTTACAAGATCGTGCATCTGCTGAAGGACTGGTTTGTGCTCCGTCCTTCTGTACTTGTGATCGACAAAAGTTATTAATTATATTTATTGTCTCGAGGAAGTTCAGTTGGGAAGTTAGTTATAGAGAAACTTTATTTTTCTATGGAACCATCGTTGGCAGCCCCGACGGCCCCGACTCTCGCGTGGAAGGGATGGCCCGTCTTAATATAGGTATTGGAGAGGCTGGACCAAGCTGGGCTCGGTTTTCATAGCCTCCACGTTTGGATGTTGCCCAGGGCATGCTCTCCTATCGACTTCTCACCAGATGAAAAAGTCGAGAGGGTTCAAATCTGGTGACGATGGCGGCCAAAAATTTTTGTGCTTGAGGAAAGCCTGGATGACAGCGTGTGCACCATCCTGTTGAAACAGGATTGGGCACCCATGCATAATGGCCCTCGTCCACTGGATGATCTTCTCCCCTTGCACCGTGGTCAACCGGTAGCCGACTGGGAGCCACATTGGAGGGGAGACGGGGGCAGTGGAGATGATGCCGAGAAGCATGGCTTTGCCCTCGAGTAGTGGTTGACCGCCACAGGGTTTCGCCTAATACTGCCGGTTGCGGTCTCCACTGATACAGGGTACCACTCACTGCTGGCCCTGTCAGAGAATCGTCTCTCCAGGGCCAGTGCTAGAGCGTCATGTCGAGAGTGCCCCGGTCAGATGATGAGGTGTTCAAGTCATGTGTTGCAGAAGGCATATCATCAAAGTTTGGCACAAGCAGAGCGTGTGGTCGCTGAAATCCACCTCGTTCACCACTGAAAAGGCCTTCGTGTCCAGTATCATCATCTCGAAGATTGGTCTGAGAGTCCTCCGTCGGAGGACTCTCTGACTTCATGTCCCACGGCCTTCAGCCCAGCCTGGTGTTGTCGTCTGAAGCGTCCATCTCCTTCCTGTCCATCTCACTGCTGACACGGGATGAATATCGGGGCCAATTCTGCTGGTCCCTTTGCTGCCTGCGCAAGCTGTCAGTCGGGTGAGGTTGGAGATCATCAACTGCGTTTGACACCTGAAAATGCTGCTGTTGTATATCAGACTAATGTAACCGGAATTGACAACTGATTCATTTATATCAAGGTCTGGGTGCCATTTAGAAAGGCGACTCTTCATACCCAGTGTCCTGGGGTTATGAACAGTGGAAGTGCTGCCCCTATGTAGTGACTATATAAAGAATGAGTGGCCATTCACAGAAATTGCTTTAACCCTGCCTTTTCGACCAGAGGAGGTCTTCCCTGAAATCAGGTACATGTCTTAGACTGAATTCCCTGCAAAAATGATGATAATGGGCATCAACTGCAGCGATGGAAAAGTCGTCCCGCAAGTGTGGATTGATGGCAACGCGAATGGGACTCAGCATAAGCACTTTGGGGCCCAAAATGCCTTTCCAGCTCTTGACCGGACCCATGACGTTAGCAATTCGGTTGATGATGTTGACAAAAAGAAAGCCATGAATTATTATTAGGATTAGCACGATTTTGGATAAAACTGCTCAAGGGCCTGGACGACTCTAAGTGGGGTGAGTCAGACTCGTCACGAGCTACAATACAATGTGCGTCCAATCTACAGCAATAAAACTGGTGGGGTACGTCAAATGAACAAAGTCACACTAAAACTTTAATATAAGGCTTCCGTCTTGCGGCATCAAATGTAGTCCATCAGTGGCTCTGGCTTACTTTGTACAACGCAATCTTACTGTGCTTTACGTAGGACAAATTCTTAATGCACCGCATAAGCTTCAACTAGCAAAAATATTACAACTTTCCTCGTTGATTTGTCCTGGACAATATAAGGCCTCGCACAGGTCAAACTAACCCGAAAATAAAGTCATACGTAATTTGCAATGTACAGTGCTTGGCGAAAAGATGTCCTTGGGGTAAAATGGACTCCCCACGCTGCTCTGACAGCTTTTGAGATGGGATCTTCAGGTGGAATCGGTGACCGAGACCGAGCTCGACAAGACCCAGCATCTTGAGCCACTTTGTGACTGCCCATTTTGTTGCTACAGCGCTCCAAGTGCAGCTACCCCTAAAGGGCCGAAATGCACTGTTTCCATGATGAAAGGGGCTGAAACTTTCTGAGCGTGTGTGCCAGTGCTCTCCAGTGCCAGGCCAAAAAAAATGGCCACCAAAGGAGGCCTGGGGTGGGTGGGGTGGGTTGGCAGCGAAGCCACCCGGAGGGGAAGGTGTGTGTGTGGGTGTGTGTGTGTGTGGAAGGTGTGGAGGGGGAGGGGGAGGGTCCCCCATCCCCATCAAACAGGTCAAACGGCCAAGTCGAAATGATTTTTTGAGAGTGAAGAACACAATCCTGCACTTTCTCGTTTAACGTCATTTTTCCCCCGAAAATCCCAGTAGACAGTAATTAGTGCAGCAGCAGGCGCCGGCTCAAGGGCATTGCCCTAAAAAACAGGACAGGGACAATATAATAATTGACGTGACCTGCCTGTTTTACGGTTATGATGTTGCTCCAGCATATACCTTCTTTTTACCAAAAACATCGTGAAAAAGGCATTTTGTTTCTTTCACTCTTCACTGTTTTTCAGGCATTTTTCACTCTCTTTCATGTCTTTTTTGAAAGCCAGAAAATATTCTGCCATTAATACAGTCCTTGGAATCTGCCCTGCCTTATTTGCTCTCATGTGGGTATCATGCATCCTGATACTTTACATCCTGAGGGTGAGAGCAAGAGTGAGAATGAGAGCAAGTTAGGATGACAGAGTACTTATAACCCCACAGTGCCCCCCCTGTGGGCTTACTGGCTGGGCTGGGCTGGGTGAACCAGTCAGGCTGGACTTCAACGGAGTACAGGAGTCAATAAGACCACACTACTGCTCACTGTAGGCTGAATGAGCTGCTCCATATTGGACTGAGCTGGGTTGGCTGGCAGTTGGCAGGTGTGGCTGGCTTCACCCATGAATGGCGCTGTAGGGTTCAGCAACCGACACTGCTGATGTTGAAACCTGGGTTGAGTTGTCTGAAAGGCAGCTTTGTATTCCAAAACTGCGTCAAACTACAAATTTCCCTCCCGGCAAAGTGCCTTAATTGCCACGTGATAGGCTTGATGGCCCTCGGGCAGTTTGATTTCCCGAGGCTTTGCACCAAGAAATGAAATCTACCCTTGTGCCATTAAGTCCATCTTGAGTCAATAAAATGTTGCAATAATGGGAGGGATTATTATACATGCTGACGGGATTGAGCAATATTTGGGATTTCACAGAATGCCTAGGCATTTCGTGGAATGCCCAATTGACTCTGTAACTGAGCAGAATCCCAAGAAAATGAGAGAAGTACTAAGTCCTTGAGACTCCAAGGAGACTCCAAGGAGTCTCAAGGAAATGAGAGGAGGTGGTCTCTAAAGGAAAGTTGTTGGACATGGCATGGACATAGGGGCATAGACATTGAAAGTAATTCTTCACTTTTTTGAGCAGGGTCCAGAGATAATGGCACCTGCTGTTGCACATTAAGTCTTGATGATGACAACAGCACCTTTTTGGTCTAGCTGCTCCTTCATCTTGTAGTAGGTGCCTGAGATAGAGCCCTTCAAGCACCTGAAGGTGGCAAAGCTTAATGGGGGTACAAGGGCCAGTCACCCTTTCCAAAGAAGTTGGGGTCTCTTGGGTTAACATCTGTGTCTGATGAGCAGTACGACACCTCGCACCATCCTGTTGCCACCCCCACTTCATTGCCTATGAAGACAAATGTGTCTGTAGGTCCTCCTGGTCCAGGGAAAGACAACGGTCTTCAAGTAGTGAAACAAGCAGTAGGTGGCCGAATTCGGTCTCTCGCCATAGTGCAAGATGAGGTTGCACTTCTGACCAATGAGAATTCTCGACACCTGGGGTCTGGAAATTGTCATAGTGTCTCTCCCTTATGATGTGCTTGACATTGTCATCCGCAGCCCCGCAGGAGTGAGCCAAGTAGAAGCCAGTGACATTTTCATGATCTCGCTGAGCAGATATGGTGTTCGTCTGAGAAGAGGAGGACAGCATTATGAGGCTTGCGCTTGATCTTGTTATGCAGGATCTGTGGACTTCAGAGCTTGTCTATGATTTCTTTTAAAAATTCCAAACCAAATCATCCTTCAGCAAGTGCCTAATTGACCTCTGTCTCGTTCCAAATGCCCTTGCAAGACCCTTCCTAGTGGCCATTCCATGGTGATGTTGCACCATGCCTTCCACAGCAGTTATGAGCACGGGCCTCACAGTCTTCGGCGCATACTTGTTGTAGGCCTTGGCAGGCTCTCTCTGGATCATGTGGTACACCCGGCCACCCGGCCCGGATGCCCCAAGTCATTAAAATGTCAGTCAGAACTTTTCTGTGTGCTTGAGTACAAGAATTGAAGTTCGAGTTTTGAACCAAGTTGGAGATGCTGCGGTCAGAAATTGCACCAAATTTTGTTTAGACATCAGTAAGGGATTCCTTTACACACCACATTGTGAAAGGAGAAAGGACCATTCGAAAAAGGGTGAGACAGTAAGTGGTCCACAATTGCTGCACAGACCTGTACCACAAAGTTAATTTTCTAATCACAGTCACATCAAGGCCATGTGAGGTTTCTGAGCCAAGGAATCTGATAAGAATGATCATGTGGGCAAGGGTGGTCCCAACCATGGGCGGCTGGCTACCTGTTGTGGCATTTTATCTTTACATATCCCCCAACTCTACCACCAATAGCTCAAAACTTCCCCAAGTTCAAACTCCCCACAAGTGGATGTGACACTCTCAGGCACGATTTGGGTACTGCTAGAAAATCAACTCGTTGGGGCATCGAAGTACATCTCAAAATCACCCTGATTTCTTATTCACATGATTTTTTACTATGCATTATTATTTTCTTTCTGGACACCAGTTTTTTGCGTTTTGCTTGCAAAGAGGGTCAGAAGATAGCGCCGCGGTACCCTCTTCCTCTTCATTCTGATTAGATGCAGTAATGTGAGAGCTTCGCGTCAAAACATGAATGAAAATAGTCGCTGTTTGATCACATATATCCTATCCACAGGTGCCCAAAGAGGTATGCTCATTCGGTGTCACGGGTCAAAGCCTCAAGGAGAAACCTATCGTGACAAAGTGGTGCTACGATCCTACCGATTCCACCAGACCCAGACGTCCCTCTGAGACCAAGGAATCCAATAGAGCAGGGACTGGCAGAAATAAGTTTGGCGTGAATAACATTAATTTGCCCGATAATTTACCACACGAGGGTGCATTTAAACAGCAGCAAGGGCCTAACTTGATCCGTCCAGGGTCAATTGAGGAAGATAGGAGACCCTTTACAACATTTGGGCTGCAGGAAAGGCCAAGTTCGCTGGGGCAGAGGCCCAGTGAGGAGGACAGAAGCCGATTCAACGTACTTGGGCACCAGGGAAGGCCTAACCTACCGGGGCAGAGGCCAAATCAGGACGATAGAAGGCCGTTTAACGCTTTGGGACAGCAAGAAAGGCCCAACTCCATTGTACAAGGGCCACATGAAGAAGACAGTAGGAAGTCATCTAATACGTCAGGACAGAAGAAACGACCAAATTCAGGCAGGCAAAGGCAAGAAGAAACGACCAAATTCAGGCATGACGAAGGTAGCAACGGGCCCTTAAACACATTTGGAAAGCCACAACAGCCTTATTCGAATAGGCATAGGCTGCAAGAGGAAGACAGGAGACTTCTCAATACATTTCGTCATCAAGAAGGACCCAATGCAGATAGGCAAAAGTTAAATGAAAGAGATAGAGGTCTTCTCAACCCATTTGGCCAAAAGGATAGGCCCGACTCACAAAAGTTAAATGGAAAAGACAAACCCCCATTCAACTCATTGAACCGACCAAGTTTTGGTTCGTTCACGCCTTCACCTACCCAAAGACCGTTCACGCTTCCACCTTCCGAAGTTGTCATTGGCACCGAGGGCCCAAATACGGCCCCAATCGGGGACGTTTTTTATCCGGACGATGAAGATAATGCGACACCACCTTATTCGGTGGACTTCTTAGAAGACTTCAGTCTGACCACACCAGCAACAACTCCCAGAGGTCTTATTAGAGGTACGGCATCTGCAGACATCCAAGGAAATCCAGAGAGGGATGGTAAGCGAATCCCAGGTCTGGATGACGAAGAATTTCCCTCCACGCAAGAAGATCTCGAGCTCCTTGATTACACAATCGAAGAATACGATTTTGAGCAGGGCGACGGAGAGGACTATTACTACTACTATGAGGACGACGACGAGGGAAGCTTTGTCCTCGGCGACTATGAGGGCGATTCTACGACGCCAAAACCACAACTGCAGGGTTTGACTCCAGCTCTTCCTGTGACGTTGGGTGTGCCTAATGCATTCCCGTCAAGCGAGAGGCCGGGCCAGGCATCAAGGACAAAGGCTGGACGGAGGCCCGGAGAGAGCGGTGTCGAGGCAGACGCTCAGGAAAGACCTTTTATCAAGGATAAAGAGTTGGCACCTGACAAGAGTGACGAAGAAGAGGGTGCAATTGTGTTTCACACGGAAGTCCCAGAGGGATTCGAACCCATTTTGGAAGTCGTTGACTCCGAAGAGAAAGATGACCTAAAGATTGCCGAGGTGGTGGGAGGCAGGAAACACAAGTCGGCCGAGAAAGCTTCACTGGCCAAGGTGATCAATCACAAAGACAGTCCAGTGTCTAAGACTGTCATCATCAAAAACACTCCGAAAGCCATCAAGGTGTTCGGCATTAAGAACGTTCCTGAGAGCTTACTGCAAAAGGGACAGGAGAATTCAGAAGCAAGACCACTGTCAACGAGACCACTGACTTCATCGCCGAGGGAGCGGAACAGAAGCAAGTCTACGGTCAACATTACTTTAAATCCATTCTTGAGACAGCAGGGTGGACACAACAATCAGGGAAGTAATGAAAACGACAACATTGGAAGAAGACCCGTCAGTGGCCACCAGTCGATCGCAAGTGACAGCGACGACGCGTTGAATCCGCCAAATCTTTCTTTTCGAAATCCGAAGTTTGGTCTCCAAGAAAACAAAAATCTGGAACAAAGTACGTTCACAAATACTGTTGACTCTACTTCACCCAGAGGCGGCAAATCCGGAGAGTCTCTGAGTCAAGTGTTGTCGCAACCTGGTGCACTGGCAATTGGGCCAATTGAGATAGAGGAAATTTTTCAGGGAGAGATCCCAACCACGGGAACTGAACACAGCAACAGTCCATTGTTGATCAAGCCTAAGCAAGTGGTGATCACGACGAGGGGGAAGCCCAGTGGGGAACTACAAGAGCAAGCGGAGCAACTGAGGTCTAGTAATGCTCTGTTCGCCAACCCAAAGCCATTACTGCAACTAAAGCGACCAGAGCAAATCTTAGGCGATACCCAAAGTCCGCTGGTCAAAAAGCCTGGGGTTCACAGTTTCGTGCGTAATCCGGCCATTACAAGTGCGCAGAACTTTGCCAAGCCCAACAACCCTCCAGGTCCATCCAAGCAGGAGCTGGTGATACAGCAGCAGCAGGTGGTCAGACAAAACACCATCAAGACACATCAGTCTATCATCAAGCCCAGTATCAACAACAACAACAACAACAATAACTTCCTCTTCAATGAGCAAGAGAACGTCGATCTTCTGCGCACTTCTCGTAACCCCGATAAGAGCAACTTCCGGCCTCCCCCGACCCTCATGTATGGGTTTAAGCCGATGACGACCCCATCCCTGTCGCGTCCCACACAGCCTCCGATGCCCAGCACGCAAGGTGTCTTCTCGCCGCCGGACAAGCTGCACTACGGATTCAGTCCACTGACTTCGTCCACCACAGCCTTACGACTGCCCACGGCACGCCCATTCGGACCGTCCCCCAAACCTCCTGTCTATGTCCATCCTCCGCAGCAACAGCAACAACTGCCGCAGCAGCTTCGAGCGCCTCGGAAGACTCGCTCCCTCATGCAGATTATCTCAGAGATGTTAGAACCGTTGACGAAGCCTCTGCGAAGGATGATGAGAGCAGCGGGTCAATTTTATTAGACTGTGTAGTCCAAAATCTGTCAGATCTGTGATAATGTTCTTCCTCATCTCTGTGCAAAGCAGCAATACCCTTCAAATCAACATGTGTAGATAATTAATTGCTGTCATGTGTAGGTAGGTAGTATTTTGCTGATCATTCCTTTTCATATGTGCACTCTCTTTCTCTGTTATCTCTATCTACAGTGTTGGAAAAAATGAGAGTACGAATGTTCTTTCACCTATGTGTGCATGCACTAAAGTCTCCATTTGATGATAATTTTGCTACCGAAAAATATTCTTTCAAAAAAGTGGTCTCGACTTGAGGATGCTTCACAACTGGAAGTTTCATTTTAACCAGGAAGATACGGTGTTTCAGGGGATCATCGAGCCTTAAGCTGGTTAAATGTGACAGGGTCATCAAGAATGTAGATGGCAGCGATGAAGAAAACGATGCTGAGTAGGGGGCTGAAATTGTCCATGTCAATGTCTTAACTCAATGGCATTTCTTTCTCCTTAAGTTCCGTTGAGAGGAAATTTCTATTTGACGCTAAATTTCAATGGAACAATGAGGCCGCCTGATATTCAGTTGAATGTAGACTTCACTGTAACAGCTTACTTGAGCAGAAGATAACAATTTGGTTACTCCAGGAAGCCTCATTGACTCGTTGTTGCTTCAGAGGTCTCCCAGAGGTCGACAGTTGAAAAGAGGAACCAACGAGGACGTAAGAACAAAGTAACAAAGACTGCATTGTTTAGAGAGCCACCTTTGCAAAAAACAATCCAAGAAATTGCCAGAATTATTTCTTCACAAAGTCTAGTTATGCCTCTACGTGTTTGAAATACCTTTCAGGAATATTAGTAGCCTCTTAGCCATATGTTAGAACTGTCTGCAGTAGCTGCATCGATAGCGGCGTTTCCAACCCGTGTCCTGCTGACTTCCAGCTATTGCGCGGCCTTAAGTAACTGACTTAGCTGAGATCGCAGGCGTTGCCCGAAAGAATCAAAGGTGTTCTCACGTGTAGGATCCGGAGGGCCTCAAGATACAGGATGTTTTCAGTCTGGCCTTTAGAAAGAGTGCACATATAAAGGTCCTTAACACTTCCTACACCCAAACATCCGACATTAAGCTGGCCATGTGAAAAGTAAGATGTTTGAAGATTTACCGTATCAGCCGCAATACGATGGAATATTCAATGTTGCACGAGACGAAGCTGACGTCATTGATCAAGAGCACGGTGGACATGACATGGCTGATGAACTACGCATTTTCTACTTGCACACCAAAGTAGAAGTTCTCCCCATCAGAGACAGAACCTTGGTGACGCCCAGCAGGAAGATACTCTTTGCAAGGGATTTTGAGAACCTGAAGATGAATTTAGTTTCTAAAACAAACTCCGAAAGAAAAAATTAAAAAATAAAGCCGGTTCAGAATATCTTGAACTTTCTTTTGGCTAAGGAAATATAAGGTTTATTCGTCTACTTGTTTAAAATCTTGGCCAATTTTTGCACCATAATCCAACAACAAAACCTGAAAAAGAGCAATTCAGATCAACATGTTTATGGACCTAGAAATGACATGCGAGTTTTTAGCACAAAGGGAGACTAATACAAGTTGCTTCAATACCATTGTTTGTTTGTTAAGGGGGCATACAACAGATCAATTGAGGTGGGCAGAGCATCGGGATTAGCAACACTGGACTTTTCCCCCCTACTCCAGATGGCAAACACCTAGGAACTCAGCGAGTGGTGGTGCCGTTTGGGGTGCACAGGCCTTCGATCTCACTTCGATCTATCCTCCCCTCCATTGCCTTGGCACTGTGGGTATTGGTATAGAGCACTGCTATCCACGACCACATGATTGTTCAGTTTAATTCTGCTACTATGGACAATGCTATGGAGAAAAAATGATTTTTCTGTATGTAAATTACATAAAAAAATGCTGAAAAAATCATTGCAAAATTTGCCATTTCGGCTGCATGTTTTGCCCTTTCTGGCGCATGGAAATGCGCATACTTTGCCTGAAGTTTTCGCAAGTTTCCGACATCACAAGTAATGACCCATCTTTGAATAGAAACTTTTGACAATCCCTTAAGATGATGATTTCTGGACTCTTGAAAATAGTCCGGCTAATTTCCTGACACCAGTTGTGAACAAAAACAAACAGGAACAATGAACGTTACATAAATACTGTACTTTTAAAACAAGCAGCGAAGGGCCTGGGAATTCAGCTGTGCCACCTACACGTACCTACACTCCTGATATGCTGAAATTTTGTCTTGTCCCAAGGGTCTTGTTATGAGTTGGTACCCCTGTAGGACGCTCATTTTTTTCCACGCATATTCACAAGCAATATGATGTTATCACGCAAAAATGTTACGTCAGTGAACTGACGGAAGTGAAATGATGAAACCGAACAACTGCATCGTTGCCCTCATCACGGGCTCCGCCGGCGGATTGGGCAAGGAGTTTGCGGGCCGCATCCTCGCTCAGGGTGGTCGCGTTTGCTTGGCTGATGTGAAGGTGGCCGCTGGGACGGACACGCAGAGGGAATTTGAATCTTCCTTCGGCAGCGGTCGAGTGCTCTTCACCTTCTGCGACGTCACGGATCCTGCCAGTGTGGCCGCTGCGGCTGAGGCCGCCGTCAAACATTTCCAGGTTAACCAGCTCGACGTGATCGTGAACAACGCAGGGGTGTTGGGCGAAAAAGAGGGATGGAAGACGTGTATGGACGTGAACTTGACCGGCGTGATCAATGGGTGTGAGCTGGCCAGGAATGGCAGGTGCGGAGATGAGGTGCCTCAACCTCAAGGTGCAACGGCAATTTCTTTTTTCAGCATGAACAAGGCAAACGGTGGCCGAGGCGGCATCGTGGTGAATGTGGCGTCTATTTTGGGTCTCTTCAATGCCCGCCAGCCCAAGAGCTGGGCGTACAACGCGTCCAAGAACGCCGTCGTTACCCTCACGAGGTGATCATGACCTGAATCGATTGTGAAGAAATCAGATGTGTAATGATGGCAGAATTGAGTCCGATCAATGCCCAGGTAGGTATTCTGCACTACTGCGAGTGAGGATTCTTTTTGGGGGTTCATGAAGAATCCACTCCTCAATCCCTACACTTGCGTGACGGATGCAACCCTATCGAGGTCTTTTCCCTTCCCCCGTGGATGATACATTAATATGCGTTAGGCTAGTCCGAAAATGTCAAGTTTAGTTTTTCAGTGTGGGAAATGGGTGTTAGACACTGGTGCAAGTCTCATTTTTCAAATAACAATTGTTTTCTCCTGCACTTTTAACTCAAAGTTTTAGCGCATCCTGTAAGTAGAAGGTGTTGTAAACAATGACTATTTTCAGCCATAACAAAAGATTGAATTGAAGTACACAAGTAGTTAACCCCTCTATGGATGAATACGCTAAGGATGTCCTGTAAGACTGAACTGATGTGCACTTTCGCTGCATGACCATTCATTTTTTCCCAATATGGGATCAAAGTTTTGTGCTGTAGCAGAGTTTACTACATAAAGATTTGACTGCATTGTGAACAAATATGAGGGATCATGGAGGGATGACATACTGGAGGGAAAAAGTGAGCGTACACCTGTTTGAAAGGCAAAAAATCGCATTTTGAGGACACTTCTTAGTAGTGAAATTGCCAAAATTTTTGCTGTAAGGGGGACCAACCCCCCCCCCCTTAATTCCCCTTTTTGTCATATAGGGCTAGGTCAGAAAAAAAATTGGGGATTTGGCTAAGTAAACCTCATGCCAAATGGTCAAGATGTAGTCAAATTGTCGGTTGTCAAAGAAAACTTTTTTGGACCCCTTCCCTAGCAATCAGGTTTTACTACATAAGTTCGATACATAGCAAGGTACTTCGATTTTGATGGCTCTAGGGCAAAGCTATAAACACCTTATTTTTTGTTTCATTTGATATTGGTGCTTTGGTTCTGCATTTAGAAATTTTCTAACCAAGCAGGTTCACATCAAATTCATAATGTTGACCTGATCCTTGAGTAATGTGAATAGAAAAAATTGAAGGCAGAGGGGGGACCCTAAAAGTCATTATTTTTCTGTTCCATTTGACTAGAAGGTCCTAATGGGAATTCTTGCAACGGGGGCCCTGCATTACATTCGCCGCATCGTCCACGAAGCCCTTCATATGGGATGGTCCAGTGTTAAAGTCATTTAACAGCTCATCAAAAGCTAGGTTCCACACAGGGGGAGAGAGAATTCCCCCCTGGGTTGTCCCCCGCATGTTAGTTCTGGTGGCTGTGATGCCTTTAATGCTGGTCTCTACCAACCGGTGTCGCAGGTAGTACGAGTACCACCCAAAAATGTAAGGAGGGAGGCTGCTGGTGATGGAGGGATATCTGGGGCAGATGGGCCTTAAGGATATGCACCCCGACCAATATAATGGAAGACTATGGAACAAACAGTACATAGTCAACCAATCTAGCATGAAGGATGGTACCCCAATCTGGGGAAACTTCATTTCATGCTATACAGGTGGCAACTTGATACAAGGAAGGGCAGGGTGGGGCTACCTGGTCCGGGAAGGGGGTGTGGAGCAGCAGGGGAGAGGGGGCTTAGGGCTCCAGTCCACAGTGTTTCAGGCTGAACTGACCGCGATCACGAGGGTAGCCAGGCTTCTTCAGTCCAAACACTCGGAGAAAATAGTCATCCTTGTGGATAGTCAAGCTGCCCTCTTGGCACTAGACAGGCATGAGATAGGCTCTCAAGTAGTCTGGGAGT
>JAAUXU010120958.1_pt1 | contig 38546 bp, 42 predicted proteins | sample 7278151 | NCBI WGS metagenome assembly JAAUXU01 (sample SAMN14350113, study PRJNA611818) | marine sediment metagenome | isolation source: surface marine sediment (1.8m) | place: French Polynesia: Moorea | collected 2018-08 | reverse complement strand
GTGCGTAACATCGATGGAGTCACGTTCTTGTCCGTGGTTGTACTCGTGGTACCAGCTCCAAATAGTGAGGTCGATGCACCAGTCGAGCCGCCGCCAAAGATGGAGGTGGATGCAGTTGAGGAATTAGCACCGGCGCCAAAGATAGAGGTGGTACTTGTAACAGGCGTGCCAAATGCTGGAGAACTGCTGCTTGTGACGGAGGCACTGACTTTAGTTCCGCCGAACAAGGATCCCGTTGCAGTAGACGGTGACAATGCATTCCCGCCAAACACAGATGCTGCAGTAGTCACGGGCTTTCCAGACTCCGAGATAGCCGAGGTAGTAGTAGTGGAAGTTGAAGCTCCAGTGGATGAGCCAAGGACAGGTGTCGTGGATGAAAACACTCCTGTGGTTGCACTGCTGGTAACAATTGTTGTAACAGTAGTGGATGCAGCAAATACTGGCGTTGCAGCACTTGTGGCACTTTTTGTAGCGGATGTCCTGAATGCCCCAAATGACGGAGGTGTTGAACTTGAAGTACTCGCGGTTGTGGCACCAGCAGAAGAGAATGCAACTGATCCACTAAAAACCGAGCTCACGTTGGACTTGGTGGTGTTGGGTTTGCTTGAACCTCCAAATGCTGAGGTGGTACTTGTTGATGCTGATGTGGAAGCATTTTCGGAACCCACCGTTGACGATGTGGTAGAAGTGACGCTGCTGCCCCCAGTAGAAGACACTGCCGTTGTGCTCTTGGCGGTCGTTCCAAAGACAGACGTTGTTGTACCGGTTGCAACGGGAGTTCCAAAAAATGAGTTGCTCTTCAAGGTGCTTGAGGCTCCGCCAAAGATCGAAGAGGTGGTGACACCGAGAGGAGGAGGAGGAGGAGCAGCAGCAGCAGCTGCCGCTGTTGTACTTGTTAAAATCGAAGTTGTAGTAGTCACTGTCGTTGTCGTGGTGGTGGTTGGTAAAGACTTGGCAAAGGTCGAAGTGCTAGCAGATGTGGCAGTCGCTGCAGTTGTGGATGGAGTTGTAATGTTGACTGATGACACAGCACTAATTTTGGTAGTTGCAGACACCGACGCTGAACCGAAGATTGATCCTGTATTGTTAGCAACTGAGGCTGATGTTGAAGTGGTCTTTGCGCCGAGCTGACCAAAGGCCGAAGTACTTGTCAAGACATTTTGGCCGAACGGAGAAGTAGCACTGACTCCAGTCCCAAAGAGTGGTTTGGTTCCAGCTGCTGTTGTCGTCGTCACGCCAAAAGCAGACCCAGGCGTACTCGCGGTAACTACCGAGCTTGTAATTCCACTTGAGATGGTGGTGGCTACACTGGCGACGGCAGCGAACGGTTTTTCGAAGCTCGGAACTGCGCAAAATGAAGGTGTCGCGTTAGAACCAAAGAGCCCACCCGTGGCTGGTTTGGAACCACCAAAATTAGACCCTTGAACCGGCGCTGGTTTAGCATTACTGGCACTGCCAAATCCTGAGAAGGTGCTGGTGCTTGCAGCGGGGGAGCTTCCTCCGGTGAGACCACCCAATCCGCTTGACGTCGGCTTGGGCGACGACAAGCGGATCTGAACCCCAGACGAGGCATTGACGCTCTTGTCAGGTTTTGCCGAGGGGACTGGAGTTATCGTCAGCGATGACGATCCAAAAGAGAACGAGGATGAAGCTGATGATGATGTCTTTGGAGCACCAGTAGATGCTGAACTGAGATCGGGTTTCTTTAGCTGTGCTTGTTCCTTTGCTTTGTTAAACTTCTTCTCCACTTGTCCCAACTTTTCCAAGAGGCTGGTGACACCCGTTGGACTTTCCTTCTTGACTGGAGTCACCTTGGTTGTCCCCCTAGCCTCCAAGAGTCGCCTCAGTGCACTCACCTTCTCTGGCGAAAAAGACGTCTTGATGGGATAAGCGGAGTTGAACTGCAATTGTATGTACGTGAGTGATATCAGGTCATGGCAGTGAGGAATAGGTTGCACAGCGTTACCGTTTTCTCTTTTTCTCTTTCTTTCGCCATGGATTCCTCGAGCTTCGTGCTCTCCAGAAAGGACTCTGTCAAATTTGAGAGCTCGTCAGTGATTTTTGACTGGTCCTTGTCAGTAGAGTGACCCTCCTTCAGTCGCAGTGTCAGTAATAGTGTCTGTAACGAAATCATTCACGAGCAACTTGATTTTGTAGCGCTTGAGGCACGTGCATTTACCGCTTCATCCTGGATGACTCCAGAAGTGAGTCTGAGTCGGTTCATTTGCGCCTCAAGCTTGTGCAACAGGTTCTTCTGAGACTCCATGATTCTTCGATTGGTCACCAAGGTATGGTAGATCATCTCACGCGAGGGGACCTCAATGCCTCGGTGGCCCTGTAAAACCCAATCATGCGATAGCGAGTAGTACAGTGGGGTCGCTCGATATCGAATCTCGAGGTAACAGTTAACACGAAATAACAAATTTTTCTCCGATGACACAATTTACTTGTAGTAAATTGTTTAGAGTTAACGAATCCCTGGTTCTGGCTGAATCTCGCAGAACAACTTTTTCATGCTCCTCACGCACTGGCTCGTCCAACTGTTTTGGCGGGAAAAAAAAGAAAAGAAAACTTCTCTCATTGTCAAAAGTGTCATTCAAGACGTGTCTCTCAGGTCTTTCTTCAGTGCGAATGTGATGCCAGCTTTGATTTGTCTTTTGTTGACAGCATCAAACATGTTGAAAATGTTTGCTTGCTGGACACTGGGAAGAAGAAAACTCAAGTCTCACAAATCTCACGTACGTTATGTACGTTTCTTCTATTGCGTACGGGCAAAAATTGGAGATGTACATAATAAACTATCAAATAGACTTAACCCAACAACGAAGATTCTGCCGAGTGCAGATGAGGTTTGCTTACCTGATGCAGAACGAGAAGATGCGGACAAATGGTTTTGAAAGAAACTCACCCCCTTCTCTCTCAAAAAAAGTTTCGCTGCATGAGTTTAGATCGTAACAAGATGTTCAGATTTGAAAGACCCCAAGGAAAAGCTCAACATACTTTCACTTCAATTTCATTTGGCTACGGTACTGCAGTTTAGCATCTACAAAATGACTAAGCAGGTCCACATCAAATCGTAATGGTACCTAACATCCTTACGTATAAAATTTTAAAGGCAGAGAGGGGACCCCAAAACTGATACTTCTTCATTTCATTTGACTAGAATATATCAAATAGTCTTGCACCGAGCATAAGATTAAAGATTTTTATCTAGCCTTCAACCTGTGCATAAAATACACTACCTTTATACTTCATAACTAACTATACCCGGTACACTACTGTCCTACGCACTGTTCGCGACAACTAACTTTTGGTGCTGACAAACCTGACTCGCTATAGCAAGACTCGACTGCACATAAAATGCATCTTAGCCTCGTTAGAATAGAATTGTACCTTCGTTTTCCTAACGCGATTCTTCCACTGCAAATCAAACTTTCTGTTGGCTTCTTGGAGTTGCTGTTCCAGATAAAAGAATCTTGATTGAACTCCAGAAAGAAGCTTTCGACTCAGAGGATCCAGGGGACGGTTATTCAAGGTACGCTGGTACCTGACAGAAAATGAGGTGTGCTTTAACAATCAGCTCCATCATTTCTTAGACCAGAGTCGTTTCTCTCTTACTGGGGTTGCCTGTTTCTGGCTTGTCTAGCCTTAGCTTCCTCCACCCAGTCGTTGGCTTCCAGCGTCGAGTTCTGTAAATGACGAATCTCATTGTTCTGTGAGATCGTGATCTCCCACAAGTCGCTGCAGAACTGGTCGAGGTCTTCAATGGAGCGTTTTAGCGACGCCTTGTCGTCGTCTGTGCCTAAGTGAAAGTAGGGAATATTGTCAGATCCTTGATTTTGGGATCACACTTTTTCTTTACCCTCACCGATTCTCCGGCTAAAATTCTCGACCTTCTGAGCTTTGAAGTCTTGCAGTTGCTTTGTAAAAATCTTGAACTGCTGTTTGATGACGGCCTCGCACATGGCTTCGGTCTCAGCAGAAGATTCTTCAGTCTTGGGATGCAAAGGAAGTCAGAACATTTACATCGATGCACTGAAGGTCCACGTAGAGCAGTGCACGTCACAGAAGTCCTGCACCGGCTCCCCGGACAAATAGTACATGATAAAAACTCACTAGTTCAGGTTCAGGAGGCCTGGCATGGCCTTTAGTCACTGGAGCAGGCACATCAGCCGTTTTCCCCTTGGCTGAAGAAATGGCTGCAACGCCTGTGTCAGTTCCTCCTGACTCCTTAGGGGTAGATTTCGATGGGACGACTGCTGATGCTCCGAATATGCTGGCCGGAGGTGGTGCATTTGAAGGCTGACTGAACTTGGGAGGAGCTGAAAGAACGCAATCATCTTAACAGACAAAGTTCAAAGAAACCAACTTAAAGGATCTGAAAGTGAGATTTCTCATTGTAACAGTAAAAGATATTCGCTACTACCAGCCAAGGGCGTTGACGCAGCTAATCCTGAAAATGGCGATGGCGTCGGTGTCACGACCGGAGGTTTTGCAAAAGGGGTGACAGGAGCAGGAGAGCTCTGTAAAGATGGAGAGGCAACATTATCAACGGAGGTGGATTCCATTACTCACCATATCAAATTTGTGTTACAAAGCCACTAGATCAACGATTAGCGCCAAATTCTGCTAAGCAATGGTGACCAACCGGGTAAAGTACAATTTACACTGTTAAGTGTGCGAGTTTACACTTACGTGAGCATACGCAGGTGGAGGAGGCATGGCTCCAGCAGGTTTCTGCGGTTTCTGGACCGCCGCGGGAACCACCACGGTTCCAGTTCGAATGCCCTCAGTGGGTAGACTCACGGGGGAATTTGTCACCTGATTCAGGAAGTATCAATCAGTCACGTTTCCTACTTCAGTTAGTCGTGACAGAATATGAAAATCACCTTCTTCGCATCTGGAGCTCGGTTGATGACGTAGAATGAGCAAAGGAGTCCGTCTTCGGTCATGAAGAATGCCATGGGCATTGGGAAAGGGTAGAATCTACGGGACAAAAGTTAAGGACTTGTGAAAGCTTTCTTCAACCCACTCACTCACTTCTGCGCCGTTTAGGAGTCATTTAACTTTTGGAACACACTTAATCGACATAACTTGAGTAAAATTACTGCATTTGAGACTGACCTCGAAAAGTGAACAAGGAACAATTATGAATTTCTCAGTTTTTCTTCTTCGATTTTGAGTAATTACACAATTGGCGTCGATTACGACGAGTATTTTCTATCCTTTTTTATTATTTTACGTAAAAGGAACTAAGTTTTATGCGGTGTGGAGTCTTAAAAACCAATGCTTACTTCTGGTCCTCAAACTCAAGCTGTCTCTGAGAGCTCAGTGCCAATACGGATCCCACTGGATACCTCTCTTCTCTAGTCTTCGGATCGAGCGGTAGTTCTGCCCTCCCAGCGTCTTGGAGAATCCACTGTACCCATTGACTTCGTTCAGGGTCTGTCGCTCCCAGGGCGGCGATCTGCGCGAGATCGGCGTCACCGCATGTCTGTATGTATCAGACTTAAGTGAAAAAGTACCTCAATTCCGTTTGATGATGCACAGAGGATCAGTCCCCAATCAGGTAAGTGACTCATTGAGTAGTATGGAGAGTTCTTTTCACCGGTACTGTAGCAGACGTCATCATAGTTGACGTAAGTGGTGGGACCCGCCTTGGAGCCTTGCACCAAGTATAAACCTTCGGGAAATACAAAAGTGTTATTCATGTCAGACTAGTCGAATGACAACTCACCTGCTCTGTGTGGTTCCTCCGCTTTGTTTCTGTACGCCACCATGAACAGATAAGTGGATATCCACAGCACAGAGACAGCCTCCAAGGAAGGTGAGGGGCCCTGCATGGTCTTCGCTTCCTTTAAGTCCGGCTTGTATTGTGTCAGGCTCCCATTCTTCCTGCCTGGATAAAGTAAGAAGTCCTGCCTACTTCGGCTTGGGCTCCCGGATCCGTTTTGTTCCCACTTACCCGCTACAAGTTGTTTTCCCTTGGGCGACCAACTTACGCAGGTGATATTTTCTGCTGGTGGCAGCGTGGCGCAGTCCGGGGCCTTGGTCCCGTCGAGCATGAAGAGAGCCAGCGACCCGTTGGAGAAGACGACGGATATCATAGATGCCATCACTGGATTGAAGGCCAACTCCGTGATTACTGTTCCGGGTGGTGTTGAACCTGACACCTGAAAGAATACAACGTTAAGAAATTTCTTGCAGGACACAAGGGCGCTTTTTGTCCAGTTAACGTGTCCCACCTCAGTGAACGGTGCGATGTTGCCGTTACCTCCGGTGGCGAAGGCCCTCACGTCGAAAAAGTACAAGTGCGGCTTGTTCAAGACGGACAAGGCCACGCATAGTGTCAATTCGTCAGCACTCAGAGCCTGAAAGAAAGAAGGCAAAATTCAGCTTCTTGGGATTCAGTAATCGTCACTTTCGCTTACCAGATGAGTTGGTGTGGAGGGCAACGGCACCCTGATGAAAGGAAATTGGTCGACTTCCTTGAGCCTCTCCTGGTTGCTGACTTGGTCGAGAACCTCGATGGCGGACAAGTCCAGGCAAGCGAGAAACGGACCGGGTGCTAGAAAAGATTGAGTCGCATACAGCGGTCAGTCATGTGAAGGCAGATGACAAGGAATAAAACCTACCGGCGAAAAGCTTCCCGAACTTGGACGCCGCCGCCAGCTGCTGCTTAGGCGGCAGCAACGCAGCAGAGCCCTCGCCTTTCGATTCCTCGCCCGATTTGAACCTGAGGAACCTGGCGCGCCTGAACAAGAGATCCGACGTCTCCCGTGGATCTGGCGCTTGGCTGGACATTGCGGAATCTCGAGGAGCGTCGCCCTTCGGTACGTTCGAGACTAGTCGCTCCCTCCCTCCAGGAGCCGGTTAAAATCGTCGTCGCCGATCTGAGGGAAGGACGAAACGTTGCTTGTGCTGTTGTCCAGAAGGAGGTGCTGAAGGAAACCCCACTTTGGCGCTTATGGACAGAGAAACAACAAAACCTCTCGCGATCTCTCTGCTGTGTCCGTGCGTGCTGGGTCTTCCCTCTAACAGCAAGAAGTGGCAGCGGTGCCATGTACTCACACCAGTGAGCTGTTACGACAGCTCACTGACTCACACAGGAAAAATGCCAAATGCAGTTCCTAATATGCAAGAAAGTGCCAAAATACCTAAATTTGGCAGTAAACATACATGTTCATGGTGTGCTTCGTGAGGAGGAACACTCAGTGCCGTCGAGAGATTGGACACAGGGAGCACCGGACTCTTGTCGCTGCTGCCATGATGCAATGCATAATTTTTAACATATGATAGTTCATTCTTTGAAGTCTTGGAGTCCTCTAAGGAGGCGATTCCTTCACCTTTAACAGTTAAGATTTTTGGCACTTTCACCGAACTATTTGGGCATCGTCATCCCTTCAGCCTCTAGTCACCCTGACTCACTAGCAGATGCCGACAGGAGAAATATAAACAACGTATTTTCCATGCTCCTCGTCCTTGTTCGACTCCGGTTTCGCAAAAGTCACTGTCTCTCGCACGATGGCAACCGAGGCCGTCAAGAGTCCTTACGTCGTCACCGAGGGCATGGCCAGAGTCACTTTCAACAGCCAGGCGGAGGCTTTCTACAACCCAGGTACCCAAGGGACTTTGAGATGTCAACCACCCTATAATCATTGGTTATGTGGGTCTTCCACGAGTAATAACGATGATATTGTAACGTGACAACGTCCATTGAGGTTGTGGTAAAGCAAAGCCGTTAGGTGCACGTGAGACCTTATTACTTTGACCCACTCTGCTTCGATTTAGAGGTTTCTTCAAGTTTTCAATAGTCTATTGCCAAAGTTAAGTCATTTGTCTGGCCGGAGAACGAGGGTAAACTTTGTAACTTTGTTGGTCTTTATAGTACAAGAGTTCAACCGTGACTTAAGTACCGCGGTAATCCAGCATTTCATCAGTACTGAGCTGAAGGAAGGCAAGGAGGTATCAGCTCTGGAGGCCTTGGCTGCTTCTGGTCTCAGGTCCATCCGCTATGCAAAGGAGATCAATGGACTGACACGGATTGTCGCCAATGACCTGTCTGACAAGGCCGTGGACACTATCAGGAGAAATGTCAAAGACAACGGAGTAGCGGACATGGTGCAGGTGTCACACAACGGTAATAAACGCATGTTAGAAATAGTACTTGCACTTGCTATGAATGAGATCATGATCACCACCGTCGTGCAGATGCTGCCATGGTGATGTACCAGCATCGTCGCCCTTCAGACCGCTTCACGATAGTCGACCTGGACCCGTACGGCTCTCCCACACCTTTCCTGGATGCAGCAGTCCAGTGCACAGAGGACGGAGGGCTCATGTGCATCACCTGTACCGATATGGCTGTTCTGTGTGGTGAGCAGCAAAAAAGGTCGTGAAATTATTCATTGTGTTAACTGTGAGTAACATCCTATCACAGGCAACGCACCAGAAACCTGTTACACCAAATATGGCGCTATTTGCCTCAAGTCCAAATGCTGCCATGAAATGGCCCTGCGCATCGTGTTGCAGTGCGTGGAATCTCACGCCAACCGCTATGGGCGTTACATCGAGCCCATGCTGTCACTTTCCATCGACTTCTACTGCCGTGTGTTTGTGCGTGTGCGCAGCGGCCAACGTGAGTGCAAGCGAACCACCAGCAAGTTGGGGCACGTGTATCAGTGCACAGGCTGTGAATCCATCTCCGTGCAACCTCTGGGCAAACTCCTTCAGGAAGAGGGACACCTGAAGTACAAATTAGTAACGGGCCCACCTGTTGCAGAGAGGTGTGAGCATTGCGGTCGCCCATATCACATGGGCGGACCCTTCTGGCTGGGTCCACTTCATAACCAGACATTCCTGAGCGAATTAATTGATGGACTAGAAGAGGATAAGTTTGCAACACACGGGAGAATGAAGGGGATGCTCTCTGTGGCATGTAAGTGGATGGGCTTGTCATTGGTAGTATATCCGTGACTCATATCATCCATTCCAGGTGAGGAGCTGAGTGACGTACCTTTTTACTACACGCAAGATCGCCTGTGCAAGATGGTGAGGTCTGCCTCTGGAAAGCTGTTGGACTTCCGCTCGGCACTTCTCAACGGCGGCTATCGCGTCTCTCTATCGCATGCCAACAAGCTGGCGCTCAAGACAGACGCCCCCAATCAGTTCGTGTGGGACATGATGCGGGCTTGGGAGAAGGAGCATCCAGTCAACAGGGACAAGCTGTCCTCAGACTCCGTTGCATATGTGTTGTTGTCTGCGCCACAGAAAAACCAAGTGAGCTTTGAACTTCATCCTGAAGCGAATCCAGTATCTCGAGCTCTTCAGTTGAAGCGTTTCCAAGTGAATCCAGAGCGCAACTGGGGGCCGAAGAACAGGGCGATCGCAGGAACGTTTGTGGACGATAACAAGAGGATTCGCAACCAAGGAAAGAAAAGGAAGAAGACCCTTGTGGCAGAAGAAAGTACTACTAAAAGGACAGCTAGTGTTGACGGTGCTGATCTATCTTCAGTCGCCTTAAACGACGAAAGGGCATAAAAGTACCCTCTGTTGGTGGTTAGATACCATTCGTTATAAATTGCCTCTGACTAAAGAGAAAGGTACGCTGTCCAGGATTGGAATAGCTTTCAACTTGGTTGCCCTGATCTCGTCCCAGAACAATAAAGCGTTTCAACTTCGTTGGCTCAGCCTTATTTTGGGTTGACATCACTGTTAGCCCTAAATGGTGCATTTTCGCGTTTTTGCCCAATCTCATGATGTCATCACAATTTCTGGGATGATTTATTCTTTGAAAAGTTGCTTCAAAACTTTTTCAATGAAAATTGCTGCCTACACGCTCTATGTAGCATTGTCGTCACTTTGGCGTCAGTGACTTTGCTGCTAAGCCCTCCAGCACCTTCCTGATCACTTCAATGAGATGGTCCGTTGATGCACCCAAGAGAGTAGTGCCAAAGCTGGCTTTCAGCGACAGATCTCTGTGGCGTCCGTCGATGATGCGATTTAGGGAGGGCTTTTGATGATGACTACATCGGCTCGGATGAACCCATCACTTGGGTGCAACAAGAACCGTCCTAGGATTACCTGACGAGTAACTCACGTGAAGTCACTCAGAAAAAGAGGGTGCGAAGGAAGAAGGAAAACGCAACGTTATAGATCTGCAAAATGGACCGTAGTGGGACATCTCTTTATTTTTGTCCAACAAAGGATTAGATTCCTCCGTCATTCCTGTCCATTTCCCTCTTCTGCCTCTTGAGCTTCTTCTGGCTCACTTTCTTCTTCTCTGGCTCTGCGGCGGCGGCCGACTTGGCAAAGGCTTCCTCCTTCTCCACCAGAACCACCTCGATGTGACAAGGTGAAGACATGTAAGGGTTGATGCGACCATGGGCGCGGTACGTACGACGGCGCATGTGTGGGGCACGGTTGACCTGTGAACAGTCACTTCTAAATTATAAAAAGCCCGGTCATTTCTCTCCCATACAAGTAACGTACTTCTGGTACAATCACAACTCAACAAACAAGTTATCCTTTACAAGCTGCTTACTTGAATGTGGTCGATGACAAGTCTGTCAGAGTCAAGTCCCTTGTATTCAGCGTTGCTCTCGGCGTTCTTCAAAAGGTGCAGCAAGAACTCGGCAGACTTCTTGGGCCAACGACCTTGGGATGTGCCGAACACCTTAGCCTAGAATCGAGGATATTGAGAATTTGAGAATGACAGTCCTCATAGGAGAAATGCTTCTTGAAAGAGTCGTGCAATTTTCAGAAGGAAGGCAGCAACAGAACGTTATCCCCACAGAGTGTAAGACAACAATTTTACTTCTGATTTTTCATCATTTGCGATACTGCTGGGTGTTATCGCTCTTAAAAAGAAAAGGTCATTAAAAACGACTTATGGTACCTGTGCGTGACGTCCTACGCCTCCCATGAACCTTCTGAAGGGAATGATCTCCTTGTGGTTGATCACGTTCTTCAAGTAGGTGGTGGCGCGGTGCAGGGGCATCTTCTTAATGGCCTGGGCAGCTTCGCGAGTGTTCTAGAACATCAAACAACGAAACATTTTTAAAGGCCGCTCACCTTCAGGGACCCCTGCATCACCGGACGGGGGGCTCGCCTACGTCGAGGAGACGAGGGTGACGGACCTCGGAAACCGCCTTACTCGCCCCAATTTCCTGCCTTCTGCGAGGTTTGCGGCCTCTATCTATAGACCGCCTGGACTCGCACTACTGAACCATGCGAGGTTTGAGGACAGCTTCCGCCTCCCACCTCCTAACTCGCTTTGCTAAACTTGCCGACCTCGTAGCGGCGAAAGAGGCCATTGACGAGGTTTGCGGCCTCTGGGACCGCCTAAACTCGTGTCCAGACCCATCCTGTTTTCGAGGTTTGCGGCCTCTGGGACCGCCTAAACTCGTATCCAGACCCATCCTTTTCTCGAGGTTTGCGGTCTCCACCGCCTTACTCGAACTTTTACCTTGAAGTGAACCCTCAGATTGGACCCCCTGGCCTTGGCCGACTTGACGGCGTTGTCGGGTTCGGTGGCGTAGCGACCCATGGCGAGCGAGAACACAAGAGGACACTGAAGCGAGGTCAGAGTGGTTAAAAAACCTCAAAAAAGGTAGAGAGTTGACATACACGAACTCACCTCGACGGGACCCGAAAGGAAAAGGAAGGCTGAAAATGTAAACAAACACTAAATGGACCCAGGAAGAGGGGAAAACAAAAATTCAAACTTCCTGTGTTGAAGCGCTTTTGGAAGAAAAGGTCGCGGCAAGAATATTTGTGCGAGTTAAACTCGATCTTAAGGTTCTCAAGAAGCAAATATCACCCCATTGGGGAAAAGTTCGTGCTCTAGCAGAAATAGAAATACAGCCATTTTCTTTTCCCCCTGTTGAAGTTGCGGTTGGCGCCATCTGTCGAATCGGCCCGGGAGCGCTCGTGGGCGGGTGAGACACGATTGAAAGATCACCCAGTGAGTAGGACGATGGCCTCGGCCTCGGCCTGTCCTTGTGCTAACTCGACGAAAAATGACGTGATCCAGTCCTGGATCAGTGCCATACAGACAAGGTTTGGCGGAGATGAGCACCATCCGGAGCCGGACTGTGGTTTCGGCTCCATTCTTTGCAGTCCATGTCGAAACTGCATCGGTTCCACTTGCTATGAAAGACGACACCACGGAATCGTATATACAACGTCCTTGGACGACGAAGCAAAAAGGTCAGCCGACCTTGAGCATTTTTCTCCCCCAAGGCCTGTCAGCATAGCACTGTTCTAGACCGTAGGAGATTGGTGTACAGGGTGACCAGATTCGGCGACCTTATGTAAGGCCAGCAGCGCTTGCAAAGAGGTGTTTGACAGTCGTCATTCCAGCTTGTCCCGGCCAGTTGGCTCGCTGCTAAAGGCTCATCGTCAATGGGTCTTCACAGACCTCAGCCCAAAGACGTTTAAAGGACAAGCCAAGTTGGCTGATGTTGATCTCGATGACCGAGACGTCCGATGGGACTGATTAAGCTTCAGCAGACCTGGCTGACGAGTCAGCCCCGCTTATATCATCCTCGGCTAATGCGACTTCTAGTAGTTGTGACTTCTATGCCTCAGTCACCACAATCAGCTGAGCTCTACCAGCACCATCTCTATGACAAGCACGTACCATTATCCACTTGTGTATCTACTCCTTTGTGCTACAGTTCAACTATTTGGTTGGACGATGCCTCCAAAGGCCGGTTCTTTAATTGAGCTCCGGGATAAGTTTAGGTCAGGTCTAATTGACAGATAGTAAGACCTGAATGAAACACGAATCTGTCTAGCTGATGATAACTTGAGCTTCAACTAAACTCCAACCGAACTTCTTCCTCCGTTTTGTCAGCAGTCAAAAGAAGTCACGCGGTTTTATGCCATGATGCATACCAGAGACGAATCATTCAGTTAGAAAGACCATGAGAATAACCCTCAGGATTGGATGCTTTTGCGTCAAAAGGCATCCCTTTCTCAGGGTAATTCTCATGATCTACCTAACTGAAGGAGTCGACTCAGAGTGCTTCCGGCACCAAAAGTCTTGAGGTTGCAATCCAACAGGAAGCTCTGACCGAGCTGGCTTCTTGTCCAACCTAATCTGAATTCCACTTACTCCTAGAGGGATGTTGTGGATCTTGAAGTGGTTGAACCACTTGTTTGATCATTCCTTCATGTCTGATGACGTTTGCATTGCAATGCATCTATGGGACTTGCTACAAAGAATGGTAGTTACTCTCTTGATGATGTTGTGGGCGCATGTCTTCTTAACACCCAACATGTGACAATAATCCTGTAAAATGCAGTGCTGGAGTAAAATGCAAGAGTTAAAGCCACTTGCTGAAGATGAGACATTGGCTTTCCCCCGCCATCTTCTATATCCAGCTCCTTCTTGATTAAGTTCACCAGCTGCAGGAAGTTGGGCTTTGTAAATTAGAAATGACTCCTGAACTGTCGGTCATTGTAGTTGTTGAGAGGGTTGGACCACTCCCAAAGCACTCTTGTCTCCCAGACTGTAGTGACAGTTCCAGCCAACGTTCTGCTCAAGCTTCCTCTGGTTCCTAATCAAACCAGTTGTCCAGAAGGTTGTTCGTGGTGGACTAGTCAAAGGTGATGAGGGGCAGCTGACCTAAAACTAGCCTAAAAACTCAATTAGGCTTGCTCTGAATCAAGTCTAGAATAGTCCCAATAAACCTTCATTTTAACCCTCAATCAGACCTAAACTTGATTTAATATCCCCATCTTGTCCAGACCACCTTGGGAATGGATTTGGAGATTTTATCCCTTGTTGTGGCGAGTTACAGGACGAAATATGTGGTCATTCTAGTAGCTAAATTGGCTGCTGTCTCTAGCTGGACCGAGAGATATGACGTGAACTGTCGTCGTCGTAATCCTCGTAATCCTCATATCGAGTGACACGCCGTCTCAGAGGGTAGACATGTTCTCAACTCCTATGACGATGGCGGCCGCGGCCGTGGGGACCTATTACCTGCGCAACTGGATGGGCGGCGGCGTGTGCGACAGCGACGTCAAGTTGCACGGCAGGACGGTCGTCATCACAGGCGCCAACACTGGGTAAAGCGTCACTGGTGTCGGTCATTATTGCCTGTCTCTTTCTCTTTGCTCAACAGGATCGGCTACGAGACCGCCAGAGACTTGAGTAGGCGCGGTGCTCGGGTGATCATGGCGTGTCGCAACATCAATGCCGCGAGAAAAGCCGCGGAGCGCGTGACGGCTGAAACCAAGGAAGAGGTAAATCGACGTGGTGTAGTCTGAACCTCACCCTGACTGACGTGATATACGTAGGTGGTTGTTTACCACCTGGATCTGTCGGATCTGGAATCAGTTCGCAAGTGTGCGGAGGAAATCTGCGCCAAAGAAAAAGGTTGGATAACAATACTCACAAACATTTCTACATCCCTATGAATGTCTAACTTTTTGGAAAGCTGTCGACGTGCTGGTCAACAATGCTGGAGTCATGATGTGCCCAGAAGGTCAAACATCCGATGGGTTTGAAACCCAGTTCGGCACCAACCACCTGGGTCACTTTCTCTTCACTAACCTCCTGCTGGACAAGTTGAAAATGGTAATCATTGAAGTAATGTGTAAGAGGGTCACTCACTGCTTGGTGCGCTTCAATCAGAGTCATCCCGGGCCCGCCAGGATTGTCAACGTGTCCTCCAAGGCTCATAGATCAGGCGAGGTCGACCTGGACGACCTCGACTTCAAAAAACGAGGATACGGGCGCTTAAAGGTAAAAAAAAGGACTGCACCAGTACCCTAAAGGTGATACTATATGCTTGAAATGATCCATACGCTCTACTTTTTGTTCGTACAGGCTTACCAGCAATCTAAGCTAGCCAATGTCCTCTTCACTGCGGAGTTGGACCGTAGACTTAAAAAAGACGGACTCGACGGCCAGGTCACCTGTTACTCTTTGCATCCGGGGGTAGTGCGAACAGAGCTTGGTCGTCATCTGGAAGAAGCAATGGGATCCTTCAAATATCTTCTTTATCCCCTGCTTTTTTTGATAGCCTTCGTTTTCACCAAGAGTGCGGAACAGGTACCTTGGCAAGATCCATTCCTTTCTGCCATAACGTTCTCTTTCCCCTAGGGTGCCCAGACGAGCATCTATTGCAGCGTGGACAAGAGCCTGGAGTCCCCCGCTAAGAGCGGCAAGTATTATGCTGACTGCGAAGAGAAAGAGCCTGCCCCGCAAGCCAAGGACTTGATAATGGCCAAGAAGCTGTGGGACAAGTCTGCAGAAATGGTTAAGCTCAATCAAGATCAAAGTTGAGAGATGTTCGCTGTCCTGGTTGTCTGGCTTGCCTTCCAGGATTATTCAGGAGGTCCTGAAGGCAGTCATGAAGTGCCACTATGTCTGGCAGTACTGTATATGCTGTCTTACTGAACAGTTATTGAGCATGCATTGAACACTTATCTATGGGTTCTTCCTTAATACTCCAACTTCCCAAAAAGCCTTTGACAATGAAAAAGGCCTTAAATAAATATCACATACCAAAGATGCCTCCAAAAGTGGGGGATCGGGTGAGATCGCACGTGACCTTGGAGGTCACGGTCGAGATCGCGATTTTTAGGAGCTGAGTCTGTGACTGCTGAAGCACATGGGTTCATACTTTAGTTCAGTCATGCTATAACCCGAGCGACTCCAGTTACCTCGGTTAGTAGACAAACATAGAGACCGGTAGAGGTCAGGCCCAACGATGACCATGTGGCAACGGGGTATCAGCTGCCGTGCGTCATAATAACATCAACAACAACGAGGTCGCCGCAGAGCTTAGACAGGTCAGAAATGTCGGCTAAGCTCGCAGATTTTCCATCGTCCCCCCCTCGCTGCTCTTACGTGGTCCCCCGCAAGAAACGCCGATGCCGCATGCTTGTCAAAGACGGCCACCAGTTCTGCGGCGAGCACGCCGACAAGGAGGACGAGGCCAAGACGGAGAGTTCCGACCGCATTCCGTGTCCCCTCGATCCAAACCACACTTGCCGGCGGGCCAAGCTTGAGAGCCATTTGCTCAAATGTCCGCAGGTCAGATCCGCTAAACGCTGTACGAGTACTCTGCCACCAGCTTTGTCATTGTAGGCTAGAAGGGGTCCACTTCCTGAATACTGCGTGCAAGGAGCGAATGGCGCCAACGAGACCTTCGACGACGACGAGCAGATATGCAAGAGTGCGAGCATCAGCATTCAAAGATTACAGGTCACAATATCGGCAGTGTCTTTAAGCTTTTGTCCAGTGTCCAGTCGAGTATAGGTTTTGTAGAGAAGAGCAGAGCGTGCACCTGCATATCTGCTCACCGTTGCCACGTCAGCCTCGCCCAAGTGTCTGACTTCGCTCTCTTGGAGATCATCAAGAAGGCGGAAAGTGCGTTTGCCAGAGAACAGGACATTGTAGAATCAGTTCTAGAACATGATGCTTTGGATTCACCTATCCGTGATCCCGAAAACGGCCCATCGGCGCTCAAGCACCTGAGACAAAATGCCTCTCTCCTAGGACACCTTGGCCAGGCTGGATTGCTCAGAGTAAGAACGTCGGCCTGGCTAACGTTATTGGTCCAATAATTGAGTTACTGATTACGTTGGTGATGAACAGGGCGGCAACGTCTACCTGGAGTTTGGATCGGGTAGGGGCCAGCTAACCTTTTGGCTGACGCGGGCCGTGGAAAACCCATCCAAGTGCGACTTTCTTCTCATCGACAGGGCCAGTCACAGGCACAAGTTTGACAACAGGTACTGAGGCTGACATGATTGAATACCAGTCATGCGGCGACTTAAAAGTACGACACTATAACGGTATCATAGGTTAAAAAATGATGACGAGGGCAGCGTCTCCTCGTTGATGAGAGTTCGCGTCGATATCCAGGATCTGGTTTTGGACAAGCTTCCTCAAGTCAAGGACTCTGACAAGGTGCATTTTTCTCACAACATTGGTGCACCCGTTATTTAATCCGGCTTGACTGTTGCAGCCGTTGATCGCGGTGAGTAAGCATTTGTGCGGAGGCGCCACTGACCTAGCCCTGAGGTGCCTCCACAATAGCATCTCGAGACAGACGGATGACGGCCGTCAGGAATCGCCGAGAAGACTGAAAGGTGTCATGATCGCTCTCTGCTGCCATCATCGCTGCTCCTGGGACCTCTTTGTCGGTAAGGAGTTCCTCCAGGCCAACGGATTTTCTCGGTCAGACTTCCGACTGCTATGTGGACTCACCAGTTGGGCAACTTGTGGTACCGGAAGGCCCAGGCGGAAGGAAGATAATGGACATCAGCAAAAAGGTATCCAAACAAGTGTTTTCATATCTTTAAGAATCATCTGGTCCTATTATCTTTGTTCTAGATGATTGTGACAACCCCACTGGCAGCGTGACTGGACAAACTGCTGGGCAATCCGAATCCGCGGCTCCTCCACTTAGTCGCTATGACCGCCTGAATCTCTGTAGGGAGAGGCGCGAAGAGATCGGGCTCAAGGCCAAGAGGATTTTGGATTTTGCCCGAGTCAAATACGTAAAAGAGAACCTTGGCCTTGCTGACGTCAAATTGTATTATTACTGCAAGCCCGATATCTCCCTGGAAAATGTGGCCATGGTGGCGAGCATCAATGAACATGACTGATGTGCCGTGATCTCAATCTCTGCATCTTCATCTTCGGTATAAACTTCAGAGCAGCCTCCTCACATCATCCACTAAAGAATAGTCATCCTTTTCCACTGTTTGGATCCACTGTTTGTGCATCCAACAGATGCTCAGACACACGAAGCCACCATCATCACTGGCCGTGCCAAGGAGCAAGATTTTTCATTCCACTCACACCAAGTGATACATTGATTTCCAAAGACTGCAGCTGCCCCTTGCATTGTGCTTTGCCATGCCCATGAGGCACAGGTTGGATGATCACACTGGTGGACCTCGCCAACAAGTGCTTCCTCCATGGCCAAGCTGCACATGTATATCGCCTGCTCAAGGGTAAACAGTCGCTCAAACACGCACATTCTAGCGCCAAAGAAGCTCTTCAGACCTAATGTTAACCATTCCACTGTCAGCGCAACAGTCGAATCATCAAATATTCGTGTCTCCCCACCGCATCAACCTTCTCGCCGCTGACGCAGCTTGTGATCTGGCAGGAGTAACTTATACAAAATGATAGAATGATATATATTTCGATAAAAAGTCGGCTTATTTAATTGTGGGCCTCACATGGTGTTCTATCTATATGACACCTTCATATCCGTTCAAATATCTGTTACTTTAGCAACAAAAGGCACACCATTCTTGTTGCACCTCTCTACGAGAGAGGTGTTGGCAAACGCGTAGCCAGGCGTGAGCACCCCGCCGTCACCAGGCAGTTGTTCAGACTCCTTGAGAATGGTGAGCGCGGACTGCACCAGGTAGTCACAGGTGGCGCCGTAGCCCACATTACGCCCGCTCGCAGTCACCACCACGCGGCGGTTGGGGGGGTCAGGATGATTCTCCTCGGGAGCTGCCGTGAAACTGTTCCAGCCATGGCCGACCTGCAGGCGGAACAAGATTCACTTACAGAGTGAGTCACAAAAAAAAGAAGCTGACAGGGTAAAATGGGACATAGAAGGGCAACAGTGACGAAAAGCAAGAATAGGAAAAGGAGGAAGCAATGAAATTACTGATTCATACGGCACAGACGTTGTGTGCAGGGTAGTAATAAATAACGTTGATACAGTGGATTTAGCTCACCAGAGTCATGATGAAATTTGTGTTCTCTGCGGTTTCTTTGGGAGGACCCTCTTTGCCCACTAGTCCACAGGAGAAAAATCCAGGGTATCTCTCCAGGAGGTAGCGTCCATACGAGCCGCACCGAGCCAGCAAGGCAAATATGCCTCCAACCAACATGAGCAACAAGAGGTACAAAATGGATGAAACCTGAAAAAGACGAGACCTGGTAGCATCTGTAGCTTTATTGGTTAAAAGAGGATTTTAGACGGTTTATCAAAATCGTCAAGCAATATACAGGGCCTCCCAACAAAAAGATTGTGAGAAGTTTTCTACTCGCGAATTCTTCATTTTTGCAGTCATTTCAATGTGCTATGTAGTACTCAAGTACTAGCTCAAGAGACAAATTGACAAATTGCTCCCCATTAACAGATTCATAATCCGTATGCCCCAACTCTAACAAATCCATCATGGATAAAAAGCAAAAGTCACTACATAAACAGTACAGTGGCAGAACTCATCATGTCTGCACCCTCAATGACATCAACACTGTGATCAATGACATTGATGCCTCGGCCCGGCTCTAGCGCAGTTCCAACTGCATGAGAGTTGTGGCACAGTGATCATGAATATGTGAGCATTGAAAGACTTTTCCGATATTCTACTTTTATTTGAGCCAGTGCAGTTACCTTTTTTAAAAAAGAATAAAACAACCTTGCAGTACTTTAACTGACCAGGGTGGCAACACTGTTTATACTATTTCCATTAGAACAAATCACGGAAAAGACTTGCAAATCAAAATATCAACTTCCTTGATGATAAACGTGACTATTGTGTTGACAACTGATGACAAGATAAGGCATCCAATTGGGACGAGAATGTTGTTGCTCGTGCCACATGTTCTATGATGCATAAGGATCATGACTGTGGCCAGCAGGAAGCTGGGACTGACCTGGAAATAGCACCCTATCTGCGCCGGCCTCTTCTTGTCCTTCTGGAATCTCGCTCTTTGGGTCCTCATCATGACTGATCTGTCGGCCCCAGGGAAGTGTGCACAATAGGAGTCCACAAAAGTGTTGAAGTGAAGCAGTGACTTCCGTTCTAGCTTGGGCTTCAGAGGAGGCAAAGGTTCTAAAAAAGAAAAAGAAGTACTTATTGAAAAGTAATCTCCCGTGACAAAAAGGTGGTCTGAACAGTGACAGCTCCTCGCCGCGGAGTCCATTCATACTACTGGAGCCACCAATTCAGTGCTGGACACCTCCGTCATGTGTTCTGGCTTGACGACAAGTCACAGAAGGAAGTTCTGGCCAAGGAAGTTCCCCCTTGCTGATGGCGAGTCCAGTTGACATGTTAAATCTATGTCCCGTGACGTCATCGTGAAGACTGTCCAGATGGGCGATGAATAAGGTTAAGATTTAAAAAGTGATGAGGATACAAATGACTGCGGGGAGCTGAATTGGAAGTAGATGGTGTGACTTTCTTACCGGGAAACAGCTTCCTCCGTAGAGGCTTCAACTCGTCTTCATGAGCGAAGCCGTGAATTGCACTCTGCCAGGTGGCAAAGTTGATGAACGGCCCCTTGGCTTCCGGAGGGGTGGTCACCTTCAGGAAGGTCTCCACGGAGTTGACGTCTCCGCCCATTTCTCGTTGGATCACGACCTGGCCAAGATCAGCCGGAATGGAATCGAAGCCGCAAGAGCCGATCACATAGACTCCGGCGTTAGCTGCCTCGGTGTCGTAGGCCAATTGCATGCGCTCCAGAAATTGAGGCTCTCCGGAGATGTCCAAGTGGTGGGCGGCGCCAGCGATGCAGGCTCGAACGACCTACGTGGTGGAGAACATGCCAGAGACCTCTAAGCACATACGGGGGAGGGGGGACGGGGAGGAATGTATGGTTACACTTATTTTGAGGGGGGCTCCTGTGTACACCTTGTGTTGTACATGACAGCACAAGGTAAGAGTAAATTTAACATGAACAGGACTACATCCTATCATACTGGTGGGTCACGATCATTTGAGGATGGTGTGCGCGCAAATGGAGAGTAGCAAAGAGGGCCATGAGGACCTTGGCATGAAGTGGGAAAGCTGGCGGAACTCGTTCGTGCTGGCCTTGACACGTAGTGTCTGCTTTAAACGAACCTGTTCGCCAAAGAATCTGTACGGCCCCACGCAGTTAAGGACGACCCGCGCCTTTCTGGCCATGGCCACCAGAGAATCCTGATCGGCGACGTCGCAGACGATGACTTGGGCGGACGAGGGCGAGCCGGTTTCCTCCTGTAGGACTTTGCGCAACTTGTGCTCGTCTCTGCCCGCTACACCCCACGTGAGTCCCTCAGCGGAGGCGGCGGCGCGCACTCGAGGAACCACGCAACGGCCAGTGAATCCGGTAGCCCCGAACACCACGAGATCCAGGCGAGTCGGCGATGAGGACGACGATGAGGACGGTGACGACGTCGACGACTGCAGGGGCGAAGTCGACTGTGGAGACGACGACATGATTGAGGCAGTCGGATTCCGGAGTCCTTGATCAACGCGTAGGATGAACTTTGGATCAGCGGCTTCTCCTCGGTCAAGTGCTTGTTGTTGTTCTTATCGACATGTCAGTGCAAAGCCGGTTGGGGAGTTGCACCGTGTGAGTCACATAAAAGAGGAAGACTCAAGGTCAACGAGCACGGTCAGGTCCAAGAGGAACAATAAAGTCCGAAGACGACACGAGGACGTTAACAACTTGACGCTGATGACGGCATCGACGTGACAAGGTAAAACTTGACCCTTAGGAACGCCGACCTGAAGTGCTGCTTAGAGCATTCACGTACTGGATGCACAACAGTGTACTTTTTACACCAGGGAGTCGAAAACCGTGCATCACTAATCACATGCATAATGATAGCTCCATTCGATTAAATGCATAGTTCCTCTTGTACGATGTGCGTCAGTTTATGCAACATTGCATGTTTGATACATTTACTCAAAAAATTTCAAAAAGTGTCTTTTTTTTGGCAGTCACCATTGGCAAGTTCCTACTTGGCCTTCAACTTCCTGCTAGCGATGCCGGCGAACTCAAAGAATGACAAGATACATATATTCTGTATCTAACAATAATACCAATCAACCTTTGCTGTACGCACATACGTACAAGCCATGTCTAGAGGAGTTATCGTGTACCTTCATCACCACAGAGCGGTCACGTAAAAGGCTCTTAAAGGATCAAAATTGACTTGATACTTCCTTGAGCCTCTGGAACAGAGACGGGCTAGGTGGCGTTGGACCGCTACAGCTAGCAGGCCGTATAGTGACACTCTTCCACGGCACTGCCTAGAATGACACTCTTCTACTATACTGCAAAATTATAGCGTCTCTATGTGCTCCTGCATCGTAGATAGAAATGCCAAAAACGATCGACTACGTTAGAGTCTGACAGCAGCCTGACTCCGGTCGCAACGGGCTCAAACCGGGCTGCTTGAGCGCCACAAAAAGTGCTTTCGTGCCTACGGGCCCGGGACAGCCCGGGGCAATGTCCCAGGCATCTCAGCCAGAAAGTTATATAAATTCATCGTCTTCGACGCATTCTTTGTGCAATTTCTAACTGCTGCACTAGCTAGCGTACTCTCATATTAAGTCCATGGCATTCTTGTCCCACAACGTGAGCACAATCCTCTTTGGTGTGGAGACGGCGGCGATGCCCACTAGGAGATGGAGATGGCCACCAATGGACGCCCCAGAGTGACCGGCCTCATGACCTTGTGGGTCCACACCTCGACGCTTTGTACTTCCCGGTCCTCCTTTTGCCGGTCCAGGCAGGGCAAGACGTAAGGGCCGTTCAGGCCGCTCCTCGCCAAGACTGCCAAGGGACGAGGAGGATCGTAAACAGTGACTTCTCACTCGATGTAAACAAAAGAAGATCCGACCGAGATCTCTGGACCGCAGAAGATGTTTTTGGCGTCCACGCGTCTCTCTCTTCTTCTCCCACGGCCTCTAAGGTTGTCTGCGGCGAGGCTAGCCTCGGACGAGTCCTCCCCGGGTGCTGACTCCAAGGCAGACGGGCCAGGAGAAAAGAAGATCCCACCGCTCTATAAGCGTCTGTGGTCGGGGTACTCCAAAGATGAATATATGGACGAGGAGAAGTCAAAAGAGGAGTTGGTAATGGGTCAATGAGCCGCCTTGGGTCACCAGAGAAATCACTCTGCATTCTTCTTTAGCTTTACCAAGAGGACGAAGCCCTGTACCTCGCTATGGAGGAGGAGAAGAGGCGGGAGGAGCTGCTCAGAAAGAGGAACAAAAGCCGACTGCGCTTTTCCGACAGGCAACGTCTCCTGGGCGAGCCGCCTCTGGAAGGTCTAGAGCTACAGGCAAGATAGTTTGGGCACTCATTGACTCGATGTCGTCATGCTTTGATGTAACTTGTTCAGTTCACGGACGAGCATCGCAGTCCGGAGTTCCGCCAGCGCATGCTGGGCTTGTACGGGTCGAAGGCGACCGGCATCTCTCCACGCATTTGCTGGCCTACCAGAGACAAGTTGGAGGAGTACAGGGAGTGGGAAGATGTCTTCTACGACGGAGAGACGGACCTTCGTCAGCGCATAGAGAACGACAAGCGAAAGAAGAGGGAAGAGAGGGAGGCCATGTTGCAGAAGTGAGTACATACGAAGTGATTTTGCTCTTTCAAGGTCTGACCATCTGGTGAGCTCAGCACAGTAAAGATTGAACCTTCAAAACTTAGCAGGCAATGACGACTAATCCCAATAGTCTGAAGTTGTGACATGCCTCCTCGTTCCCCCTGTATCGCTTCAATGTCTTTACGTCGGCTGACGATCAGAATGATCCTGAACTTGGAACTCTCCAGACCCGTGCACGCAGTATTCGAATTGATGCAAATGAAAGGTCATACCGAATTTGACCTCTGACTTGGAATGTGCGCAAATTCGAGGTAGTGAACGAGGTACCTTGCACACGGAGTCCCCGGTCGTACGTGGAACAAGGTACCAGAGATGATACCCAGACAATCCCTTCAAGCTCGATCTTTCCGTCCCAGTTGTTTTGATCTCCGCATCAATCTTCCTTGCTCTGGCAACCTGACCGAAGTTCATCTGAATGCACTGATGAACCTGATTTCATGTTACAGGGAGGCCGAGATCGATAGAAATTTTGCCACAATGAATCGTGAAATCAAGTTGTGGAAAGAGCGAGTGGAGTCCAAGAACAAACACGCCCAGCAGGAGAAGGAGAAGCGAGAAAAAGTCCTGGCAATGGTAAGCTCCAAGTTGTCTGCTTGCACGCCATAAGGCAGTGAGTGATCCACACGAAACTATTTCAGTTGCGACAAGAATACGGCTACGACCTGGATCCCCAAAATCCCCACTACGCTGAGAAGATTGCGGAGAAGGAGAAGGAGATAGCCAAGGCGGAGAAGAAGGCCAAAAAGCTTAAAAAGGCCGAGCAGAAGAAGGCCGAGGTCATGAAAGAAGCCGTCCCTTCTTAACGAATGTTGCTAATGTAAGTGTCGCGTAAAAGTTGGAAGAGTACATGAGTGTTCGTAGCCGTGAACCTGCACAACGTGATTTTTCTGCCATGCAGTACGTCCTTGAGGTGTCATGCATATACTGCTGTTCCTGAACTATGAACATATGCACGTGCTGGTCGTCTGCCGGAAGAGTGCAACTCCGATACAGTGAACCCTGCTATAGAAAAGGTTTTGGATAACGTGAAGACTCTGTCTGTAGGACTTGTACTTCATAAAAGAACCAACCCCTTCTTTACAGTGAAAGTCCGGGTGGAGTAAACTAGAGACTTCGATTGAAAGTTCGATTGTACTCCCCAGGACTGTACCTACTTACTTGCGTACGAATCGTGGAAAATATAAAGCCACTTTTTGACTGAAAATAGACTGTTTCTTCGTGTTCTAGGGCGAAGATACACTACATTTTCTGCTCTGTGGCGCTCAATGAGCATCTAAACGTGCATAGATTTGTGGAATACTTAACTTGTAAGCAATAAGTGAGGACGGTAGCAAGAACCGGCTGTTAATTACTAATTGATGGGCCGTAATGCACATTTTTACGTTCCGAGTTTTGGCCGAGGTCATTTTCCAGAGCCTCTTCGGTCCGGAAGTGACTGAGGGAAGACGGCGGACATCCTTGGACCTTGGTGCAGGTCTTGGAATTTTTTATCACCATTTTAAGCACTTGTAAGTGAGCTTTCTTTCTTCAAAAAGTTCTGAGGCTCAAAAGTCTTGTTCCTTTAAAGAAAAAACAAAAGAAAAGTGATAGTTTGCTATACAGGATGCTAATGTTAGAGACTGACTGACAGCACTTCCAAAATTGGTTGATATTTTATGCGTTTTTCGGTGTACAAATTGGGAACAATTTTACTGGCACGCCTCCTTGTGGACAGTCCAATGCTTGCCAGGGCCCTCAGGATTAAGGAGACCGTTTTTGTGCCACCATTTTGAGAGCCATGAACATGATGTTGTGATGGAAGAGTCAGCAGCAGCTCTCTTTGCTTTTGATAATGAGTCCTTGCTTGACAGGTCTGAAGCCCCATTTTGACAGGTACTTCAAAATACCAAGGTGTCAAAAATTCATGGGGCTCCGGTATAGCAAGTCGGCACTTGGGCTTGGTGACGACAGAAAATGTGATAACATCATGGATGATGAGTAGGATGAAAGTCTCTCATCATTGATGACACTTCTGTGCACCAAATCTCAAGTTGCACTAGTTGGTGTGCACCAAAATAAAACCGTCTGCGTGCACCAAAATTTTGAGTCGGGTCGGGCTTTATCTGGAACTTTGTTGACCCGACTCCATTGGCTACATTCCTACTACTCCTTGTGTGCAGGCAACAGCAGCACCAGTGATACCTTTTCGACACTGTGGAAAGTCGCCAACTGCGAAGAGAACTTCTCCCCCTTCATTGGTTCAATCGGCCCTCTCGCTGGTCACAGTTATAGATGGCGACGCCGCCACCACCAAGCAACGTCCGCAACATCACAACAAGTTAACCCATTGCTGACCTCTCCCAAGGCTCTCCTGCCTCTAAAGCTGCGTTCTCGCACCCTGTCGACATGTCCGTGCCGTCCTCGGTCGTCGCATGGAGCGACCACAAGGCGTTCTTGCTCCACGGCGTCAGGGATTTATTCGAGTCGGGCAAGTATTCCGACCTGGAGATCAAGTGCTACGACAAGAGCTTCTATGTGCACAAGCTCGTCCTCGGACTCTTCACCGACTACTTCTACAACTACGATGGCCTGTGGATGCGCATCAACGTGAAGAAGGACCACATGGAGAACGTGCTACGTTTCATTTACCTGGGTCAGGTGGTCATCCAGTACGACCAAATGGAGGGCTTCCTGAACACTTGCAAGTTCTTGGGCATCAAGTTGTTTAAGGATAAAGAACTCAATGCAGAGGGAATCGCCGAGGCTGACGAAACATCAAACAGTTACCAAGAGCGGTATGAACTGAATGATTTCCAGCTGCTCTGCCGCAAGTGCTACAAATGCTTTCCCGACGAGAAGTCGGTGAAGAAGCACACCTGGGCATGCCTGAGACCCAGAAACTTCAAATGCAAGTACTGCGACAAGTGCTTCCGTCACAAAAACGACATCGAGAATCACGAGCGCTTGCACACAGGAGAAAGGCCATTCAAGTGTCCGAGAGAAGGCTGCAACAAGGACTTTTCCCTGAAGAGCACCATGAAGTTGCACGTGAGAGTCGACCACGACAAGGTTGGCTTCCCTTGCAAGCAGTGTGACAAGACATTCCGGACGCCACTCCAGTTGCGCTACCACAGGGGTGTTGCTCATGCCACGGACAAGCCTTATGCTTGTACTGACTGTGGCAAGTGTTTTGCCATGCGTGACATGCTCAGGACCCATGAACAGACGGCACATGCTTCCAAGCAGACAAGGCAAAGGCGGTACGTGAAGATGAGGGAGAACCAGAAAAAGAGAGCTGCCAAGAAAGAGGAGAGTACGCAAGAGGTTGATGTCGGTGTGACTGAAGTTGATGACAAGAAGGAATGACAACTGCATGTGTAGCTCATTGAAAGAGCTGGCCCTCACTCAAGTATTTCTCTGCAGTATATTGTTAAAAAGTATAATAAAGGTCTACCCGATGTCTTTTGGTGGGTACAACTTGAAATTAGAGACTTTTAGCTGCAGTAGAACTTGACCAGTTAAAGAGACTGCTGTAAGTCTACATGACGAACAGTACCGAGATCAGCGAAGACGTTTGAAGAGGCTTCAGACGTGTCTGTTATTGAGGAGGACCCTAGCGGTTATCCGGCATTGGTCAAGACAGCTTGATGTGCCCTCCACCCTGGTGCATCCTACGGCTGAGGCTCAAAACGATGCCATGCAACCTCGTGTGCTTTTCGTAATACAACTAATGACCAGGATCTTCTTCCATACGTCCTCTATCCTTGCTATCAGGACCGACCTGTTGTACAGAGTGGCCTGACAAGTGCAGTCCTGGCCGCAGGCACTTTCCGCGGAGACAAATGACAACTACCCGGAGAGGGGGGACACGCCAGAAAGGCTGAATTTTCAGCTTTTTAGGACGATTTTCCTGGATGAATGTTGCTTAATATTTTGCGCCGGGGTGAGAGTCCACCCGCAGGGTTTTGCGACTAAGAGGGCCCCGAGGAGGAGTCGGTAGCAGTAGCCCCCTGGAAGTGGTGTCTGGAGGGCTGAAGGGGGTGACCCTATATCGGTCGCGATTCACTGACTTGAGAACTCCGCTGGCCTATTCGTCTGATATCTAATGTATGCATACCTGCTCCTTGTGGAGCAGGAGCAATGTGTGCTGTATGAGGAGAAACTTTGATAAAAAGATTAAAATGTAAAAAAAAACCGAAAAAAGGAACTTTCTCAACATTTTAGTTTCGCAAACCCTCGTGATACCATTGGAAAGCTCAAGGACTTAGTACTTCAAATTATTTACATTGCTGTGGACAGAATCATATAGTAAAGCCAGCAAAAAAGATCACTATAGGTAAGGTCGATTTCTAACTACAGAGCTAGGGTACGCTCACTTCTGCGCGGCACAATATCTGTCTATCTGGTGTCGCCGACCGTGTTCGTGTCCGCCTTCTCGTAGTCCTGCACCGAGGGGCTGAGCCTGCTCAAGATCCAGGTTATCTCGAGTAGTCATAGCTCTCGCGGCGCCACATAAAAGGCCAAGACTCAGGAGAGTCAATTTTAGCTTAGATGCTAGACACCTAACATAACGATGTATGTACATGTCGCTAAATTAACCTATGCAAAACAGCGTTAGAAATCATAATCTGTGCATAACACAGGGTGTGATACTGACATGGACATTATAAGGACGGAACGATCAGACACGAGTGCTTAGTGTTTCAGCAAATGGTGTGTGTTAATGCTTACGAAAGATAAAGTAAATTGTATTTCATGTGTGTTCTGTTAACACATATTGCATTACTTACGGATTTAATACAGTTATGGCACTAATAGGCTTGAAGCCTAAATTTCTCGATGCAAAATACACACTTAAAGCTGCAAAAAGGTAGAGGGACCAAGTTGTACTGTAGAACAAAGAAAAAACAAATATAAATATAACAGTAATGGGGCGTGCAATCAGTTCCCTCTGCGTTGTGACTTAGAAAGCAAAGTAGGCGGCCGCAGCCAACCCGTTGAGAAAGGCCATCAGATAGGCTAGGTGACATCTTGATCTCCTAGGGCTGGCCCGAGATTGGCTACTGCTCAGTGGTGAAGGTGGCCACTCTCCAGGTATCCTGCTGTCCCAGTAGACCAGGGCCCCGGTAACCGCAGCTGCGACGAATCCTGCAGCCAGAGGCCTCACTGTTGCAGTGAGGCATCGCTTCAGCCACGAAAAAGAAGACAAGACCTTGAGATCTATGTGGGCAAGGCCGAGGAGTGCGACGACGGAGACCACCGAAGACAGGAACACAACCAACACAGTTTGACAGCAGTCTTTCTTCTCTTCTTCCTCGTCGTCAAAGAGCAGCTTGCTCGGTGGGAAATGGCCGTTGGGTACGTACGTTGGCGGTTCCTGCTCCGTCAGACTGCCGTCCCCGTTGCACCCGTCGTAAGAATCGTCCGAGGACGACGTTGAATCCCGAAGCGCCTTTCTCGGCTTTATGCGAGTGAACTGAGAAACTCCTTCAGGGCCGTCGTCTCCAGCGCAGTCGTTAAGACTCTCGCTCGGCCGCGACCTGGCCCATCTTCCCTTCCTCCTGACCATCAAGGAGTCCTCCAAGGTGCTCTTGGTGGCCTTCTGGCGGGACGAGGAGCTCCTCAGGTTGTAGTCGTGACTCATCTCGGTCTCTCCGGCCGCATGATGGTATTTGACCACGACGGCAATTCTACAAACCCGATTCTACTTCCGACATTTCTTCTTGTTTTGAGTTCACGCCCGACGTGGACGCGTTCTTTCCAGAGAGAACTCTGTGGTTCCTTCTACGATACCACTACGACACTGTGCACTATGCAGGATTGCCACAGACTGCAGCGACTAATTCAGGCAAATGCTGCATGTAACCTGGATCTGTCTAGCAGAGAAACTATTGTAAAAATGGATTGTTTTTTTAACTTATTCAACAAAGGCGCTGTTCTCTCCTCTCTTAGAGTGCAGTCCTCATCAGCGGGTCCTCTCAGTTCTGGCAATCTCAGACAAGCAACATGTCAACCCTGACAGCTTGTCTTATAACGTCAACAATCGTTGACCTGGGACTCTTCCTGGCGCAAGAGCTGTCGTGGCCGGCGTCTGTGTTCCTGAGACTCGTCATTAACATTAGGTCGATGCACTAAGAGTACTCTAAGTGCATCGGCTTCTTGCTGTTTTCGAGGGGTTTTTTTGGTTGCCTTCAGCTTTCTCGACGTCTCGGCTTTGGTGCCGGCAGGATCCCATTAAGGCTCGGTTCAACATCAAGTGTCACCTGGGTCTGCTTGAAATGAGGAAAAGAGACTACGAAAGAAGTGCTTCTTAGGTTCGTCGCTGAGTCTTGCTGCGATTTGGTGGCCTCCTGCTTCCTTGACTCCTTGGCCTTGGGCTCGAGGAATTACGGAATCTGGGGAAAGCAGTGCCTAGTCCAGTCAACATTGTGGTTCTCAGCAGACATTAAGAAGGTGGCCAAGCGGCTGCGCCTGCAGGATTCCATAACGGTCTGGTTTTACAAAAAGTGCTACCACTTACTGGGTCTTCTTGAAGTGAAGAAGGACGTGGTCTGTCTGACCCACATCAGCGCCCTTTGGTTTGCCACTGCGGGCTGTTTTCAGGCCGCTTGCAGCTGCGATCTGATGCTCTCAGCGTCCTTGATTCTTTGGTCAAGGAACTGGAATTGCGAGATCTGGTGGAGGTAATTGCTTGTCCAGTCTCAGCGGTTTGCCAACATGACCGTCCTCAGCACGTGGGAGGACTTTGAGAAGGCGGCTGAGCGACTCTACCTGCAGGATCCCATAAAGGCCCGGTTCAACATCAAGTACCACCACGCTTTGGGTCTGCTTGAAATGAAGATGACAGATGATGTGGTCTGCCTACAGTATAAGACTGATGCCGCTCAGGACATGAAAAGAATGGAAAGGTTCATCAATAATCTTATGAGGCACATGGTTTCCAAGGAGCAGCACTGAGAGAGAGTAGAAGGCTTGTGAAAGTGACAAAATGGCCGAGAATCCTGATAATAAGTCTGAGGTCGAGGCTGCTTCCTCATACAGAGCTTCCATGCCTAAAGATGCCCAGGTCATGACTGCCATCCTGAAGGACATGGGTGTGGCAGATTTTGAGCCAAGAGTTGTGACCCAAATGTTGGAGTTCTCCTACCGATATGTTACCAACGTGTTGGAGGATGCACGCGCAGTGTCTGCACACGCACGGAAGAAGACAGTCGATGTGGAGGATGTGCAACTGGCTGTGCAGGTAAGGAACTGATGATTTTCAAAAAAGCCTCAGCAGAAAGTGCATGTGTAGCACTTCTGCATCGTGTCATGACCGTATGAAACTTGTGCATGTTGAAGGTCTGTGTACGTGGAGGCCTATTCTGTTGTTGCAGATGTATGTGGAGCAAAATGTGACTTCCCCACCGAGCCGAGAGACTCTGCTTGACATGGCCCGGGCAAAGAACTCTGCTCCTCTGCCCATCCCGAAGCCAACATGTGGTTTGCGACTGCCTCCTGATAGACACTGCCTCACGGCCACAAACTACAGAGTCAAACTCAAGCCCAAGCACACCATATCTGGCTATGGCAGCGGCAGTCTGCGGGACATGCGATACAACCCAGGGGGCAAGATCCCCCAGTTCACTGTATCTGCACCCCCTTCGATGATTCAGATCAATCCGACTAGCTCAAAGGTTGGTGTGCAATGAGCTACGTTACCATGCCTGAGAAATTATCATTTCTTCCTCTTCTTTCACAGGTCCATGTTCAGCCGGATCAACCCATGTTCCAAATCTCTTTGAACACGCAGTCAATGGGAAATGAGCTTATGAAACGCAAGGCTGAGGAGATGATGGAGTAAAAAATCGGAAGTTTTTGTATTGTACCCTTAGTAAAGATGCAGCAACAGAGCAAAGCAAATCATCTACAAGTCTGAGTCCACATCTTCATGCTTGGGCTCGTAATACTCTTTTGCTGCCGGTCGATGGAAGACCTCCACGCCATCATGTTCCATCATCACCGGCTCTTGCATAACTGCATCAAGTAAGCTGCAAAAGTGAGATCGCAGGCATCATCTCAATGCCTTTCGCTTGGCAGTAGTCAAAGTTGAACGTTCTTACCAGTAGAGGTAGATGAAGAACCCCAACATTTGCCAGCCCAAGTGCCCCATGACCCCGAGGAGATGACGCTTGAGACTGGAATGCTCATGAATTTCGTTTGGGTCATACTCTCCAACTTGACCTCTGGGAATTTTGAAGAACCTTTGTCGCAGAAGCAAAAAGGAAAGAATCACCTTTGTAGCTTATTCATGCTAAGTAACGAGGAAACTGACCTATGGGCAAGAAAGATGCAGATGGGCAGGTTGAGGGTAAAGATCATCCAGTGCCCCATGAGAATGAGCAAGAAGGAGATTGAGAGCTGCAGCCACAACTTTGGAACATTCCACTGAAATACAAAACATGTGAAATACATTGAACAACCTAAGGATGTGAATCTCGTTCACCGGCGATACTTTGACGCATTAGCATGAAACTGATGTAAAGTTCGTCTGAGCATCAAACCTTACAAAGTTTAGTTTGCCGCAGCACTCGAAGTTGTTGAGGTAGTCGCACTCCAGGTCCGACAGAGTGATCAAGAAGTAGATTAGAATGAAAATTAGGATGATGGTGATGAGCAGGCAGGTTGCGAACAACAGGATGTCTGAGAACATGGTGACATCATAGCTGACCGACTCCAGCGAGTGGTGTTTTGGCAGCTGCTCTTTTTCCTAGGAGAGTTGCTGAGCCAAGAAAGATGATCGCCAACTGGAAAGAGGGCTTTCCAAGCAGGTCTCGCCCTCTAAGGAGACTTTCCCCGTAGTTAGCGCCACCGTCAACGGTCTTCCACTGTAGCGACTGCGAAACAAGCCTTCTTGGCCACGTAGAATGGATGTAATATACAGCTACTTACATTTTGTCACGTGATGCATCAAACCAACAATTTAGAAGCCTATGAGACAAGCGCAGTCACATCTACGTAATGAAACATATTTTGTCAATATTAGGCTAGCGAACAACAATTACAGAATTTGGATGAGTTCAGTTTAGGTTTGTTGCCAATGGAAAAGAAGTAATCGAATGATTTTCGAAAAAAAAATGAACTTTTTTGACCCTGATCTCTTCAGCAGTTTTTCTCCATAAACTCGGTACATAACAGGGTGTTCAGATTGGGAAGGCAAAAGATCAATGCACTTTGTTTTCAGTGTCATTTCTCCTCAGTTTAGCATCTGGAAAGTAACTCAGCGGGGTCTAATTTGAAATGTTGACCTAACATCCTTATGAATTGTGTATATAAAACTTTGAATTCAGTGAGGGGACCCAAAAACCTATCATTTCATTTGACTTGGAAAGTGTGCAAGTGAAGCCTTGCAACAGATATAGTAGAAAGAGATGAAGAATAGGGTCTTGTCTACTACAAGTGCATGAACTGCGTCCAGGACTTCGCACCTGGTCGACCTGACTTTCCTGACCTGTCTGAACTTACAACCATAGCTTCATCGCCACCCCCGTATCAGTGAAGCTCATTGCTCCACTGTGCAAGATACTGTCGTTGTCGACAGTCCGGATCCACCGGTTTGGCATTTTTTGGCACGACATTTGGCATCGTTGGCTGCTGACTCAGAGCGACAACGTCAGCCAACGTCGAGTGGAGACAAAGGATCTTCGTGCGTTGGTTCTACTGCAGCCTTCTACGACGGCGCCGGCTGAAAGAAAGAGAAAATCGACAGCTGCAGTCAGGAAAAATTTGAAGTTTTTAGCGCCCGAAAAGGTTCCTTCAGACTCTTCAGGCTGAAGTTCAGGGGGGTTGGGACTGGAAAAAATGCTCCGACGCGGCGTGAAGAGGAAGGCGACCAACGAGGACGACGGCGGGGATGGCTCGTTGGAGTACGCGCGCCAGCTGTCCAACTTCCAGACTTTGTCGCGCAAGCGGGAGAGCATGCGATTGAGAGGAACAGCAGTGGCGCAGGGAGAACACGGGGCAGGCGCGGAACAGAGGCTAAAGGAGAGGGTGGCCGTCGAGATGTCACTGGTGGAGGGGACGGCAAAGTTCATCTTGGCGTGCAAGAACAAGAGACAGGTATTTTAGCAGTTGTGTGTCGAATTCCCTGCGCTCTAGAGCTCCTCCAATCACCGCTACAGACTTTGGAGGCCGCTAAGACCTTACAAGTTGCTCGCCTCCGCTCCGACATGCTCAAGTTCGAGCTCGCAAGTCTGCGGCGGGGTCGTGGGAGTCCTCAGACGAAGGAGGGAAAACCGTCTTACGCATGCCTCAGCCTCTCCGATCTCAGAATACCTCTTATGTGGCGGAGAAAGGTAGTGAATGAAGATTTATATCCGACTTTAGAGGCTTAAATGACCCTTACGAATACAGGATCACATCAACGACGTAGGAGACTCTCGGAAATTCGCTGTGTTCTGCGTCGCTCGCATCAAATCGCAGATCTACGACTCGACCTTACTGGCTCCAATAGACAGGAATAGCACGGATATCACCTTTCCGGACGTGTTGCTGTTCAACAAGGCAATCTCCTGATGATATTGAATTCTCTTAACTAGGGGGACTCCAACGGTTTTCTCTCACCGCAGATTCACTCTAGCTTTGAGCTAACAGTGGAGTTGTATAGTCACTCTCTGGACAAGGACTCCGCCAGTGCTTTCCCCACCCCACAGAAGATCGCCAAGTCCATCGGGAAGAAAGTCGGACGGACCATCATGGCGGCGAAACACGGAAGCGGAGGCGGAATAAGAGACTTCGAGAACATCGGGCCCAAGTTTGAGCTCGTTGCCTCCGCAAACCTGACGCTAGAGAACTGCTCGCCTCGTGAGTGTCGCTATGAAGTAGCGTTGACGGCAAATACGTATACAACATGACGACCTCATTTTGCAGAAGTCAGTACTGCTGAATTCTACGTCGAGCCAGCTCTCTCGGACCACAACCTGCCCCTGTTTGGACACTTTTGCTTCCGCTTAGCCGCCCTGCCCTACTGCTGCGAAGAAGAAGTTCTCCAGGGACCCATGACACTAGTCGTGAAAAGACAAGCTAAGAATAATGTGGCGACTCAAGCAGTTTGGGCTTCTCTAATGGACTGGAAGCTGTCCCTGTGGACTGACCGGACTCAGAAGGAAGCTGCCAGAAACCCCTTCTTAAAGATTAACATCAATAGAGATGCTGCTATTGCTGACATTGGTGAGGCTACGAATAATTATGCCACTAAATTCGTCAAGCCTGAAGCTTCCTTCGACTGGCAGGCGTGGATACCTTGACTGTTAGGCCCCAGGACGGGCCCACTTACGAGTTCCTTTTCGAAGAGAAGGAAAACCTGCACAGCTGGCTAGTCCATCTCCTCCAACACGCCACTGATCACAGGAGGTGGAAGCAAGTTGCTGAAGACAGGTGAGTGATCTCATTTACTGTTCAAGTGACCACAGAAGCACCTTGCTCATCTCTCTAGGATGGAAGTGTATTCGCCCAAGACCATCTCGAGGGAAGGGAGGCATTTTCGTAGGACGAGAAGTAAATTGGTTTTGCTGTACAACGAGGCGGGATCAAGCTAATTGTAAATTGTTCTTTGTTCATTATACAAAGAAATCTGGACTTCGTTTACTCCAGCGGATTAGTGGCACTGTTGCAGAGTATCATACAGCTCGAGGCACGCGCGTATCATGTACCGAATGTGAACAGTCCATCCAAATGTGTTGGTACGTGGAAAGAGGCCATGGTTGAAGTACATCAGAGCCTCGAGATCCTAGTCGTCGTCCTAGAAAAGGAATAACGGCTACATGCTTTGCCTTTGCCAATGGGGTTAAATAGTCATCGCCTTGTCACCTGGTCCAGTGGTCCTCCACCTCCAGGAGCCTTGGGACCTCCTGCCCGCTTAGCCATAATTATCTGGTCGACTCTGAGGACTGTGCAAGCCGCGTTGACAGCATATTTCATGCCCCAGTGCTTCACGAGCAACAGATCAAGAATCTGAAAAGAAGTGGCTGATTCAATGACGCCAAAGGGGAACCAGCTATTGACATCGATCTTTCAAGCTCAGAGACTTGCTCAGAGACTCTACGCTGGAATGCATATTGAAGGGTGATTGAGACGCACCTGCTTCTCCTTGGCATCAACAACAGCCACCCTGTCACTGTCGATGTCTACTGCGGCAGTTTGCTGGCCACCCTCGTGCGCGGCTGAGAGAGTTGCGATGAGTTCCCTGCCCCTGATGCCGCTGTTTTCGGCCAGCTGCCTGGGCACGTGCGTGAGCGCAGCCACGAACTTGGCAACGGCATACTGCTCCATGCCAGGCAGAGTCTCGCCAAAGGTGGCCACCTGGCGCGAGAGTTCCATCTCAACGGCGCCCCCGCCAGGAACCAGGCGACCGTCCTAGAGTAAAACAAAAGAGCTCACGGTGACGTCAATGGTAACGCGGAGTCGCAATTTTTCGATACCTTGCAGATCCCCTTGAAAGTATTGACGCCGTCGTCTACGGCGCGCTCGATGTCGTCCATGTAGTTATCTGTGGAGCCTCGAATGACAACGGTCGACAGAGGGGACTCTGTTGCGTCGAGCCTGCCGGTATCGTTTTAAGAGATGACGTAAGACAACTCTTAGCTGAACTACACTTATCCTCACCTGAAGACGACAACCGAGGTGTCGCCGAGCTCGTCCACATAGACCCTATCGGCGTAACCTAACTCCTCCTTGGTCGGAGCGGTCATCTTAGGCAGGGGTGTGGCTCCTACAGTCTTGCAGAGACGTCTGACAAAAAAAGAAACCATAAGTAACGACTACTACAGTTATAGTCCTATAGACAGCTAAGCAGCTCACGGCGTATTCGTATAATCTGTGCAAGGGTTAAAGACCGGTCTCATGGACATATCGAACAAAACGTCCGTCCGGGTGAACACCCTAAGAAATTTTTCTCCCGATGATTTACAGCCCCCAAATGGCATTGAAAGTCAATCTGGAGGAAACACTCATCGGGGAAATGATCACTGATTGATATACGTATCATTCAGCACCTGATATCCCATTTGCTGGTGAGCCTGACCGCCATTAGCCCGTGCTTGTTGAGGTAATGGAGAGCCATGTCACCAATCTTGCCACCAGAGACGACCACACGAGCACCAGAAGCAACAATTGCCTGTAACACAAGAGAAAAATTAGACTGTTCTTTGCAAGATGAGGTCCCAAGCTTTTTGCCTTGATCTGCTCTTCCAGCATTTGTTCCTCGCCTCGACTGAAGTCGGTGAGCTCCTGGGCGGTCTTGATCAGCACAGTGCCCTTGGTCTCGGTTTGCATCTGTTCACAAAACAGGCCAAGTAGATGAAGGAATACTTAAGTCTTCGAAGAATAACGCCAGCTCATCGTACCTGGTCCACAGGACAAGTGTAAACGGCGATCTTGCACTTTTCTTGCTTGATGATGTTGCTCTCCACCTGGCGCTTGAATACCATACCCTGATAGAGTGTAATAATCCCTCTGACATCTACCTCTTCGCAAGGGCAGCATATAAGTTATAAAAAACTTACCTGGATGACATCCGACTGCAGGAGACCAGCTCCCAGAATCTTGCAAACCCTGACGTTGTCTACATTGAAGGTGTTCGATTCCGGTAGGATTGAAATACAGGCGCGGGTGATCAAGTTGCTCAAGAAGTCCTCGTGGCCGTACTGTTTGCTCATGACGGCGGTGCGGATGGCAGGCTTCACCTAGAGAAGCACAGGATGCTCAGTTGCAGTGACTCATCAACGCACCAGTAATGGGAGTACCTCGGCCTCATTACGCGGATCCTTGATCTCGTCGACCGAGAGTGTCTCCAGTATTTCCAGAGCCTTCTCCAGAGCCAGTTCGTATCCTTCGGCCACCTCGGTGGGCTTGATACCTATCCGGATCAACTCTTCCGCCTCGCTTAATAGAGCGCTGGCAAGCACGATCACAAAGTCGGTGCCGTCGCCGACCTGTAAGGATACAGCGCGTTTAATATTATCCCCTTGTTCGGGTTTGACGACCCGAAGGGCACCGGGCTGACAGCAAGTACAGGATACCCGGGGTGTTTGGACGTTGTTCAAAAGAGCTGCATTTTCTGCTAGGGGGCGCGGTACTTACTTACCTCATGCTCCATCATTTGGGATCCGACAATCAGCATCTTGGCGGCTGGGTGCTCCACCTCCAGCTCCCTAATGATGGTGGCGGCGTCGTTTGTGACGAATAGCTTTTCCAGGTGGTTGATGACCATCTTGTTCATGCCATTGGGGCCGTAAGCCGAAGCCACGGTGGCACCGAACTCCTTGCAGGCGGAGATGTTCCTGATGACGGCCTCTTCCACACCGGAAAAGAATTTGGCGCCATCCTTCAACATGGAGGCGAAGCCCGGCGCGCGAGGGACGTGCAAGGCCATGGTGAAGTTCTTCAACTTGGACCCAGGTGTTCCAACACGTTTCTTCCCTTTACCTTTTCGCCGCACAACAATGTCAGCAGCTGCAGCAGCAGCAGCGACGTTGGAAGCTTCTAGAACGTGGTGTCAGCGGTGCCAGACAGTCAATGGACCCACAGGGTAGTGAGCGCTGACAAAAGAGACTCACAATACTGAACATGAGACACGGCAATCCCACTGGAGGCAACCTCATAGCCAAGGCTTCTTCGGCAGATGAATGACCAAGTACTGTTTTCTCAAGCACTATCACCCTCTGATTGAAACACCGAATGTGGAGGACATCCTACACCAGTCCTAAGTGCCAACGGTGGCCATGGCAAAGCCGTAACTATCGTCAGCTCCCTTGAGCAAAGCCTGCTTCTCCATGGCTTCAGCCTTTAGAAGAAGTTGTCCCAGCTCACCTCCTATGGCATCCAGAGCAACAGAGGGTCCATGTGAGTTTTGTACGAACGAAGTAGACTAGACGACTTGAGGGCGTGCATCATGCCCACGCATGAGACGGCCGAACATTTCATGTTCAAAGTAAAGTGTTCTCCAGACCTCATCAGACAACAAACCCAGCTGAGACATGACCACGTAACGACCAAGTTAGGGATGTACGAGAGCCTTGCCGTAGTCCAACAAGACCTAGAGACCAAGACCAGCTAGAGAAGAAGGTACAAGGAGCGGCACTGACCACCTTCTCCAGGAGCAGCAATAGGCACGCTTTCAATGACCTTATGGGGCCAGGACACCACGTT
>JAAUXU010077657.1_pt1 | contig 38548 bp, 44 predicted proteins | sample 7278151 | NCBI WGS metagenome assembly JAAUXU01 (sample SAMN14350113, study PRJNA611818) | marine sediment metagenome | isolation source: surface marine sediment (1.8m) | place: French Polynesia: Moorea | collected 2018-08 | reverse complement strand
TGTATCTGTCTGTCTGTGTATCTGTCTGTCTGTGTATCTGTCTGTCTGTGTATCTGTCTGTCTGTGTATCTGTCTGTCTGTGTATCTGTCTGTCTGTGTATCTGTCCGTCCGTCCGTCCGTCCGTCCGTCCGTCCGTCCGTCCGTCCGTCCGTCCGTCCGTCCGTCCGTCCTTCCGTCTGTCTGTCTGTCTGTAGATCTCCTCCTAGATCTCTTTGACGGAAAAAACATCTGCTAAAGCTTTTCTGGTATACCAAGACGTACGGGGCGCAAGGCGATGAGTTGCCTATCTTTAACACGACTGTAGAGTGAACTGGCTAAGTTGGAGCTTGGCATTTTGTGCTGCCTGCACAGACAGAGCTCTTGAAAGAATGGGTGTTCGACGATATGAGGGGGTCCTAAAATGTGAGGGGGGGGGGCTTGCACCCCTTGCCCCCTGTATTTCCTCTCCTCCGGTTGCTGCCCTGACATTTTGCCTGCCTCATCCGCAAGAACGCGGGGAAAGCCGAGCTAGCAGCGGGTGGGGAAGAAGACAATTCGGTCGTCGCAATAGCTCAAAGAGAGGGGAAGAAGGCAATGTGTATTTTAGCCTTCCCCCCTCTGCCCGCAAGTTTTTGTGTACCTTGCATCTCGTGCATTCTCACTTTGTCTCCACGAAAAAGAGCTGTGAACAGTACTTTGTAGTAGGCTTTTTCCAGCCACTGCCTCGTCTCCAGGCCCATCATGGTTGCAGCAGCCTCGGACAGGTGACCAAAGCACCCACGGACAACCTGACGAGGTGAGACAGCAAGCAAAACAGAAATGCAAGTGCAACAACAAACACATGGGCAGTCTGCACTTCGAGTGCGACTACTGCAACGTCCCAACCACGTACTGCAACAATGCTGTCATGCCCTGGGCGACGCTCAAACACACCTGGTGACGCGTAGCAGTTCAAAGCCACTTGATACGCGGCTCACCCCATTAGCTTCCACGTAAACATGATGCACGTCATGCAGACTCTGAGAGGCGGCGGTGTTTGTTTTTCTTTGGTTTTACAAACTGCTATTGAATCCATCTCCGTACTGCAGTACGTGCTAAGCTATGCCCGTGACTATAGCAATATCCGTGCCTGATGCCTGCTTCCATCCTAGGCCCGTCCGGGATGCTGCCCCGGTCGGGTCTGGAGGCCAGCCTCATCCTGAACCGCGTGTCTGCGCGAGTGGGAGGCGCCGAGTCTTCCGAAGTGATGGACACTGCACGGTTGGCTCTCGAGCTCAGACGTCACGAGCGCCGAAGGCAGATGATGCGACACTTGAACGACGACTACGACGACGAGGAAGAACACAAGAGAGAGGGGAACCGGCGCAGGAGGGTCCTCAACGCCGCAAAGGAAAGAAACGTCTTGAGGTACCTATTACGTGCAGTGCCAGAAAATAACTTTCTTTCCCGAAATCCTAACAGTCATCTTGAGCGAAGAAGATGGTGACAGTCACGATGATCCAGAGGGGTTCCCCTAACACTAAGATATTCTCTATCTCGCCAGATCTCGCGATCATGAGAGCGACCAAGACCGTTTCGCTCATGACCTCGAGCAGTGGCTTCGGCGCCTGCGATGCTCCGGTTGCGGCGGCGGACGCGGTGGGCCGGATCCTCTTAGGGATGATCCCAGCTTTGGCTTGTGCGAAGATTACGTCTCCCACGGCGCCCCATCCATTGAGCCGTATCCGCGCTTCATTGAGACAGAGAAATACCGCTTCCGCGGCGGCCGCAACGCTGCCGGACGCTTTCAAGGCCGCGGGGTGGTCGAGTTTGCTAACGGCGACATTCTCTCCGGCTTCTTCGTGGACGGCCGTCGCGAGGGCGAGTTCCGCGTCGAAACGTATCGCAAGAAGCTGCGCCTCATCATCGGGCACTACGAGCGTGACGCCCTCAACGGCCGTGCAAGGGTCACCTACAAAGACGACACCTGGATGGAGGGCTTCTTCAAAGACGGCGTGCTGCACGGATTCGCACGTTGGTTCGACGCCCAGGGGAGGCTGAATTTCGTCGGCAATTATCGCGACGGTCGCCCGCGGGGCGTCTGCTGGAAGGTGATCAAGGGTGGCGGCTGTGTCATCGGCAGGGTAGATGAAGAAGGAGAGCTCACCGGCTGCAGGGTGGCTTACCTATATCCGGACTTCAGGACTGCCTTCGTGGGCACATTTTCGGATGGCATCATGGAACAGGCCCAAGTAAGACTGGTCAATGGTTTTAGCACGTCCCCTACTCAACATACCATGCACCTTGGTCGAGACTCTAACCCCGAAGAAGTTTTTCGCAAGCGTTGCTCCTCCCAGTTTGAGCTGGACGACGTCCGCTTCCTTTCCCTGGCCGACGCCGTTATCGGCGGCGCTGCCAGAGTCAGTCTGACTCACGTACTTGGTTGAAAGATAGAGGGTTAGGATCCGACTAGGATCCAGGCGATAAAGCGACTGACTTTTCGACGTTGTTGCAGGTTGCCTACTTGAAAACGGTGATAGACGACCGCGGCATCAAGGTACCGATCTTCTCCGAGCCCGTGACCCCAGACATCTACCGCCGCGAGATTTCCACCACGACGTTTTTCTCTTCAAATCCGAAACTACGAGATCCCTACGAGTCTCGCACCGTCCAAGTCCGCTCCTCGTGCGTGGCAGGCGGCGGTAGTGGACTCTTTTCTCGGGCTCGGGTGTCACCGAACCGCGTCCTCTCCTTTTACAACGGCCGCCGCATTGAGCCTAAGGACTGGGTGGACTGGGACAATCTCGACTGGGCCGAAAATGCCTACAAGATATTCGACCCGGCCATCAAGAATGGTACTATCGACATCCCGCCGGAGTACCGCAGCGAAGACGCGTACTGCGCGTCCTTGGCGCACAAGACTAACCATTCATTTCTGCCTAACGCGGAGTTCGTGTCATTCGAGCACCCGCGCTTCGGCATCGTGCCATGCCTCGTCTCCACTCACGACATCGAAAAGGACGAGGAGATTTTTGTACATTATGGCTACGATTTAGGCAATAGTCCGGAGTGGTATGAGCAGGCTTGGCTCAAGGGAGACTACCCAGTACCGGACTCCATGAGGGAGGAATACTGTGTGGGAGTCAAGAAAGACGACGAAGACCAAGTTGAAGAAGTGAACGGAGGCCAAGATGACGAGAAAGCCGCATTAAATAGCAGTGAAGCCAACGGATTCTTTGCTGAGGAGCAATCAAACGACATTAAGACCTCAGATGACGACCAGTATGTTGAAGCCTGCGCCCTGGAGATCCGACCAGTGGAGATTGGTGAGAAACAGAATGCAGTGCTCAAGGTGAAGCTAGATGGCGGCGTAATCGGTGACGATTTAGAGGAAAATCGCCAATGTGCCGCTGACATAATAGACGACATCATCAAAAACAACGTTATCGTACCGAATGAAGATGGCAGCTTGGATGATGTGAATGGATTTGCAGCCGGCGACGACGACGCATCAGCAGATGACCACAATACAGAACAGGAACGCCAGCGCTGTGAAGAAGAGAAAAAACGTGCTCATGGAGTCAGAATAGGAAGCTCAGCAAGTGCAAAGAGAGATGCCGAGCAGCTGGTGTCCGACATATTCGAAAACATTATCACTGCCGCCATCGAGGGCATGGAGCTGCAATAAGATAGATTTACCTCAATTACAACGCAACTGTGACGACGATGGCAAGAAATGAGACACAAATGTTTGCTCACAAAGATGCAAGGAAGCATCGAATGTTTGGACATAAAAGTAGTACATTGACGTGCGGTCGGGAAAGCTACATCTCGAGGTCGAGGTCGAGGTCGGGGTCGGGGTCGAGTCGAGATCGTGGAAGCCAGAGAGAAACGAGGCCTTTCATGATCGCAAAGTTCCTTATTCTTCACTCGAATATGGACTCGCTTTATTGAAGGGTCCTTTTTGTTTTAAGGGGCCCAGTTCTGTCATTCCACTGGCAGAAGAGGTGAAAACTTTACAGACTTTACAGCCCTCTTAACTTTACGGTCCGCCCTTATTAGGAGGTTGGGATCATAAAGTTGCCTCTCACTACGTATTTGCGCCTCGTGCACAGAAGACAATGAAAAGTATCGAATCTGACGTATATGCTATTTTTGCACAGGCCACTCAGCAAAGTGAGGGAGGACGAGAAGGGGTCGGAAACCGTAACTATGCAATGCAAGAGCCGCAGTACCAGTATGTTTACTATGTGACTACGTACCAGTATGTACGCTTTTAAACGCCTGAAACGCTTGTCTAATATATCTCCTACTCGCTGTGCTTTGTTACACAGTACTCTGACACACTTTTATTGAGTTGGCTTAATTCTTGGCAACCTTAACCCCCTGGGTCTTGTCCAAATCCTTATCATTGCTCTTGCATCTGCACCTGCACTTGCGCCTGTGGAGTTCAATGCAGTGATAAACACGAGCAAGGATATCGAGTCACTCAGTCCATTCTTATGCAGTAAACAGCGCGTAAGTACGTAGTGCATGCAGAGCAGTGTGCACGGCGAGAACACTTTGGTCGGAGCCGAAACAAAATCCAAAATGTCGGGAGAGCAAAGGGTGCCCGGGCTCCAACCGGTCTGATTGACACCCCCACGCTCAAGGGATTGGTGGATAGGAAGTGTGGGACTGAAAATGAGACCAACCCATTGCAGGAGATACAGCAGAGCAGTAGAGTATGACTGATTCCCTTGAATCTAAGATAAGAGTACAGGTAAGGACAGAAAGAGGCCATGAACGTAAAGATGTAATACTGGTACATGGACACTCCTGGATAAGTACGCATAAAAACTGGCAAGAAGAAAAAGTCAAGAATGCAGCTGTACATCAGCATTCAAATGCAAGTAGGAGCTTCGTCGACTAAGCGGCAGCAGCTTCCATAATAAAGATCGCGTCGCGGGAGTTTACATGCATTGTCCGCTCCTTGCCAAGTTTTTTCGACATCATCTCTGCCTTCGCTGCCTTCCGTGGAAGAAAATAGGAATGTACAAGGACACGACAACAGCCTGGAGAGAGCGAGAGAAACGATTTGAGACCGATTTCGGCTCATAGACCAGAATAAGATCGCGTTTAGGCATGGATTCCACCACCAGTGATACCTTAAAACGACTGCACGAGCGCGTGGATTCGTTCTACGCTGGCGGCTACCTCTCCACCTGGTGTACTCAAGTGCGTCCCGAGTGGGCCGAGTTTCTTTCGCGCGTGTTCCCCTACTACGCACAAGAGCTCCTGCCCGGGGTCGACGCCCCCAAGGTCTTGGACGCTGGCTGCGGACCCAGTATCGCTGGAGTAATCGCCGCCAGTAGGTGGAGCAAGAACATCCTCATGGCAGACTACCTCAAGAGCAACAGGTACACACATGCACTTAATCGTATGAAGACATGCATTTAAGTGGCTCAATGCCAACCAGGGTGTACGAATTGTGTTCTCCTGCACCCCGAAAACTCGAGGTTTCTCGGTCAGTCTTCAAAACCGGGTTTAGGCTTGAAAACCCAGATAACCCGAATCTCAGCACTCTAGCGCCAACCTGGATTTATCAAAACTTCAGTGCATGCCTTCTTATTTCGGATCACATTGAGAGTACTACGTAACGCCTGATACGATTGTTCACGCAGAGATGAGGTCCGACGATTCTGGTCTGCATCTCCAGATGCCTTTGACTGGTCCGCACACTTTCGTTTGGCTGGAGTCCTGGAACTGAACTGTGACATCCATGCCATTGAGCAGCGCGTGCGGGACGCCATCAGGGCAGTTTACTTCTGTGACGTCACTGACAGTCGAGACATGTTTCTGGTCGATGACGATGTGGACGACTCCAATTGCTTCGATGCAGTCATAGCATCTCTGGTCTTGGACGTTGTGGCCGTGACCGACAAAGCATTCTCAGCCGCCCTTGGTAACATCGTGGGACGGTTACGGCCGCAGGGACTAATAGTGCTGCAAGGCAGCCTCGGAGAAAAGGTTTATACAGTGGGAAGCGCAGTTTTTCCAGTCTATTGTGCGTACGAGGCCAAACTTTTGGATATCTTTGAAAGCGTGGGGCTCGCCGTCAAGAGGTGGGAGACGTGCGTCAAGGAGAGCACCCACTACTTCGCGTTACTCCAGAGAAAAAGCGAATGACTTTTTGCACTCAATAGGCATAATACATCATTTGTACCTTTCCAAAGTATCCTTACTACTTGGTCTTGACGCGGATACAAATCTAACTACACATAAAAGGTTGCAGGATTTCTCCAAATAAGTTCCGATTTTGTTACTTTACCGCTTCCAAAATGTAAACACTTGATGCGGCAAACAAAGGGATAGTTGAAGTTGAAGTGTCCGAAGCCGATAGGAAGTTCAGCGGTCCTCACAACAGAGCCTGACTGTGATATAAAAATGGCCTCTTTGCGCCCGGACCCGAAACCGGCGTGCAAAAAGTGCGGATACCCCGGTCATCTGACATTCGAGTGCCGCAACACCATCTCGCTGGGCAACGCCACTACCTCTGTCAACGCCGCTGCCGTCGTCCTCGATGTCAGTTCCACTAGCTCGGACAGTTCCGATGACGACGACGATCTTCACACACCACTCACCAAACTCAGGGCCGAGGAACTCAAAGAGAAGCTTAAGAAGCGACGGTACGATAGCAGAATGAGGTTTCAGTTCATGTGTAGCATAGCACAACGGTGGGGGTTAAAGGCTTTCAAAGTCTCTTTTTGATGGATTACTGCCCAAAGCGACCAGAAACTTCCGCACTGCTTCAAATGTCCCTACAGTGTTCTGGATATCTGCATTTATGGTAGGCTAGTGTACTGTCTCGCCAGCTTGTTTGGTCCGAGGAATCCCTTGATGTGCACTGTGGAGGTCTGCTGCCTGCACTATCTTGCGAATTGGTTGGGAACAACCAGCTGGGGTTCATTTCGCAGAACCAGTCACTCTGGTGAGATTCTCTTGTCCACTCCAATATGCGGAGTTGCACTATTCTTCTTGTCTGTGAAGTCATGAGTTACAAGTTGTACAGCTCCATTGAACTCTTTCGCGTACTTTCAGAGTTCGATAAGGCATGAGTCAATGAGGCAGTTCTGCGTAGAGTGGACACTTTATTTTGTCCTCCATGTCTTTTACCTCCACAGTGCAATCTTCTGGGATAGGTTCCGAGAGTGGTAGGTGCGATGGAACATATGCCAGGGCATGATCTTTGCGACTCTGCCAGGAAGCTGATTGTGAAACACTTGTAGTTTTTCTTTGTAGCACTGAAGCCGTGCATTCTCAACTTGATCCAGAGTGAGTGTTCAAGACCAGAACCAATGGGCAGTGGTCTGCATTCATTAAAAACTCACGCTGGCAAAGGTGTACTCATAGTGGTTTCTGTGCCGTCCTTGTGACACTGAGCAGTTCAAGAACGATTGTAACGTGACGACTCTCTGTGTCGTGATGAACTGCGAGCCGCACTGGACCACCTTCCTCGAGGCTCCTTGTAGATATAGTGCAAAGCCAAGTCCTTTGAAGCGGGATGCATCGGTCTCAAGCCATTTGGGAAGCAAGGGGTCAGACGGGGCCAGATCGTCAACTCGATGAGTGATGCTTTCACCTTGTCAAATGCTTGCTGTTGTCCGGGCGAACTGGCCCAAAGGATCTATTGCTGAAGAAATCTTTGCCGAAAATTCAGGAAGCTGATCAACCATTTACAGAAGCTTAGTGAGCACTGGGAAATTGCAAATTCCCTGGTCTTGTCACTCAGCCCAGAGTCCATCTCTGTCAACTTTGTAGCCAATTTATTTCACCTCTTTCAAGTCAAAGACAAACTTCCGGTGGAGTGTGATACCATGCTCCGAGCACCTGTCCAGGACATAGATCATGCCTTGTACATCCTCCCTTGCGGTGTTCAAGAAAACAATGATTGTGTTGACCACCTTGGCCACATCCATCATGCCCTCCATTGTGACATCACTGTGCTGATAGTATTCCTCATGGGCGGATGAGAGTCTCATCAGGTTGTGAAAGAACTTGTATTTCAGGGATGGAGTGATAAATGTCACCAAGTTGGGTTGGGTTCATTGAGAGCGGTTTTCGAGTAGCCCGACCTGGCGGTCAAAGTAGAGAATTTGGAGTCTAGTTGAATGAATTGCATTGCTTCTCACAGTGAAGTGAACAGGTAATGAGGGCGCTTCACGTGTTTGTTCAGCTGCTGTAGGTCAATACATGTGCCAACCGACCTCGGACTTCAGAATAGGGACTGTTGAGTGGACCAAATTTTTTGAGTGGTCAACTCAAAAGTCATGACATCCTTGCCGGACACTTCTGCAGCCCTGCATGTTGTGATAACTTCCTCAGGTGATGGAAACGACCTCCTTGCCAGTTACTTCTTTGCCATGTCTCCATCTGCCAGGCCAAATACGAGCTTGGATGAGGTATGTTTCTTAAAGTAGGGGTTTCTGAATTCTTGGCAATGTTTGTTCGTAAGATCAGCTGCCTCAGCAAGATCCTGCAACTCTGCAAAATATGTGTGATAGTGTTCCCCATGGTGCTACTGCCGCTGGAAGAAATCAATGTGGCTACATGCAATGTAGCCACATTGATTTCAGGTCCCTTGGACCTGATGCATTGCTTAACTTCGTCAAATATTTCATCCAGGCTATCTTGTTGCACCACGTCTATGGCATGCTGTAAGTCGATGCCCTTTTTAAGTGACATACAGACCTGCAGCACTTGCTTCTCTGCAGACTTGTGGTCCAAGTCAGAAAACGTAGCTCTCATAGCTGTACCATTACTCTCCAAATCCTGAATTTGGCTGAGAACATCCTGTGCTCAAGGTAAGGGGGAGTCAGGGGCTTTGTTACCCCAGGTCAGCCACAGTATAATGGACGCAAAAATAATGCACTACCCTGAGTTTAAATCTTTTGGACAATGTTGTCCTTAAGATTTGCTGACATGTAAGTGACAGAGAGGTCTGGGGAAGAGAATCCAATATAAATAGCTAGCAGTAGCTCTCATATTTCTCCGGCATTGTAAACAAAAATATTGCTTTCTTAATGCCTCTTTGACAACCCCATCCAATCATGCTTCAGCAGCCCTGATTTGCTCTTTTCCTCCTCTACTCCGGAAAATGTCTTAATGGCAATATTGTTTGTTTGGAATGGGGTAGTAACATGAGTGTAAAGTAGCTATTACTGATGTATCATCTGTTGCCAACTTCTTAATGGCCTAATTATTGAAAATCATGTATTAAAAGTTGGGTTGGTGCATTTCTTTGCGACCACTGGAGGTCGCAAAGTACCAGGGGCATTCACCTGCTGTTCAAGGGCCTTTCTTAATCCTTATAGACGTGGGCGAAATGTCATTAGAGTTATCCAAATGAGGTTGTCGCATGAGGATTTGAATCAGGTAACTGGGCGAATGAGACATAGCTCGAATGTCTCAGTGGTTCGGTTGTCTGAACGAGATTGTTCGGTCACATGTGATGTGAGGTTTCGTTGTCACACCTGGTTCAGATATCGTGCTAAGTTCCTCATTGCGATGTCACACCCTTTCGCGAGTGGTTGGGTAGTACAGTTCTGAGAAGTTGGTGTTAGGTTTGTCAAGCTGCCTACCAGCTGTGCGATGTAAGGAGATCTAGAACTGCTTATATATAAAACACATTCTACAGGGCCCTGTAGACTGTCCCAACATAGCAATGACTGGGGGGGGGATGTTCAAGTCAGCATACCTGTGTATGACATAGTACCCTTTCGTTGGGCCCCTTCCACTCAGGTCCCATCACTTGGGCTGCTGTCATTAGGGCCCCTTTTACTTGAGACACTTTCTTTTGGGTCACTTTTCACAAAAGCCTCTTCACCTTGGCCCAAGAAAAAGTATTCCATCCCTCTTTTAGCAAAACCAAATTCAATGGAATGTTGATGTATTTAAGTTCTTCAAGGGACTAGTCTTTGTTGAGCAAATCTCTGTGCTTACCTGCGGACCTTAAGAAAGAGTATGGCATATTTATTAGGTAAGCCACACCCTTCCACAAGCTATAGTGGTACCGTGTTTATACAAAGCCCAGTGTTGAGCCGCATTTATCTTGGAAAATTTACATTGAAAAGTGACTTAAGTAGATGGGCCCGAGCAAAGTGGGCCCAATGAAGTGTGGCGTTAATGAAAAGCTGCCGCAGTGAAAATGACCCAAGTGATGGGACCCAAGCAAAGTGGGCCCGAATGAAAATGGCCCCAAGTAAAAGAGGCCCAAGTGAAAGGGGCCCAAATAAATGATCAGCGTGTGATACACACACATTTCTGTTCCAGGAGACGAGAGAAGGAAAAGAAAAGGGACAAAAAGAGGCGAAAGTCGACTTCGGATTCGGATTCCGATTCTAGCGACGAAAGAAGCAGAAAGAAGAGGCGAAAAGAGGGCAAAGAGAAGAAGGCCAAGAAGGAGAAAAAAAGAAAAAAGAAGCGCCGAAGCAAGTCCAAGAAGCTCAAGTGAAACATAATAAAAATGTCCGCAGTCCTCTTCTTTCAGCTTCCCCTCTTTGTCCCCTCCAGTTTTATTCTCACACTTCTTCTAACGCCTGTGTCACTCTTGCTGTCCTCCTCCCTCATGTCTCTGACTGTCTCCCCCATGGCATCCCCCTACTGTTGGTCCCATTTTCTTAGTAACACATTTTTTTCATTTTTCTACGCAATGCATCGAAAGTAGTATCATAAAAAAAATAAAACCAGGATGGCCTTGACGAACTTTGACAAAGGCAATACACATGACTCACTTTACTCCACAGCCTTATGACTGGGGCAAACCAATCTTTCCGTCATGTCTTAATCACTGGGCCGCCGGGAGTTGGCAAGACGACCCTCGTGAAGAAGGTGTGCATGCGTTTGTCAATGGCGGGATGCGAGAAGGCCGTCGCCGGCTTCTACACCGAGGAAATTCGTGGAGAAAAGGATGGGCGTAGGCAGCGGTTGGGCTTCGACGTGGTCGACGTCGCCGATGACAAGCGTAGAGCACCTCTGGCGAGGTTGGAAGGCCACAGTGCAGGTCCCATGGTGGGAAAGTACACAGTCAAGGTCAAGGAGTTCGAGGAGATGGCGATCGACCTCCTGCAGGGTGAGTAGATCCGTAGGTGTCAGGTGCACCACAGTACTGTATACCACCAAAAAGGCAAAAATGCTCATCTTATTCTTTCAGGTGCCGAGCGTGAACAAGAGAGCGATTTCTTCCTCGTGTTGGACGAGATCGGCAAAATGGAGCTTCTGAGCTCGAAGTTCTCCTCTGGAGTCCAACAGTTATTTGACAAGGATCACCAGAGGATCATATGCACCATCCCTGTGTCCTCGGCGGGTAGACAGAACAAGATCTTGGAAAAGATCAGAGCAAGGAGAGATGCTCGCCTGTTTGAGGTGAATTGCTCATTGAGCTTGATGGAGACCGGGGTGCAAAAGCATCCGTTCCTTTGCAGGTTACCAAGGAAAACAGAAATGAGCTGGTGGATGTTATAATATCTGCAACCCAACAGAAGGAAACCTAACTTGTGATAAGACAACCTCATGTACTTGATGCTAATTTCAAAATTACTGCTCATCGTGAGGGAAGACTCAAAATGTCACGTCGGAAAGCGAACTCGGTCATCCTTACATTAGTTTTGTTATACTGTGCAGGTCGTCTCCGCAAAGTTGCAACTCCGGGACTTTAGTGTATTCCATTCCAGCATGGGACAGAACCTTCAAAGTTTGCGATATAATACTGACAAATGGTGGCAGAAACGATCTAGTTCACTTCTTATCTGTGTATGATCCAACATTTTTATGCGCATAGTGGAGTTAGTTCGGAACTTGAGCAACATCGGCTACCACAATATCTTCAGATAATTCATTGTGTGCTGTTCGCATTGGTGACTTTAGGCTTGTTGTTGAAAACTTTTCAGAAAGGTCTTGCCGCATCTTAATCATTAAACTGATGGCAAATGAACAAAAGAATATTTTAAGAAATCTCCGGTCAAGGAAGGAAGCCCCAGAAGTTGCCACCTAATTGAGACGACTTTTGTTAGTTGAGTGCTGACTCCATTGGTGCTAAGCTTATCTGTGCCCCCTTTTGGCGGACTACGACTGGCCAGCATTGGGAGATCTCTCGACAGATCTTTTGCCAGCCGTCGGAACTCTCGATTTCTGCAGTGAGCTCCTCTGTCCTGCCGGTCCTCGCCAACCCCCGGGAGGACGCACTCCTGCCCTACATCTGTCAATTCCGCATTCAACCTAATTGTAGCGCTGCCGCAGCCCAAAACGCCGGGGAAGAGAGAGGAGCTTTCGCCGGCTTGGTGCCAGGACTCGTCCATGCTACTGTCGTGCTCTCTGTTACGCCAGTGACCGCGCCAGTTTGCTCCCGTGCCCTACAAACATGAACCCCCCCTCATTTGTCTGCACTCGGGAGCTCTAGCAACCACCCCTCAAGAAAAAGAAGCCTTTTCTTCCTGTGCTACTGCTTTCTCTTCTCCCTCGCCCAAGCTGTCACCGATTTCCTTTTGCTTTCTCCGAAGAGCACGGAGAAGTGCGAGCGCGCCTTCTCCTTCGCCAGCAGGCCGAAGAAGAGCTCGAAGGGGGGCATGAGAGTGAAGGAAAAGAAAGTGCACAAGTTGCTGCCGGGCTTTCTACCGAAGTCGCTTTTACTGAGCTGCCGCTTGCTTTCACTGTCCGATAAAAGCACGTCAGCAGGGCTGACTTTCTCCCCGCACTCGTGCCAACTTCGTTGGCTTTGCCAACACCGCTCTCGGCGTGCACGAGAGCTCATGAGGCCACGTCGAGAGCTGTCATCCGCGCCCCGGCACGTCCAAGGGGGTTGACAGCTGCTGCTGCTGCTGCTGAAGTACATATCAGTCCAGAAGTAGGCACACACAAGCATAAGAAGCTCTGGAGCCGCCGCTGTCTTCTCCTTAGAGAGTCAGTGTGGGCCAGTTTCCAAATGACTTGAGGAGAGGGGCCAAGGCGGCGGACTCCCAAAAGAACTCTCAGCCCAAAAAGGATAGTGTTCCAGCGCCTACTGGGAGTCCACGGGTCACTCCGCGACGAGCAGGGGACTCAAAGAGGGTCTCGTCGGAAACAAACGTAAGCGATTCATCTTTGTCTTCGTTGCAGAGCCGGAGCGCGACGGAGGAAGCGGCCTCGGCCGTCTAATTTTAACCCTAGCAGCGTCCGTCGGTCCGTCCTTATGTATGCACGTGCTGTAGTAGTAGTAGTAGCTGTCGTTCGTGCAGCTCCTCCAAAGCTGCCTCTTTTTTTTCTTCTTTTTACATACATGCCCCGGCGAGCTCGGAGGCATGATGATTGCTCTGCTGCTGCTCGCTGGCGCAAGCAATAAAGTGAGCTACATACTCTAGTGCTTATAAGCTGCACCGTGCACACACACAGAGCCTCGAGGTGCACGCATACGTGTACGTTGCAGTGGTCCACGGACTCATTGTATATAATGCACCAAGTTCCCGGCTACTTAAAATGCGTGATCACTTCTCGGCAAGGGGAAACGGGATCTGAGGAGGCCGGAAAATTTTTCTCTCCTGTGCACGCTCGCATCTGAGGCCTATCAGGGAGGAGAGCAGAGCAGAGAACGTGTAGTAGGAGGGCAATATTGATTCAACAATCTGGGAGAGGGAGAAGACCTCTCGCTCCAAGTTGCTGTGCGCCAGGAACACTGAAAAGATACTCGCGTCCTCGACTCTCTCCTACTCGTACGTACTCTACCCCGACACTTTCAGTAATTTAGGAAAGTTTGTCAGCCGTTGGCAATGAATACTTTCTCCACAGCTATGCTGTACGACGTGCACAAGGAGCATTTTTTGAATATTATCGAGCATAACGACGTTCCTTGAACATTTCTTGAACGGTATATTTCTATACGTACGTAGGTAGCTTCCTTGCCATGAGCGTTCCTTCTCCTCAGCCGCCGACGAAACCTCCAACCTTTTCGGCCGATTCCTGGTGCTTCAAGTCGTCGGGCTGAGAACGATGATGCAAGAGAGCGCCGCCAAAGAGGAGAACCCGCTCGAGGGCCGAAAAGAACATGACGGAGGCACCGCCAAGGGTCCATCTGAGGAGACCGCCGCAGCGGCCGCAGCGGCGGCAGCGGCAGCCGCGGCAGCCGCGGTGGCCGCGACGGAGAACGGTGGTGTTGGAGACGCCCCCAGCACTGGGACCTCATCAACCGCCTCCACAATCTCAACAACAGAAGACCAGCAACACCAGCAGCAGCAACAGCAACAACAACAGTCCAACGGCCACGGCGAGGGGGAGGTGGTGGATGGCGTTCCAGAGAGCTCTGACAGCCAGCAAGCAAGGATTGTTGCTGGAAAAGTTGCAGAAGAGTCTCCCTCCAGCGCAGTAGAAGTTAACGGACCTGGTTCGATTAAGGAGTCGTCCTCACCACAGCCGCCGTCAACCGCGCTGTCACAGCAGCAGAATGTGCTGCAGACAGACCCGCAGAAGTCAGCATTCATGGCGCCTGCAAAGGTGGAGGAGTTCATGCCGTCGTCTCAGCCACAACAGCAGCAGCAGCACTACATGCAACAAACCCAATTGTTCCACCAGTCGGGCGGCATTTCTGATGGTGGGGGTGGTGACATGCTTAATAAGTTCAATGGTAGCGACTTTGGTGGCTTTCGCCAGCAACAAATGGCGCAACAACAGCAGCAACCCGCGGCTGCCGCTGCTGCAGCTCAACTGGCCGCCCAACTTGCCGCAGGCAACGGAGCCGCGCAGGGTTGGGGCACTCTGGATGAACTCAATTCCATCAACTACGGACAGCCGCCGCCTGGGCATAACATGGGGATGATGGCTCCGCAGATGGCGCGGCGGCCGATCACCTCCGGTGGCGGCTACCAGCCGCCCCAGCAGCAGCAGCAAGCGGCCGCGGCCGCGGCCGCATACGCCAGACACCAACAACAACAGCAGCAACACTACCAAGGAGGAGGCCAACAGATGATGCTAAACAGACAATACGGCGCTGCAGCGGCTGCGGCCGCCGCCGCAGCGGCTGGATGGTCAAACTGTGCACCTCCTACTGGCAACAATTGGTCTGCCGCGGGGATGCCCCCACCGGGGATGCCCGCAGCTGTTGGTAGCTGGAATGGCCGTGGTGGAGGTGGCGGCGGATGTGTTGCGGGTCGTATGGGAGCGACTACGGGAATGCAACAGAATCGTAATCGCATCTTTGGCGGAGGTTCGGCGCCCTTTCCGCAGCAGGCGCAGCAACTGCAAGGCAATCATTACGCACATCACTATCGCAGGAGGCAAACGTATGGAAAAGATCCTTTGGGCAACGACGACATGACGCAGGTGAGGGATCACACGACAAAGTCCTCTCTGACATGATTCTTATCCGTTATGATACTGTCAGGGTGGTGGACCTTTGGACTCCATGAGGAATTTGGAACAGTTCTTGCCACAGGACAGTCCCAAAGGTAAGATTATGGTGCTACATGAGGACTCTACTTTACTGAGGCCAACGCACTATTCTTTCTCTGGCCAGCAGGACTCCACCATCATAATAATTTTATAACCAGAGGTACAATGTAGCTGTCAGTGTACGAATGTAATTATTCAATTTCTCGTTGTCCACTGGATGTTAGCAGTGAGTGTGCACAGCAAACTGCCACAATTTTTCATAACTGTACACGTACTTTAATTTAATTCACTGTTGGTTGTTCCGAATTCGACCCACTTGTACTGTACGAGCACCTCGTACACCTCTGAGTGTGGTTTTGCATCCCTCACAGGTAAACCTATCATGGGCGACGACTTTTCTGGCGGCGCTGGAGACGATCCCTCAACTTCTGGCGTGTTCGACGCCAACAACTCTGGTTTCTTTTCTTCGACACGTTCATCACCTAGAAGTCAAGGATCCCAATACGACAGTTCTGGGGAGAGATTTTCCAGAAAGGTCTTCGTCGGTGGACTCCCACCAGATATCGACGAAGGTGAAGAGTCGAAGCATCTCATTTTGAGCCTATATCTGATACGTTGGCTTATTTATCGTCCATTGCTGTACTAACTTTAGACGAGATCACCGCAAGCTTTCGCCGTTTTGGTGCCCTGGTTGTGGACTGGCCGCACAAGGCGGAGAGCAAGTCCTACTTCCCGCCCAAAGGCTATGCCTTCTTGCTCTTCCAGGTGGTGACGCAAGTTCGTACCAGTATCCGCTTGCCACGTACCTAACAACTTTCTTTCGCTTTCAAGGAGGAAGCCTCTGTGCAGTCTTTGATCGATGCGTGCATCCAGGACGAGGACAAACTGTACCTCTGCGTGTCGTCGCCGACCATAAAGGACAAGCCAGTGCAGATTCGCCCCTGGCGTCTGTCGGACGCAGACTTTGTACTTGACGCGTCGTTACCGCTCGATCCCCGGAAGACCGTGTTCGTGGGGGGTGTTCCAAGGCCGCTGAAAGCCGGTGAGAAATCCATCCCATCCAGCTGTTTGGTACATAGTGCATGCATGCGTGGGTCAGGTGGAGCCTCTAATTGTCCTGATGCTCTGGGGCGCCAAACTGCATCTGGAAGATACTGGTGCTGACCAAGTGTCTGGCCTTAGCGTTGACCACAGGCTGGTCTTGGTGGTCCAGCCGAGCCATAGCTCTTGCGCTTGGCACTAATGTCGGCTTCTTTGAGCTTGGACCCAACACTGATGGAGAATAAAGTTGCAAGAGAACACAGACCAAATGTAGTCCCCCTACTTGATGCAGGGATGTTCAAGAGCAAAATGAAGGGTATCTCTCCCATCTTATTTAGTCTGTAGCACTTTAGTCTTATGCCTCTCATTATTGAACGACACTGAGTGTCTTGACTTGTCTTTCTTTGCCCCCCCCCACACTCCTCTTGTCTATACTGCATTGTCTCCCCAGACGTCACTGAGCTTGTTGACTGGCTTTTCATCACCTCAGGCTTTTCTGAGATTCTCCAAGTCGCCCTTGATGTCATCGAGCTTCTTCCCTTTGTCTCTACCCATCTTCTCCAAGTCATCACCTCGAGGCAACCCGACTTTGCCCGTTTCATTTGTTCACATAAGTACAAGGCATTGAAGTAATCCATTACATTTTAGATAATAGGAATGTAATATCATTGCCAGAGATGTAAAAATTGTAGTTTGCCTGGCCCAGTTTTACTCGAACCCGAAAACCCGGTTTTTTTAGGGACTTTTCCACAACTGAAACATGCGTTTTCTTCGCCAAAAATCCGGGTTAAGGGGTCCCCTACTGTCAGTCAGTCCAAAAACCCGGTTTTTTCTTTGCCTGAAACCCGACACGAAGTCCGGGTTTCGAAAAAATCATACCCACATCAGACACACCATCAGTAATAGTAACTTATTATAATGGGTGATCATTACACGTTACTTTTGGGGTTAAAGGTCAGCAATCCTTTTGATTACTTTGACACCATTTTTGAATGATCCAGCTGCTGAGACGAGTCTTTGAATCACTGCTTAAGCAAATGTTTGCCAAATACATTACCCTTTTTGCTTCCTCCGCTGGCTCAGAGTGCGTGTCTTCACATGAAAAGTTTCTTCTTGGAAGGGATTGTCCCAGTTCAAAAGACACAATGTTGCAAATGCAACTTGTGTTGCACGTAAATGACGCCTGAAAATGAAGCCACAAAAATGCGAAAAGTAGTGTGCAATGTCATGTCACTACTTCATCCAAGTAGCAATGTTGTGCCAACATATTTCCTATATAGCAAAGGCTTAAAGCAATATGTGATTCATTACAGTTAAAAAGTAACATATATTGCCTTGCGTAAGTACAGCACATTGAAGGGCTGGCTGCACCTTTGAAGACAGCTTATACGCGTATAGTGGTTGTTTGCTTCCGCACAGTTCCGGGTTCGGATCCCCTTAGGAGCGCCAGAATCAAATGTTCGCACCATAAATAACAGAATAATACGCATTCAACGTGATACGATATTGAGTTTCAATGCAGTGTAAGCAATGAGTTATAATTCCTGAACTACTTCTGTATTGTGTCACTTTTTGAGCCAGCATGAGTCATGAGGTAATGACAGCTATGTAGCGCTCATATAGCTCTGGCACAACTTTATGTAGTACCGCCTGCAGCTCCTGGTGGAAAAAAAACACTCTCTGCCTGTGAAGATTTGAGAGCTGCACCTCAATAGATCTACTTAAGCTCATATGCTGAAACAAGAGTCTATATTACATTCTACTTTGACTTGATCTCCTTCATTTTCCAGTGGAGCTAGCCATGATAATGGATCGACTGTATGGCGGCGTGTGCTACGCGGGCATCGACACCGACCCCGAGCTGAAGTACCCCAAGGGTGCCGGCAGGGTGGCGTTCTCCAACCAGCAGAGCTACATCGCTGCCATCAGCGCGAGGTTCGTGCAGCTGCAGCACGGAGAAATAGACAAGAGAGTAAGCGGGCGAACTGATTTGCCATAAGTAGAAGCGAACCTGACGATCAACTCTTTGATGTTCCACGCCAGGTTGAGGTGAAGCCGTACGTGCTCGACGACCAACTGTGCGACGAGTGTCAGGGAGCGCGATGCGGCGGCAAGTTCGCGCCATTCTTCTGCGCCAACGTCACTTGTTTGCAAGTGAGTGGACCCCTACGTACCCAGTACAGTGTTGGCATGCGCATTTTGCTTTTGCACACGTAGTCGCCAAAATGAGCCGTGGCATCGTGCGCGTCGCCCACCTCATTTCTCAAGCACCCTCGGCCACGAGAGAAAGAGCTTTGGGAGGGCGAAATGCCTCTTTCTTCTCATCTATTTACCCGTCACACGTTGTGGTTGGGCTCTGAGTGAGCCATCACCGTGTAGTGCGAGTCGGCCAGACCCAGCCTGCCTGTCTTCTTTGTCTGTCTGAAATGGGTAGTCTGGGTGCGTAAATACTTGCCACTCATGAGTCTGTAATCAGGCGGCTTCGTCCGCCCGCTCGCCCGCCCGCGTAGACAAGATCGCGGTGTCGAAAACACAGGGCGGACACGCACGTCAAAAAGGCATTCGGGAAGGAAATTGCTGCTGCCTGCTTCAAGGTGGTAGTGGTGGGTAGTGGGCAGCTCATACGCCAGAGAGAACCATTCAATTTCTGGCCGGCCAATGTGTGATTGTACAGCCGGACTCAGTCAAGGTGTCTCTGCAGACGGAGACTGTCAAGTGGGTCCTCCTTCATGGAGGGGATAGATGACTGCATTGTTCCCCATGGTTTCGATTATTGACCAGGCAAAAAACTTCTACGCTTTTGTCCGCTCGACTTCGGACGACTACAACGTGTCCGTATGGACGGACAGACGTCTTCTGAGAGCACTTGGGAAGAGAAACTTGTGAAGGACACGAGACACGTCATACTTGTCACGCAGGCAGGCGGTTAAAAATGGATTGACTTAGGAGACCTCTGCCTCTAGGTGTTGCACTGTACGTATGTTGTGAAAAATGTCGCTGAGAGATCGGTCGCACGATCTGCTTCTCCTGTGCCTGAGAACTAACCCTCCCTAATTCTTCATTTGACCTTTACCTCCTCCAGTGCCGTATGAGTCAGAGAGAACGCAACATGGAAAATATTGGCGCAAAATCTTTGGCAACGTGCAGCAGCTCCTTTCTTATACCGTATGTATATACCTCTCTATTCCTGTACGTGATCTTCATCATGTCCTCCAGCATCAGCACAAGTGTCAGAGCTGTTAATGCGAGCATGAGGAGTGAAGCTAAGCAAGGAATGTCCCCTTCAACGCTGTATCCACCATTTTTACCCCCCCCCCCTCAAACCGTGCTGCAGACGTCCTATTATGCACAAGCCTCGTTACGGTCATTGCTGGGTACTTCATCATCCTCGTACCAAGCGCTACGTCCACGCACGCACTCCACAATGCTCTGCGCCAGCCAGAGAAGCAGCAGCGAAGTGTGGGGGCCGCTACAAGACGTCTTAATCACGCCGCAGCCGCGGCCGCAGCCGCCTCCTCCTTGCTTGCCCTGGAGAAATTGTCTTACTTCGTGTGTGCTCGTTTTCTGGCGGCGGCGGCAGCAGCAGCATTCTTTGACTTGGGCCACCCACCCGGGTTGGAGTGGGGGGGAGCAAATTTAGGCGCGATGTAATAATTGTCTCGTTAGATACGGTGTTGTTGTTGTTGCTGCTGCTGCTGCTGCTGCTGCTGCATGGAACAGGTACAACAACCTTATTCTTTTCCTGAGAGAAACGACGCCAACGACCGAGGTGATCATTTATGGGCGAGCAAGGAGGGCTGTAATAAGATCCTTGTTAGGTCTCAACTAAAGTGAGCTTCATCCATCCACGTTGCGTGGCCTGAACCGCAAGAAGCATGCAGTGCTGTTCTGTACGTGGCTGCACAGTGCGTAGAGTGAGAAATATGAAACTATTTGCAGCTGCTGCAGCATGTGATGATGACGTTCGTGCCCAGATACTTGAGGTTCTTCATGCTTGCTTCCTTTTCAGTACTACTGCGAACAGTGTTGGGCAGCCATCCACTCACGGCCTGGCAGGGAGTTCCACAAGCCCCTGGTGAAGGAGGGCGCGGACAGGCCGAGGACGGTGCCGTTCAGGTGGTGTTAGAGCCAGGAGGGACAACTGTCTGTTACCTTTAAACCATTTGTAGCTATCCCCCCCCTCCGCCCGTAAGGACAAGTCACAACAGCCACAAGCAGAGACACACGCATCCCTTTTTTGCAAGTCGCCCAGTCAGAGATGACTCAATACCACGTACTTACATACAGTAGTAGCCAATGAATTTTTGCAACCACGCCATATTTTTTCCATGCGAAATGAGAGATCATCTTTGCATCCTCTGCTCCCGGAGGAGCTCCGCTCTTTTCGGCTGTAAGAAAGCAAGGGAGAGACCGAAGATAAATAGCGACACTTTTTTTGTAGTCGTGGTTTTGACTCTTTTACAAATGCCACTTTTCCGCTTGGCAGCTTTTTTGAAGTAACTTATCGATTGTAATGCTACTAACACACATATGTACCAATTAGGCACTAACGTACGTATGTACGGTATGTATTGCGAGGAAACGAAACCAAAAAACCGCACCAACCGACCCCGATGAGTCCTCTTTGCAGCTAAACTACCAAAAAGAAAAAAAAGTCATCACCACCGTTGCTTCATGGCACACGTACTGTAAGTCTCTAGCATCCCTCCGGAGGTCAAAGGATCGGCAGTAGCACAGTGCATTGGTACTCTCCGATCTCCTCTGGAGGACTTGTAGGCACTTGAAGCTTATCACCCCCAGTGACATCGACGTGTGAGCGAGCTCTTTTTTGCATGTCCTGTACAATTATTGTATACAGATTCGTATGATATACGATTTTAGGATGAATACCTAACTTTAGGGGGGACTTTCTATAGTGGTGTTTTCGCTCCCCGCTTACTCTATAATGTACAATTTGTTGTACCCCCTCTTCCTGCTCTTTCCCTAGGACAATTTTCTCAGTGTACCGCAGACGTGAATAGAGACAAAAAAGCAAGGAAAAGTACTAAACCGCAAACATGACAGCCGTTTTTCTTGTTTATTGAACAGTGTACACGTCATGCTTATTAGGTGAAATCAATTATTCGATTAACGTACGGATGTACAAGGTATAGCGAGATCACAAATCTACTACGTAGTCATCATTGTATCTTTTTCTCTTTCGTTAACGCTGATGGTGCAATATGATAGTCAGAGAAAGATGTGCTACTTTGTTGATGTGCTTATTGTTGATGTCTCTCTCACACATACACACTCATTCATACATACACAGAAACACACACATACGTTTGTTTGCGCTAGTTCACTCCCAAACACCCTCCAGTCATTCATGCACTTGGTACTACGCGTTAAGACTTATTTCATGCAATGTTGGGCGGTCTTTGGCTGCTCTCCCGAAGAAAAATGAGACGGACTCTTCATGGCTGTATGTACTAGTGAGCAGAGATCTAATTTTTCTCTCTACAAAAGTTTTTACATCTATTTTTGCCCCCCCCCCCCCCGCCCCCCAGCTCCTCTCCCCTCCCCACCCCCTACTTCTAGTCAGACACATTTCTTTGACCCAGAGTGAGCAAGAGAAAGATATCTTTTGAATTTTGTGCCTCCTTTTTGTCACAATAGCTTACTTTTGATAAGGTTTGCAGTGCAGTCGTGTATTTTTGCCGAGAAAGCCCATTATTTTTGCTGCCAAAGAAGAATGCATGGATCGAAACAACAGTTGAGCGCAAGCAAAGTTGTCTAGAAGTATTGCAGTGATGTGCGGCGGGACATAAACATACATATTTTGTACACTTCTGCAAGTGCTGTCAGTACGCAAAACAGCCTCTCTGGCGCGATTTTTCTTTTTTTTTCACGTCCAACTGGGATTTCTCAAACAACCTAAGTGAGAGAAGGAAAACAAATATTCTTGTGTGTGCATGTCTGTACTACATAAAGTGTGGCTTTGCTGCTCTTCCTCATGTTGTTGTATCAAATATCGCGCTGCTGCTGCTTTTACTACTCCTACATCACCTATTTGAGCCTTAGTTCTTTGGGTCTGCGCCTGCCCACGGACCTCCTGCATTAGAAGTAAAGGGTTCTCGCGACTGCTCGACTGCCTCTCCCTGTTCCCAATACAGTTAATGATGTGTAATGATACATTTGCATTATTAGGATTTTTATACGTACTTTACGTGACAACACACACACACATATTTGGTGTTATCTTCCACTGTTCAGATGAATAAAAAATGCTCTCACCTCGCCCCGTCTCTTTTTGAAATAGCGAATTTTTTACACTAATACATTTGTACTGCTCTGCTGCCCTCCCCCTTCCCCATTCTTCCCATTGATTAGATGCGACATCTTTTTGGACATTTGCAAAAAAACAAACAAACAAAAATGGCTGCTGATTTATATGTATGTACTACATTGTTGGCGTCTGCTCCCAGTTTTCGTTTCTGCCTCCGTACCACAAACTACATACATGGAGTTGAGTTGTCATGATATGATTCGTCAGTGTTTGTAAGGCAAATTTCTATATTGTTTAGATTTATTTTTGGCAAATACATGATGAGTTCCATCACATATATACTCTTGGTAGTCATAATTTCGGTATATGAAGATGGGAGGAGGGGGGAGTCTGACACAGTCTGGCAAGCGAGAGAAACGCGGCTACCGGAGGCGTCACGGAGACCATGGAGACTGGGGAAGCCGACGTGCAGAGCGGAGCCAGAACCAGGCAGCTGCAGCAGTGCCATCTTCAACTACTTGTGGTACGTATCCCCCACACGGCTGTCGTCAGCAGCACGCACGAGTAGACCCCGACGCTGACGTCGGCAGCGCGCAACCAGTCCAAGTAGACCTCGACGCTGACGTCGAGCACCTTCTGCACGCTGTACGTCCACGCACATGTGTCAGCGGCTCTTCCGTCGGAAACCAAGAGGAAAAGGAAAGTAACTCACGCAACATCGACGACAGACAACCTCGGACGTTCGTAGTGTGTACGTGCGCAGAAGAGCAGCATTTCATCCTTGTGCAGCCATATGTGTTTGGCCTTGGTCCCCTTCTCCCTGTGCCCCAACCCCAACCCCAATCCCAACTCCGTCTTCCCCTCTCCCGTAGGTGCTCACGTCATTAATCCCATCATCGTATCGAGTCTGCACATCTGAGTAGGCACGAACGACATTTCTCAGTCGTTCTTTCTCTGAAATTTACTGTTGACAGCCCGGGCATGCACTACATAAGTAGGTCCAATGCACGGGGGCCATCGTGATATTTTTTCTCCCCTACGAGATGGCGAATCCCAGCTCCACGTAGCCAGGCGACGTGCACACGTCCTCGCCTACTTAGTGCGGCGCCAGAAATTGAAAAACTGCCGCGGCGGCCGCCGTCGGCTGCGGCTGCGGCGCCGGCGGCTGCGGCGCTGCGCCAATCAAAGCTCAGCTTTGCCAACCTGCGTGCAATGGGAGTGGTCCCGCCGCCGTCGTCGTCGACGTCGCAGTCGTCGTCGTCGTTCTCCTCGCCGGCGAGCCTCTTTTTTGCCGGCCCTTCCTCTCCAGGGCGCGCGCGTCCTCGTCTCCCCCTCCGTCTCCTCCGTCTGCGAGTGCGCGTGCGCTCCACGGAATTGGCTTCTTGTTAATGGCTTCTCGTACGCTAATCGAACTCGACAGGAGAGCGCACGCAATGATGGCCATGATGAAGTTGGAGCGCGAGAGCTCGAGCGCTTCGAAGTCCATAACATGGCGACGCGCTTGCGTGTGTACGTGTGCATGGGCTTGCCATATTCTCTCTCTTCTGCTTAGCATTGCTAACACGCCGCCTGCGTCGTCGTCGTCGTCATCGTCGTCGCCGCCGCTGCCGCTGTCGTCGTCGTCGTCGTCGTCGTCACCGTCGCCATCGCTGCTGCTGCTCCTGCTGTCGCCGCGGTCGTCGTCGCGGCAGCCGCCGCCGCCACAGAAGTCGCCCTCTGTGTCGTCGTCGGCGACGACAATGACGACGACGAAGTCGCCTGCGACGACAACAGTGGTTTCAATCGCAGCGGCGAACCTTTTTTCGCGGGCCTGCTTCCTCTCTTTTCCTGGCCGCATTTGTCTCACTTGACCGAAAGCCATCTTGGGGCAGGATTGATGGGTCCAGCGCTCAGAGGCTGCCTCCATCGCCGTCAGAACTCAGTCGGGCACCCTCGGCGTCCGTAGCTGGAACTGACGTAGACTTGCATCCCCGCCAAAGCCGCTCTTGTGAACAATCAGTGATCAGTGCGTGATCCAGTAGGCAAAACCGTTGGGTGCAATGTGCTCGGTAGCTGCAGCCTCCAGCACCATTCCAGGCGTATCCGCCAAGACTTCTTCCTCGTCATCGCCACCACCGGAAGAATCTTCGCCGGTCGCGGACAACAGCGACAGCAATCACCACCAGCATTCCAATGACGAAGAAGATGAAGAGGACACCGAAATAAAGCAGAATCACTTGGAAGATGATGAAGAAGACGAGGCTTCCTCGGAGGCGTCCTCGCCTCGAAGGCGCAAGGGAAATCCACCCTTAAAAGAGAACAGCGATGAAGGACAAGAAGACGTTCAACGGAGACGCTTTGCAAGCCGCCAGAGTGAGAGTGGCGGAGTCGACCAACCCCTAGACTTCACCTCCAAGAAGCCGCTGTTGCCGCCTTCTTTGTTGGTGACGGAGTCCAACGACAACGGCCGCAAACGCGTGCTGGGGGATTACTTTGTACCCTTTCGTCGGTTGGAGATGCGAGAAGAGTCGCCTTCATCGTCGCTCTCCCCGCAGTCGCCGGCCGCGGCGGCGGTGATGGCGGCAAACCCTCAACTGAACCCGCCGCAGCCGCCCCCTTCTGGCAGTCCCCCCAGTCGAAAGAAGCGCCGCGGCGTGCAGAGTTTTTCCATCGACGACATCCTCTCGCACAAGACGGCGGAGCTGAAGCGCCAGCAACAGGAGGAGCAACATCAGTTGTCAGTGCACCAGACGGCCAACCAATCCATCGTCCGACCATGGGACATTGGAAAGGCTGCTGCCGCCGCCGCTGCCGCCGCGGCCGCCGCCGCGGCAGTCAGCGGCTTTGGCGGCTCGCCGAACAGCAACAACAGTGCCTCGACCGTGGCGGCTGCAGCCGCTGGTGGCGGTGGCGGCGCAGGTGATAGGCGCAAGTCGGTGGGCGACTCGCCGCTGGACGCGCTCTTCCAGATGGCCTCCAAGACGTTTGAGGGACTGAAAGCTAAGTCAGGTAAGGATATGATAACGGGTACAAGCTGGAGGAAGCCGTGTCGTGTGTGTATAATTTTGACGGATGAGTCTTGTTTGCGGCTGGGTGATCTGTCACACCGAGATTACGACGAAACCGTCGCAATCTCCTGTCTGCGTCGTTTTTTCCCCCTTTTCCTCCTCCTTCTCGTCGCAATGAAACTCTAGAAAAGATTTCTCTAACTCGTTCGTCATCGCCGCCGCCACAGGAGAAAACTTGCTGAAAGGCGCCAGGCGAGACTTTCCGCAACCTTCAATTAGTTAGGGATCAGGTTGGCTTGCAAAGGTGCGACAGTTCGCAAAAATAGAGGCCACTTTTTTTTCGCAATCGCTTATTACTCGTCAAAAATATCAGTGTCAAGAAAGGAATTGGCATGGTGAGTGAGCATGGGGAATGGTTGATACACAGAGACGTGTTTTGTGCGAATGAATTGGGGCCATTATGGGGCGATCCATCTTGTCACGGCGTAATCTCGACTTCCTCTTGGAAAAAGAAGACGATAAAAATCGATCTCTCCATTACGAGTGCTTGTCATCATGCGGCTTTTCGGCCGCCTCGATCGCCTTTCTGTGCGCTGTTGTGGTCGGAGCAAACAATGCTACCGCCAAGTCAATTGAGAGAGCGCCGGAGAATGGAGAGACAGATCCTTTTGTGTCAACTTCGCCTTCTCCGCTACAACGCCTCACACACACACACACAACACACAACACACACTCCCCACCCACGACGACGGCGCATAGAGGTGCTACCCCTAGATCGATGTCCAGCACGGCGTCCGAGTCCGCCGCCGCCGCCGCCGCCGCCGCCGCCGCCGCCACGGCCAGCCACGGCAACGAGATTCACAAATTGGATGATCACCCCGACTTGACTGCAGTGGCGCAGTACATTTTTGCTCGGCATGATTATCCCACCGAGACCACTGATTAAGGAATCATTCAGCTGCTTGCCATTGCCACAGCCTCAGCGGCAAGAAGCACAAGGAGGAGGAGGAGGAGCAGGAGAAGAACGAGGCCTACCTGCTTTGGCTTTTCTGTGAACGAAATTCTTATCCACTAGCATGTGATGAATTGCCAAGCTGGTCGACGGGCGTCTTATTCCTCTGCCTGTGAGAAAAGTCTGTGCCAACTTTTGTTACTTTGGCACCGCAGTTAAAAGGCGCCATGTCCAGGCCGGTGGCGTCGGCCAGGGGAGAGGAGGCACCTCCCACCTTCAAGTAGGAGCAGTCACGCAGGAAGTCCGCTAATTAATTGCCTGCTTTTCGCCAAACTTGGCTGCTGCAGGCGAGGGAATCTTAAATTTCAGTCTCGTCTTCTGCTGCTCCTTCCCCAGTAATCGATGAACTTGCTTTGCCGCTACATTTTTTCAATTCCCCGTGAGAATGACGCCTTGAGAGAATTATACTTGTGAGTACCCGACCGGCGTCACCGCAGCGGCCGCCGCCGCCGCCGCCGCGGCCGCCACCGCCGTCTCCTCCAACGAGCTCCAGTAAATTTCTTCCTCAAAACGGCCACTTGCGGTGCTTCTTCCGTTCCAAGGAGGATACAGTCGACTGTACTAATTAGTGCAGTAGAAATGGTAATTGTAGTAGGAGAAGAACAAGGCCTGTCTTATCTTTCTGTCTGTCTCCTTCGTTCGTTCCTTCTGTCTCTGGCATTCGCCGTCCGTTTGGAATTCCAACTTCGCGTCCATGTGAAATTGATCAGGACGCCGCTAATGGAAAAAGACGAGATGCGTGGGTACGACTAGTGCGAGGACGGGTCCTAGTACGGGTACGGGTACGGGTACGAGAACGGGTACGGGTGCGGGTGCGGGTGCGGGTACGGGTACGGGTACGAGTAAGAGGGCCAGGACGGCTACGACCACAGCCACTGCGACGACGACGCGCAAGGAGTCATTGTTTGCTCAGCTGATACCGACTAAGCCGTTCTTCGGCCTGCCAGAGCTCCTTGTCATCAAGTCGGCTCTCTCGCTCTAAACGGGCATTAACACCCTCATTACGTGGCTATTTTTTATCTGCCCGGCCCAGGCAGACGGGCAGCCCAGGCCTGGCCAGGCAGGCCGCAGAGACGAACAGACAGGCAAAAATTTCTGACACCAGAATCAGCTCCGAAATCTGAGCCGCACGCAGCAGGCCCGAGTAGAAACCTAATCAGCAGTTCAGTTATCTTCTTCAACTCTGCTGCTTTCTCATTATGCCGCAGAGACTCCCGATAAGGGGAAACAAAAACCCTTTCACACTGAAAAGACTTCACTTATTCTTCACCAGGAGTTTCATTCTGCTGCAGTATTTTTCCTTCCTTTAAAAAAAAAGACTAACAAGCCTCCAACCATTTATTTCCGTCAAGCCGGACTTTTGTTTACCTGGCTATTGAATTAGGCAATCAGTGAAGCATGCCATCTTGTTATGATGAAGAGAGAAAGCAACTTAGTAGCTAGCTTGGCTCAGTCCTCCCTGCTTTTTCCCCCTGGCTCCACCACGTTTTCCACCTCTCAACATTCAAAGCGTAGACATTTTTCATGCTTGGCGCTGCTCGAGCAAAGAGAAAGGAAGACAAGAGAGGTGGACTTGTCCCCCCCCCCCTCTCCGTGCAAGCTCCGCACTGCGATGACTCGGGCGAGCAGCACTCCTCGGACACGACGTGCACGACGTGCTGCTGGCCGTGACAGGCGGCTGCGGCGGCCAGGACAGAGACCGGCGAGTGCAGGAAGGAGTTATCGTGCGCAATTGGTTAACAACATCGCGCCACCGGTCCGGCTTCTACGTCACGAGACTGATCGTATCATGCCTACTTTCAACCCCGTTCAATTTTGTGTCAGATTCCGTGTAACGAGGGGACTGATTCTGCTCGGTTCCGTGCATGCCTGTCATCATTTTGGAGCAACTTTGATGGCAGCCAACGAACGCTCTTTCAGACCAGGTAGTTGCCGCCAAAAAAATATTGAAAGGGAAGTCAAAGGGAGGGGGGGAACTGATTACCCCTGGGAGGTTCCTACTACTAGCAACTGAGACTCTCCTCCTCTGGATGGACGTATGCACTGCCTATGCTGGAGCTGGCACCAGGCAGATCGGAATGATTAATAAGGAGAAGTGAAAGAAGTGGACTCCGGGCTTGTATGTAGTGGATTGCTTGAGAAATGCGCCTGCTGCTGATGAATCGATCGGCAAAATTCTCGGGCTCCGACGTCGTCGTCGCCTCCTCCGCAGTAAGTAGTCATATTTGCCTGCCTTGCAGTATCCTTGAGACATAAAAGAAACATGAAAGCAGTTGTTGCCTAACTGCATGCTTTGTACTTCCGAACCGTTTTCACCTCTCTCCATAATAAGAGGGGTGATAAATGGACGTCTGCACTCAATAATTCAGACTGAGGGACACCCGAAGCCTTTCATGCCCTAATTGAGTGGGCTGTATGGCATATTCGTCTTTGTTGGGGGGGTTCTTGACAGATTGGGCGGGTGGAGCTACTCCTCGTTTGGGTCATAAAACTGTCGTTTACTCACAATATATTTTCTGCACTGCATTATTGCTAGCGCATGATACGCCTCCTTGTGTAAGTGGGCATTGCTCCTGATAGACAGACCGCGTCCACCTCCTTGGCGGTGGCAGCCAAGGCGTCCGTCAGCATCGTTATCACACCAGACTTGTCTGTGTGTGTGTGGGGGGGGGGAACTTCCGTTGAAAAGATCTGCTGCCATTTGGATTCGCGGTAGCAGCAGAAGGATGGGGGAAAAAAATGGCTCGACAGCCAGCTGACTGACCGAACTGAGTGTGCAGCATCTCATTTCTTCAGCCTTCAGAGGAAAAAAAAACCCCTGGACGGTGTTGTCTTCATTGTAGGTCATGTAGACGTGCATGTGGGTCTGACTCAGCATGCCTGAAGGGGACATTTCCTCGCACGCAGATTCAATGAGCGCCAGTTTTCTCAAGACTCCGGCGAGCAGCAAAAGCAATCATCATCATCTTAAGAAGCAAGACTAATTTCTGCAACGTGCGTGCTAAACGTAAGCAGCAGAGATATTTTCACCGCTGCTGGCGGGCAAAAAAATAAAATAAAATCGCCGGTGCTGCTCACGGTGAGAGGGGAAGTCTGTTAGACTTTGGCAATCTTGCATCGTCGTCGTCGCGGCCGCCGCCGCCGCCGCCGCCTCCGCCGTCGCCGCCGCCGCCTTGGTCGTCGTCGTGCATTCATCGAGTGCTGCTTCTTCGACTATATTTGCAAACAGCCAATGGGACTGGAAAAAGTTTTCGGTGCCTCCCTCTTTGTGAAGAGAAATGCAGCAACACCGAATGGTCTGAAGAAGAGGACGAAGAAGAAGAAGAAGAAAAAAAGGAACCTTGCATAAGCGACTCTCACGACATCGACAAACAGTCATTATTACCACATTTCTAGGTCTGTCGTGAGTTTCGTCCGCGGAACCACGCTTGCAGTCTGGAAATCAGGATCTGCTTGGCTCTGATGGGGGGGGAGACCAACTTTGAGTGGAGCACATAGAAGTAAGGGAAAGGGGTGGTCGCTTGGTTCTCAGTCCGACTGTCGGTTCGAACCAACCAACGAACCCTGCATGACAGGCAACATGCGAAAATTTGCATAATTACCCTCGACGACGAGGATGGCGGCGGCTGCGACGGCGGCGGCCACCAAACCGCCCGCGTTGTAGTAGCGCGTAGTTTTAGACAGGCTTGCACCACATTTGCATGAGTGAGCTTTTTATAAAAAGAGATCTTTTCTCTCCTCTCTGGCAGTTGTGTGTGCTATCAAACTGTCACGATCCCCGGGGTCCAATCTTTTTTTTTCCTGCGACGAACGAACAACCCTTGAGTGGTGGTTTCGGAAGGAAATCCGTGGCGAATTGTGAGCCGCGCTTTGCTTTGGTCCTGACTCCACAACGCTATCAAATTCCGCTTATAATCTGGGAGCACCCAGCTAATTAGTCCAAGCAGACGATCCCTGACGAATGGATCCAGTGTCAGCGTCCTCAGTGACAGCATCAACGTGAGCCTGGAACATTTCGCCAACGTCGCCAGAGTCTCTCCACTGGCGACGTCATATTAAAGTGCCACAGATGATGTTCTGCTTGCTGTAAGTGAGACTGTGTTTCATTCTCGGGAGAACTGTTAGCTCTGTCAAATTAGTCTGACAGGAAATGAACTAATAGGGTGTAATTATACCCCTTTATGAAGCAAAAGAGCGCGCTTTGTACGCAGTGCAGAGTCCGTCGTGCACCGAAGGAAGCACGGAATGAGAGAAACGTCCCTTCTCTTTCCTGTATGATTTATCTCCTTTAATGGATTGGCTTGGTATTGATTGCAGCCACCAGCAAAGCCAGGTACAACGGGCTATCTGTCTCAGTTTTGCTGTCTGCCTAATTGCCTTCTTCTTCTTCTCTCTAGCGCGCTCTGCTCTTTCCTTCTTTCTTTCTTTCTTTCTTTCCTCTTTCTTCTTTCTCTCTCCATGTGCGCGCCGCCCACTCCCCCCTCCCCAGATTGGATTGCTTTGTCTGATTATCCAATGTGCTCTGGGATTGGTGGAGAAATGCTATGTATGCCAGTGAGCATTGCCAGCCCCTCTCTCTCTCTCTCTCTGCTATCTGGCTTGGTCGGGTTGAAGCCCAACGAACTTTGCACTGCTCTTAGCGGTGGCTGCTGCCGTTGCTGTGGCTGCTGTGTTGCAACAAGAGGCTGTAGGGGATGAGGCGATCAAGATGAGCGCACAAGCTACGTCTATCTCGGCGTCCACTCAGTGTGTGCATAGATGTACAATACGTAGGGAGGGAGTGGAGTCATAGCGTGTTAATGGGCCGTCATCCTACGTACAGACATTTTGCACGTATGCAGCAAGAAGGAAGTCTTTGGTACACGCCGAGATGCACATTACTGCGCTGGCCATTTAACCAAGAATCCGACAGATTTCGACGGAACAAACTCGGTCCTCGCTGACATGATGTGCGGAACAAATTCGCAAATTGTCGGTTTTCGCGAATCTGCCGAAAAAAGCCAGGTTTGCTAAACCTCCCTCTCTTTTTTCGTACGCCGGCTGCTGCCCATATCCTGACTTGTCATTGCGCAAGGCAGCAACATTGCCAACTTTTTTGCAATCCCCTCTCTTGCTCTCTCTCTCTCTCTCTCTCCTGTTTGCTCGCTAATTCGCATGTGAAAAATTACGGCCTTGATAACAAGTGTTTTTCAATTACTCCTCCTTACTTACCTCGCTACTGTTTACCTCGCTCGCAGGAGGATTTTGTTTCGCACAGCAGCCGCAAATCAACGTGGCAAAGAAGAACACAAAGTTGAGCATTGCGTCCTGCGCCACGAGAGGGGTGAACGTGGCGTAGGAAGACAATGTGGGGCTAATTTGCACCCGATACAAAACAAGCTCTTTTTCTGTCGACCCTATTTTTTTTTAGAGGCCATTCCTACGCACTAAGGAAGGAAGTAAGTGAGTCGAAGGTTAGAGAAAGAGTGAGAGATGACTGCTCTTCTGCGGCTTGACATTGTCAACACTTTCAACGGTTTTTCCCCTTGCCGCTGACAGACTTAAGCAGCTCTCTTCAGTGATTGGCCATGCTCTGTCCCGCCGCCGCCATCGCCGCTGACTTACTTATTCGCGTCCCCTTCCAATTTCAACCACCCCTTGTTCGCCCATAACCTCAATAAGTACTAATGAACTGGCTGCTCCTCCGCGGTGACAACAACACAGTGTGAGCCAGCCAGAACTTGGTCGCGCTCGTCGCCCCGCGCCTCCTCTGCGTGGATCGCTTCGAAAATTGTCGTCAAGTTGTTGGCTGGCGTTGGCAGCGAGGGCGTGGCGAATCGGAGAACCAATGCTAATTATTTTGTCCGTACGTTGCTCTGCTTTTGCTCTGCCTTTGCTCTGCCTTTGCTCTGCGCCACTCCGCTATGGCACAGCTGGCCCGGTCTGGGCCGGGCCGGGCTGGATCTTTAGTAAAGCCGTAGCGAGGCTAATCGGAACCCGATGCAATCATCACTCCCATTGTGCGTCCTGATTACAATGAAGTTTTGCGCGACCGACAAAACGGACGCAAATGGATGTATCAATCGACTGACACGACGCATATGGACTACCCGGGCGGCCGGCCGGGCGACCGGGCGGCGGTCGGCCCACCGGGGCGAGTGGCAGAAGGTCCCTTCCTTCCTGTCTCCTTCTTCCCCCTATCCCCGGGACAATGTGAAGTTGCGGACAAAAGGCCCCATGTTTCGATCGGATTCGCCGTGATTGATTGACCTCCAGAGTCACAGCCACCTCTCCGTGATGTGCGGGTATTTCTACCTCTTCGTCTGCCTCTTCGACCTGGCCAGCATCCGACCCAGGAGACCTGGCAAGCTCTGCTTTACGAAGAAGACATTGCAGGGGCGCTCACACCTGTGCCCACCTGTGCTATTATGACATGTTTATGGATCGGGATGAATAGCAATTGCTTCTTTCTCCTCTCTGCGTCGAGGCAGACCCTGACGACCCCGTCTTCTTTTCCCTTCCACCTCCTCTTCGAACAGATCTGGGAGGAGACGAGCGTGCCAAATTGATGGCGGCAGCGGCGGCGGTTGGTAAAAGGCTCGGTGGGTGGCTTTGGAATGGCTGGAGGAGGTAGAGATACAGCGCATACCTCAACTGCAGCAGCAGAGGCTGCTGCGGCAGCGGCGGCAGCGCCAGCATCAGCGCCAGCCCCTGCGTCGCCGCCGCCACCTCCACCATCACCGCCATCATCGGCTGCAGCAGCAGCAGCGGCAGCAGCAGCAGCAGCAGCAGCAGCACGCAGTGCCATTAAGTATGAGGTCATCCCTGAAAGTGAGAAAATGAAGCTCACTGATCTCGACCAAGGCGAGAATCATCGTATGCGTCTGATACTTCTTGCCAGGGCAGAGCAGACCCCGGGCAGGCAGAGCACAAAAAAGCAAGTAATTAAAGGCAATTAGAGCCTTTTTCTGCCACTTATATTGGACCTCCTCCAATGTTGCTGCCCCTGCCGCTGCTCTTGCCCCTGCCACAGCTCTTGACAGTCTCATTTGCATCGTCAGCTTGCTTCTTCGTGCGGCCATCGAGGTTCTTTTTCTGGCTCGGCACCACTTTATGGCCCTTCTCGCTCTGTCATTGGCCAATAGCCAGCTCGGATAGCTTTGCTCAAGGCTAAACAAAGCCATCCTGCCTAATGCCGGCATTATATGCCCCCCTTTTTTTTCACTAGGAAATGTAAAGACCGGGCATTAAGTTAACGGCGGCGGCATCGAGAAGGCATCGCTTTTGTTCTGAGGTGGGCTCCACAGAAATTAATCGCCGCCGCCGCGCCTTAACGACGGGTCTCTTAATTCGAGTTATAGATCATCATTCTCCGGGTGGCGCTCGAGAAAGCGCAGGAGGACGAGGGAGGCGGAGGGGGAGGGGAAGGGGGTGTGAGAGGAGGACGCGTTTCCGAAGCCGTCTCTCTCGCTCCCGCTGGCCGGCCGGCGGGCTCGGAGTTGTGGTCGGTCTCGCTTGACGACGGTGTGAACTCATGAAATATGATATCATTATTAGTGTTCTTCTTCTCCTCAAGGAGGCACGCCCTCACCCTCCATAAAGTGATTAAATTGATAAATGGATGGCGCGTCATTAGGGGCTCGCGTGGCTTCTCCTTGTGCAGCTCCTTCCACCTCCTCCCCGCGATGTCTCTGCCTCGTCTGCTGGCTTGCAATTAGATCGTCATTACGACGTTGAAGCTCCCCCTCCCTCTCTACAGAAAATGGCAATAGGAAATGGTTTGGAATTTGATGGAAGAGCATGTAATCAAGCCACTATTCTCTCTATCTGCTGGCTGCACCGCATTAAAACGTGGGTAGACTTGGATCTTCTGTGTCTCTCACGCAGTCTCATGCGGCGAGGGCAGATGCGTGAAAATAATTCTTCATCAGTAGTCGTTCTTCTTCTTCCTCCGTTTTCAATTACTCCTGCCTGAAAGTGTTATTGCGCGCAGTCACGTCTCCCATGTTGTTATTGTGCATGCTCGCCACAAAAGTAGGTACAAAAGTAGATATGAGAGAAGGCAGCAATCGTTGGATGTGACTGCCAGGCTTATATCCGGCCACTTGACTGCGCTGGTCCACTCGTTTTGTATCGTGTGTAGCAAGCCATGACCAACAACAACACTTGGTGGCACGAAGTACGCTCGTAGTACTGGACTGTGGACCGGCGGTCCGTCCGCACGGCCGTGTGTGCCACGCCGCAGTGCAGCATATGGTTCTCGTCCTCCCCGTGTGTGTGCGCGCGCGCGTTGCCGGGAGTGACGAAAGGAGCAATTGAGGGCTTTTTGGACGTTGATCCCAAGCCGTTTTCTGTTTCAACGATTGCCCCCCTTCTCTTCCGTTGATTGGATCAGAGCGGTCGGCTAGAAAAGCCAATGGCACAAAGGAGGGGTTGTACAGCAGACTCTACTTGACGCACAAATACAACTTCGTGCTGGTGAGCTACTAATGGGGGGAGGCAAAGAGGAAGAGGATGATGAATGACAAATTCGAAAAAGCAATTATCCGACGTCGACGGCGGCGCCGAAAACTTCGGAGCTTTCCTCAGAAATTGTTTTAACAAGGAATTCACTCAGACTCAATGACTTTGGTCTGTTGTGCTGTGCTGCGGGTGCCTGCTGGGGTTGAAGGCGTTGCGTGCGATCTGCAAAGGCGGTACTTTTCACCACGACGTCGATGCCGCCCACCTGGAATGTTTGCTGCCAGAGGTCCGAGCGCCACGGCGAGGGCGGCGTCGGCACCGAGGCCGCCGCTCACAGTCAGGAGGCGTTCCATGTAAGTACAGACCTGGTACTTGGTCTTCAAGTCAGTGGTGCGAACGAAGGCGCTGAGCATTCATTCAAACGTCCCCCTCGGCTGTAGACACTCTGCTTTGCCCTCCCCAAGTGCTTCCTTTCTTCTTTGTGACAGCCCGAGTCCGTAGACTTTGCGGTCAGCCCTTACGTTCCGTAAAGACTTTGCGGCCAGTCCCTACTACGTCCTCCCTCCCCCCCCCCCCTCGTCTGCGGACCGCAGCACGTATGAGACTTCGTACCTGACGAACAACGACAAGTAGTGACGTCGTGAAGAGTTTGTTGACCCGAGCAAGGCACGTACGAGCAGGAGCTACTTTTTTATTCCTGGCATGCATTGCCTTCCGCCCTCCTTCTCTCCATTACAAAGTTGAGCATTCTCTTCCGCTCGAGTTGCAGCTTTTCTCATTTTCTTCTACCCTCTGGTTCCGCAGAGCAGCTTTTGTCACCATCGTTGGCTGCTCGCTGAGACGTAAGATTCTCAAATTGATTCTGGCGCGATCCAATTTGTTCCTCGTTCAAGTGACTGCGAAATCGACCAGGTCCTCATTAGTAGACAGCATAACGAAGCATCGCTCTCTTTACACCAATTGATTGCTCTCTCTGAGCCTCATGGAGCTCTTACAAGCTGGCGTCGACGGGTTTTTCCGCCAAGTGGATCTCATTACAGGAGGACAATGCCTGAAAGGCAGCCAAGCTGAAAATCACATGAAATGGTTTGGATCTAATTTGCCTATCCTTGGCTATGAGTAAGCGTTTACATAGCAGGTATGTGTACCACATTACTGCGTGGCAGCGTACGTGCATACGGCACAGCTGGCTGGTGTGAAGAACGACCGGGTTGGCGGCGGCGACTGGGCTACTTCAGCCATGAATGCCACACTCGAGCGTACTAAAATAGACTTGGGCTCATCTGTGTGCAACTGTTGTATGCTGTGTAATATTGGGTCGTGACGGCCGCCTGTGCGCGTCCTACACGCCGAGCGGCACCTACGTGGGACTGATGTCGGTAATCAGGAAACTTTGCGCACCCTATCTGTGTGTGAAGTAAAAACCTCTCTTGTCGCCCGTCGTCCTTAGCAATGTGACTTCTGCCTGAGCTTAGCACACGCACGAGCACAGAGACACAAAGAATGTTCATTTTCTCGGCTGCATTAGTTCCACGAAGAAACTTTGCCAAGATTGTCTTCTGGCTTCCTCGAATCCAAATGGATTTCGTCGGAGGAGCCTTTTTGAAATTGGCTCTCTTGAGCAAACAGCCAATGAGCCAACGAGCAGAAAGTTCTTAAGAAAACAAAGGGAGCGAGAGCAAGAAATTACAGAATCCGCAGCCGCCTCTAGACACACTCAGCGGCGAGACGTGCAATCTCATCAACATGGCGCAGGTTTCCACCCTCCCGCACCTCTAACTGGAGGAGTTGCTGCACTCTAAGGTGAAGAAGTGAGTGGGAGACGCACTCATCGGCGGCGGCCTCGAGGCAGAGAGAGTGTGCGTTTGTCTGTCTGTCTGTCTGTTTGTCCGTCCGTCTGTCTGTCCGTCTTGGTCGTTAGCGTCAACGTGAAATTTTGCGCTGATTTGATCCGGTCTGACACTGCTTCGAAGTGTCAGAGAGAGAGAGAGAGAGAGAGAGAAAGAAAAGCTGCTCAATCGACACTTTGGCAACTTTCTACGTGCTGTACACGACTTGGGCTGTCTTGTTGCTCGGCAATCAGAAGAAGCGCGAGCTGCTCCTCTTCTTTGGAGGAACAAGAAGTCTCCTCAGCACTGTTTCTTTGTCGGGTTAGGAAGTTTGCATGCGTGAATTATGGCCCCAGAGCACGATTCGCCTTTTACAACCCTCTCTCGTCTGCTCCAATGGCAGCAGATCGAGTTGTTGATGGCTCCACCCGCCTAAAAGAAAACCTCAGGTGCTTTATGACCCTCCCTCCACTCTCCTTCTACGTGGAAATATGGAAGCGTGAGTTAGCATGATTATTATTGAGCCATAAGGCGACGCAGGAGACCACATTGTAAGCGGCTCCGGCCGGAGGAGGAAGCTCTTGACACAATATAGGCGAAGAGCAGACCTGCAATTGAAGACAATCGACATATTTGCACAAGCAGCCGAACTCCATTTCCTGCACACACTCCGAGTGCTGTAAAGCTTGAAAAAGAAGGAGAAAAGATGGTGAAGACTGAGACGAATCCAATGTTATGCGACTGTAATAACCGCTCATAAACTCGCTCGCTCCATCTCATTTTCGCACTCACAAAGGACGACTCCGTAAACTCGGTCGGATGCGCGATTTTCCCTCGTGTAACTTTTCATTCTCTCGTGTTACTACGCATCGGGGGAGGGGGGGGAAGAAGGTTGGGCTCAATGCGGGCACGATTAATGGCTACACCGTGTGCCTCAAACAGGGGCTCCCTGCAAATGTGCTGGCGTTTTTTATGCCTCACACTGCATTCGCCAACGAGGGAGGCTTAAAGGAAAGGCAATCTTTCTCCTCTCCTCCCCTCATCCAATCTCACGATGTTTCCAAACAATTTCCCCCACCCGTTTTCGAGAGGAAGAGTAGGAGTCGGAGTAGAAGGAGGGGGGATTTGAGGAGAGGAGGCGCGCAGAATAAAAACAGCTTGAATACTATGGCCTCCACTAAAAGCAGGAACGTGCGGTGTCTGATCGTTCTTCGGTGTAGCAGTCGTTCGCAGTGTGGTAGTCGTAGTCGTAGTCGTAGTCGTACAAGTAGTGGTGGCTGCTGTTGGGTGTGATGTGATTTCAAAACATTGTTTTATGACTGGAGGGTGGGAAAGGAAAGAGAGAAAGTTACTCGCCCATTTTCCGCCCAGTGGTTCCTTCAATGCACTCTATCCTCTCGAGTCGTATAACCCTTGAGTCAATCGTCTTGGTCTCTGTCGTTGTGTTTCTCTTCTACGTGGTGTAGTTCCTCCTGCTCGTCGTCGACTTCTTCTTCGTCGCCGTCGTGTCCCTCCTGCTCGTCGTCGACTTCTTCTTCGTCGCCGTCGTGTCCCTCCTGCTCGTCGTCGACTTCTTCTTCGTCGCCGTCGTGTCCCTCCTGCTCGTCGTCGACTTCT
>JAAUXU010073348.1_pt1 | contig 38555 bp, 34 predicted proteins | sample 7278151 | NCBI WGS metagenome assembly JAAUXU01 (sample SAMN14350113, study PRJNA611818) | marine sediment metagenome | isolation source: surface marine sediment (1.8m) | place: French Polynesia: Moorea | collected 2018-08 | reverse complement strand
CCCATAGAAGTACATACGCAGCGGGTACTGTACGTGCAGTACCCAGTACATATCGTGAAAACAAGGGGGCTCCTTAACTCGTCGTTCGCGGCACAACATTTCCTCATTACTGGATCATGCAGTCATTGATGCATGCGTGTGTCCTGTCCATGAATGCCCCGCTCGATCCAAGTAGCAATCTCCATTCATAAAGCCCCCTCTTTGACTCCCCACGCAGGAGATTGTTAAGAGGTAACCTAGTCGAAGATTACTTTTTCACCACCCTCCCATTCTCCACGTTTCTTTCATCAAGTCGCGTCGTGATATGTGTGACCTATCTGCTGCTGCTGTTCCTGCTGCCCTTGCCGCCCATGCTCCTCCTGCTGATGGCGGGCTTGTGTCGACGACGACAACGACGACGACGACACCGCCTCAAAAAAGAACTGTTCGATTGTGAAGACGATTACGTTGACGTCCCGGCCATCAATTAACGTTCGCCGAGATTCTCTTTCTCCACGCTCCGCTGCCTCCCGGTGGATCTTTCCGGGAGAAATAATCTACCACTTGAGCCCGTACATCCATCGAGATAGAAGATTAGAACATGAGCGTCCGTCTCTGTACACGTGCTGCATGTAAGTAGGTACACAAGCACGGGGATCTCAGTGCCACGCACATGCATGGTGTGCACAGACACAAACTTACCTAAGTAGGGAGTATTTGTGAGCGGCCATGCCAGTGCCAAGAGGTTCTCTCATGCCGACTAACGCAGGTGCCAGAAAAACCCGGATTCTCTTGGGTGCATTACCGGTGAGTCGCAGCTTGGAGTGTGCCTCCAGAGGCCATCGGCGCACACCGGAGTGAGATCATTTTCATCCTGGAGACACATTCTCACCCTGCCTGCCTGCGACGCAGTGTCTTCATGCGTACGACAGTGGAAACGTCGTGGCTCCATTGCCTCCATGCAGATCATATCAGTGATATCACTAGACGTGATAGGTGCACTGGTGGCAGTTCCGCAATTTCGCAAGTACCTTCATGTGTTGCACCTAAGGGCAACCAAAGATACATTGTACTCTGAAAATACGTCTGCCCTTGCCTTAGAGGCGGAAGCGTCTCGCTTTGGGATTCACATTAAATCATGCATGCATATTTTGAAGATGCATGGCTGCGCCTATCGCAAAAAGGAGCAGAAAAATCGTTGTCGTCGCCATTGACTTTTTTGATTTCATGCAGTGTCCAGTTTCACCTTGCAGTTGCCCTTAAGTCTCTGTACTGTTCTTATACATGCACACTAGGCTTCCTGCTGTGGGTTGTGTTATGTTCTGACATTTAATGGCGTACTGAAGACATTACAACGATGCACGAGCATACAGGGTGTAGTGGGCGTGGTCGTTATTACCGTCACGTAGAAAATGTTGAATACCTCAAATGTTTGAGCTTCACGTGCGGAGTAATATTGGGATCAATGGACAAGGCTTTGAGCATTTCGTGACAAACCTAAGATGCATTCAGACATATTTCAATATTTTCATTTTCGCTCTAGCCGACCGCTCAGGTTTGCGAGTGAGAGGTTGTAAGATAAGAAAGTGGGATCGGTTGCTCCACGAAAGGCTTTTGAACTGATCACCTTCCAGCCTTATCTAGCTCTCAAATGGTAGGCTGATGCGCTCCAAATGAAGCAGCTGCACAGACACTTTAAAATGTCTTTAAAACCATGTCTTTTACTTGACTGACTTTAAAAACTTTCAAAGTTTTGAGTCTTCCACCTCAAATTGTCTGTCATGCCTCCAACTAACTGTACTTGCGGTAAAAGGAACCTGGCAAACCCTGCCAGGTCAGCTTCAACCACTCTTCTTAAAAGCAGTTTGGAATGATCCATATCGCTATGTTCGCGAGTGAAACTTCCTACAAGTTAAATATACTTGCTCTACTTGCTGCTGGCGCTATTCTTGTTGTCTCAGTACACGCTTCGCCAGTGCTAGAAACAGTCAAAGTAGACGCACGTCTACATGACGCTTATTCTTGCCCACCCGGTATTTGCCGACGAGGTGGGTCGTCACTACAGAACAGTGCACAACCAGGGGGGAAAGAAGAGTCTTGCTATTCTTTGAGAGACTTGATTCCAACGATCACATACTACTTGTATTGTCTGCAGCTCTGTGTGCGTGCGTAGGTGCGTGGGTGCGCGCGTGCGTGCATGTGTGTCGTACACACACGTGTATCACTGACGACGAACGTAATTCGAAGACCTTCACAGGGCGAAGAAATTCATTTCGTAGCCCTTTTTTTTCTAACGTGATCCAGACCGAGTTCGTACTGTTCCTTCCATTTCCTCCAGCGGGAAAAAAGCCTGTGGAAATCCTTTCTGGATCAAACGGCCATTTCCGTTGTTCCCCCATCACTTCTTGGGCTCTTGGGACCACATTAAAGGCATTTTTCTCCGCCTGCTGCTTCTCCTTTCTCACCGTTCTCCACGAAGCAGGTCTCGTTTCCTTGCCTGCAACTCTATAGAGCAATATTGTTTCTGCACCTAACGTAATTAGAGACCAGTCGTTCCACTACGTACAAGGATATGAGAGCAGCACATTTATGTAGAATGTAAGAAACCTCCGCCTGTTCGGTCATAAAGACGCTACACCGTACGTACGGCAGACACGTGCCTTGGTGGGAGTATATAAGGTCCCAGTGCTACCAGCATCATAGGGCAATTTGGGTACGTGAGGACTGTACGGACAAGTCTGTACTGTGCAAAAAGGTGCCATATTGCAAAGGGTCCTCGGCTACATTTTGTATTCCAGCACAGTGCATCACCCGTCGTGGGACACCGATTCACATGCTACGCGCAGAGTAATAGACGAGAGCATTTCTGACGTGTCCCAGCTAGAAATTGTTATGAAATGCGTGCACATTGAGGTGATGCTTTGGTCTCATTTTCTCCACTTGTTCTGGCTCCTCTGAACACTTTTGCATTTCCGCGACTCCAACAGAGCTACACAAAGGCAGTTCCCTGGCTGTTGCATACTTTTTGGACACACCGTGTCTGTCCTGTACATGCTGTAATTTTGCGCTACGACCGTCCACGTGTGCGTAGGCAAATACGCATGAAGCTGCCTTGTGCTAAATCTCATTCATGCCGCTCCCTCAACAAAGTTGGGAACCTGATCTGGGGGGGGAAACTTAATTTCCCAAGGAAGCAGTTGCGAAGTAACTTGCGCGCCAGAGTGACAAGCGGGCCTTGGCTCAAACTCACGCTGCCTACTTTTGCCCGTTTTGAGCAGCTGCTGCTCTGCATAGTTCACTTGGGACTGTGCAAGAGCCACGACTTGATGTGATCCGTCCGTATGAACGCCAGAGGCGAGGATGCGCGATGCAGAAGCCGAGGGGAGACGCACAAACATGTGTAATTAGAAAATAGTTTCATGCTTCATTGAATTCTCTCTCATAGTTCTGCAATGCGCTGCCCGCCAGCAAGAAAGAGGAATGAGAATTGCACTCTTGCTTTGATCCTCTCTTCGTCGCCGCTTTCTGCAAATCCCGCGAACCAACGGGGGTTCGGGGTGCTGTGTGCGCATGTCTTCTCCAAATATGAAGGCAACATGAAAAAAACACCAAAAAAACCAACGACGTCACCGATGGATTTTATACGGACTCTCGGCTTCGCTGACCTTCAGCTTAAACCAAATGCATGGGTTTATGCGTCGTCTTCTCTGAGGACGCCAGAGGCAAGTTTATTCCAAAATTTAGGACCTACGGTGGAGAAAAACATTTCCAGAACAGTCTTCTACGTCCGTGGGCATTGTTGCTCAGAGAGAAAGAGAGCCATTAAAACGCTGCAGTGGATGAGACAACAACGGTCCTTTCTGCCAGGACGAGGTAGTCATGGAGAAAAATATCGCTTTTGGGGACAGTACAAGAATGCAAACAGAAGCAACCGTTATCAGTGAAGAAAGAACGACTCTGTTAAACGCAATTGTACCGTATGCCTGGAGTACAATTACATGTCTGCCGCCGACGCCGACGCTTCTGAGTTTTCTAGACAAAGAATCGACCTAGAAACTTTTACTCGGGAGAAGAGATAAAGGGAACCGTCTTTGGAATCTTCCTATCTTAAAGTTGTTCAACCAAAGTGGAAAAGCACAAGGAGAAAGGAAGAGAGATTTACAAGCACAAGGAGAGAGAGAGAGAGAGATTTACAGACACGTTCTAAGTTCATGCGTACAACGTGAGTCAAAAGATGTCCGATGGGATAGAATAAAAGGAGGCGACGGGGGACAATTGGCTTAACAGCAGGGGGGAAGAAAAATGACATGGGGGAAGCTAAAAGAAGTGTGAAAGGGGCAAATTAGTTGAAAGGGGGCTTTTTTGACTCCCACTGCACTGTCCAGTAGACTCAGCTTGCGCTCTAGAGCGCATATGAAGCCTTTTTTGGTGGTGGTGGTGTGTGTGTGTGTGGGGGGGGGGTTGATGTTGGCACGCGTCTCAATAATGAGAGTGCAAAGTGGCGGCTGCAATGATGACGCCGGAAATTGTGCCGCGCAGAGACGCCCGCTTGTCTCAGCGCCTGAACGGACAGAGCTGCTAACGAAAACTTCTCATTTCCCTGTAGCGAATCTCTTTTTTATGCCTGGCAGCATTGATTGCCCGTCTGTTACCTGAGCCAGTGCCGGAATTGAAAGAACGGTCGTTCGTGACTACAAAGTTGGCCCCCGACAGACGAGCCCCAAAAAATCAGTTGATCTGCTAATTCTCGTCCGAGTCGAGAGTCTGGCTGGAAGTGTCTTCTTCAAGGACTCTGAAGCTCGCTCGTGACTGCTCCATAGTGACGAATCTACCGAGTGCCAGCGCTAACCGAGTCACATCTCGCTCGGTCGCTCTGGCGCCTATAGAGAATGCATTGTAATCTCACTTGTTTGCAATGGAATTTTCGCAGAAGCCGTTGCAGCCGCGACGTGCAATCAAACGAAATGAGATGTTTTCTTTTCCAAAGTGGGCGGAAGGAGGAAGCTATTTTGATAGGGGAGAGGAGTCAAGGGCTGCAGCAACATTCATATACCATCCCTTCTGGAAAGTGCAACGGGCGAAGCAATGGTTTTACACGCACACTCTTGTTTTCACGCCCCTCTTAAAAAAGTAGATGGATTTTTCTACGCAGAATGCGCGTTGCCAACCCTATAATGATTCGAGGTTGCGCCTAGGATCGATCTTGGTCGTAGTGATGAAGAGAGTGAGTGAATCTGCTTGCTCTATTTTTTGGGGCCTTCGGTGTCTCGCGTTGATGCGAATAATGGCGGAGATGATTGCTGGCAACCTCTGGCGTCCTGACCTCGCCGTCATCATCTCTGTATGTACGCTGATGATGGCTGAATTAGAAAAAAAGAGGGAGGAGGTGCGAAGTCTCAGACACGAATGGGTGTATTAGGCGGAAAAGAGATGTGATGGAGAGGAGCTGCCTCATGCGAGGAGGAAGATTTCTTATGAGGCATCTGGGGGAGATCGCTGAACGATCCAACTTATCCAAGTGGGCGAAGAAGTCCTTGCACGCAAATGCTAATTCTTTTGAGAGACTTTACAGGGGACTTCTCGTCGCCACCGTCAATTGCTTCTAGTGTGAGTTCGTACGCCAAGCATGACTGTCAAAGAAGCAAAACAGTGATCTGTGCAAACCCATCCATGGCATGCGTATATTTCAGAAGGTGTTTCTTCGAATGGCAGCAGGTGCAGGTACAGGTCGAACGCTCCCCATGCGTACGTACGCAGAGACAAGAGACACGCTCTGGGCGAATCCCGCAGCAAGAGAGTATCATTAACTTACTCAAGACTTGACATTGGCAGCATTTTGCTTTCTAAGTCTGCTCTTGACCCGTCCATGACTTGAGTCACATTGGCCGGGTCCCCCTCACACCGCTGAATGGATGTCTGACTGTACCGTCGTAGGCAGCAGATGTGCCCAGGTGCACGTGCAGTCTCAACTACAAATGCACAGGTAGTCGTCGTTGCATTAGCCAGTGTCTGTGAGTGCGTTTTCGCACAGAGTAATGCAAATGCTTCATACCACAAGCGGAAAGGGAACCAAGCCCATTTATTTCCCGCACCTTCACCGCTGACGCGTTGCAGACCAGAACAGTACGTTCTATTTTTTCCTGCTCGTCCATCAACGAGAGTGAGATTAATCGCCCAAGTCTCAGCATCGTCTTTCTCAACCGTTTTCTCGGAGCTCAATGATTTTTCTTCTCATTCATCTGATTATCCTTCCTCCTCGTGTTACCAAAGTGCGCACGTTCCATCAACCTTATATGTAAATGAATGTTAAGTGTAAGAGAACACGCTGCGTTTGTGCACGCGCGGTGCGCATGCAGGCAGCGTCTGAGACTCGTATGTCAAGACCCAATTTGTAGCAGCCCCGGAACTTAATCTCGAATTATAAAATTCTCCGGGGAGCAAAAAGTCGATATCAGCGCAATTAATTGGAGGGCTAACATAGCTAAACCAACGAGGAGGCAAAAAACCCCAAAAATCCGACAACGGAAGGGCGCTTAGCACAGGTAGACAGATGGGTGTCGAGCAGAGAACGTCGTTAGCCTGAAGATGGGGCCAACGAGTCATCATGCAATGTCGAGAGATTGCACTCGGGAGCAGCGGGACGCGCACGTCGTCGTGGAACGTAACGTCAGTGCGCATGTTCAGGCTGAAGTAAGTGCGGTCCTGAAGGAGAATCGTTGTATTTCAATGTCAATTTTGAGGTGACGCCTGTTCAGGACCGAACGAAGGGGTCTCGTTTTCAAGTTCTGCCTCTTCTCAAAGAGGCAGGACTTGCGCGTGGTCGCTGCCAGCAACTGTGAAAAATTGTGTCAGAAACTCCGTTGCTCACGTAGCAGAACTTGGTGTTTGTGAAGTGACTATGACGGGAGAGGCAGGCAAAGAAAATCAGAATTTGCGTCCAACAATTCTCAAGTCCTAGCAATCAAAAATTCCCGTGAAGCCTTTGCTTTGCAAGTTTCACGGCCATACCCTTGTCTGCGGATAGGGAAGTCCACGTAGATAGGCATGAGCAGACAGGCTGAAATGTTTGGGCGCCCAGAAAAAGTGTTGTACGAAAGCTCATTGAGCGGTGAAATTTCTTATGCACGCTTTTTTTCTGGGGCACTTGATACACAGTACAATGGAGTTGAGAGCATCCTGATTCCACTTCCTACTTTGGGTGCCCACGAAGCACCGATGAATGCATTCTCACTGCCCAAATGCGTTGAACACGTGTATGTAAGAGCAAACTAACGTCATAAGAGTGCTGTGACCCTAATCTAACTGTGGGGTATCGTATGAAGGCACCATTCAAAGTCACAATGTCACCTTGGAGATGGGGAAGTCCAACGTGCAGTCAAAAGAATATGTGCACATTATGTGAAGTGAATGAGCTGTACATGTGGACAGCTCGCAACTCATTTAGCGAAGCATTAGGGCAGAAGCTCAGCTAGAGGCTGCTGTCTATTTCTTGCCTGATTTCCCAGGGGGTTTTTTCCGCTTCTCTGATAATCTACTGTCTATCACACACACGTAAGAGACCTGCAGTTATATGTGCACTGCGTGTCTTAAACATCCTGCCTTGGGTTATGTAGGTGACGCAGAGCATCGAGAAGCGCAAAAGTCAGCGAAAAAACTAGAATTCTCCTTTGCTCCTTGCTGAGTCGCACCTTTAACAAAGCTGTGATTGATAATTCAGGACCTCTTGCACCGGCTCAAACAGTCAGCAGAGGACGCTTTTTCCTCCCTGTTCTTAGACGAGGGTAACAGTTACAGATGAGCCTGATCTCCACCAGCGACGCACCAATGTACATTCTGACTTCCATCAGACTTTTCTTTTTCAATCGACGAAAAACCCAACTCGAAGTGAACTGCTACTTTGCGAACTCTCAGTCCTTTTTTTCCAGGCAAATTCAAAAGACATGTGCTGCTCTAACATCCTCAGCTCTTTGGCATCTGTGACTGCGTACAGAGGTGGGGGTTATCATTGCATTATGCGTAGTCAGAGTGCTCGGTACTCCGCACATTCTGACAGAGTGCGCGGAGCAGGCTGAAACATACGGGAGGTGATTTAGCTAGCAGTGCAAAAAAGGACTTGGAAGTGGACTTAGTGTTCAGCGCTGTCTCAGTGCTTCTTCTTGCCCGGAGGAATTTCCTCCAGCCATTGTCATTCTTTTCGGTTAAATTCTTCAAAAGAATAGTCCCTGAAATAGTCGGTAGAATCGAACAAGGAACTGCATCACACGCAAAAAAGAGGACCATGGCAACACTCGGCCTCGCTCCTCCTCTAACCCATTTGTCTTCCCCTCCACCGTCCACCAGTAGTAAAAACTTTCTAACAACATTAGTCAGGTCTGTATACTGCAATCTCTCTCTCGCCCTAAGCGTACCTATGCAGGCTCCGTACTTCACCGGACATTACAACAATGCCGTATTGTTTAGAGACATCATGCCTTCACGCACGAGCTTCGGGGGCCTAATAAATACAACACAATGCGTACAACGTTGTTCGTGGTACTTGCAGCAGCTGCGACACAACACATGGGTGAGTCGATGGCACTAAGTACCGGGTGGGGACGATAAAACGCTCCCCCTGCAGGCTAATAGTGAGCAATAAGGCATGATTCGAATCGATTAATTGACTACAAAGTTGTGCTCGATTACAGATGGTAACTATCGATGGTTGACTGATGTGGTCATGGTTCCTTATGAGTATGAATGCCAATTTTTCACCCTTTTGAACTGGCGGGTGTGGTGTTTCGTTTCATTTCATGTACTGAGCAGTTATTGATAATAATCAACTTTGTCAATTATCTTGGTCTGCATAGTTGAAAAATTGACTTTTCAGTAGGTCTTAGCCAAATCATGCCTTGTTGAGCAAGTTACATCCTTGATCAGGAAAGAGATGGAGGCCCAAACTTTGTGCACACTGCTAGTGCTTTCTCTTTACTTATGGCAGCCTCAACAATGCGGTGTTTTACATCCAAACGAAAACTGAGGTGCCATAAAGATATTTGCGTCTTTGACTACGACCACAAAGACTCCTAAGATTTGTTTGCCTGTTGTTGGCGGGCAATCCACAAAAATCCCCTTATGTACTGGACAGCAATCTAGCTGATTGTGTACAAAGTTTCATGATAAGCGCACAGTAAAGGACTGCCGCCGTTGTTGAGGGCTGGAGTGGAGGAGCATTTTCATTGTCAACACCCTGTAGAAGGGTTGATCAGCCTACTCAAGCCTTTCTCTTGTTTCTTTTTTTATGGCTGGGGAGGCGTTTTCGTTATCCTCCCGCAATCTTCTTCTCCTACCTCCTGCAGTCACATGTGGAGGCCTCGTTGGTACGTGAATTTTGTTTGCCGCAAAATGTAGTAATGAATGTCACACAGATTAGAAATTTCGCGATCTTTTCTTCATTCGCAGCTGCGCTGTCACTCCAGCTCTGCAACACATCAGTACTTTGGCAGTTGCAAAGCACTGTGCATTCAACATGTTCTTCCAGCTTTCCTCATAGAGAGACTTAGGCTCTGCTCAGGCGGAATGATTTTGCGCAGAGCAAAAGGTGTCTTGGCATCATGTGGAAGAGATTTAAGCAACTGCAGGGCTCATCTCTCGAAGAATGGGTCATCTTCCGAAGCCACTCAGAACTTATAGGATGTCCTGAACTATCTAGGTTTCTCACTTTCGCTACCGGTAGCTTATATAGCACAGGTTCACTTTCTTTCAACCAATAGAGCTGCTGGGTCTCCTCTACCAGTCAGCACTCTCCAGTGCCGACAATGCTTCCTGTTCATCCTCTTCCAGCTTTTCATACAACTTGGGAGGATGTGAAGGTGGCTGCAAATGAATGCCAAAATGCTCAGAACCTCCTCTTTCTCTTGCTCAGGTACTTGAGCGTGCTTGATGCTTCGCTGCTCCAGTACCTTCTTCACAGATGGAGATCCTGAGCTGCGGAAGAAGATTAAGAGCAGATTTTGAATGGACTGCGACTTCAAAAACAGCAGTAAGTGTGAAAAAGCTTAAAAGAGGAGAAAAAGTTTCCCCCCTCCAAAAAATGGCAAAAATGAGAATTTTCTTATGTAAGTTGGGTTGAAAATTTAGATTTCTCGTTGACTTGTAAAGTTGGTTTCTGCACCGACCTTGTAGTGAAATAAAGAAAAAAAGTGTTGCATCCTTGCCCTGCAGTATTTGAGGTTGAGAAAAGACTGACCTTTTTAAATGAGAACTGATACCTGGTGATGATTACTGAAGTTATAGGTTAGCTACCATTCATCATTAAAACTTTGTAGTCTGATAAAGATGAAAAAAAGGGTTTTAATGCCTGCCCCACAGCCTTGAAAGTTTTTTAACTTACCGAATATTGTAGTGTAGCAGATGACCTATGATAACTTTTCAGGGTGCGCAGCTGATTACTTGAACCAAGTAGAAAAGTAATTACATTTTCCGCGTGTAATTCCGTATTTTTCCCTACATTTTTACTCATTTACTCCCCAAATGTGCTATAAATAAAAAGGGGAAGCACAACCTCAAGGCCAGAAAGGCATTTGGTGTTGAAAGAAATGAAGAGAAATGCAAGATTTGAACTTCATCTAGGACACAGGCAAAAAAGAGATTGCCTTCCTTGATGTCCCGCGTGATGTGACCTCTCTCAAGTTCTTTCCAGTGCCCTGTGTGGATTTGCAGCGGAGCTTCAGCTTTTGTGAAAATGTGCTCAAAGACAGGTGTCAGTTGCTGTTGCCAGGAATTTGTCAAAGACTATGGTAATCCAGATGCACTTCAGTGTGTCAAGGAGTGGGTATTGGGTTCCCATAGCTCCAAAAACTCTTGTACTTTTAGCCGCAGCATTATTTTGAGAAGAAGATTCAGCAAAATCTGAACTCAGAATGGCACCAACAAGGATCTGATGCCAGATCCTCCATGAAGAACAATCAGATGTCCTGCACAACAAACAGGGTGTGTGCGAACTAGCTTTAACTGTCATGTGACTCTTGGAATGAATGTCGCAGTGACTCAATGGGTCGCGCCACTTGAGAGACAACAGCAAGAGAAGGTAGCGATGCCGTGCTCAGTTCACATAAAGTTTGGTTTACAAACAGGACAAGGTTGTGCAGCATTTTGTGCTCGCAGAGACACTTGTTGAAGCTGAACTGGGCAGAAAGCAGAAGATGTTTCCATGGAAAGCAGACATCAATTTCTTACCATGGTCCAACAGGAATGTTGAAGAAATTCTCCCGAATCTACTTTGGTCGAAAGTGAGGCTTTCCACATTTTGTGTGATTGACATTGCATAAAAAGCGCTTACTGACTAGAGGGACATTGCTTACTTTGCGGAGCTCTAAAGATTGCTGAAATATTTGGAGTCGCACGTGAGAGAAAATGGCGTTTGTTTTCGGGGTTATCCAGGCCTCAAATTCCAACGTTGACCCCTTCTTGTGTCAGTTTGAGGTTCTAAGTTGACCAATTTTTCGGGGAGCTTCTGGCGATGATGCTTGGAATCGGGGTAATGCACGACGTTATGAAAGTGAAGAAGAAAGGGCGACCTCATCCTGACCGGAGGTGTACTTGACGTAAGCCACTGCCCGAAACTCCGATCCACGGTCGGGAGCACCAACTTTTGCCCATCCAAGACCAATGTCGAAAAATCTCTAAACTGTTCGGCAGAGGAAGAGAGAAAGACCGAGCGAATATTGTTGTCAGCACACTTTTGAGCGCTAAACCGAGTCAACTCGAACAGAAGAAACTGTCAACTTGAGTTGTGCATGTTCAATGAACGTCGTCTCAAAGCGGCTTCGTAGGATTGGAGATCCTCCTTCCTTGGTCGTTAGTTCAACTTCTGACAGGTCTGAGAATACACAAGCAAAGTGGCAGCCAGTTGACAAGTGACAGCCACTGTCGCGGGTAAGAGAAATCTCGCTTGGGTTGGATTGCAAATAAAAGAAGAAGAATGTTAGTAGAGCAGAACAGGCGTTGTTGATATAGTAAAGCTGGGAATGACTTCTATATCGAAGGTTTTTACCTAATAGAGGGGTGAATTGCAAGAAGCACTCAAGACATCAATCTCGAAATGTACTGCGCACTTCTGGGATGCTGTGAATGAGTACAAATGCGTGCGTGTGCGTGTGCGTTTCAAGTGAATAGCAGTCGATAGGAACGAGAATTTTTTGCTTCGGTCGAAACCAAATACTCGGCCGATACAACCCTTTTCCGCCGATACAGCCTCTGCTGGCTGATAGTCGTCTTCAGTCGATACTGACGGTTTCGGCCATATGACTTTGCCATTGGTTTGAGGATTCTTCCAGCCAAACTCTCTCCTGAACATGCAGGAGCTCGCACAAGCACGATCTGCATTGCCACTGAAGGAGGCATGTTCGAGAAATAAAGTCTGTGATAGAAATACTGGAAAAAAGTTTTTCTCCATCTCTGCCTATTTGATTCTAGATTGATATTGCTAACGTGAGCACAGTCCTAAGAATCCTGAGACGCCCATTACGCGGTACTCGCCAAAGTAGTTATTTTGCAGCCCAAACAAACTCCCCTGACCTAATATTTTATTCCGGCGAGAACTGCCGTCGCATGATGCGGTCGACGGCCACATCAGCATGAGGTCCTCGAGTACTCGCACTCGTGAGCGCCTTTGCGTTGAACCTGTCCGGCCTGATTAATAAGTACCAAGAAGGTTGATCATAACAGACTGTTCTGGTCACCTTTCTCCTCTCCCCCCTTCCTCTCCCTCACTCTGAGAGAAGACGGACGTCGGAAACAGAGAGAAGAGCTCTGAGAGAGCAGCAGGGAGAAATGCTAGTTAGTAGCTGCAAAGGAGTCTTCCATCTGCGTCCTTTCCAGGGAGGACGAGGTGTCCTCCTTCGCTGTACGCACCTTGGTGCGCGCCCGGAGCAGTCAGTCCCTCGGTGGCTCCACCAAGCTCGCACTGGCCTGCGAGATGTGGCTGATACCTTGACGACACCACCACTGTCATTGTTCACCATATTACGATGTAGGAGGTGTTGTGCGCGAACACCACCTTGCTCTTCTTGCTTGTGATCGTCTTTGCCGCGGCTCCTCTGGAAAGCGCGCTCCCTTTCGCTAATGGTAGCTTTCCCTTGGGTCTGAGACAATCGTTTGTTCCCCAAAATAACTGAGTGAGTCTGCCCGAGCTGCAATCAAACGGGATAACGGAAGAAATGTGCCCTTGCAGTCACAAGTTCTATCGCTGGTCTGGTATTTCTTGGGAAGGGCTGCTCTGACACGTCAGTGGTGGATAATCGTAGTTCAGGTATCCGCGCCTACCTGGACGAAAGACCAAAGGCCTTCGACTTGCACGAGGCCAGTGTTGCTTCTCTACTTTGTGGGCGACCAACGAGAAAGTGGACACGTTCAGGGCCATCGAGACTTGTTCAGGGGATGAAGTCTGCTCTGCCACATCACTAGCTACACTGAACCGATAGCGGCGTAGACAGGTAAGGGGACAGAATAATATACCTTTTTTTGTTCTGCTGCAGAGAGCTTCTTAGGGTTGACACAAAAAGCGTGCCCAGATGCAGGAAAAGGTCAGAGGATGCCGAACAATGGAACAGCTAAGGCAAAGGTCAAAATTCTAGAACTTTGCCGACAACATCCTCATGACCGGACAGGGTGATTCATGACTGAACTCTGCGTACTCACTGTCTCCGTGCGTTGCTCGCATGTTGAATAAACAAACAGTGTGTGCTAAGCAGTGACAGAAGTCGACTTAGTTGCAGGCAGTTTAAATGCTCTGAAGGCCGGAGGAAAGTTGCTTCCATCCGTACGTGTAGATTCTCGTCTCTCTTCTCCACGCACAAGGACACGACAGACAAAAAAGAGAATGGCGGAATAGCTGCGACCCCCGGGACTAGTGCTGAAATGTGACATTTTCTTTTTTCCACTACGATTTTCCTCCACCAATGTCTTTTCGGCCCCCTAAAATCATTTATCGTCTCTAGCTGACGGCGGCAACCAGTTGGTGGTAAGAGGTCTTTGTCACCTTCACTTCTCTCCCTTCCATTTCGTATCAAGAAGCATTGTTTACACACTTAAGTTGGGCTAGGAGCCACGGACTTCGGGGGATGAGATGGGATTATAAACCTCTATCGCAGCCGTCATAGTTCTGGAAAATAGTGCAGCTTTGGTTGCTCTCCCGCACATCTCCGTCAACGCACAGTTGCCATGGCTTTTTTTCTTCTTTTTTTTTTGCCAATCACAGAAACAGGATTGGACAGAGTGATCAGCCAAGAAAGTTCGACTCTGGGCCTCGCTGCATTGGACGTTCTGGGCCTTGCGAAGCGAATGGTGCAGGATGAATGTTCTCTCAAAACATTGACTCACCCAGCTCTGATCAGTAGGGCTGGGATTTTCAGGTCTTTCTATCTCGGACTGCTTTTACCAGTGCACTGAATGTCATCATGAGCAGTCTGTGGCAAAAGCACTTCCCAAGTCCCGACCCTACTGATCAATGAACACCGTGAATTACCAGTGCGCAGTGTACACACAAGGAGCAACTCTGGCCGCTGAAAAGAGGCACCATCGCACCAAACACAGCATTTCTTTCTTTCTTTTTACTTTACCTTTCGTGCTGTATGGGAAGGAGTCAAGATCGCTTTCAGAGCTCCTATCAACACACACCAAGCTCCCTCCTTCTTCCTCATTCATCTTTTTTGCGATAATTGAGTCAACAAGTTCCTTTGTTCCATATCTCATAAAAGGCCAGGACTCCGGTGATTGGATCAATCACGCTCGTTTTTGCATGGGTTGAGTAGAAATGCCCTTCCTTTTACTATACCTTCCAGTTTTCTTCCGACACCTGCATTACCCTCCCCATGTCAATCAACGCGGCCGCCCTCGTGCTCTAACAACCTCTCCTGTCCCCCTCTACGTGGCCATTGAATACATTTTAAGTTCTATTTTCTCTTACCACTACAGGGCACAAAAATGCTCCGTTCAGAAGGAATTTGTACCATGCACATAGTACAGTGATGCAAACAAGTGCGCACACACGCACTTGTGCCACACGTTGCCTTGCCACGCCAAGAAACATGCGTCAAATCGTACCAAAATCAGCACTGGAAGTGCAAGGATAGGCGAGGAATTGTCCTTTAAATCTAAACATACTGTATGTTTGTAGTAAAAATAATTTCACTGGGGTCTCGGCCACAATTTTCTTCTATTGTGGCCACCTGCAACTTCAAGTCATCTGTCACACTTGACGATGGAAGCATTCATCCCGGAGGCAACACATCGAGGCCTCCAGGCCCGTGAGTTTGTTGTAGCGGGATGTAAGGGCAGCAGGCCTCATCGCCTGATTTCCGTAACTGACAGTAATCACAAGGTATAGGGCGGAAGGATTGAGGCCTAATTCCTCCCCCTCCTTTCTAATGAGGAACCTGAGGAAATGAGTCAAGCGAGGAATGCCTACAGATTATTATGTGGCCGTGTCGAACAGGAACTAGGCAAAAATACCTATAAAAATGTTGTGGCTAATACTGAAAGAAGACTTTTGGCCAAATACTTATGCTCATCAAATCCCTCATTGGAGCTTTGCGAATCGCAAAAGTTTGTCCGGATTTATCCGAAAAACCTTGGGAAGAGCACATTCACTGTGTCTGTGCTTAACACTAACGTCGTGATACTTAAAAAGCACAGTATTTCCAAAAGAAAGTGTGAGAGAGAGGGAGAAGGAATAGCCAGGCTTCAACTAAGTTGGTATTCTGGGGCTGTAGTTTCCCGATACCAGTACAGCAAACCCACCACTCGCGCGTGAACTACAGCAGTTCCTACGCTACATACTGCACAGACAAAGATGGGAGGGAGCACAAGGAATGATAGGAGTTGGGTAGATTCCGAATTAGGGCTTCTGCGGCGTCGAGCCATAAACTCTCTGGGAGCGTTGGAAAATTTCGAGAAAATGGGAGGCCTGCTTGGTGCTTCCCAAATGAAACTGGTACGTGGTCTCTCGCAATGCCCTCAATCCCATCCCTTCCAACGGGTCCAGGCTGCTAGGCCGTATCGGCTTACATGAACAGTTCAGCGGAGTGCAGTGCAGTATTTATGACATACGTCATTTTCGTAAAGTAGTACTTTACGCACAATTTGAATTATGTAGCTCGAGGGGCATTGACGACCTGAGGGCGAGGGGTGGCGGCCAGGGCGGTAGCAGCAGTGCCCGAGGATCATCATGCCCCGAGAGCTGTTGGTCCAAATTCGCGTTGTTTGCTTGTTGTGCTTTGCAAAAATGACGTTTGTCGTTTAACATCGCTTCTTGTGTTCCCAGTCTGTGCTCTTTGAACTTCTCAGCTGACGCCATCGTCGATGTGCTTACTGCCTTCAGTCATCAATGCACTGCTTCACATTTCCTGGCCACCTCATGCATTTAATTCTGTTCGTCGTCACGCATCTTGACCACCTCAAAATAGAAAATAGAGACCCCCTTTCTGTAGCGTGTCGTACAGTACTTTACCACACGCCACAGCTACTTTACCATGCGCTACAGCTGCTCTCGAGCTGCAAAGAGCCATTTCGACCACACGCTGGTAGTAATATAACAGGAGAGTAAGCAAGATATGCGACTGTAATACTTGACGCCTTTCTTGAAGTTACGTGTCCGTCTTATTTATTATTTACTAGGAGCGGGTGGTATGGTCAGACTTCACATCATGACAAAGACACTGGGCTGGACGGCAGTTGGCTGAAATGGCACTTTGCACCATACTCGACACACTCTCCTGTCTGACTAAATGGGCTGAAATGGCACGTTACCACACACTAGAGGGCTACTTGATGCTGAGGGGATGACCTTTAAGGCCTATGACCATTACATTAAATGGCTGCTCAAAAAAATAGTAAACTCAAGAACTGGGGTCAAGCTACAAACGTCTGTGTGGGCAAGGCTAATAGTCTCCTGCTGAGATTTTACAGCTGTCAGGCCATGACGACCCTGAGGCCGCACGCTCCCCCGCCCTCACGTCGTCAAGGCCCTCGAGCTACAAAATCCAAAATCGGGCATAAAGTGCTACCTGCCCGCACGGACGTACATAGTTAGAGCAGAACAGTGCATTCGATCCGGTGCTCGCGAGTTTCAATTTGCATTCTGTATAAGTCTGCCTATGTACGGCCGGTACGTGCCGGTGCCGTATCTATCTCCTTTTGTTAGTCATGTACATTCTGCTTGTGCTACATACGCACGTACTTCTTGGTCGAACCGGACGTCGAGTGGTCACCAAGGGTTTTTACTACAGTACTGACTGCACTTAAACGTGGGAGGAGAGTGCTACATACATTGGACGGTCTTTTGTTCGCCCGTTAGCCTGATTGTTCAAACATCCGCTGAGCCAACGCACCCAGATGACGCCACTGATCGCTAATATCTCTGGTCAACAATTGAAAAATGTTCGTCCAATTGTCAGAATTTCCAGCCACGTACGTGCACTGCACCCAGTACCAGTTGTAGTAGTCACTGACATCTGAAGAAACGTAGCAGACACACGAGATCCTTTCACCCAGTCGAGGTGTGAACTGCGATTTCCATTGCAAATATTCATTTCGCACGTGCCCGTCAAAAACTGATCAGAAAGTCATGCAAATTTCCCTTCCTGGGTCTCCGTGAATTCTCTTGCTTTCCATCCAGCCGGTGATTGCACGGTGGTTCATCTCCCCCAAGCCTCCATCCTGGTCCTTTCATTTCATACTACTTCCCTTTCCCTCCACCCATTCAGAATATGCGAAGGCATGCGTGGAGCAAAAGGGAACAGAAACAAATGACTTCCCATCCATTCTTCCCTTTTCTTGCCAAGGTAGGCGGAAAGTAGAGGAGGTTCTTGTAGCGCCAAGCAAGGCCTATAAGAACTAAGACCGTGGGTGAAAACCCAGTGGGATTGAGGACCTGCTCATTTGCGCACCAGAACATGAGAGTGTGGACACTCGCTCGGACCCAAGCTCACACTCATGGATAGGAGAACGTGTACCGTATGAATACCGTGTGGATGGAGAAAAACTTTCGAAGCATTTGGGGATCTCTCCGAGGAATTAAGCGTGGCACCCACCTCTGCAGCCCAATTCTTTTTACGCCCTGCTTCTTTTCTCCAGCTGTTCCGTCTCCCTTCACTGACCGCACAAGCAACAAAAAGAACCTTGGTCTGAGCATTGCCTCAAGGCTAATCCGTTCACGGATCGTTGGCTAAATACAGCCTGCCTCTCTTTGAGCACGCTTGTGTTATGTTTTGTCCGACACATGATGACATAAGAAAGTATGAGAAAGCTTCGTCTTCACCTCCAAATATCATAATGTTCGCCACAAAAAGACGTTCATCCCTGATCGGTTTCTTCTCGATGGTGGAAACTCGACTACTTCTCCGTGCCCAGCCCAAGTCCTAATCTGCATCTGCACCTTCAGATGCATCATGCGTCAGCTGGCCGGAGAGGCAACCGAAGATGGGTGCAGCGCGTCAGCGTCGCACATGTCAAGAGAGCATCTTCAGTCTCACATGAAATCTTAGGCTATAATTGGCTTTAGTCCTTGCAGCGATGCTGGTGGCTTCCAATGGACTGCTTTAGCTGCGGCAAAGAAGAATGCTAATCTGTTTGGTTTTGAGACGTCGAGACGCATCAATACCAGCAGATTGCAATGACATCAACTGCGACATCGGGCGTCCAGTGTCAAATCAACGTCATTTTCGGAAAAGCTGCCTTTCTTGGCCAGACAAAGACATAGTAGTGTATCTGCGTGTCCGTGGTGCGCTCTGGCGGATGCAACAAGTTTCATATGTATACATGACTATTACCTACAGTTTTCTATGCACACACAACTGTACAGTTCATAACAATTGTGTGTGTGCACACATAGAGTCACCATCATCTAGAAGGGTTCATTCACGCAGAACAGGACTGGAATGCGTATGACCCGTCGTCATAAGACTGTTCTTACGTGTACTTGGCCCTACTGCAACGCCAAGTACATTGCTCCTGGAGGAAAGGTACGCCTGACATACGGTAGGGTACAGGCAGAGAGCAAGTGCACCCTGCCAAACCCTTAAAAAAGTACCCTTTCTATCATCCATCTGAATTGATTTATCACAATCCAATATCGGCCTGCTTGCTTTGGAGCTACAGAAAAACTTTCTTCTTGCTTGAAAATAGAGAGAACTTTTTATCTCAAATATAGTGCACGCCATGTACCAATAGCGGTGGTGAAGAAAAAGGGATGGATGCTCCACCAACACTGGCCCACGTCAGCCAGGGATCACTGTCATATTCTTTTACTCACAGGAATGGACGATGTAAGCGTCAACATTTTACGTGTCTGTGCACACATGTATATTTATGGAGTGAATACATTTGTACAAACGAACAGCACGGGACATCAATACGGTGCAGAGACTACTGCTTTTCGAACAGCATGGCATTCTTCAATCTTCCATCTTTGTATTAACTTTACGTAGGGCGCACTGTGCAGTGCAGACAGTGTACGCATACGTACGTACGTACGTACGTACGTACGTCTAGAGGTATAGGAGCTCTCTTTCTCTCTTTCTTGCTAGTGGTAGCGTGTTTGTGTGCGTGTGTGTTCACTAATGAAGCGATCAACTTTCTTTCCACTAGGACTTGGCACACTGGTAGGGTCGTGGAATGTGCGTATCAGCCTATGTTTAGACGTGGGATCTTAAAGAGACTCTTAACAGCAGTACACAAGACGTACGTACATGTTTGCACAAATACCAGTGCTGCAGGACGTGCATAGGTGAGCAATGGCAGAGAAGCTTCCTTCTCTCCCAACCACGTACGTATGAAATGAGCATCAACCATAGCTTGCAACGTATGAAGACGAGGATCACCGATACGTTATGACCCATGGGGTGTTCATCGTGCAGTTTGAACCATTCTATCACTTAACAGTATCGTGTGCCTACTTTTCGTCCAGTCCACGTGAAGCAAAGACCACTGAAATAGAATTTGATCCTAGGACATTAACGATTAGATGTAAAGGATGGATTCGTAGTAGAATTTCCCGTAAAAAATTGCTTTCCCCTGTGCACCACTTGAGCGGGATAAAGATGTGTATAAGTGAATCCAAATCACTGTATCTCTAGGCTAGTAACAGTGTCAATTTTAGTTCTTTTGGGCTGGGAAAATGGCGTTAGACACTGTTATTGGTGGTACAAGTCTCATTTTTTGAAAAAAGAATGTTTTTCTACGAGCCCTTTATTCAATGCAAAGTTTTATAGCATACTGTATGACTGTACTTATTTTTTCAGTCATAATTTTTGACTGGCTTGAGCTACAGATGTGGTCCATATGCGCTTTTGCTGTAGGACCACTCATTTTTTCACAATATAGGATCAAAGTTATGAACTGTTGCAGAGTTTCCTGCATGAAAGTTTGACTGTATTGTGAACAAATGAGTGATCCCAGAGCAAAAGTGCACATCAGTTCAGCCTTAAGGAAGATTCTTAGCTTCCCATAGAGTAGTGAACCACTTGTGCAGCTTAATCCGCTCAACCGTTATGGCTGAAAAAAGAAGTGTCCACTACACTTACTACACACAGTATGTTAAAAGTGCCCATAGAAGATGGCCCCCCAAAACAACATGGTTTTAGTCCAATCTAAATATTTTGGTCAGAGGCCAACAACCCAGGCCAGAAAACTATCATTTTACCCAAAAGCACCTGTTCGAGCTAGCCTAATCTACATGTATATTAAGCAAGAGGGCCGAAATGTCTCTCCGTCCGTCTGTCCGTGACATCCTTATGTGAGTAAAATTGCTTGTGTCCGTTTGCGACATCCGCACGTCCGTCTGTCGGAGTAAAAGGAACCGTGCGAAACGCATTGGCTGAGCGAAGCCTGTAGACTCTGCGAACTTGAATTTGCCACATGAGTTATAGGTCGTAGCAAGGACTTCGACGATGACTTTTGGGACAACTTCGAGGGTCGATCATAGTAATGGCGAGGGTGAGGGCAGGAGCACTGACTTCTGAGGCAATCCCAAGCTCGAGTGTGGATAGCAAGTTCGGGGATGATCGATCCAGAGTTCGGAGACACAGACAGTCGGACGGACGGGCGGACGCGCACTTATATAGCTTTATATTCTTGCCGCTCTTACTAGCCAGCGAAGTGGGTACTGTAAGCGCAAGTATCTACAGATATGAAGTGCTAGGTCGGTACTCTGATTCCCTGTATGTCTGTGTGTGCGTATGTGGGTGGGTGTGTCACGTTGTTGACCCTTCAACTGCTGCACCGATCATCCCCAAACTTGGTCAGCACAAACTCCTTTTCACATGCCAAGGACCTCATACACCTTTGGTGTGTTTCTCTCGACGCATTTACTGTCAAACCAAATCACACAAAGCAACTCACGGTGGCTCTAAAAATGCCCATTTTTCATCTCTCTAAGTGAGCAGTTTAATGGTTGTCCTTTGAGTTGAGCAATGAAGCAAGGAGTGAAGGAGGCCAAAAAGCACAGCGTTATCAGTGAAATGACTCCCTCCAGCAGTGATTCATCGTTTGAAGTGGCCTCTAAATTTCTTTGCCATCAAAGCAGCCAACTGTGGTGTTGCAAATTGCTCCCACTTTTCCTCAATATTTGCATGAATTTCACCCGTGTTTGCACTGCCACAAGAGAAGATGTCATAAATTGCTGAGGTACACTCATTCAGATTATGTTGGCGGTGCCAGCTTGTGACTACCTGCTTGTATGGAAAATGTAAATTAGTTTTGGGAATAGTGATGTGAAAGAATATTAAAGATGGCCAGAATGAGCCTTCATGAATCACTCTGTGTCATCTGGTTGACCAGTAAATGTCACGGGAGAAACGTGCCCAAGCTGTTGCTCAATACAATATAGCCTTTTACATCCGAGCCTGTTCGAGGACAAAATCGAGGTCGAAGGCTCCATTTACTGCACACATCTTCTCTACATAAGTCTTATAGATATCTACTCCCAATAGGTAGCTATAGCCCATTGGGAGTCCCCATTCATCAGTAGCTATCTATGGTGGGAGCAGGAGAGAGAGAAGAGAAGAAGAGTTAGCGTACTCTGACCAGGAAATATTTCATACTTGCAACTTCACTATCATAATTTATGAAAGTACTTTAAAAACTTCAAGTAGCTTGAAAGCTCTCGAGAGGCGGAGGGGGAATAGGTGGGCGAGGTGCGTCCGAATCAGTCGGTTTCCAAAGTTTAAGAATGGTTGGGGGTGCGGAGAGTGCGTGGACAGCGTGAAGTGCATGGACAGCGTGAAGTACGTGGACAACGCCTAAGACAGACAGAAATTCATAGATTTCTTTCGAGCAAAGAGGTGTGCATCTTCGGCTACTACTGATTTAATCCGCTACGGCGGATCATTTTCAACCCTCTTGGAAGATGGCCAGTTAGTTATCGGAGGTTGGCAGATTTATTCTTGACAGAGGTCATTTGCATGCGAGACGGACTCAACGATGAGGAGGACGCTGGCAAGTCAGATGACGAGAATAACACTGACCTCGAAGTTGTAGAGGAGATTGACACGTTGGCTGTTGAACAGAGTTGTGGAGGAGCAATCAATTTATCTAGCCAGTAGTGGATTGGGTGTCCCACCTCGGTTATGGTTGATAACCAGAAGCTGGAAGTCTTTTAACCCTTTTGGAAGGTTGGCAGATTATTAGTTGGCCGATTAAGAGAGTATAAGTCAGAGTTGGCCGATTAAAGAGTCGTACGGTATGCATCATTCTTTCTTCTCCTTACATAGCTGATGGCGAAGTCAGCATTAACAGTTCGTGCCGAATGGCCATTTCCCTGGCTGAAAAAAGCTCTTTCTAGGGTTCTTGCCGCAGCCGGCACTTGACCGCTTGAGTGAACTTTTGTCCTCTCCCGGCTGTTTTCACATCGGCAGTCTTCACTGTAGTACTTAAAGTACTAAAATAGATAGGGTCAGGCCAAATTCTCACAAAACAGTACCGAGAACAGATTTGGACTGAGACAGCGTCTTCCGCGACGCATATATGGCACAAGATCGTGCTAATGGAATGCTGCATGCATTTGATAGCATAATTAACATTCTTAACGACCCTCTGTGTTTCTATCTGGCCGATGCACTTGAGACTGAGGAAACTTGGGTACAAATGTCCGTTGTAATTAAGGGTTAGGTTGCTTTACGCCTACCAATCATTAGACATGACACTTCACTAGCGGGTTCTACGTAACGATTACGTACTTCCATGTAGCTCTTGCAGCAAAGAATAGTGTTAAGGACAACAACAGGAAGAATGAATCGTTGTTCTCTCCATTCAGGCAAGCCAATGAGATGTGTCCTGAAGTCAACAGCGGCAGTGACGCAGTCGGCGGCAGCGCCAGCGGCCTGACCTCGGCTTTACAGTTTGGTCCGATATCCCGACCGCCAGCTACTGCGATGACGACATCAGCCGCAGCCGTGCTGAGTGCCTCCTCAGGTGGTGGCCTCAGCGGCAACAGTGGCGGCGGCAACAACGCCACAGTCGCAGCCGCCACCTTAGGCACGAGCCTCAGCGGTGGCAGCCTGGCCGTGGCCGCCGGAAGCGCCGTTGTGGGTGCTGCCACACTCCCTGCTACGTCATCGCCTCGGCGTTCTCGCGGCTGCCCGCCGCCGAGATTGGACGAAGCCGTCGAGATGCCGCTCATCAAAGTGGTCGTGCTTGGTGCACCTGGAGTGGGCAAAACTGCACTGGTTAAGGTTAGAGTCAAACTGCACCTCGCTGGAGGAGAGCTCGAGCTGCGTGACGGAGCTGGGTTACAGCGTGTCAAATGCACAAAATGATGCCCTGAACGCGTCCTTGGACGGCCAACAGAGTGGTTACCTTGTCTGCGCACACCCACACACATGCCCGTGTCACATGCCGGTGCTGAAGAGAGCAGACGGAGAGGAAAGCCTGTTGCTTGACACCCACGTTAACGATGAGACTCCAGCCTGAGAGTGGGAGATATTCTGGCATAAATATGCATAACAGCGTCTACCCAGGGCGATCAATCGAGGGCAGGCATCGCCGGTCCCCCCCCCCCCATAAAACTCTTTTTTGCGCATTTGTAACACAAGCTAACCTCCTCGTTCGATCTCGCTTGGCACAATGCTTTTGAGAATGGTAATATCGGACTTCCACGGAAGAGGGGAACCTCCTTCGGAGGTTGAGTGGAAAGTTTCCTTAGTGCCTGCTGCTTCTCGGGAGGATTGCAATGGTGCCAGTAGAAACTTTTTTGGTAACAGGGAGGAGAAGATGGTTTTGCTCCTTCTTCCTCCCTGCGCAGCTTCTCCCTCAGGAAGAAAGTAAAAGAAGAAGAGTTTTGGGGTCTTAAAAAAACAATATTAGGCTTGGAGAGTACGAGGAAACTATTTGACTTTGAAGTCTACTCAACAATGCCTTTTTTGCTGCGAGTGAGGATCGCAGTAGTGTCGTGTTGCGCACCTGTTGTTGTTTTTCGACGTTGGCCTTTGCAGCACTCGCATCTCATCAATGATAACCGGCACTCAGAAGTTGAGGCATTTTTCATGCATGGAATGGGTGAAAAAAATGAATGGGTAAAGATCGTGTCTTCTGCTTTTTGTCTCCGCACGATGACAAAGTGGCTTTTCTCTTTGCCAGGTGCCGTTTGTCATCATCAAACTCTTTCCTCGTCGTCCTCCCACTCCCCATCTCCTTTTACCTCCGGCAATGGCGTCGTGCCAGGAAGAATGCTTTCCCACTCTCTATTTCACATCGGCGGATGAAAAAGTCGGGGAGACGACAAGGAGACAGACAGGCAATATCTCTCGGTCCTTTCGTTTGCTCCCTCGGCTTCCCTTAATCCCAGCTGTTGCTGCACAGAGACCTTCCTCCTATTTTTGGTTGGTTGGTCGCACTCACGCAGTCAAAAGCAGTCTAAGAGAGGGGGGAGACCTTGGAAGAAGAAACGTGTTGGTACGATGAGCGTAGTCGCACATAGCTTTGGAGGTGTGTTTGTCTGTGGTAAAGAGGCCTAATGTGTAGGCACATTAGAGGAGGCCTCTTCAGCTGGCGGGAACGTGGTTACGATGATCTGTTGCATATCTGGTAATCACGGACGGGTGTGCAGTGGTGAGCACACGAATGGAGCAGCGGACAGAGAAGAGCAAAACTTCGTGACTTTTTCTCACTGCTGACTTGTACCTACTACTGTGCAGTAAATAGTCGCATGTGGCTGCAAGCGACGCCATCACTCGGGTGACCACAGCTTGACCAGCCTCCATCATATGTACAGGCCGCGGACTGAGCGTACGAGGACCACGGACCTCCACTCCTACTTTTTTACGACACTGCTTCCAGGCCAGCAGTTGAGGTCCGTTTTGACAGCTGTGGAATGAACTCACAAGTGGATAATTCGTATATGCATACCGAACTACTGTACATACGTTGTACAAGAGCAGGTACCGACATTGACCTAAATGCTTCGTTTTTCATTTAAAATGTCAATGTCATGAGCACAGAGCACAGAGCACTGCGTGTTTTCCAGGCAGTGCAGAACAATACTAAATACGTGGCAGAACAGTTAGCTAGGGCGTGATTTTCCCAATTGTTGAAGTCGTTTGAGTGAGACCATTGGATCACGGTCACAGGCTGAGTTCAAATGATTAAAGAAGAAAGACAGTTTTAACTTTATGTCGTCCTACAATTCGTGCTTTCAATGTCAGCTTTTTCTAGCCTCCCCCCTAAAAAATCTGTGGAAAACACTCAGGGTAGTCTTTAAGGGTTCTACACTGCCCATTGCAGCTGAGTTGGCTGCTTGGGGCCAGAGTGATGTCCAACATGACAATAAGTTTTATTGTTGTCAAAAGCAGGAAAATATTAATTAGTCGTCGGGTTTTTGCCATTGGGTTGCAACAATGTGGTTTTATATTTTCTGCCTAAAAAAACTAAGTGTCAACAGAGGAGAAGAAATGGTGTTAAGTACAGTACTTTGCCGTACAAGACAGGACCTACATTCTTTTGGGTTCATTCTACAGCTGACTCGACACCTTTCACGGAGGACCGCAGACCTTGTGGACTGCCTGTTGCCGCCAATTTGGCCAGCCCGCGCGGTCCCCTCGCCTAGTAGAAGACCAGAGGTCCGTGACACACACGTGCATTTCTTACGAGAGGAATGTGCAGGTGCTGGATGAACTGTACGTAGTTCGTCTTTTTTGCTCAAGTCAGATCGGATACCTCAACTTGCTCCCGGCCTGAGTGAGGCCGAAACCCACGCATATCTTCCACATGGAGGCCTGGCTCACCACAGGGCGTCCGCAGCTAGCCAGCTCTGTCTGCCTCCCGAGGGAAATCTGCCAAAATGCCGCCTCAATGAAATGCCCACCAACATTATTTCGAATGAAGCCACCCGATCTTTTTCCTTCCCTGTCTTTTTCTTTCGTGTCAACAGTCTAGGGAGTCGCGATTATTGAATTTCAGGAGAGGGAAGTCACCTCGTTTTCCCCCTCTTTCCGATTTTTGGCCGCGAGGTAGAAAGGAAGCACACGCGAGCACTCGCCTTCGCCCACACACCCACGCGCACACACACACACATAGAGGAAGACGTTCTCCTCCATTTTCTTTCTCTGCTAGACACGATCAACCGTCGGAGTAGCAGCGGGTACGAAAAGTGTGCTGTGCTCGTCATGGTGGGAACGAGGCGTAGCAAGTCCTTCAGAAGGACCAGGTCCATGTCGTACAATATGTTGTGGCCTTCCTTATCTTGTCTGACGGAGCCAACTCCACATTGGGGACGAGGGAAACTATGAATGCCTGAGGGGAGATGACAAGGAGAGAGGGAGAGGGAGAAGGAGAGGGAGACGACGACGACGTAGGAGAAGAAGAAGAAGGCGACGACGAAGACGAAGGAGAAGCCTTTTATATAGGATATCAAAGGCTTTAAAATAAGGATTGCTTTCCCACTCACTCTCCTTCGTATGGGGAGGGGGGGGGGGAGAGCGGAAAACTTACGAAATGCATTAGTACATAGGTGGGATCAAACAGTTTGCCACCATCATCTTTTTCTCTCGACCTCGACCTCCGCCGTCACTCCCTTCACCTAAACAGGATTGTTGGACTGACATAAGCGACAGTTCCTCTTGCCAGAGTACAATTGGACCTGCCCAGAAGTCCCAAGAGAGTACTGAGACGTCTGCTGCGATTATTCAATGCACACCTTGAAATGCACAGAAAGTCGGACCTCGACTTATTACGAACAAGCTGACTTGATGTATGGCTGGTTTTCCCATCTTCATGAATGAAAACCAACTTGTGCTCTTCATTTTCCAGCGCTTCGTGAGCAATGAATTCCCCACCGAACACGTGCCTTCGAGGAAAAAGTCAGAGTTCTTCCCCTCGTTGATCCTTAACGATGCGCTCTTTGAACTGAAGCTCATCGATTTGCCGGCAATCCCATTTTTCCCAGCCAACACAGACGTGGAGTGGAAAGAATATAGGTACTAGTACGGAGGTCTCATTGTTCATCTTCACCTTCCGCCATAAATTCTAATTGCACCTATTACTCGCTCCCTTTTCCCTAAAAATGGTTTTCACCCTCAGGTTCTGTGGCCTTCGTTCGGCTTCTGCTTACCTCCTGGTGTATGACGCGAGCACACCTTCTACTTTTCACTACATCAAGAACCTGAGAGAGCAGGTGAGTAGGCGCATCAATGGATATCTTGGCCTCAACAATGCAACATCACACCTTGCTTCAGATGGCCGAGAGCAGAGATCTAACCAATGTACCGCTGATTGTGGCTGCCAATAAGTGCGATCGTCTTTCTTCCGTTCCGACGGCCCAAGCTGGATCCAACGCCGGCCAGGGCAGCTCCTCCAACAGCAGCAGCTCCTCTGGCGGTGGCGGTGCCAAGCAGCGCAAGGATCTGGCTCAAATCGTGCGCAAGGGCTGGAGGGCGTCGCACATCGAGTGCAGCGCCAAGTTCAACTGGAATGTGATGGCTGTGTTCAGAGAATTGGCGGTCACCTTGGATATGGTGGCCAGTGGACAGGAGTTGGGAGGCGCCCAACCTGTGGTCAAGAAGAAGCGATGTCTGGTCTTTTAAGGAGAAACATATCACGAACAAAAACTCTTCCATGCTTACTGTCCGTAACTACTCGTACATGTACGGTACATTGTACAGTATGTCTCAATGGTCCACGAAGCTGGATAAAGTTTCAGATGCTCTAATCCTTATAACGTGACGACAAAGGCGAGCTCGCACAAAATAGAGTTGACTTAATGTGTTCAGTGCATCACAATGAGACAAATGCTCAAAGCAACCTTGTGAAGAAAGAAAAGAAAGACGTACGTACATGCGAGTACTTACATACACAGTAAAGTATATACAGTTTGGTACGTAATTCACGTCCGTCCAAGTCTTCTTTGACAATTTGGAATCTAACTCCCAGTGGATGTTGAGGGCCGACGCCATTCTTGCTATGAGCCACCAACGCACCAAGGTGTGGCATGTTATACGCCCAAACAGACATTTTCATCCTTATTCCAAAGAACTTTTTCTCTGCCGTGCTAAACGGACAGGAATTACGTGCGAAACTGTACGCATGCTGTGTGTCTTCGAGATGTTGCAAATATTGGACCGCCAGTTGTTTTCCTGGTGCTGGGAGGCTTTAGGCAATTGGTTTTTAATCAAAGTATCTGTGGACTCTTAGATATTGTGTCGAGTCGTATTTAGGCGGCTGATTGAGTTTGTGCATACGAGGTAATTTTGAAAGGTGTATACAGAAATTGTTGAAAATGGCCGCCGTTTTCTTTGAGGTAAAGACGAAATAGTGATCAAGAGAGAGTTGAGATTGAGATTTACTGATCCAGACCTTTTACAAACCATTGAGACCATATACAAAACTATTGTCGCCATAAAAAGCCTATGAGTGGGTGGATACTATGAGAAAAAAGATTGCTGAAATCCATTTAGTACATGAGAACCCTAACTGGGGGGGGGGGGGGGAGGGAGGAAATTGCAGCATCTTTAGGACACCCTAAACATACATACACGCACGCACACGTACTGTATGTGCAGACACCTAAAATGCAGCAAATGTACGAGTCGCTACTTCAAGCATACACGTACATATACCCCAGTACAAACACTGTCAATCGATTCTTTGCAATAAACAGTACAAAAAGTACATGTGTAGTATTGTTGTGAGTTCCCCTCTCCTGCAGGTTCCTACGTCATCTTGAAGAATGTCGTACCTACAATGTACCTATATGGACTTGACTGAGTCAAGTTATGCGAAAATGTCATACTGTAGGGGTATATTTCAAGGAGAGCGATGTAGCGCAGGTATGTTCTGTCTTCATGTACGTACTTTTGTCAGCCTTCGTTACAGAAGATCGTCCACTTCATGAAAGACACCGTCGAGGGTTGAATAGTCGGCGTGAATGATGGAAGCTCCATTGACTTGCGTCAGACCTGAAACGTCGCGCCAGCCTTTTAAAGGATTATTCGGCTTCTATACCGCAAGCTTTCATTACCTTCATCTGACCAGCCCATGTTGATCTTCTCCCCAGCCATCGAACGTACATGACCCTGGGTGCGCAACCCTTCCTCGTACCAGGTACCATGCACAAAATGAGTCGAGAACAGGTGCGTCACGATTGACTCTTCGGACATGTGATCCCTCAGGCGGTCGACCACTCTGTTAAATATAAAAGTCGTTTCTTTTCTTTTCTTTCTCTCTTGCAAGGGGAGAAAACAATGAGTGCTGGATGTACTCGAGGTGAGAGAAAACAATGAGTACTTGTAGTTGCTAATCGCGGTACCTGTTGCTAATGACGAAGACAGTCACAGGAGTTGCCTGCTTCAAGAAAACATCCATTCCACTCTGTCGAATGATGGTAGCAAATTTGCTAAATCTCGCTATTTTCCTGATGTCTTTCAGCCACGTGCTGTCGGTTTCATAGACGTGATCCATCGCACCATCAGGCAGAAGGTGCAGCACGCCTTCTGGGGTCTGGTACTGCGTGAACACCACGCGACGTCCGTTCGCCAGAGTCAATTCCTGCTTGAAGAGTATCAACAACAATTATTTTTTCAGCTTCTTTTTTGTCATTACGTACGAACGTGTATATGAGATTATAAGTACTTATGTTGTACGTTCGTGTGTACGGTATGCACAATACAAATAGCGCAAAGATGAAGCCAGCGTCAAAACTGGTCACTTACTGTTCCATTGTCCCCCGTATAGTACTTGTTAAAGGTGATGTAGCGACCGCCCAGAAGACTTCTCATCCTATCACCATCCTTAATCTTGGAGGGTTTCACGATCCCTCTCCCTATATGGAATTGAACTCGCTGGAGGAGGGAAACCTTTTCAGGATTATTGTCGAAGACCTCGTTGGACGGCGCCAGCACGGTGACCCCGTGGCGCAACTTGCGCAGGCGGTGAAGGAGGCGGTCGGTGCGCGTGCGCACGAGTGCGTCGGCGAAAGAAGTCAAACCCAAGCTTCTGCACAACTCGACGATGCTCTCGGTCTCCGTCTTTACTTCCTCCACTTTTTCTTTTTCTGTCGTTTCCAATTCGCCATAATATTTCGGAAAGAGCACCTCGTCTAGAACGTGCACGACTCCATTTCCGGCCGTGATGTCCGGCAAAGTGACTCTGCCCTTTCCCAACGTGACCTCTCCTGGAAGAACTAAGAGTTATTGAAAAGCTTCACACATTTCCTAAGTTGATGTTGAACCAGCACCATTCTTCACTCTGACTTTGACCTGGTTTCCGACTACAGTCTTCAAAAACTGTCCGTCCTCGAAACCTGGCGAGTACCAGGTGTGTGGAACGACGTGTCCAAGCAGGAAGGTTCTAAGAGCCGTCAGATTCTTTCTCAGATGAATAATAAAGTCTGGATGGAGCTTTTCGAATCCTCTGTAAAAACATTTTCTTCCGGATTGTCGTCAGTGTGACCATTAGTTGTTTGTGTTATCTTACGAATTAAGAGGAGCGATGAGAGTGAATGGGCCCTTCTCGTCCAGCATGCCGTAGAGTCCAGCTGTTTTGACCAACTCAAGAAGGGTTGAATGCTGTGGACAGCAGTCGTCGAGTTCGGAGACAACTGATCCTTCTCGGTCATAGATCGAAGACATCACTGACGAGAGCACGTGGATCACGCCATTGGTCGCCTCGTGGTCGAACGACTCGATGACTCTTCCGTTGGCAGTCATCTTGATTATAAAGGTTGCGTGAATGACGGGTACAGTCATAGCGGACGAGCGAGCATGCGTTTGGTAAGTGCGTCAATGATACCACTAACTTCATCTGCCCGTACCTTTTCATTTGGGTATACATTAATTCTGATTGTCCTGTGGTGCAGCAGTGCTTCTATGGTGCCCTCGTCTCTCAAGTCCTTCTGCTTGTAGAGGCCTCTGCCCAAGTGGAAGCGGATCTTGTCCCCCAGTGTGGCCTCGTTGGGGTACTTGCGCTCATGGGCAAATGCGTCGTCGGACGGGGCGAAGATGGTGAAATTTCCTGGAGAGCGGGTTAACAACGGTGTGATGCATGCAGCATATAAATAATACCTATAAAAACGTCGTGCGTAGGAAAAACACGACAGATATTTATTGAAACTGCAAAATCTACATTACCCACTGGGAATAGCATCCTGACAAAAAACCGCGGCACAATTTGCACTACAGACATTTGCATAAAAGTCGCATCTCCAGGGAAAAAAAAACGACCACAACAACCTGGGATCGCAGTGTAAATTCAAAATACGGCCTGCGTCTTTCTCAGCAGTTATTCAAACGTCAAATATGTACATTCACAGTGCGTTCGGTACGCACGTATGAAACAAGGGTCAGCAAAGCCTACCCGCAGCGCCGATGATTGTTTGTGATTAGCAAATACCTTCGTGATTGATGATTCGGTCAAGACCGGTGGCTTTGGCAGCTCTCACGAACTCGTTCAAGTTGAGGTCCTTGGCCAACTCCAGCAAGTTTGGCTTCGCATCCACGAAGACCAGAGCTAATGTTAAAGTCACCACAAGCTCCCTCATAATACTCAGCGCCATTTTCTTGCTGCTGTCGCTGTTGCCTCTGCCGCCGGCGTCTTGGCAGAACAGAATGGAAGCGACGTTGCTTGCCCTGCCTAGCCTGGCAACAGGGGGAAGTCCACTGAGAAGACGAGCCACTGGACATTGAACTTGAGAATGAGCGAATCTCCTGAGTACAATCAGGCTCCTTGCTTGCACTCTACCGTGAGTTGGGTTTTCGTAGCCAGATGAGATATTTTCTTTAAGCTGATCTATTTTTAAGTGTTTTGTAACAACTAGTGACTATGGAGTGTCCAATTTGAGACTATAGAGTGAGATCTTTGGGACAAATTGACCTACAGCAGTGCCGGACATGACTTGGAACCTTTTGGGCAAGTTCAGGCCGACGATGAGTTCTGTCTCGTCCGCCTGCCCATCAAAAAAAACGTGTGTGCACTGTACAAACGTGCATAGAGAGCCAACAAAGAGCCTGTATAACAGGCAAGAAACATTTTAAGATTTAAATTTGTTCCTATGAAGACTTTGTAGTCCAAGGGAAATGAGGACGAAGTGTTTTTTAGCTGTGTCCAACACAAGCTCAATACGAATCGCAGTCAGCAAACAGCTAACCTTCGTCAATAGGGACTGATTGTGTGGATGACTGACGTCGTAGGCCAGTTACTGCAGGTCATCACGAAAATTTGTTGCCTAATGAAAGAAGTGTCTCACTCAATTCTTGCCGCACAACCTCTACAGTTTTATGTTTTCATCTGACTCAATGCTGCATTGTGGTGGCTCAACTATGGCCACTTTGTGGTATAGATGATGGCTGAAGTTATGGGAGTCACTTATAAAAAAAGTTTTTGTAGTCATTTGTCTGAGTTATGACCACTATTGCAATTGCAGGCAGTCTTTGTACTCTAGCCCTCATAGTGTAAAACTTGTTGGGTGCAGCCAAGTGCAACTTTTTTAAAAAATCTATATGACTTTATCGCACGACAACAAGACCCAATTGGACTCAGCCAAATATCCAAAGTGACCCCTGTGCGACCCGTCATACTTCATAAAAACTGCGAAGATTGTTTGAAACTTGCCTGAAGACCGATAGGATAGCTGTTACCTGTGGTCGTGCCGAAGTTGCATGCTTCCCTGCCCTTGATGTTCGTATGCTCTGAGCATTTTGCTATCTTCTTATTTTTCGTCGGAGACATCAATGACAAACTGTTCTATGGTTGGCAGAAGCAGAGAGCACAAATTGATAGGAAAGCAAAAGCAGACAGAGATGTAGAGCTTCTCTACTTCGGCTGAATATGGGTGACACTAACGATTTCGTAAGTAGAGAGCACAGAGAAGTAATTAATTTTCCAAGTGCTGAAAAGCCTCCTTAGTGGTGTCCACATTACTGCCAACCAACGGACGTGTACTGCGCAGTCACACTCAGCAGGATGCGACAAGTCATTTGTCACGCTACGTAGCATAATGAGCAATATGCGCAGTCACAAATGACAATCGTGCAAACATTTCTCGTACGTAGATCTGTGGATCGTTGCTGGCCGTCGTCGGACTGGTGTCACTGGTGGCACCGGTTCTGGATTCCGGCGCAAATGCGAACTTATACAGTTTGATATTTGGCGTTCATGCATACGTTACAGTGCAGGACGTACGCATACTAAGGCATATATAGTGCATGCGTCGAGCAAGAGTCTTTCCATTGTACGAACAGCAAAGCCCACACGCACGCACACACTAAGAATGAGCTGCGTGATGCAGAGTACTCGTACTTTGTCATTTTACATTTCATAGTACGTCCATGTAGGGTAGGGCACAGGGTTGTTTGTGTCTAGAGTTGTTTGGCCCCCCTCAAGCAGGTTCTCCTGGCATTTTTCCCCAAGAAAAAAAAGCGCTGTCAAAACTGACACGCACCGGACGGTGAGATGCAAAACGCAAAAGCAAAGGGGCACACAGAAAAGGGGGGGGGGGGGAATAAGACCCTTCTTCTCACGAACAAGAAGTCGAGTTTCTGTCTCAGCGACATTTCGAAGTGACGACTCGAGTGTCTCTAACTAAATGGTGTCTGCATTTTCAGCCTTCACGAACTGGTAAATGTGCGTCAGAGACAAGCACAGGGTCATCGCTGCAACAAAGACACATGCTGCTGTTCACGGCGTCGCTCAAGTTCTGTTCCTCGAGCGAGATTCTAGAAGGACTGCATTGTTTCCCACTGGGTCTCCACTTCCTTAATCTCCCTTTCTCGAGACATAAAGTGTGTCTCTGATCTAGGACCGATTCTTCTGCCGCGCTTATATTGCTTTTTCTCTCACTCTCTCTCCAGTCCAATTCAATTTACTCGCCTCCAACCCCTCTCTTCACCCTGACTTTTCCAGAATTGCCCACATTCGACCATTATGTTGTGCCTCCCGCTTTTAGGGCTGGGCCTTAGAAAGCTTGCACACACTGACTTTCTTACACACACGCACGCGCGAAATTGTCTCCACAAGAGATACGGCTCACGCATACCCGTGCACCCATTCGGGGGTCTTAGTGGCACCTCTTCTGGTCCAAGCTAACTGCTTTTTCAGTGGACTGAACGGGTACTAGTGGAGTCAATCGAGCATCCTCGTTATGAGCACGGTTCATTTGTGGCCTTCTTAACTCAGATGCATCGTGAATGGCTGTCAAACTCAGGGGGTCAGCGAATGTCCTCCTTACGCTTCAAAACTTCACCTCTGAATTGCGCCAGCTGTTCCCAAAGTGTCCCTCACTGCATGCTGAGAAATGGACTTGAACAGCCGGGTTTGCATATGTACCGAACACCGACTTTGATTTTTTAGCATTTCAAAGCTGGTTGCACACTTTTCTGTTTATTGGTAATTTCAGACCTGTTCAAAAACCAAAGAAAACCAAAGAGCAAAGAAAAGCAACGAGGGAGCTGAATTAGACTGAAAGTGCCAACTTGCTCTAATTTACTGGACGCAGCTGTTTGTTTTTAACCCATTTGCTAATCTATGTGCATAGTAGGCTACTTTAAAAAGGTGCTTAGAGTTTAAAGTGCACTTAAAAGGTTTAAAGTGCACTAGTTTTCTGGAAAGCGATATGGGGACTGCTGAGAGTTTTTTTTTCCCTTTGACCAAAACATTTCAAAACATTTCAAAGAATTTCACTTAACAAAAAATTCAAAAGGCCATTTACTACTGGCACTTCCCACATGAAGTATCATGGCCTACTGCATGAAGTGTGCATAGTGCACACATCTTTTCAGCCATAGCTTTGACTCTATTTAACTACGGCAGTGGTTCATTCCTCCACGAAAAGCCAAAATTCTAAACTGAACAGCACTTTCGTTCCAAGATCACTCAATGTTTACACCATGTGGATGCACGGTTACTACTGTAGCAGAGCTTCCTAAACTTTCCTATACTGAAGTTCAACAGCATTGTGATTCTTAGGGTCCGAGTTGTCGGTGGCCAGACGCCTCCCCCACTTCTCCACCACTTGCAGACGTAGTAGGAGACACTCAAGACGCCTTGGACACTTCCGTTCATTTCTTTGTTTTAGTTCGTTTCTCAATAAAAAAATAACCGAGAAGCCGATTTTACCGGCTCTTTATCCAACTGTTTATCAGACAAGTGGCGAAAACGGTTTTAGAAAAGTTTCCTTTACGGTTAAACTCCATTGGTGGAGAGCGAGTTACTCCAGTGAAGGAAAACGCAGTGATGCGAGATAAAGGGACCAGTTTGCGTCTCCTGACGTAAATCTCCAATTTAATCCTGGTGTCAGCACTTGCTGGGAAAAAAATGAAGCTACACAAGTCTTTTGGCTTGCACTGAGCTTGCGATCTGTCTGTAGTTATTTGAGACAGTTGTAGGAGAGAGCGAAAGAGAGAGAATGTACGTAACGTTAGTCAATCTAAAGTGCCGTTATTTGTCTCCACGTCATAAGCATTCGACAAAAAAGGTAGTCTTCCTCCAGTTTTTGCACAGTTTACGAAAGAGCCTGTTGTGGTGGTTGTTCCAGCAGGGGTAGCTCGCAAAAAAAGTGCAGAACGTGTTTGCCGTAGTGTTATTGCCAACGTGGTACGTAAAGATTTGGACCTGGAACTAAGGGAAACAAAAAGAATCAAGAAAGCTTTTCTTTCTCTCCCTTTTTCTCTTTGACCGGAGGTGTATCTGTTACATTAAGGTGCAGAGAGTGGTGAGAAATCCCTAGGGCAAATTAGCCCCTTCCCGTCAACGTTGTCCGTCCCTCTTTACTACAGCAAAACTTCGCCGCAAAATATCTCTAAAGAAAAAAAATCCTGTCAGGCTTAGAGGTTCCCATGGACCTGGCGGGCGCGTATCGGAGAGAGTGCAACGTTGCCATGGGAGGAGGGGGGGGGCTGCAACAATGGAAAGAAGTTCTTGCTCCTCCTCAACTGGTATTACTTGTCCGGCCACCAAGTATATGTGCCAAGAAGTCCCCCTGACACTCTCGTTGGCAACTTTACTGATAGTCTTGGGAACCCTGCTCCATGCGCTTAGTTTTCCTCTTTTTTTTGGAAGCAGCCAGCAGTCCCTCAAGGGCTTACTACTACGACTACTCCTTCGTACTGAAAATGATATGAAAACTTTTTCCTCTCCTCCTCCCGCGAAACAAAAGTCCTCACTCATCTCGTTAGATCCACCAAAAGAAAAGGGGTGAGGGAGAGACGATACTGGCATGATACTGACGTGGTGGGTGAACGTACTCGCAGGCCGGGCGGTGCAGGACCCGCGTCGCGGCCACTGCAACGAGCTCGTGGAAAAGTGAATTCTTTTGTAGCGCAGCACGCGCGTACGAGGTAAAACCTTTACAAAAGTGCACGCAATTACCACGGGCCGTTTTTTGTCTCTCAGTCGCAAACATAAGTACACACGCCTAATATTACCCTCTCTCCTGTTAGTGGGTCGATAGAGGTCCCACTCATGGTTTCTCCTCTACCACGGGCTGTATGTGTACATACAGCATGAACACACCCACCCACCCACACACACACACACACACACATGCGCATACACACACACGTACACAGTATCACTACTGCATTCGTATAGACGTGCAACACAGTGCTTTAACACCCGCTGCGTTAATGGGATAATACTCAATTGTGTCCGTCTTTGTTGTTGACACAGTAGGGAAAAGTGTTGATTTCTCCCACCCTTGTGAACTTTACCATGGAGGTGGAGGTGGAGGAGGAGGAGGAGGAGGAGGAGGAGGAGGAGGAGGAGGGGGATTCACTGCCACAGTCCTAGAGAGACAGGAGATATATGAACGCGAGTACATTTGTTGATGCAAGTGAGGAAGACGAGCACAGCGATGACAACGCATTCTTCTTCCCCCTCGAGTTTAAAGGCGCCGTTTATAACCTTTAAGTCATGGCAAATAATTTTGTCTTGGCAATGTCGCAAATTTCCAGCTCTCTCTTTAACAGCACATGAGTTCTTCATGAATTTTGTATGCCTCTTGCCAGACGCAGCCAGGACCCATGAAGCCACGCAGTTTGCATTTTGCGTCTGAGTGTGAGAATGGTGCCACAACGCCGCCCTAAATAAAATGGTAATTAAGGTAGAAATTGCTGTTTATGGTTGAGTAAAAATAAAGCACCTTTGCCGTTTAATATGCATTAACAAATATGACCGAAAGGGTCAATGACAGGGCAGTGAGTGAGTGACCTGTTAAGTGAAGTGGGCGGGAGAGCAGGTGAGTTGGGTACAGAAAAATATAATATTTTGCGTAATAAGTTCCTCTGTGCTCTCTATTTTCCGGGCAATCATAGCTGTGCTCCAATTGAGGTTCACGAGCACAAAGAGCCTTAAGGTCGGACCGACGCACACACACGTACAATTAGGGACAAGCCCAATATTTACGTATTACTGTAGCACTGCGCTCTTCCACGTTCTTCTTCCATCCGTGGGACTGCCGCAGAAGGCCACATAACTTCCTACGTACAATAAGCACTGCCAAGGAGCACGCACATGAGGACACACAAGACTTGTGTTTCTGCAAAAGAGTACTTTCGCATCATGAAACAATCATCAGTGTATGAGTTGTGTTAGAAGAAAGTGCCACCAACCTACGTTGCAGATTGACACTCCTTGCTGCATGTGCGGACCGGTGCACGTTTTGGGTAAGCATCACGTCGCAATTAGAAGGCTGCCATTGGAAAGACTTTCCAGCAGGACTCTGGGAGTCAGAGTCGTCAGTGAGCAGCGTGACAGATCAGTTCTGTGCCCTTCACTGCTGCAGGGACAGCAGAAGTGGGCAATCATGCTTTCTTTGCACTTTCGTGGCTCTGCCTGACGATTGAGCTAATGAGTCAAAAAGAGGCGTATCTGAGTATCCACTGAGGTACTTACCTTGGAAATCATGGCAACCCAATAGGGGCGCCACCCCCATCACCACACCAAGTTTGGTCTCAGCTGATCCAACTTGGAAAAGTAAGTTTGCTGCATTCCTTTTATTCAATAAATCCGGTGGGGAGGAGGGGGAAGGACAAGGAACCCATTGATAGATGAATGGGATGTTGGGGGGGAGGTATGGGGCGGGTACTGATTTATTGTGTGGCCCCTAACGGTATGCAAAGGAT
>JAAUXU010104273.1_pt1 | contig 38565 bp, 31 predicted proteins | sample 7278151 | NCBI WGS metagenome assembly JAAUXU01 (sample SAMN14350113, study PRJNA611818) | marine sediment metagenome | isolation source: surface marine sediment (1.8m) | place: French Polynesia: Moorea | collected 2018-08 | reverse complement strand
GTACTATCCGAAAGGTACTCGACTAGAGTCCAATCCAGCTGGTTCACCAGAACGATCCAGCCAGAAATTCTTATCACACTAGGGTCACAACTGGTACATGTACATAAGATAGAGCAAAAGCTCAACACGAAGCAAAGATCATACATAGAACATGGAACTTAAACTACACGATGATAGAGTTGACGATAGAAATAACCGTAGAAATAACGGAAGACATTGACCATCCCACTCTCCCTACACATGTGCGCACGCGAGCGCCCAGGAGAACTTGTCCATATGTAGACACTTTCGCCAACACTTGCCTCGCTTTAACCATCTACGCTATGACTTTTAAAGAGGCTTGTTTCGCGTCTCTCCTCCGCCCGGCGTCCGCCTGTCGAGAGCCCGGTGGGAGGCCGACGGCTCCCTTCCCGTGCGGAAGCGCCCGGGGGTTGCGCGCCCACGGTCGTCGCAGATGTCTCGAGTGCGGCAGTGGAAAAATACTCTGGCTCATGTGTTGCACGTGTTGTTCCATCTGTCGGTAGTGCTGCAGTACCCTGCCTGGATCGTGTGTCTTTCACAGTTGCTAATATCCTCCAATTCCATCATACCCCTGTTAGAAATTAATAAAGTTTTCGCCATCTTTTTATGCCTTTTAGGCCTGAAACCCGGAGATCTCAGCAAGGTAACTAACTTTTCTGAAAGAACCAAGGGTCTTCTTCCCCTCCTCCTGCTCCTCCCTGAGCGACGTCGGCGACGGCGCGTGAGCAGAGAGATTCTTTCACAATTTCGCCCCAAATGTCTCTGCTCAGAGTGGCGCAAAAACTCACGCAGTGGGCGGCTGCAGTGCTACAGTGCTGATTACCCAAATGAGAGGTGCACTCGCGCATGCGAAAAAGGAAAAGAAAAAAAAGATGTGTGGAGAAGTGAAAAGCGTCGTGGCGACGGCCACGAGTGACACAGCTCGTCACGTGGAGGCAGTGACGTAGTCGGGGTTGGGGTTGGGGTCTTGGCTCCAGCTTGACCAGTACGTGAATTCAAGTGGAGGCATAGAAAAAGGTGGATTGTTACAGTGCTTCAGGTACACCAGCTCCTCTGAGCATCTTTCTTGGGTAAGTCCTCCTCGCCAGCCAAGTACGTGTTGTGCTGATGAGTTGCGCTGCATCGCACAGTGTCTGGAAGTGTCCATCTCCAGTGGTAGATGGAGTGTCAGGACTTGCGAAGGACTTTTTTTTTGGCTCTGCCCTGCGTCTACGCACCGTGTGGTGTATCAGATCGCTTGAGCGACTGCCGGACGTATCTGTCTGTGTGCATTGCCTTAACAGACAAAAAAAGCAGGGCAAACAAGGGGACTCTAGCAGCAACACCCACTCCTGTATGCAGTACTTGTCACAAAGAAGTTAGTCTCTCTGTTCTTAGGTGTATACGTCAGCGAACTGCGAGATAGAGCCTTCATTTTTCTCACGCCACCAGCATGCACAAACACACCCACCAACACCTGAGCTTAAAAAAAATTACAGCTTTTGTACGTCTTAGAAAACTTGAAAAGTGTGGGATAGATAAAAAGGGGTTTCTAGCTCTGAAGCACTCTCAACGTCCTGACAGTCGCAGCCACCCCTCACACGTATGGAGAAGAAAAAAAAAAGGAAGCTTCGACACTTACTCGAGCTCACTCACTACGAGATACCGCATATCTACGCATCGTAGGTAATACACGCATCGGAAATTGCGTCTCTGTATTGCGTGGAGCTCACAATCTCTGTCTCTGTGTGCAAGCTACGAGTGCAGCTCGTGTAACCGTAGGTACATACGGTTGTTCTCTCCCTGGACCAAGTACGTGTTGAAAAGCAGGAAAGAAAAGGCCATTCAACAATGTATGACCGAGTCTTTTTATCAGCCAGGGCTATCGTCCCTTATCCATATCAGACTTACACTTTTTCACCACACTGAGGAGGTTGCTCGGCATCAGGGAGGGGGGGGAGGGGTTGGATGGATGGACGCTCTTAAGACTCCTTTGCTCACACAAACTTGGTTCGAGAGAATTAACGTACGCGTGCATGCGTCGTTCATGCATGTGTGAGGAGGAAAATCCACACCCTCTCCACACACACACCTCCTTGATCTCAACCCCACACACCCGCTTAGCTTTTATAGGAAGGGTCGTGTGAGCCGGAAATGACGGACTTGGGGCCGCTGAGCGAGGTCTGGGTGGCGCTAGCGCTTTATCAAATGTCCATTTCCTCACCCCAACCCCAAAGCACCCACTTCTTCCGACTCTAAACTGCGGACACTAAGTAGTCCTTTCTTCCTTGGTTCTTGCCATTCCAAAAGCAGTTCCGCAGCAGCAGAGGGAGAATTGTGGGCTGCTTCATTTTCGTAGCACCGACGACGACGTCTTTATAGAGGAGCAGAGATGCAGCAGGGTCGAGAGAGACGAGATTAAATTACGCGGGCTACTAATGTCTCCATAAATTTGTCCCACTTCCCTTTAACCACGTCTTACATTATGTTATACATGTACAGCCAAATGGAAAAAAAATATATCTGGGGCACCACACCAAGTGTCTGGATGGGGGGGGAGGGTTTTTTTTTTCAACGCTGGGGGGATCGAATGGCAATAACGGCTGATCCTGGCGGGAAATCCCGTCATTGCTTTGTGTTTCGCGGCACGTTTTCCCCCTCTCGTCAACGAGTTTTCTCTCTAGACAACAATTTCGCACAAGAGGGGCCTTTTGGTGGCCTTATCTGGCATTTGCACTCTTTCTCTTCGTCTCCCACTCTGCTTCGTCTGCCAAAAATGTTGAAATTGAAAGGAGTCGCTGTTGCAGCCAGGCAAAAGCAGGGGCAGGCAGGCCTGGGGCCTTGTTGGTGTCAAATGGATCGGCTAAGCACTAAATTGGAAAGTCGGGTAGTCTTATTTCTCCCAGGGAGTGCAAGAGCTAATCTTTTGGGCAGTTGTTCCTAATACTGCAGCACACACGCACACACACACCCACACGCACACACACACACAGAGTGGGTCGTCGTAGTACGTAGTCTGCCATCTGAGAGTGTAGCATGATGCTCCTTCCACCTGTACTCTGTACTGCTTATGAGCAAGGGAGTGATGTGTCGGTTTGTGTGTGCAGTAAGAGACTTTCATAAAGCTCTTTTGTGGGGGGAAAAACATTGATACATTTGTCTTACTTTCGTACCTACTCTCGTTCCATTTCTTGTCCACGTACCTGCACACAGTGCGTACCAAGTACTTTCGTGGCAGAGGATGCGTACTTTTTTGTACGTCCCCGAGAAAGGACAGCAACACTTCATATATTGTGCGAGTCCTATACTGTCGCAATATTTTGTTCTTCGTTCCCTGTTGCATCGATTTTTTTTAACAGACCTTGAAATTGATAACCCTTCATTTCTCAACTATCTAGACTTCTACAGTTTCTTTTACCCAAACGTATATATTGAGCTTCATTTTTCCCTACGGGCGACTTAGGAAGAATCGTTTCAATCACCACGAACAGTTAGAATAGACATGTTTTCCGCAAGTAAAAGTTGAGAAAGTACCTGCCTTGTCTGATCTTCGTAGAAATTCAAGTCACAGAACGTTGAGTCTTGAGAATCCTATGCGCAGATCGCCAAAGTACAGCCGAGGACGTCGACTTCACTGCAGAGGGACACGGAGTAGCGATACCTTTTTCTCCGAATGATGCAAAAAAAAATCAGCACAATACAGGCATCTCTCATTTCCGTACCACTTTTTTTTTCCCTGGCGATGCGAACTGAATAAAATTTGCACGTCCTGTACCGAAAGGAAGCGAGTTGGAACGTCCTCGATCCACGATCGTGTCGAGGTGGTGTCGACTCGAACATTGTGTCGAGAACAGACCATCTCTACTTCGTCTCGAAGCAAAAGATTTCAAGAGACATGTGTATTTTCATACGTGTCAAATGCAATGTGATGGCCAGGAAAAAAGAAATGGATAATGTTGTGCATTCAGACGACAAAATTTCTGTAGACAGTGGATTCTCCATTTAACGTTAGGGTCAGTCACCCCAGATGATATCGTTCAATTGGGGATATCCTCAGGTCAAGTCGCGTGTGTATCGCGTGGAAAAAAGAACTCGAGAAGATATCGTCAAATCGAGAATGACCTGAATTCTTTCAAAGATTCTTGTTGCAGTGAGCAGTTCCAGTGGAAATTTTTGTTGCATAAACTGGAGGCATTGTCATCAGTTCAAGTCATCAAACTTGCTCTCACCATCATCAAATTGCCTGCGGAAGATTTAAATTACCCCTAAATTTGGGCCTTTAACTTAAATTCCGACGACAGTGACTTGTGGAAAACACGATGTGCAGAGCTATGCATGATTTTGGTTACATTGTAATTGTAAAGCTTTGACTGAGAGAGAGATGCAAATATATGAGTTTTTTCACTGAAGGTATGCCATTAAAGGGGTGCATGGAAAAAAAATCGTTTGTTTCTACTCACATCCGTCATAAGAATAAATCGGTTATGGTCATCAAAGTCCAGTGTCCCGAGGTGATGTCTACAACCGGCGACTACTGTATCAGAGTCTGGGCCATCCCCTCTCATCTCAAAGTTTTCAACTCGAAACCAGCCCTATTCACGACTCCACCACACAATACACCACTTTTTATCTGATGCTATTGTCCAAATAGGATCTGTCATCGAATTTCTATATGGCAAGATTACCCTCGTACATGCACCCCACACTGTAGCAGTGGTTGTAAGATCGTATCTCGGATTTTCCTAGATTTTCCTAGATTTCCTTGAAACCCTTTTCCTCGTGATACATTTCGGGTCGTGCATTACCGTGCTGTCCATGATATTCGCAACATTCCTTAACTTTGGAAAACATTTCAGTCTAGATTTCTTATGTAAAGTTTTTCTTTGTATGCGTCCTCCGTATGCCTTACGCCGTTTGTGACTGTTTGTCATGTACGCTGTATACACACTCAAAGCAAATCTCCAATTTTGATCCCCGTTTGAGGCAAACGTAGCGTACCTTGTGGTGGGTGGAATTGGTGACCCGTGAAAGCCCGAGGCTGAGGGAGAAACCGAGGTTCGTATTTTATACCGAGGATGCAGGAGAAAGAAGAATCAGCCTCGTCAGCACCCTCGTTTTTCCTCCCTCCGTGCCAGGGTGAGAGGGACCAAAAGTCCATAGCCTCGACTTTGCTCCTTTGAAATTTCTAAAGCACACAAGAGTGCTCACTTCACTATAGCAGATTTTTTTTCTCTTTGTTTCCAGGTCAATCCTTCTCTGAGGAGTGATGAAATGCCTGGGAGGAGGAGAGGACTAGAAGAGGAGAAGCCAAGAATTAGAACGAGGCATCATGGCTTCTTCTTGTTCTTTTGAGAGGTTGCAGCTAGTCTGTCTTCTGGCTGTGACACTTCACTCAGGCAGCAGCATTTCAGAGAACGGTAAGAGAAAATCCCCCCTATATATTTTCGTCTGACTGTTTGTTACATGTAGACGTGCCTACAACAGGAACCTGCGGGGTGTTCATGAGAAGCTGTTGCTTTCTAATCGTCCACCTTTTTGTAGTAGGGTTATTTTTTACGCTCTGCTTGGCTTTGCTTGAGCTATATCGTTTTGCAGCGCTCATTCAGGGCAGGGCACAGAAAAAAAACCCTCAGAATGTCTGTTTTCACTGACGAAAAAGTTGCTGAAATCCGGGGGAGACAGATGGAAAGAAGTTCCTACTACTTCAAAAGATTGTTCAGTGACAATGGAACTGAGCAACTCATGACCACCCTGGACTTGTATCCGCAGTATCTTGTATTGCAAGAATTGCATTGTCACATGAGTAACAAGAGATCTTCGCATGTGTTGTGCCTTTGCTCACGGTGGAGAAATGTTAGTGTGGCTTGGTTCGCGCACACTTTTGTGTACAAAATTATCTACGATTCCGCTGCATCGAAGTCATACGTAAAACTCTTCACTTAGACCAGTTTCATAGATCTCTTCCTGCACGCAAAATTTGCTATCTGACTCCATTTGAACCCCCAACCAGTCAAATGAAATGAAGACTAATCAGTTTTTGGGTCCTCCGTCAAAGTGACAAAGGAGGTTAGGTCGACAGTTCAAAACGGACCTGCTTAGCTACTTTCTAGATGCTAAACTGCAGTGAAATAAAATTGAAGAGAAAGTGTATTTGGCTCTGCCTTCCAAATCTAAAGACCTCGTTATGAACTGAAATTTTCCAGGAGATATGATCAAAATAATTTCTTATTGGCATTTGACTACACCTTTATCATTTGGCATAAGGTAACAAACCTGATATACGCTCAGCAGAATTCCAAAATCTATACTGGGTTGCCGTAATATGTAACATTTGTACAGGCGAAAACCACTCCTGCAACGTTTGTTTAATGCAGCAACCTAAAAGTGCTTAAAAGATTTCCCATGTAACTTTTTCTCTGACTCGCGCACATGCACATGCATATTTAAGTTGTCTACAGTACGGGGTGTGACCACCAACTCTGAAAATTGTCTCAGTAGATAAAGAAATTGACAAAACAAAAATTGGAGCTTCTTACAGACTACACACTAAAATCGTCAGGCACACGTGAATTTCTTCATCAAATATCTCCCAATTTGGAGCTAAAATTCATGGAAGCTTCTACATGACGGTGGAACATTTTCCAGGTACCCACTGTGCAGCTGCTGGCGGACATTTTGCCCCATATCTCGTCAATGCTTGCTTCGTGTGAGCTGACGACACCCTTGTGACGTCAGCCATCCCTGTCCACCACGCTCCAGATGCTGGCATCGGGTGGGGTCAGAGCGGGGTTCGATGGTGGGCAGATATCAGATCGCCAGAAGTTGGTCAGGTTGTTCTTGAAGAACACTTGAACTCTGAGGTCTTGGTGAACAAGGAGCCTGGCCCGTCCTTCGGCCCGTCCTTCGGCCCGTCCTTCTGGCCCGTCCTTCTCCTGCCCGTCCTTCGGCCCGTCCTTCGGCCCGTCCTTCTGGCCCGTCCTTCATGCATTGAATGCGTTGTGGACTTTTGAAAACGGCGTGACCTTGTGCCCCAGGAGCCCGCAGTACTCGTTCAGACTGATTTTCTCTGCCTCATCAAAAAAAGAGTGGAAAAATAACTTTCCATCAGAGGTGACCAAGTCAAAAGCCGTGTACTTTGAGGTCATGACAGGGCGGAAACTGCCTCTGTCCAGCATTCAGGTACCGGTCATTTTGTCAGCTTGTGGTTAGGTCAAGCGTGAAGAATTTCTGGTGGGAAAAAAAATCTTCACCCTCGATGGATTCCTTGAGTCCTCCATCCAGTTGAGGACTTTGTTGCACCTCTAGATGTTTTGTTGGCCTGACATATGGACGTTAGGCCCAAATCTTCCTTGGCCACACAACGAGAGTCCCCTCACCCACGTAGTTGATCCGGTCGAGCTCCCTCATCGGAGTCGCTGGATGCCTCGACGTCGGGTCCAGATGCAGCATCTCACTTCTCGGCCATTGAACACCCTTGTAAAGTTCTTGCTCAGTCTTTTAATTGTACCCATAGTGTACGCTCCAAAAGGCAGTTGAAGTGACGGTTCCTAACTTGATTGGAATACTGAGGGCGCACTTATTGTACTTCTAAGTCAATTCAATGTTAGCCTCACGCACTCTGCACGTACCTAATGTGCGTGTCTAAAAAAGGATGCCCAATGCACTCTTCCTAACATCTCCATTATATCTCGCATTTTCTGACAGATGTTACCCACCCAGTGTCACTCCTTTAGTCCCCCCCCCTAATGCCCCTGGCCCCTCAACCTTGCTTAACCCTTCTCCTTTAGTCTCCGTTTATATTATCCTGTCGGACAGATTCTTTTTTTTTGACTCACATTACAGAGGAGACTCGTATTTGTCCGCGCAGCGTCTGGCACCCCATAGCAACAGTGCTAAATGCGGTTTAAGCCGTCACAGAAGCCAAACCTGGGCCTTGAAGGTTCATCTTCGGAAAACACAGGAGCAAGGGATAGTTCTATAAATAGTTTCAGGTTTCGCTATATGTAGGTACCGCACGTTTCTGCTTTACCCTGGTTCGAAAGCTCAAGGCAGGCGGATATGATGCGCTTGTGCAGCCATATTTAAGCTTGGTATTATTGACAGTACCTGACTATGCATTTCAAATGAAGCCTCAACAACAGCATCAAAAATGCAGTCACGTAACGGTGTGAACAGCAATGCCAGCAACGTGACTATTGGTCATCTCAGGACGTACAACAGGTCTGAGCAGATAAACCACTCGAAGGCAAAGATGGGAGAGACTTTTTTGTTCTTTTGAATGGAAAACTCAAAATTCGTCACAGAAATATCTGGGTCTGTGATCAATGTGTTCCTTCTGTACTCAGAGTGTCTCTTGTGTTGCCCTCGGTGCTGTCAACGTATTGATGGTTATCCTCCTAGAGCTTCATTTCTTCCAGGTGGAGAACACCATCCATGGGATAGGGAACACCTGCAGTCTTGTCCTCAAAGATGGGCTAGGAGACTTTTGTTCCGAGGATCAACATGCGTAGGATGAGGGAAGCAAAATCATCACTGAACAAGTTGCATGTCAGTCACAACTCCCCTGATCACTGCTCTTATCTCATCGTGACTGAGCCATAAGTGGAATAACCATTGCGCACAAACGTGCAATAATTTGGCAACGTGAATGCAAACGAGGAGATTTCTTGAGACTCGGGAAATCCACGTAAGAGTACCGAATTGAGACGGGACCATTGGAATTTTTGACTTATTTCACTTTCTCGAAATAATATTTCAAGGTGCAAGGTCGATTCTTAGTGTCACAATTCAGCCTCACCCTCTCCTTTGTCACAAACATTCACGCCAAGGTATATATTGAAGACTCTGCCGACGTGGACTACCAGGTGTCTCAAAAGGTCTGGGACACTTTTTTCAATCGTTTAAAGAGTTTCTTGTAGATGCAACATAACATGGTGTACGTAGAATATTGTTTAAGCGTCAACTTGCAGTCCAACAGAGACAAGCAGCAACGAAAGTTAGAACAAAACTTCTGAGAGAAGGAAACAAAACCACCGCACAAATTATGTAGCGTGTGATTTTGCCGCAGTTTTTTTCCTTATAGATTCCATCAAAAATTGATACTGATGAGCCAGTTCTTAAGCCCAAAACATGCGTCAATTCGGCATTTGTTCTCAGGAGGCCAAGGCTGTAAGCATCACAGACAGCTCAAATTTGGAGAGTAAATAGTGCGAATGTCAGGCACCATTTCATATTAAGAAACCGTGCATCTCTCTTACGCCAGATCAATGTTGCAGCTCTCACAGTTATTTTTTTCAAAAGAATCCGAAACATTTCGAGACACCCGGTATATACGTAAGTGCTACTGTGCTTTAGGTACGGAGACTTGAGTAATGTTGGCTTAAGTTGTCAAGGGTCGGAAAGCTCAAAATGTCCCAACTTCTCAAGATGGGCAATTCCCCCTCGTTAAACACCAGTTCTTAGAAAGATTGCCTTGTGCTCGGGGCCTTGTTGCTCTCTGTAGATCCCTTGTCAAGTGCAATTGATATTTCCTGCAGGGTTCTATGCTTCATTGTGTGATTCATTTAGGTTCACTCACTTTTTCTTTTCCGCAGTAAATAAGTCCATTGTCCCCCAAATCCACATTAAAAGGCTGCTCAACCTTCCCGAAACCCACATCAAACCAGAAAATTGTCTGCTGTTTGCTGCCCACTCCATGTTTCTCATTCCAGAAGCTGGCGGGGTCAAAGCCTCTGCCGCTGCCCAGACAAGGGGCCTATCTGAACACCAGATTGTGGCCGAAAGGGCCTGCATTCCAAGCCGCGGTGCCCACGCTCCACATGATAATCTTGCACCAGTTGTCCTACAGAGCTTTGTCCCATCCATTGGCGCCATGGCTAAATATAAATCACACCCGACCTAATGTTCAAAAGTTTTCAAAAAAAAACCCCAACCCCAATACATTTGAGACTTTTGTTTCGGTCTCGTGTGTATCAAAGTAAGGCGCACCCGGCGATGGCACCAGTTTCTCTCTCTCTCACACACACACACACACGTGCTCGCGCGCACACCCAGTGAGAGAGCCTGAAATTGAATTGCTGGGAACTCTTGTACAATTGAGTTTTTTCTTCTTTTTTCCGTCAATGTCTCCTACGTACAATAAGGGCTACTGCAAAGACCTACGTGGAGCATTTCTTCTTTTCCTTCCGCCTCCGCCTGTTCCCAAAACTTTTCCGTCTTACCTTCTTCCTTCATTTGAGAACAGCTGGATGCATTTAAAGAAGTTTGGAAGCTTCCGAAAGGGGAGGGGGGGGGGAAGGGAGGAAACCCCCAGGCCTGAGGTGAAATGACATCGATGCGGGTGGATGAGAGAAGAAAAGTGGGAAGGTTTTGCCGCAACTTCGGTTTATAGGCGGATTAAGACGCAACAAAGGCAAAAGGCACGCGTGGATTGCGTTCACGTACCTGAAAAAGAAGACCGGGGTTGCCACAACAATGCCACAGCGACGAACGTGCAGTAGCATCATGTCAACTCTGATTGCAGGAACAAACACTGATTATGACCTCTGATGAACAACTTTTGACTCAATAAGCACCTCGAGTACACAAAACTGAGGTGAGATGAAATGAAAGAGGACGTGCTAACCACATCAAATTGTGCATTCAGACCAGGAATCTGGACAGAAATCAGTTTGCACCATCAATTATCCAAGGTGGACCAAAAGTCATGCTACAATTTGATGTCGACCCTCAGTGTGTGTATCTGAAGAACAGTCCAGTACTTATAAAGAAACCATAGGTTTCAAGGAACAAAACCCAGGCAAAAATGTGTCTGCAAGCCTTGGCGGGTCTCATAACATAATGTTGCGCAAACACTCGAGTGATTTTAAATGAAATGTACCAGATATCATGGTTTTTCCACTTCTTTGTCGCAGTTTCACCAATCTTCATCTGCAGCCTTGCGAAACCTCTTTCTTATTTTCTTATCCATGTAAATAGAAAATATCCCCCGGAAACAGAAGGTGATTGTTTTTTTTTAAAAACTTCTTAAGCATTACTTTATATCACCTCCATAAATAAAAGTTCCCACTTCAAGTCAGTCTCAGGAGCCGTAGCTGCAGAAATTGACCTGTCTCAGGCACCGTTGCGAGGCTGTAGTATGGTTTTGGCGAGTCCCAGAGACAAACCTAGGGTAATCTTTCAGTAAGAGCACCGAGACTCGACCCAAAAAAATGACTGGGCTTCCTGGAAGAGAGCACATACATAGTATTTGGCATTTTTTCATCATTTGGCAATCATTTCCCATGCCAGACATTGCATGAAATCATTCCTTGATCAACATTCCTTGGCAGCTCTGGCGCCATTGACCAATGGGCAGTCTGGTCCGAGGTCCCCGAGCACGCACGAGCAGCGCAAAGCAGCGCAGTCCCCAGCGCGCTCATTTCCCTCAACTCGTAAGTGCGCGATTTTCTTTATTTGTTCAGTGGCTCAAAAAAAAATGAGGGGAGAAAAAGAAAAAAAGAAAAATCTCATCTGCCAATCTGCTCTTGGGGAGAGCGAGAGTGGGATTAAGATGCAGTGGGATAGAATGAAATGAGAAAGAGGCTTTGCCAAAAACTGATAAGAGTCGTCCGTCAGAGTTGGTTAGAGCAAGGGGGAAAAGTGACTGAATGCGCGAGGAATTGGACAGCACTTGACAACTTTCCCGCGACCCGGACAAGTTCTCTTCTTTTCCCCAGCATCTGACCGGTTTGACGCCCTGCTTTTCAGAATCCAGGACTCTGGTGACTCAGAGCGTGGCCCTGGTTGGCACCACCGCAGTGCTGTACTGCAACACCACCGCCCCGTCCAGGAGCAACCCGGCCATCCTGGTCATCTGGTACAAGGATGGAGGAGATCCGGTGTACAGGTAATTTTTTTTTCTTCGAGACGAGAACTTGTAAAGTCCTGAGGACACTTAATGCTCAGAAATGAAGAAAGTTTCCAGAAACGAAGGAGGAGGAACATTCAAGCCACTTTATGCGCACCATAAATGGTTAAGACAACAAGCAGTAGGACACTTTGGAGACTTTCCCCACTTGGCACTTCAACTAAAAGTAAAAAACATATATATACATAAGAAGTTTTTACCTCTTGAGCATTGTCGTGTTGGCACAGCAGATCTGCTTGACGAAGGACTCCAGGGACAGCGCAGAATGACTGAGTTACTTTATTGCGGCTTTTATTTTCGTCAATTTGCTTCTCATGTGTCGGTCTATTTCAAAACTAGCCTTGTGGCATAGAGATCCTTCTCGTAGGCACTTTGTGCTCCAATTCTTCTTGATAAAAGTGTTTGATAAATCCACTTGCTGGGAGGCTGAAGCCTCTGTTATGGCCGAGGAATTTTTTCCCCGCACAACAAGGCCCGACAAAAAAGGGGCCTTCAGCATTCCGAGTGAAAGTCTTGTGTCGGGCTGCTTCTACATGTGTTTTACATAACTTTATAAGGTGGGGGAACGTAAAAACAACCCCGTGTTGTGCAACACAGTGCAAAAGGCTGTCGACGTGACGAGCATGCAGCGCTGCTAACAAGGGTGCTCATTAGAGTATGCAGAGATTTCAGTGCGCCACCACGTAATTCAGGTAGCGGCGGCGGCAGTTTTCGCCACATTACTGAGGGACAACAAGAAGCATTAACTTTTTTTTTTTTGGTACGAGCGTCCTTATCTAATCGATCTCTCCCCAACAGCCGCGGTCTCCATCCGGTAACCGCTCGCAGTTAGCGAGATATTCCACTCACTTGCACCTATTACGGCTCCCGTGAACAAGCATTGGGAAAACGAACTCCCCCCCTGCTCCCTCTGAAAATTTGATGCCTGGGGAAAATCCCTGCAAATAGGGGAAACCCCGCGTTGGTTACTTATGCCACTTCCATACGAATTGCTATGAATGCAAATGGGCCATCAGAGAGAGACATTTCATGGCCTCGCCCCCGTTCTTCCTAAGCTACCATCGCCAGCAGCAATTCCGGCCGAAAAGACAAGAACAAAACGGGCTTTCTTACTTTTGGGTCTCTGTACCCTCCCTGCCTCCACCCACCCACCCCACCTCCCTCCCAGTAACGACGCACTCGACTGTGAATATTAAATCTGACCCACTTCCATCCACAAAAAAATCTGAAGTATGGGACATATGCGGACGTCTGAAGGTAGCCGGGACAGGCGCAGGCTCTCTCTACCAGACAGAATCCAGAAAAATACTATAAATAATATTTATTCATGACACCATCCCGCGTATACACATTCTGCATGGGATGAGGGGCACCCTTAGACGAGGATCTGGGCTGTAGGCGAATGTGCAGTGCGTGTAAGTTTTGAACGCGCACGCTGTGCAGTGCGCGCTTTGCGGAATGATGGAACTTTACCTCCGGTGTCCTCTGCCTCTCTCATAATCCTGGCTGGAGGAATGCGTACAACTTATTATTAAGCGGTGCTTGCTCCAAACGTCGCAGTCAGCTTAAGCCATGTCCAAGGCTGAACGGAAAGACACTACTTTCTTTCCACTTCCATACTTTGCCTCGTCTGCAAAACTTTCAAAGTAGAGAGAGGCGGAAAACTTTTACTTTTTTTTGTTTCATAGACGACGGCGACTTCGGCGGAAAAGTCGTGATTCGGCAGATTATACACATGCTTATACATACGTCCGTATAATGGAATTTCTTATAAAACATACAAATCAACTGCTTGGCTTCGTCAATAGCGAGATCATTGCTGCTTTCCTCTCAGCCAAGATCGACTTGCCTCCCTCTCTGTCTCATCGTCATTAGTATGCTCTTTACTCACGACATTACCGCCCCAAGCCCGCCACTCAAGACATTAGTGATCATCAATCCCAATTGAACGTCTACGCACAAAGTTGCGTGGCTGCCAACAGCATAAGAATCCTCCTCCAGACACGTGTTAGATGTTGCTGCAATAATGCAAGGAACAGTGGCACCCGCTTGTTTGGCGGACGGCAAGAAAAGCATTTTTGGGACCAATAAAGCGGGTTCAAATTTCCCGCCCTCAAGGGCACACAAGGGCACACAGTGTCCACAAGGGCTTAATCGGTTTTTTTCTGCTTATATTAGCTGTTTTATCTTAAAAATGAGTGCTTTTCAGCCCTCATGAGCATCAGAATTGCAAAAAGAAATCCATTTTGAAGGTTTGGGAACATATCAAGCACAATTTGCCGATAAACTGGGTTTGTTCACCCAAGGCCCGAGCTATTTTAAGATGGGTTTGGGAATTTCATATTTTCGCAATATATACTTGCCAAAGAGGCGGGTTGTGCTGTACTAAAAAAAACCAGCTTAATTTTCTGAAAGTGTAGTTGTAGCAGAAAGTTAAAAAATTGCAACAAACTCCGTATGTCCATATCAGTCGGGCCTTATAGTAGAAGTGTGCTCTGTACGCTGTGTTGTGCCTTATACCTGTGGTGCTTTCTTGTAATTGCACTCGTGGTACGGTGCTATTTGCATACATGCAATGAGGGAAGTGCTTACTGCATACGTGGATCCAGCAGTAGGCCAGTGCTCACCGTAATTGTTCTTCGAGGGCCCACGTGGAAGTAGATAAGTGTGATGCACGTGTGTGCCACTTCTTTCTCGGGCACCTTTTGCGTAGTCTCCTCCAACACCGACGGCTGCCAACAGCATTTATTCTACTACAGTAGTCTCCGCTTACAGTCATCACCTTGAACCCAGGGTGTTGATGACTGCAACTGATATACTGTCGTATAACCGACATGAGTAAAAACGAATGACTTTCGCTACCATAGAACGTTATGTACGTACCTTCAGCTGGAAAACTGATGTTCATTCTTTACTTAGCTGAAGCATTAGAATGTTACCTCTGCAAACAGAGTTTCCAGCAAGTCACTGTCCTCCAAATTTAGATCAACCCGGTCATCCCCAAATTTTTGGTGTGTAGCTTTACTCTTCCACCGGCAACTTCATGACGGTCGACGAAATTTGATGAATTTAACTGATAGAAATGCCTCCAGTTTATGGAACTCAAATTGGAACTGAGAAGAGTGATGACTGTAACTAGATTATGACTAAAACCGAGATGACCACAACTGGAGACTACTGCGTCAAGAACATCACTCTCAAGGAGGAGTCAGACTTAAAATGAGCAAAAGAAATGGTCGTCGTCATTGTGCAGGAATGGGTGGGTGGGAGGGGGGAGGGAACAGCCAACGCCAGTAAAAGGGGCCTAACTCACGCAAAGGCATTAGAAGAAAAGAGGCTTGTCACGAGAAGCCGAACCAGCATCCATTAGGACATCCCTACTTGCTGTACAGTGGACCAGAAGGTCCCTGACTACAAAGGGGGAGTCATTCATGACCTGTACCGAACAGTGCGTGTGTAATGTAAATGTGAAAGCTACGCGGAGCACAGCAATATGAGCTACGCTTGAGTGCTTTGGTCAGGAAAAGTTACTATGACTTTGCCAACTTCACTTGACAAAGATAGCACAGAAGATTCTGTGCTGCTTGGCAGAGATGGGAAATGGTTTTTTTTGGAAATGTTGTTCAACATGTCATAACTGGGTGGATATCACGAGCTGCTCGAAATGTCGTCGATCCTCCCATGGGAGCCATAAGGCAAGAAAAGTATACATTTACGGCTGCCTCCACATAAATAACAATATTTGCGGCCATTTCCTTGTTTAGATAAGCCCTTTTTAATTTTCGTGAGAGCTACCAGGACAGGACCCACCCAATAGCTTGAGTGGAGTGGGTGCATCATCATGACGATCATATTTCGGCCATACGAGAGAGCACACGCCCGATTGCTTCCTCCAGCAAACTGCGGGAATGCACATACTGTACTCAGCTGTGTTGCCCATACGTTCTGTACGCGTCTACACATGCCATCCGCGGCAGCACTCGTACGACTCGGAGCGCAAGAAAAGGATCTCGAAGCAGTTGAACATGGCGTGACGGCGCCTTCCCTTTATGTACATGACTTTCCTTTATGAGTCACGTTGAACTGCCTAAGTACCCATGATGTGTTGTTCCACATGCACACTTCGCACCACAGACAGTAGGTTGAGTATCGTATGCGACAATAGGCAGGAATAACTGTGCGCCCACAAGGCGTGCACGTGCCCCAGCACACGTACACGTCACTCTCGTACGAACAGTGGAACCTCGATATGGTCAGTCACTGTAGCTCGAGTGAACTTTTCTCTGACAAGCGGATTTTTGCTAAATAAAGCATCCCCCTCCATGGTGAAATGTGGGCGAAACTTCCTGTTCGATGTGGTCAACTTTTACCACGAGGCTTTTTTTAAGCATAAACTGTTTCCTATGCTGTAGTCAATGGTCGTGCTGGTCGGTCTTCAGTATCCACACTGTGCAATATTGAGTCTCATGCAAATCTCACCTGTTTCAAAAGTTACTCATTTCTGAGTTAAAAATTAGTTTCTGTAATGGGCTTGTTACAGGAGACTCGTCTCTTGTTAGTGTAACATAATCCTCAATGCTAAATCGTAACCATAAACACATCTTTGCCGTCCAAAAGCCTTCAAACAATCATCAATTTTCAAAAGTACTCATGACCATCGATATCTGAGGTCATTTTAGCTGACCTTCGATATAGTGAACCTTCTCTGGGCCACTGACGAGTCCACCATATCGAGGTTCTACTGCCCTAACAAAAATCGATATTAAGAGGGAATCTTATATGCTTACTTCCCCCTCCCCAGTAATAGTGCAGCGGAAAATATTAAGACAAGCTAGAAAACTCTTAGCTGGGCTCCTCTTAGCTGTTCCCCCTCATCCTAGGAAACAAAGTTCACTTCGGACTGAACTCACTACAGCTATTGCTGTACAGTATGAGCATTGGCGAGAGCGCAGAAAGTACAGCTTGCACTGCGACGTCTTGACTCTGCCCAAAACTATCAAGTTCCATGGAGCTCATTTTCTCAGCAGGGAAGACCAGTTGAAAACAACGAGAAAAGACTTTTTTGTGCGTATTTGCTTTGTATCTTGCTACGTGTGCAGCAATCGACGTCCCTTTCACGGCGCAGAGAGGCGAAAAAAAATATTTGCTTTCCAGACAAAAATAGGAACCAAATCCCGACGAATAAACCTTTCGCAGTCCAGAGAGGACAACACAAATTTATCACTAAAAACTCTAGGTGTAGGTATTACGCATCTCGACTGTGCTTCCGGCAGTGATATTATAACAACACTGTATGGACATTCCATGGTTCTGCTAACTGTTGCAGCTACGACCTTCGCGGGGTCGGAGGCGGTTTATCTTCTGCGCCAAAGTCCTGGTCCGATGCGCACGTCTTTGGCGCTCGCGCCAGCTTCGCCTTCAGACAAAGTCCGTCGGCGCAGCAATACAAAAGCTGGCGCAAGTCAGGCGCCGACCAGCTGAGCGCCCTCAGCATCCAGGGGGTGACGGCGCATGACGAGGGTGTCTACAGATGCCGGGTCGACTTCAGGGCTGCCCCCACCAGGAACTCCATGGCCAACTTCACCGTCGTAGGTAAGAGGAACAATGACATTCTCATTTCGTCACCCTTCAGAGAGACTCTTTTCCTCCGTGCGTTTAAAATCCAACCCTATGGGGCTGTGTATATAGCCCAGTTGCTGCATATGCTCATGTCTCGTCAGGCCGTCTGGTTCAATTCCTTTAGGGACTCAAAGGTAAAGTGAGGGAAACTTTTTCTTCAACCTCCACCGTTTCCTACCTGGCTTCTCCAAATCCCATCTTGGCCTTCGTACGTATACTTTACAATGAATCTAGTTTGGTTGGGGACTGTCACGGAAAACTTGGCCCACAAACGTCGAAAAACGCTTCCTAGGCATGTGCGATGTTGCCCAAGGTCAGGACGACTGTCGAGACTGCAGAAAGAGCAAAGACTCGCCGAAAATGTGCACAAAAGTTAAACGCCATGTGGGAGGGATAAGCAGCTGCTCTGCGTTATGTGACTCCTCTCTATCCATGCTTGACATCTTTAGCCTTTTTCATCCGACGCAGTGAGCAAGAAAAGGCCCACCCAAAAACCCGACAGTACTTGTTTCGCAACTTTCGCATCTTTGCTCTTTTTGTACTCCTTGCCATTTGGCTTTCTGTCCCGCATTTTCCTGTTATATTGGCGCGGTCGTTGCTCTTCTCTGGCGCTCTTTTCTCCGAGACGACATATTTGTCCCGGAATTTCCATCCACCCCAGGCAAAATAGGAGAAACGCAAGTGCCCGTCTTCCCATCAAAGTTTGGCCCTCGATTTTTTTACCCAAAATGTTCGCCTGTGCAGCCCAATCCCCGTCAGTCACCCCTTCGAGACGCTGTGCGTAGGTGGCTGCGTAAACAGCTATGAGTACGAGGTGGAGCAAGGACGTTCGTGGTGTTCCACCTTCAACATGAGTTGCGGGTCTCCAGAGTCCACCCGCTTCATGTACGTTCAATAGCTGCCGAGCACGGAAAAGCGCTATCGCTTCATGACAACGATACGCTGTCCTGCACTGAACGATACGAGAAGAAGAAAGGACTGGTAGGAGGATGTGTCCGCAGAGCTCATTCAGAAGTTGTATAATAATAGGCCCACGAACTCTTCTACAATAGGCTGAGCAGTACAAAAGAAGGGTATCCAAGAACCAGACTAGTTGCTCGTCCTCATGTACTTTCATGTGCCCTACATGGCCGATGCGTTACAATTGCAGTACGAAGAATACAATACGAAGATTGGCCTTTGTCGAGGTGGTGACTCCTCAGAGGCATAATAAGTGGATGACACACCCACGCACACACACACACACACACACATACACACACACACCTGTGTAAATTATGTACGTACACGTGAGGAAACAAATGGTTTCTGCGTGTCAGAACAGTAGCTGTGCCTTCCGATGAAAAGAAACTCTCCGCATACCAACCGACATTTGGATAACTGAGAGAGTTTGGGGAAATTGTTACTGTGTAAAGTGATTCCCGTCTCAGGTGTAGGCGCAGCATTCTCGTGAGCGTCTTTGCTGAGATGAAGTGCGGCAATTTATGACTTGAGGAGCACACTCAAGTCAAGGGTCAGTAGAGACAAGTATACTATAGACATATCGACATGCGATATGACAATATAGCACACCGGAAGTGTCAGTGGCCAGCTGACAAGAAGTCCCTGCTACTCAGCTTACTACTCGAACCTGAGTAACAGAGTGCAGTGCGTCATTGCACGTACGTACATGCATTTGTAGAACATATGCACTGGGGTAATCTGAGGCGGGGTGAGGGAGGAATGCGCCTGCAGCATCGATGTCTACACTGTCTTGATGGAAAATGGAGAGAAAGAACAACTTTTATGCTTTCAGTGTCAAAAGCGAAAGGTCTCCTACGCACATTTGGGATGTGTTGGACACCCAACAACTCTTAATATACAGAACTTGTTACTTTTCTTTAGAGTCACTCCACAAAGTCCAAGAGTTATTTTCCCGATCATTGTTCAGAAGGCCTTCTCAGGTAAATAGATTCTTAATTGATGCCACTCGGACCAGCACGAGCAACTCCACAAGTTCTCTTCTTTGAGCTGCTTTCGCCATGCTGCAGCTTTTGTTTGGAGGCGCGTTCAAGAAAAGTATTGGCCCTTTACATCCAGTCCCCCTCCCCCCCCCCCTAGATATCAATGCTGCAGGCGCATTTTCCCTAATACGCATAGCTGCACACATGTAAGCCTCCTTAGACTGATGATTGTGGCATCCTCCTGGATCGCTCTTCAGTTGGTTGTTTCCCTTGGCAGCGTCTGTTTATTATCGCTCATAGTTTATTATGTGGGTCATGCCATCAAACCAAACCACCACGTGAGCAGTAAGCAACTGTAGGAACGGTACAACCAGCGTGATTATGACTTGCCAGCATCGCGCGGACTCACTCACAATGTCCGGGAGGATACCCACGCCAAGGTCGCTAGCTGCTACATCGCCCGTATGATAATGCGCCCGTCCATATGCCGTCAGTACTGTGCTGCTGTAAGATTTCCCTCTAAGCATTATGACTGCTACTCCACCGCAAGTCATTAACCATGCGGAGTGTGATATTTAATTATTGTAGCACTGCATTGTATGCCACACACGTAGCAGCATTCCGAAATGCTAACGCATAAAGTCATCCCGTTGAGGCAGGGAGGACTCGGGGACGACGACGACGACCCTTTAAACTTCGAAGCTCTTAAGGAAAAGCAATAGCCGATAAGTTGAGCAGCAGGAGTAATAACAGCCTTCTCCACTTCTCAGCCCTTTTATGATCAGCATATCTCTTGGTATTTTTTTTCAGTTCCGCCTCGTCCGCCGGTGATCGTCGGCGAGTCCGGCCAAGAGGCCCAAGCCCAAGTGGGCCCGTTCGAGGAAGGCAGCGAGCCCAAGATTTCCTGCGAAGTCAGAGGAGGTGAGGAGAGAAAGACGAAGCCTCCGTCTCTTCGATGCATGCTAATGAGGCTTAGTCTGTAGCTACGAAGTAGGCCTATACAGTAGTGTGGTCTGTGGTGCCGAGGTACGGGAAGGCTACGCAGAGAAAGATTCGTCTTTCCCCCAGGGGGAATATTTGAGACGGTTGAGCATGAACCACTGCCTGTCGCTGACAAAGAAAGGAAACGACAAAAGGTCTTCGGTAAAGTTTCTTCCTTGTCAAGAATGCTTTTATTTAAAGGCATGAAGTTACAGTATCACTAACCTACTTTTGAGCTGTCCCATTACCGAGTTCCTTTTTTAGGTCCATGTAGATGCTGGCAAGACAGTGTGCACATTCTTCAATGGGCTGTTGTATTATTACAGGTGTAAATCTCTGGAACATCGATTGAGGTTGCTTCATGACTACTATAAGCAGTACCTTTCTCGGCACGAAATCAATAACATGACACAGTCCCAAGCTCCCACAAGGGTGTAGTTGCAACGACTAATGATTATTAATATAAAGATATGTGATTATAGAGCAGATCAACGGGAACTCTTCCTAATTAGATGCTCGTTGCTCAGACCATGTCAGACCTACAAAGACATGACTGTGCTCCTTTGAGAGGGGAGGTCCAAATTCTTCCGTGCGCACAAGAAATTTTGCAATTTATGCCCACTGTTAGGGAGATATATAAGTTGATAAGGGAGTGAGCGTCAGGAAACCCAGCTGTCCATTTTCTCTGGTTCCGGGCAGACATTTTCAAACTCTGAGAAGATGCCCTTTTTTACTGCTTTTTTTTTGATGTGGCTAGACACGACTACTCGGAGGTCAATGGCCCTCTCCAAGTTGAATTTAGTGCGTTGGAGACACAGTGAAGTGTGCACCTTTGAAGTGGTCACCTCCATCTCTGACACGGTCCACGCCTTTGACCTGCACAAGTGTGCCCTCTACAGCCTCAGGAAGGACTGGGAGGAGAACGGCACTGATTTCCGATGTGGCAGAACTGCTGCCGTGTACTGCATCAGGATGGCTTTCAGAGGCAAGATTGCAAGGGATCCATGCAGAACTGTCTCAGGAGTCTGGCGCGAGCAGGAAAAGCAGCGCCAGGGTCACCAAAGACCTCGAAGGAGGTCGCGTGGCACCTCCAGAAAATTTTCGCCACTTTTGATACCATTTCTTCAATCTAACGTTTCAATTTCCTCTGTGGTAGCTACCGATAAGTGCATCAGAGACGTATTTTTGCCATTAAGTGCATCAAAATTCTTGGTCCCACAGAGTCTTATCTGATTTAGTTTCACTGAACTGAAAGTCACATGGGACACTTTCAACCTCGGTGGCTGCCAGGTGCTGCACATGTAGCGAGAGGCCCTTGGGGTAGACATGCCCGTTATGGTGCTCCAGTGCCTGCATCTCCCCCACACACATTATTTTCGCGGGATTTACGCCCATGTCTCTACATGGTTGCAACAACACCTATAAGCTCTGTATTTTCATTGCTCCGTCATCACCTAATTCATCAAGTGGCCGCAGCTGCTTCCTTTCTATTCATCCATCTATCTGCCCCAATAACAATTAACCCCACCCATTCCTCACCCTCGCTGTTGTAGTGCGCGTGCGTGTGTGTACTTTACAGCTGCCATAGCAGGAGTATTGGATTCTGCACCTCTCACACTGCATTGTGGTAAGCTCACTGTTGCATTGAAGAGTTATCCTTCCTCATCTCTCTTCTCTTCTTCTTCGCCTTCGGCCACACATGCACACACTCACACACGCATCCACGCACGCACGCACGCACGCATCTACACCACACCCTCAATCCCCTTTGCAAAAACCTCTCAGGTTAATTACGAAAGCAACCCCTCATTTTCTTTCTAAAGACAGGGGTAACACGAGCTCGTGATACCCAGACTTTCCTGATACGATAATATACTCCGAACATATTGCCTACATATGCGTTGTCAACTGCAGAGAGTGGAATACGAGCACGGAGGCACTCAACTGATCTAACCCACAGGCCCATTGAAACGTGGTCGTAACAGCGTCTTTATCCTTTCCGACGTTGTCGTTGCTAGCATTAGGATTGAGTACTGTACATACAAGAAGACGGTTTTTGCCACAAGTCAATATTTCAGATTGCAAGTATTTATGGGCTACTTTTTTCCGCTGAGCGAGGAGACATCGCCCAAGATTTTCGTGTCAGAACCGTCTGGTAGGTGGAAGGCGGTTGGCATCGTTTGCAAGATTGACTGTCACGGTAGTCATACCATCTGCCAACTGCCAAGTGTGTACACAGACGTCAAAGGTTATCTCTCAACCATTTCAGCCTCGATAATGCTAGCACCACTGAAGGAGCAACCGATTACGGAGTCGATCCGGATATTCTCGGGATACGTGTATCTGTGCGTATGTGCCTGTGTGTGTGGATGTGTGCGGGTGTTGGTGGTTGTGAGGATGTGTGTGGATGGGTGGATCTGTGGGTGTGCACGTGACTGCGCGCTCCTGCCACCTCAAAAGCCCAATATCCAATTGACAAGGTTGGCCGACGGGACCGACGCCCCCTCTTCTGCTTACTCTTCCTCAACCACTTACCTCCTTGAACCTTTTCTATATTCACTTTTTGCTCCTTCCAGACCTTACTCTCTCCCGAAGAGAAAGGGAGTAGGAAACTTTATCCTCCGGTCTAGGGGGTCACAATGGAGTTCTGAACAGCGCAGCAAATGAAATATCCGTCCTGAGCTGTATTTAATTTGTAGGATTACATTAATCCCTTAAAATAGAGCATTCCAAGAACGTATGCACGGACGTACTTAAGCATCTGCACAGTAAGAGAGCTCATTCTTGTCAACAACTTGATGTGGACGTACAGACGCGTACCTTTGAGAGCTGTACAAAGTAAAAGGGGGGGGGGGGACAATCGATTATGGGCGTCCACAAGAACCTACGTCAGAGGCGAGTGAAAGGACTGACAAGAAAAGGCCTCTGGTCGTCCGAGCTCCCCTAAGAGGGCTGAGGAATATCTTTTTTGAACAATTCTGACTCTTCGCCGCTGGACTCCTCCCCTACTTACGGGTGAAAAATCTCTGCCCCTTGCTCATTGACCCAGTTCATCATCCACTTTTTGAGCCCAATCATCCTCTCCTGCGACCATGCTTCAGTTTCTCCTCGCACCCCAGTCAAAAAGTGACATCCTTCTGACAAGCCTCTGTGGAATTGAGCGCTGGAGGGGTTGGCCCACTGAGAGAAATGCCCAGAGGCCACCTAAATTGAAATTGAGGAGATGGTGTCCGGCGGCACCCAATGGCTTCTTCATCCACATGTCAGCACGTGCGAAGTGCCAAGGAAAAGGAGGGGGCTGGTTGGAAACAAGATAGAGAAAGGAAGCAATTCTGCTGGCTGGAGCACTCACTGTCCTGCTATGGAGTGGACTCTGTGCAGTGGCACTACGAACAGACACATGCAAGTCCACGCGACTTCAGTTTACACCTGTTATTGTTGGTGGAAGTAGCAGTACAAGGTACGAGATGCCCTGTTACGAAGAGAGCCCGATATGGCGATGATGTGGGATGCTGCGACGCACCCCGGGCATGGGGTAGGCATTGTTCTCTTTGACCAGCGTGGCCTCGAGGGTGTCCAAATACATGAGGTCTCCAAAGCCTACCACTCCAAGCTATACTAGACGTCACAAGACAAAATTTTGGCTAAACCTCAATGTCAACAGGACTTGATCATACCCTGCAGAGTTGCTGAAACATTACTCTCACCTACGTGCTTTCTTTGAGGACATGCTCACATGGCCCTGTTACCAGCTTGCTCTGCATGGGTAGACCAGGAATGTCATAACTAGAGCTCGAGATTTCGTGAAAGTCATGTTCGGCTAAATGTGAGGTCATTTCGCCATGGAAAAATAAGAAAATGTTACTTGGGGCATGCTTTTTCGGTCTGCTTTTCCATGTGCTGAGGTCTGACGTGAGATCTGAATTTTTCAGTGCTCAGAACTCAAAGCTCGAGGGATGTCCTTAAGACGTTGACTCGACTCAAGCTCACACCTCTCAACTTGATTCACAACGAAGCAGCTCAAACTCATCCCTAGAGCCTCCGCTGACTATCAGCGTGAGGGCGACTGTGAGCGCTCTTTTGAAGGGTTGGGCCTAGCCCAGTTGGCCATGCGGGGTGCCCCAGATCAGAGCCTGGCCCACGTCACCGCCGTCCGGGGCAAGAACTGGTGTGGGCGTGCCTGCCTTCTGCTGTCACTTCTGGAACATGGCGTCGGATGCAAACTTAAGATTGTTTTTTCCTCTCCGAACATGTGAAATTAGGAAAAGTTGACAGAATTTCACCAAAACAAACAGCATTTGTGTCATTTTTGTCCCAAACTGTGACCTTGGCCAAGTCATTGTGACACGTCACAAACCTTCGAGTTCTAATTATAACTCTCAACGTATGAGGAAGTCAGAACGAGCACTTCAAGGTTAAAAAATTCCCGTGCTGTGGGCACAGTTACGACGCATAAAGATAATTCTTTATGAGTCCTTGGATGAGCGATGTGAATCCCACAGCCTATTAGACAACTCTCGACTTCCGACACACACTCAGTGCAAGAGGGATTCCGTGTAAATAGTTATATGAATCTTCTTATTTCTTCATCAGAACCGAGTCTGGCAATACTTTCCCTTTCTGAGCCATCGAACCGTGAATGAATAAGCAGAGAAAGGAGGTCTTTTTCATTACAGAACTATTGTCACATGAAAAGCCCCAGTATTGCAACCATATTTCCGTGCTGTCGTTACAATTCTGAAAGTCTTTACCTCGGCTGACCAGCGTATGAGATGCTTTCGACAACACCGTCACTCGGGCTCAGCATGCACTTGGTGCTGCTTGATTGGGCATTTTAGTGGAACAGAGAAAATGCGCAATAAATAACTGGATAAATAAATGCAAGGTTAGGGGGATAAATAACAGAATAAAGTAATCACGGTGCATTCGATTGTGCTGAATGACTTTGACCTAGTCTCTCCCCCGCTTTCTTTGTGCTGCGTGTACGTAAAAAAGAGACGGAAATGAGGTTTTCCTCTTGCTCAATCCGTGGTTTCGTCCTTGCCAAAGCATTGACTTTGGCAATTGGTGCATAGAAGGTACTATGAGGACACGCGGCAAGAAAAATATCCGCTTGCTTCTCTCTGTAATCTTTCCAAAAAGGAAGTCAACTCAAGGATGGAATTGTCGGGTCTTGCGGCATAAGTTCTCTGCCATTGTTTTGAAAAATTAGGAAAAAGTTTCACAAGCTGGTTAGTTTCCACGAGAAGAATCCCTACGGTGCAAAGTTTGCAGTTGTGAAGCTTTGAGATTCTCTTGTGAGTACCAACACTCTGTAAGAAAGTCCGTAAGAAGAGACGCGCACCAGTACAAGTGTAGAGGCACCTTGCTACAACGTTCTCGCCAGTACTAAAGTACTGCAGTCGACAGCACTTGTATAGCCACTCGCCAGCGCATCAGGAGTCACCACATATGTATCGGCCTAGACCAATTTTTTCATCTTTTGTGGCGTGCCAAATTTGTTGCCAGACCACAAATGAAGCCATTGTAGTCAAATGGAATGATAAGTTTTTTGGGTAGCTCCAAAGGTTTGCAGTCGCAGTACGTAACGATGTTATGTCAGATTAGACCTGCTTAGTTGCCTTCCAGAAGTCAAAGGAAACTGAAAAGCTTTGCTTTCCAAATCTGGACGCTTTGTTATGCTCTATTATCGCAAGAGAGCGAGTGAAAAATCTTTCTTTTCAGCATTTGACTTGCAAAGATTCACTGCTTAGCATTAACAAAGAAACCTAAGATGCACTCAGCAAAACTCCCAAATTTTCGTCTTCTAGTCTAGTCTAATGCGTAGAATGCTTGCGCTATGGCAAAAGCTGTTATAGGTATTGCTGCCGCGTCCGCGTACGTAAGGAAGTGCTTTTGAGACTTTTGTCGAAAGTCAGAGAGCAAGAATGATCCATGGCAGAGGTGCCAGCAAACTGCGGCCTACGCGAATCATCAACACGCTCACTCTCGCAGGTCGTCCTCGTCCGAGCATCCGGTGGCTGCGCTCCGGACTTCCTCTGCCCGCTGCGTACGAAGCTTCAGCCGGCGAAACAGTGACCTCCACGGTCATGTTGCCCGCCCTTCGCCGCGGGGACCACGGGTCAGTGCTCACCTGCGAGGCCAACAATCACGAGATCGCCAGACCCAGGAGAAAGTCGGTCGCAATCACACTCAAGCGTGAGTAATGGACTTCTGTAGTGCGATAACGAGAAATCACAAAAGGAACGTTAAGATATTTGTTGACCTTCGGTAAAAAAAAAAGAACAGAGCCAGCAGTAGCAGCAGAGACAGCAGTCATAATAAAAGTTCCTAATGATACTCTTCTAGGCCAAGTTTCGAAAGTGACCTCGTTACTGACGATGGCTCTGATGTTACCCCTTTTTTCAGTCTTGATCGTTTAGACCCACCAATGGTCTCTCTTTGTGACGAACTGCACATAGATTTTCTTTGTGTGCTCGCCTCGACCGTGTATGTACTACGAACGACTTATGCGTGTGTTGCTGTATCATGTTTGTCCGATCTGGCGCACTGCATTCTCTTCGTCAGTGCCGCCGACCGCAGTGTGGCTGCAGAAGAAGGACCAGCACCTGTTGATCGACCGGGCGTTCGAGTTCGTCTGCGAATCTACAGGGGCAGCTCCAAGATCCAAGTTCACGTGGTTCATCGGAGAGAGAAAAGTGTCGGTCAACTCCCTGAAGAACAGATCCAGCGCCTCGGAGGTAAGATGATGATTTATTCAACAGCGCGCCGCTCCACGTCGCGTATGCACCGCCAGTAGAAGGGGGGGATGAACTAGGCCTTGCTGGCAGTGAAACCACGCAGGTGGGAGGGAGAACAGGTGCCGATTGAAGGATGAATTCATCAAGGTGGGCTCTGGCGACCTCACCAGTCCTGCCACGTATGGGGTCAATGGAGGAGAGAAACACTCCTCTTCCACCCCTGAGTGGAACAGGATGTGGGAGGGGGGGGGGGAATGGGCTATTTAATGGAGTGACCGTGTTCACTCCTGCTGATTTATGGGCAGGCTGAAAACGAGTTTTCTCCTTCTACGCGAATATACAAGAGTAGGTAGAAAGTGAAGTTGCCAACGGGGAAATAGCAATGCTCCATCTGTTGGACTTCTTCATTGTCCACATCGTGAGTCTGTCGTCGATGGACCGAAATCTGTAGCTAACACAATCTGCGAATTGAACAGTGAGGGCTGCAGAGCAGCAAGTTGGCATCGCACGGGTCGCTGCAATTGAGGATCAGCAAAAGACTCTTCTGTGGCATTAGGCATATTCACAAATACTGTGGTACTCAAGATCGGTGTTTACATGTGAGCCCGTCAGATGATTGGTTAACCATACATGCCAAGCAGTCTGATATCAGCTGCCTTGACATTAAGCGGCACAAAAAATTTGTGACTCGAACAATGAGGTACTAAAGTACTCGATATGTTTACCATGGTCCATGGTACTCGAGGCCATGAGATTGGTGTTGACGTGTCAGTCCATCAGGTGATTGGCCAACCGTACGTATTAGGCATTCTGGCATCAGCTGCATTGACATGAAGTTACAATGTGTGAAGTACTGAATTATGCATGTTATCCTGTGAGTAAAGAATAAGTCACCTTTGATTACAAAATGTCAGGTTGAGAAAGTCAGTTGTGGCCGTCACATGTAACGCTACAATGAACAATGTGTTATCTACAGATTTTGGTGGATGACTTGTCTGGCAAATGTTGGGTCATTGTCAGTAGAAGCTCATTTCTCGTGGTGGGTGATTAAGCTTTCTCCTCTTGTCAAACAGGAACAGAAGTCCCCTTGAGACTGACAGAGAAGGGGTAATTAACGCCGAACTTACAAGGAAAAAAGTTCGTCAATCAGTGAGAAGAAGGGAAAAGGGGGGAACAAAAAAGGGGTTCAAAAGAACTGCAAGTACTTGTAGCAGGAGCAAAGCTCTGGAATGCAAATTGTGCCTTTAGTAAAATGTTGCTGTTGCACGTTCGTCACGCATAAGGGCGCAAATAGGCTCAAAGCCAACTTGTTTTCTTTTCTCACACAATGCTCATGGACTTGACATTGAACTTATTCTTCTCCCATATTCTTTTTGGCAGCTGTCCACGGTGTCCTCTTCAGCCAACATGTCCACACTGGTGTTTCGTCCCAGTCTGGCGGACCACGACCAATTCCTGAGATGCGTTGTGGAAAATCCTGCCCTCAAGAACTCTAAGATTGAGGACTCAGTCAAGCTGAAGATACATTGTAAGTACCTGCTGCATCTTAAACATCTTAATGCTCTATGTAACCGTGCCCCGGCCCGGCTATTCCCTGGTGAGAGAGAACGAGCAAAAGTTGAGCTCGGACGAGAGTGAGGACGACGCTTTCTTCCCCACACTTCTGCAACTGAATACTCTCTTTTTCTCCACTCCTTGTAGAGAATGAGGTGCAGTTTGACCATTTTTTCTGCAGGCGACGTAGCGACGAAAAGGAAGGGAGGGTCTTGCCTCCAGCGATTCTTCGCCCGGGGTCCAATCTGTACTTGTCGGGCTTAAAAATCGCCTCCACTTTGTTTAACCCTTTTCTTCCATCTGGCAGAAGAGGTACTGGAGGCGACATTGGTAGTTGGGAAAAGAAGAGAAAAATGAAGGTGTACGAGGAGATTGAAAAGAGCGGTTGGCTAAATTACTGCGAGCACGTGTCGGTACCACAGCATCGCTCCTCCACCTGGTATGAGCTGCTGTAGAAGTAAGCACCGTGTCATTTACCATTCCTTCTAGGACAGTGGCAGGAAAGTTCTGATATACCTTTCTACTCAACATGTACGTTTGTGGTAACGAAGGACGTTTGCTATCCGTACACGCTGATGTGGAGAGGTGGATCGAGCTTCGACATTCGGCTCCAAACAGCTCGGCCGCCGGGCTCGGCTCGGAGAGGCGGGCGCGGGGGAGGCCCGGCTCGACTCGGCTTTTTCTATTATCTCGAAAACAGTGGGCAGCCTGGTTGGTCAAGTGCCCATTCCCATCGATGCCATCGGCGTATTTGTGTTGCGAGATTCATCACTTTCTTTTTCTTTGTTTGTGGCTGATTTGAAATTTTGCCAGGCTCATTCACAAAATTGTCGGAATTTTAACCCAGCTCGATGCTCAAACGGCCAAAAAGCTCGATCTAGTTCTCGGGACCGACTGATCAAAGCTCGACATATCCCGGATTCGGCTGGTCAAATCTCGACTTAGCCCGGATCCTACCAGTCAAAGCTTGACTTATCCCGGATCCTACCAGTCAAAGCTTGACTTACCCCGGATCTACCAGTCAAAGCTTGACTTAGCCCGGATCCTACCAGTCAAAGCTTGACTTAGCCCGGATCCTACCAGTCAAAGCTTGACTTAGCCCGGATCCTACCAGTCAAAGCTTGACTTACCCCGGATCCTACCAGTCAAAGCTTGACTTAGCCCGGATCCTACCAGTCAAAGCTTGACTTAGCCCGGATCCTACCAGTCAAAGCTTGACTTAGCCCGGATCCTACCAGTCAAAACTCAGTCCAGCTCGTGCTCGAGAAGTCATAGCTCGACCTACCTCAGGTTCAAAGTTTTAGCAGCTCGACCCCGCCTCTATTGGCATGTCACTTTCGACTTGATTCTTCTTCGTAGTACGCGGCTGTAGAGTAGACGCGTACGTACTGGAGAAGGTAAGTAGAAAGGACTTTGCATCACAATGGTCTCGTTGGGAAAAGTCTGGAGATCAGGTGTGAACTGATTGAGCAACTCAGACTGAATTTGAAATCGACTGTTCGTGACCGGTCAAGTGACCGAAGAAAAAGTGACTTCCCAAAGACAAGCAAAGTTTTGCTCATGAGCATATTGACATGATGGACTGCTCGATCCGCCAAGCCTCAGCAGTGTTTGGTGGAGGAATTAACATTACCTCGAGGCGTCTGAGGCGGCGGAAAAGTTTCCCCCAGGGGGAAAATTTCCTTTCGCGTAGCGATACTTCAGAGTTTCTGTCAGTCCATCACTTTCCATATCTTCTGTTGCTGTCGTTCGAGGCGTCACAAAAGTATCTCCCGCACAAGTGAGCGAGTGAGCGCACCTCGTGAAGAAAGGGGGAGATAACAACTACGTCTTTTTCTTCTCCATAAATACAGCATTGTACGGGTGTCAAAGTCCCGCAGGCGTCGCTAGACAGACAGAAGTGTTCACTTTCCAGGAGCGACAAGGAAAACTTCAGTGTCTCTCTTACACCGCATACAAACGTGCGTACAGGAGAGAGAAACAGTGCGTGTGCGCCACATCAGCCCACCCTTGTTGTGTCTTTGTGTATTTACAGCAGGACCGTGAAAAAATGCCTATGGCAAATTCGGGACAGAAGGCGTGACAAAAAAAGGACCCTCCAAAGAAGGGGGAAAAAAGTTTCTCCCCTCCTTTTCTACCCCCTTTTTTTGCTCCGTTTGGGCGTCCAATTTTTGAATGCTCCATTCCCCCCCCCCCCCCCCCATCGAGGGAATTGAAGTTACCACTTCCCCCTGCCCCCCCCTCTTTGAAAACTGCAGAGGCGTCGTCGCTGTCTTACTCGTGCTCTACTGACTTGTTCAAGGGGGAGAGAGACAGAAAATGGGCTTTTCGTGACAGAAAAACGTTGCACATCACTAGAATTGTGCAGCCGAAGCCTACAAAACATACGGTAACGACAACAACAACAAAAAGACCCGGGTCGAGCTTATCGTTGGAGATCCTGCCACTCCAGACGATGATATTGACAATGCAGTCGGCTTTTTTTTTTTTGGTCCATCTAATGTTTTTGCGCTTCGTCTGCAGCGCCTACGGGCGAGCAAAACTGGCAAAGAAACTGCATTTTCGCCCGCGAATGCACACTCAGTGTGAGAGTGAAACAGTATCGAACACGCACTTGGGACAGTCGTGTGAGCGCAAAAAAAGACACTCCCCCCCCCGACTGATGACAGAGACTGTGACGCGCAGGCAAAAATCTGGGAATGTCATGGCGACTGTTGCCATTTTCCCTGAAGTAAAGTGCCCCATTCATTCTTACGACGAGTCATGACTTATGCCGCATTTCTCCACCTTGTTAAAAGGATTTCCGGGGGAAAAAAAATCTCCTGTTTGGGGAGCAGATTTATGTGCCTGGCCTCTCAAACCACTTCCAACCTCGACTTGGCTTAAAACTTGGAGAGTAGGAGAAAAAGAGGGGGGGGGAATGTCCCCCCCCTCTTCCCCCCCCCTCACTCTGGATCCTCATAGCACGTAAAGACGAAAGGAAAAGAAGAAAGAATGACTTGGGCACGACATAAATGTGATAGGAGAGGGACTTCTCGCTTAAAATGCAAAGCGCGAGGGCAGGGGGAGGGTGGAGATGGGGCCTGAGGTCCGACGCAGAACCTAAGATCCAACTAAGATCTATGTAGCCTTAGCGAGTGTAGATGCGAGTGACGGCTGCAAGTGCACTGCATTTACAATTCACGTGCGGTGCTGAGAGGAAGCTCGCAGCGCGGTCGTCTAGAAAAAAAAAGTCGGACTTGGATAAGTGGTTTCTATCAGGCCGCGGGCAGAACACCACTTTTTTTTTCTTTCTTTAATAACATTCTCTGTGCGTGGATCCATGCAAGCATTGTACTTAAGGTTCTGGTCACTCTGTATAGGGCGGTGACAGGAAGAAAACAAACACGCTCGTACGTGACGACACACAATGGGCGACACATAAACGTAAAGGTTTTTTTTCTTACTTGGCACATAAGACATATAAGGCAGAACCAAAAGATATCAAGCGTGCTTACATGAGTTAACAGCATAAAGGGAATAAGGTTGCAGCATCTTCCACTTCTTTGGATCTCTAAGGGAACGCAAATATTTGCAACGACCCCGATCTACTTTGATCTGCATTCAAACGGCGCGGGAGTCGTCATCCACCCGGTGAGCATTGCATACATCCCGCCAGTATTATTTCGCCTCTGTTGAAGTCTGATCACGTTGCACCAGGGGGGAAGGCAAGCGGGGAGGGCGGGGGCGGGGGCGGAGAGGCCCTCGGCTCCATGGATGAGCCTGCGTTTTGCATTTCCCGCCGCCTCCTACGCCCTTTTGCTGCAGAACATCTGTCGACATTTGTCGAGCTTAACGAGAAGTTATGGGATCCAAAAGAATGCCGGGAATGCAGTGGACACGAAGTGGTCGCTGCCTCCCCTTAGACTATTTCGATTAAGCGAATTGAGCGAGTGCAGTATTTGCCACACGTTGCACACGTCCATATTGTCAGCGTCGATGCGGTGTTCGCACTCCACGCGATTCACTTCGTCGGCCAAATCCGTCAGTCGATAAAAGGTTCAACGCTCCCGCAAGGTCGCAGATGTGGTCGACAGGGTGGTGCGACATCATTGAGACTAATCCGTTGTTTACTGTTCCATGATTGGCTATGACAACATTGATTTGGCCTGAAAAGGTGTCAAAAGCATGTGCCACAAATCACGGCCTCCTCCTACTCTCACCGCATCTCTTCATTGCTGCACTGGCGGCAGCACTAAGGTCAGTCAGTACGGTAGGTACGGAAACTCCCACACCCCAACGAGCCTGACCAGCTTATGACAGCCTCCAACACGAGCGTGATTGCTCTGGTGCCCATAAGTCCGAAACCAATTCACGTGGCGATGCTTCCAAGAGCTCATATTGGCGTCATAGGCGACTGAGTGCAAGAAGTATCGTGAGAAGTACTGTCAACAGATAATCAAGCAGCTGACAAAAGATGATGCCAATTGCAAATTTTGCGACAAATCGTGTGATATAATCTGAGTCTCAGTTATGCTGGACCACCCTGCATTATTTGGTGGGATCTTTCCTGGTACGTACGTCTACCAATCCTAACGTTCGTTGCTTTCTCACTCTCTCAATAACCCCAGCTCATTTCCGTCACTCTGCACGATGCTGGCAGCACCGAACGTCGACCATAGTTGCTATGATTGATGCGGTAATGTAAAACCCTTTTCAACAGCAGCACATTCGGAATGTCCCCGCTGGAACGACAAGTCTTACTTTTGAGCAATTTTTTGTGCCAAACATTCCACTTTCTACCATTCGGGCAAATGATGGTACTTCTGAATGTAAACTTTCAACTACCATCCGGTCGTTGTTATGGCTTATTATCTGTTCAGTGCACACATGGCACTGTATATAAATATAACGTCTTCATAGTACGTACGCACGCAGGGTAGGTTGCATAAGGAGAGTCGACGCTTGCCGATGTTGTTCTCCACCGTCAAATGAGTTCCACACACCCACCCACCCCTTCGCCCAATTTTGACTCGACTACATCGAGAACTAAGTGTACTTTCAGTGGGTGTAGAGTGGCGCTCAGCAACGTCCTCAGTACTGCTGGTGACGGTGTCGTGGACTGTTCAGTCCGTTGCATTCGGCACGGCTTGAAGGACCTGCCAGCAGGCAGCATGCAAAGTACCGAAACAGTTAGGCGTGCTACTATTTAGCCACCTATTTCTTATACGTGGGAGGGGAAGCCTCATCAACGTTAGAACTGCATGAGTCATGGGCGCTTTGGGCGGGTCGCCTGCCTGCGTCGCATTGGAAGGCCAGGCCGAGAATATGGATGAGAGAGGCGGGCCTGCTACAGCACCCTCCCATCGTTGGAGGCCTACATAACGAGACAGATCGACGTTGTCGTTGTTCCTCTTCGCACAACGAGCTATTTGCTCCGAACAACACAAGCACACATTGCCGCAGTATTTCTTTTAAAGCAATGACTGAGGAGCTGCTCCGGCAGCTTTCATTCTCGTACTACGTTTGTACGACAGCGGAGCAGCCAACGAAACAACGCTCTCTTCATTACGTCTTGTACTGGGAGAAGATGCTAAGATATTATTTAGGCATGTTCATATATGCACTGTCGTTTCGTACTTTTTACCTAACTTATGTGCTCGTGGCTGAATTGACAGAGAGCTTTGTATTCCGAACGTGCCAAAAAATTCAGCCGGCACTTCCAAAATGCGCACGTACTTGAGGGGAATTTTAAGTATGCACACCTAACTATGAGCATGTTATGTTCTTGCAACGAGCACATTTCTTCCCAGATCCGCCTATTCTCTCACTCCGTTTGGGTACGAACTTGGACGGGTCCAACGTACGCGAGGGCGACGATGTCTACTTCGAGTGCGACGTCCACGCGAGGCCTAGCACGGACAAGATCAAGTGGACCCTAAACGTGAGAAAGCTCATCTCCCTTTGGAAAGTGCATCAGTCACAGCTAAATGTCCCCCCCTACTAAACTGCCCGTTGCCTGGCGCCCACCGGACTAAACTTACGCACTTTCAGGGTCAAAGCCTGCGCCAAGATGTCCCCGCGGGCATCATCCTGTCGGAACGAACGCTCGTCATCCAGAGGATCAGGCGCACCCACGCGGGAAAGTTCGTCTGCACCGCCAAGAATGCCGAGGGGGAGGGGAGATCGAACGAAATCGAACTCAGAATAAAATGTGAGTGAAATCTCGGTTATTAAGATGGACAGAGACGAAAAAAAAAGAGAAGGCGGTCGTCACTCCCAGGATTTGCACTACTTTTTCTCTCAGAGAAACTTCATCAATCTACTCACCTCCTATGCAGGGAGCGTAACATGTACGCAGCAATCGAATGTCGCAGCTCTCTACAAATGCGTAGAGAAAAAGTTAGCTGTAATTGTTGCTAGCCTACGTACATACGTACACTCTCCCAATGCCTCTACTACTATTGCCAGTGCCACTACAACAACCAATAATGATGATACTGGGTGTTCCACTTCAAATTGCACACTGTAGTTGGATATTCGGCACCCATTGAAAGGTTGTGAGGAGGCTTCGGGTGATCTTAAGTGCTGCCATTGATGGTGAAAACCTTCAAGCTTCACAGTTTGTTACTTTTGCCATCAACTGGGACGGATTTCTATACTGATTCCTGGTCTAAGTGTCCAATTTGACGTGGACTGGCCCCCTTCCATGCATTACAAAGTAGGTTTAATTCAAGATGCGACTATGACACAACTCGGCTAGAATTAACTCTAGGAAAATTAATGACATGTAAATTTCAGTTGCTGTCGCATCACCTGACTGCTGCTTGAAAGCGTTACGTAGATGCCCCTCAGCTTGACAACATTAAGTGGATGCTAAGGTCAGAGCAACTCAAGGTCTGAGTAACTCAAGGTCTGACTCAGCAACTCAAGGTCAAATGTCACCAAGTCACAGCGTTCTAAAGTGGAGGCCAACAGCAACACAGCACTGTGTGCTATTTACTCTCTGGAGAGTGAGTACTTAAGTCCCCAAAACAGCTCATGGTGCGATGAAACGACTACGTGAAAAAGCCGCCATCGATCTCTTTTTCCCTCATGTTTTGGCAGTGCCGACTCCGGTAACCTATCCCGAGAAGACTAACGGGAACCGAGATTGGGGAAGATAATTTACATAATCACTTACCTACCTAAGTTATAAAGGCAAAGCACAGTGGCATTAAGGCCCATAAAAACTCACGGTGGCGGTAGGGGAAAATTGCCTGTTTAGTGACTCAGAATGGGCAAACTTCTCAGGAAGAAGGGGAGATCTGATAAAACCTTATATGGGCCTGTAGTTGTACGGGACGCAACAGATTTTTTAATGCCCACGCCCATATCGCCTAGCAGTGCCAACGGGCGTCTCAGGCTGCGCTGCCGCCCCACTGGCAGGTAGGTGCTTTTACCCCGCACATCCTGGTCCGCCTTGAGCAGCTGCAGCATGCACAAACACTTCATGATGCCTATGCTTCGTTTGGCCTCGACTGATGATAAAGAGTCGTTTAATAGAGAGCAGAGACCTAAGCATTTTGGCCCATTGACGCTTCACAGCACAACAAGGGTAGAAAAGCTCCTTTCGACCGCCAGCCTAAACAATAAAGGCTGATGGCCCTCTGGAGACTGCCCCTCCACACATGCCAGAGTGAGAGAGGCGCTCAATCTGCATTTGAGAGCCTCGAGGGGCCAAAAAAAAAAGATAAAGATTGGAGGAAGGCTGTTTGCCCCATAGAGGCTATTCCTTGATTATTGTGTTGGGCGTGTTGGGCTCCACATGTAAGACCTACTCGGTGCTTGCGCGCATTTAACGGGTTCAAGGACAAAACGAATTTCCAATCTGCAAAATCTCTGCCTTAGCGTGTCGTCCAATTACGTTTTCTTGTACTAGGAAATGCGTGCAAATTCGGGCTGCTCCGCATTTACCCTAGATGAAGGAGGAAAACAGCTTCGAATCGAATGGCCTCTGCAGAAGGCCTGTGAAGAGAGGCCTTCTTTGCATTGGTCTGGTGGAAAGCATTTGATGTCTGCTGCATAATTAGCTCGCCTTCCTGCAATCAGAGCCCTGGAATCATGCGTGATTTATCCGCGTTTGTATCCTCAGTGAACAAGGCCACACGTGCGTCGGTGTACAAATGAATGGACGAGAAGGCTCTGACGGTTGACCAACAACGGATGAGCTTCCGCACCGACAGATACAAAGACTTTTGTACTTAACCTGGGTGAGAGGCAAGATGAAGGAAGGATGAAGGCCTGTGCATACGTATGAATATGTTGACGGCCCCCCCAGTGTGCGTAGACTGTCAGAATTTGGAGGCTGCTCCTTGGGAAAGCAACTGTGTGCGCATAAAGCACTGCACACAATGCAGTACAGAGAGGACATTTTTTTTGGTCTAGTGTACGCCTTACTTAAATGATCATCACACCCTCTTACGTCGGAAATCCCTGGTGCATTATAAATCCTAAGAGGATGAAACGCTTCACCAGAAAGTCGAGTGCGTTCAAGAGCACACGGCAACAGCCCCTGGTTGGTGCGCTGTCCTATCTACGTACGCCCGGTGTGATTGGTCTTATCATTCCTTCAGATTCTCCGGTTTGTCGGGGAGGCGAGATGGTGCGCACCATTGGCGTGGCCACGATGGAAGAGACAGAGATCATCTGCGACGTCTCCGCGTACCCGAAGGACCTCAGCTTCCACTGGCGGTTCAACGTCTCGTCTGTGGAGAAGCACAGCCAAGAGGACAGCGACTTTCTGCTGTCGGGAGAGTATGACCTGGTGGGTTTACATGTGCATACGAGCAGCCTCTTGTAAGGCGGATAATGACAACAATAAGGATGTGCGAGCAACTTTTTGTTTTCGTTCCAGAACGACTTCGTGTCAAATGGGACGCGCTCAGTGCTCCGATTCTCTCCCGCCACCGCCCGTGACTACGGAACCATCCTCTGCTTCGCCAACAACGAGGTGGGACGGCAGAGGGAGGCGTGCGTGTTCGAGGTCGTTCCGGCAGGTGGGTTTGTACTCGGACTCCGTACGGATGGAAACTTGCGTAGTTGTGTGTGTACAGAAAAGGCAGTACAAGTCAAGTGAGTCGCTCCCGGTCGCTTCTGTCTTTCTTGGCATGAAAGACCGAAAGTTCTCTTATTCTGTGTGGAAAGTTTCTCGCTCCAACAATTTTGTAGGTCATATCATAATCGTAATGATGTCAGAACACAGAGTCCAACTGATTCTCTCTCACCCTCATCCGTCCCTCGTTCCCCTTCTCCAAGGGCTTTCCGAAAATTAGGAGCAGTAACGGATTCTGCTAATTTGATGAGGCTAAAAACTTGGCGGACGCCGAAGAGAGAAAGTTAAAGTTGCGACAGAAAGCTCGTAAAACGTCTTGTCTCCTTCCACCTAATTAGAGTTCCCATTCTCTTCGGATTTTTTTTTCACTCTCTCATGTGCTCTAAGACTGTGTTTGCACTCCGAGTTTTTTTTCTCCACTGGAGACATCTTCACTGTGCAACTGCTAAATGAAAGGAGGATGACTACTTTCCAAACAAAGGTGACCGAAGCACAGCCAGACTTTCAGTCAAACTTTCCTCGGCAAGAAATCATCAGCATTGGCTCCCTCGACCTGCCCTGATCTCAAAATGCTGTGCATGCCACCCCACAAACAAATTGGATGATATTGAAGAAAGCAGAGTGGAAGCAGGGTGGGTAAGGATTTCGCTGGTCTCACCTCTTTTTCTTCCCTCCTTTCCCTATAAAGAACGAAGCTCATACGTGTCGACATTGGGGGGGGGGGGGGGGCAAGAAACGTGCGGTTGT
>JAAUXU010155413.1_pt1 | contig 38567 bp, 43 predicted proteins | sample 7278151 | NCBI WGS metagenome assembly JAAUXU01 (sample SAMN14350113, study PRJNA611818) | marine sediment metagenome | isolation source: surface marine sediment (1.8m) | place: French Polynesia: Moorea | collected 2018-08 | reverse complement strand
TCCCTCCACTATATTTCCCTCCACTATATTTCCCTCCACTATATTTCCCTCCACTATATTTCCCTCCACTATATTTCCCTCCACTATATTTCCCTCCACTATATTTCCCTCTCCACAGGGACATTGTGATTAAACACTCTGAGACTAAACATTTTCTATATTTCTTGCATGAATCTATTGTACTGAATCATTTTTCATGTCCAAAAGTGTATTTCAGTTGTTTTATTTGTCTTGAAACTGGCGAACCATCGACCCCGTGATTCCAAAAACCGTGCGTTAAAGTGCAAATTAACGACGCATAATGTTTACTATATGCGTCGTTAATATACAGTTATGAAAAAAGTGGAATAAACCATTCACTGCTGGGGCACCCACAGCTCAATCGACGATGAGAAGATCTGTGGCACCCCTGAAAACTTCACCCGAGAACATAAACAAGGATGAAATAACACTCCCAAGATGTGGATCGTCTCGTGCCATGACCAAGTTTGAATGATTGAATTGCCTGTCACGCTTGCAGTCTCTGCCGAGATGTTGCGTTCGTTCCTTGGCCGAGCTGAGACGATCAGTTCGCGGTAAGTTGTCTCCTCTGGTTTCGCACCCGAGTCGGACCATTTCTTGTGGGTTGCAGGGTCTTCTTCTCCACTGGTCGCTCGTCCTTGTCGTCGGGCCGCGTCACCGACGTGTTGGGGTCGTCGGAGCCCCAAGCGTGGCACCCTGACCGCGCCACCTACAGAGCCGTGTCCAAGCGCCGCAACTTGTCCAACAAACTCAAGGTCAAGAAAGTTCCGGTCCGCTTCAAGGGCTACGACGAGGAGTTCGCGCAGATAGTCTCTTTCGAGTCGCAGCTGCAGTCACTCGAGAAAAGAGGATTCCTGAGGCCTTATAAAGCTTACGAGCCTCCAAGCGACCTCGATGAGAGGTTCATGGGCGTATGCAGTGAAGCAGTTCCTCGCTTCCGTGCCGAGAAGGACCTCAAGAAGATCTCCCTCAACCGAGATTCTAGGGCAAAGTACGGCTGTCATGGCCCTCATGCGCACCACTTACAACTTTGGGTTCTTTTGTAGATTGCTGAGCGCTCTGGAACGCGAATTTGGCCACCGCGTGCCCAACTCCCTCTTGCACACGATGACCAGCGTGGATCACGTGCTGCTATTCTACTCCACGCCGGTGGACGTGTCCACTCCCTATGAGAAACTTCACGAAGATGCGGAGCGCGGTCGAACTCCTCCCAATCTGCACGTCCAAAGGTTCACCAAGCGCTACAGCCCGGATGATCCGCATCCCTACTTCAGTATCACCGCCTTCCCCACGATCGATAAGATCTACCTCACTCCCGAGGACCGAAAGAAGTATAAGGACATCACCTGGGACAAAAGTCCTTGGGTCAACTCCTTGGAAGAGTGGTATGAGAAGAATAAGAAATGAGTCGACGAGGAATATACGGACAGGACCGCTGTGACACTGATGTACTTAGCATGACGTTAATATACAATACATACTTATATTTGCTGCGTGCTTGCGCTGGGGCTCCCCCCAGTGGGGAAAATTGGCATTGTTCCTTTTCTTTGATGTATTTACTCAAAGCATATCATTATTTCGCATTTAGGACAAGCATTGATGCTGTTTCTTCACATGGACGTGATCTCTTGTCCGTGATGACGTTTCCTGCCAAGGAAAATGCCCTTTTGATGCAACACTCATTCCTAGTATCACAAGATACTTTTTGGCCAGCTGAAACAGGGTTGGAAAGGTTGGGTTTGGTCAAATTTCCCCAAACACAGCTTACACAAAGCCACCCGGATTCCCCACTTAAGCCGAAAAACTGATGGCTGCTACTTTAAAAGCTGACGTGACCTGTGCGCATCAGGAAAAGAACATAAACCAAGCCTCATTCTCTTCGAAAGCTCGTCAACAAAAGCTGGCTCTTGTGCAGCCAGAACAAGAGGAACGACCTTGAGCTCTTCTTTACTTTCCCCCAGGCCCCAGTCTGCTCCCCTTCCCGAATGAACCCTAGAGAACAGGACTGCTGCTTCTTCGAAATGCTCCTGTAGAACATAAAAACCAGTTTTTTCTGATGTCACCACTCATCAGTGATAATGTGACAGTGATGACTGACTCATCCGCAGATTTCCCTGCGCAAAACAGCCAAATCAGGTCAAGTCCTTTTTACTTCCTCGGCAAGGAGACTTCTGAGGGGGTCACCAAACCTGTCGAAGGCCACGCAGTAGCTCTTGAGATAATTAAGGTTAGGTGATCTTACTATTGGATTTGGCGTATTGCAAGCTCCAGGTCCAGGTGAAGTCAAATGAAGTCTTTCCAAGAGGATAGGAGAATTGATTCAGTGGACTCTACCTTGGACACGCCTCAGCGAGACACTAGGGAAGTGCTTGGTGGACGCCTTACAACGAGATCATAATACCAAAATTTCTACTGCATTCTCATGAGGTTGCCATGCTACTTGATGTTCCACGCGTTGTTGCGCCGGAAGACAGTTTTTCGCCTTTGCTGGGCGGCAGCACTATGAAAAGGAGCATTATCCAGGACTTTTTTTGGTTTCGTCTGGGACATGTGGAACACCCCCTGCAGCAGAGGGTGCAAATTTCACAACTGTCCTGGTCACACCAATGTTGTGCTTTGCGTTGAAAGAGCAGCCGACTCTGCCGCTTCTCCAGCTGAACCAAGTGCAGTGGTGACCAAAAGTGGTGCCATCAAAGCCACCCACTCATCTTGTCCGGTGGATCCTACATCCGTGGATCCGAAGTTCCTGGTCGAGTTTCGCTCCACCAAAACGCATCTCGCTTCCAAGTAGAGATGATCTCTTGATGCCAAAAGCGACTGCTTCGTTGAAGCTTCAGTCGGAGGACAGATAGTTTACTCAGAAGTTTTCGTTTCACACAGCTCTGAGCTGTTTATCACACCGATAAAAGTCTCCCTTGTACTGGCTCGGCGGCAAAAAGGAAGGAGGCGGCTGAACTTCTCTGATAGAGGTCATATAGAAAGAGAGGAGCAACAGCGGCGGAGGAAGAAGTCGACAGCTGACGTCGAGGTTTGGTTGATCTGAGTGACTCATGACTACTCTTATGCAGCAACATTTGAGGGCGATTTTGTCCTATTATTCAATGGTGGCATCAGAGCTGGTCCGATTTAGAAAAGATCTGTCTGTGAAATGACAAGGATCAAGGCCAGGAATATGAGGTCCAAGCACATTGCACTGTTGAGGACGTGTCAATACGAAAGTGCTGCAATTTTTCCCAAACCATAGAAAACAATGAACTCTGCATTTGTCACAATTTTCCTTCTACAAGAGTGTATGCAGAGAAATATTACTACCACAAACAGAGGATCGGGAGAAAATCGCCCCCAAAAGGATCCTGAAGAGGGCGGTTTTTTATATGCCTTTTGGGGTACTTCATGTGTACTTGGGTGTGCAAATATAGGTCGAAACATGAGACTCAACTATAATTGATTTTGTTTAATCTCTGAAAAATAAAGATGCCAACTTGTTCATTTTGGGCGTAGAAACATATGCGCACTTTCCTTCGTAACTGTTTGTCAGCGATGTGAGAGGATGTTCTCGTTCAGAGCTGTTTCTACATCAACTGGAGCATCAGGTAATACAAAATAGAACACTTAAAAATATAAGACCTGGCCAAAAAAAGAAGAAAAATATTTAACATTGACCAATCCTCACATAAGAGTGTCCATAAAAATACCTTGACATTCCTTCTCCCGGTCAAACCACGAGGAAGACGGACAAGTTTACAATATTTAGCCAGTCAAATGGCCTTCGTGGCCTTTTTTTGCTCCTACGTAATGATCACTCAGCTGCAGCGTGGAAAAAAGGGTGATCTATTTTTTTTTTATAAAGTTCTTCAGTGAAAATATAAGGAAGCAACCCTTTTTCGTTACCGCACAAGAGTGCAGCCTGTCCACTAAGTGTCCTCCAAGTCCGTGGACACCTTTGCAGCGTTGGAATTGACTTACGGGACACCCGGTAGAGATAGACACGACGATTGTTTACTTTTCTCATGTCGGCCAATTCGGCCAACGAGGGCCTCCCAACTGCCTTGCCCGGCGCCCATCTCTCTCGCCCCCCCTCATGCATCAATTCTATGACTTGGCTGCCGTGACTGCTCTTGTAGGACTTGGTGGCGGCAGCAACGCGTAGCTGCCGATCGAGCACTCGGAACTCCAGATCCAGCTCCAGCTTTCGATTCGGGCGCTGCCGCAGCGGAATCGGCGAAAAAGCAAAGTCACGCCGCTGCCTGACCGGGCCAGAGTTCGCATCCCTTCGTCTCCTGTCGACTTTCCGACGCGCCTGTCTCCGCCGACGTCATGTTGCTCACGCTCAAGAACCTCCAGCAGGAGACTTTCCAGCTCGAGGTCGAGCCAGACGTCAAGGTGAGAAGTTCATGGTGTCACTTTTTTTCTTCATGGCGACAGTTTTGAAACCCTCGTTGTTCCAGATCTTGGACCTCAAGAAGAAGATCGAGGCGGAAAAAGGCGAAAAGGACTATCCCGTGGCCGCCCAAAAGCTCATCTATGCGGGCAAGATCATGGCGGACGGGGACTCCCTGTCCAAATATAACGTGGACCAGAAGAAGTTCATAGTTGTCATGGTGGCCAAGGTGAAAGCAGCCGCCTCCACCGCACCGCAACCTTCGTCGGAATCATCAAAAGCTCCGGACGAGGAGCAAAAGGACGCCAGGAAGGAGGAGGGGGACAAGAAGAAGAACAGCGACGATAATTCGACGGCTTCCACGAATAAAGAGGCAAAGAAGGACGAGAAGAAGGATGAAAGTCACAAAGACGACGGAAAGGATAGCAAGCCAACTTCGGAAGAATCGGCAGCCTCGAAACCAGTCGCTTCGGACGGCAACGATCTCGTCATGGGCGAGGCCTACAACAAGATGGTGCAGAACATTGTAGACATGGGATACGAGAAGAGCCAGGTGAGGTTATCAAATAGTAAAGAATGAAGGAGTGCTTGATTTTATGTTAGCCTGATCGATAACAGGTGGTCGCCGCTCTCCGCGCCAGTTACAACAACCCCGAAAGGGCTGTGGAGTACTTGCTGACGGGCATTCCCACCATGTCGGAAGCAACTCCGCCGGCAGCGGTCCCCACTGCCACCAGTCAGCCGATCGAAGCCACCACCCCAGCCACCACAGAGCAGCCTCGTCAGCAACAAGCGCCAGCCGCGGCCGCCACGTCGCAGTCGGCGTCAGAACAACTAGCCTTTCTACGCGAGCAAGAGCAGTTCCAGCAGATGCGTACTCTTCTCCAGCAGAACCCTGACATGTTGAACGCCATTCTGCAGCAAATCGGTCAGACCAACCCCCAACTGCTGGAGCTCATCTCGCGGAATCAGGAAGAGTTCATCAGAATGATCAACGAGCCCGAATCCGCGGCTGCAGGCGGCGGCGGCGGCGGCGGCGGCGGCAGCAGCAGCACCGGTGGCGGCAGTGGCGGTGGTGGTGGTGGCGGCGGCGGCGGCATAACTGGAGAGCCCGGGGTGATACAAGTGTCGCCGCAAGACAAGGAAGCGATTGAACGGGTAAGGTTGTAACAGGGAAGATCATCCTCGCACGCATCCAACGCGCTTTTCTTTTCCATCATCAGCTCAAGGCTCTTGGTTTCCCCGAACACATGGTGGTGCAAGCCTACTTCGCCTGCGAGAAGAACGAGAACCTGGCGGCAAACTTCCTGCTGTCGCAAAATTTCGACGACTAGACAAGAGAGGACAGCAGGAAGAAGCAACACCACACAAGGATTGTGATGAAACTTATCCATTGGCGGCTGGCTATCCGGCCTATGTACTGCACGACGTCAACGAGAAGAAAGTTAGTGTGTGCTCCTGCCAGCACCTGATGTGGATTGATATCAAGAGGACAAGCAAGTTTTGTGTGGTTTCTTCCTCTCCGAAAGCGTCACGTAAATTCCATCTTGCTTAATTGGATTCTCTTATCTATTTTGCGATAGTTTGAGCACAATGAAGAGTTTCACCGAGCTCCAAGTGTCACGGTACAAGTACACGGGCAAGCCGTTCTACTCCCGCAAGTTCTTGGCTTCACATGCCGCCGTATAAAACGTGTATTGCTAAGAAAAGGTCGTTTTACGCCACCTTTAAAGGCCTTCCACGAAGTAAAGGGCTGCATCATGCATATGGCGAGGAATTTATCACGGTGGAGAATCTGAAAAGCAGGAGCGCGAGGTGCAGAAGGTCTTCCATAAAGGCTCCCCCACGCAGGTTAAGACGCCCACCCATCCGCAAGCGGAGCGAGAGCGCGTCACTCACTTTCGGTGTACTTGGTCGCAGACTCAGTCCCCGAGTGTAGCGCCGTCGTCTCATCAGGCGTACGGGGCACGGGAATGGCGGGCCCGGGCGCGTCCGGCGGGGGCATCGCGTACGCGACTACCCCTGGGCGAGGATTACGGTTTGGGGAAGAAGCAGTCTCGTTGTCGGACTGTGGAGGGCCGTTACTGCTCGGCTGAGACGTAACAGGGACGGCGTCGCTGGGCTACACGTTAACAGAGCATGTGATCAAGCTGACAAGCTCGTGATAACCTTCAAAACTCACGTCATTGTACGCGTCCTCCTTCTTCACTTGGTCATTTTCTTCAACTACCTGAAATTTTTAAAAACGCCGCAGTTGTTGCACCGGTGGCGACTGGTACTCATATCCCGGATTACCTCGAACTCTGATAAGTCCGGAAACAACTCCTCCTCCACCTTGGGCTTGCACTTGCCACAGCAGCAGAAGCAACAGCCGCACAAGCAGCAACAGAAGCAGCAGCCGGTGAGGAGGCAGCACGTGAAGAAGAGGCACTGTGGAGAAAGGAGATTCACTTTTTGGTCCGTGGTTTTTTTTGCTTTTGCTCGAGTACTAACCTGGAACCACTTCGAAGAGAACATCATTATGCGTCCCACGACGTCGTCTCCGAACTGCTCGGCCAAGTACAGTCCGAGGGAGCCATACTTGTCGTAGACCTCGCGCTTCTTCTCGTCGCTCAAGATCGAATGTGCGTGGTTGATCCTCTTGAACTGACGAGCATGAGGAGTGTTAGGGCAAACTGCACTGGCATTCGGATTCATTCAAAACATGGAGAAAGTGTCAGAAACATAAAATGTGGTACGGGATCTTTGCTTTTAGACAAGCAAAAAACTAGAGTACAACTTAAAGAAAGGCGGGTCGACTAAGTTCACACAGCTGAAACGCAAGGTGCACAACACATTCCAGGCCTCCATTGATGGTGTGTGGGACCAGAGGATCACCAGGGAATACCTCATTAACATACGCAAGTTTAGGCCCACGTGGTAGACGACCATCAGCAAGGGAGGGAGTCCTTTGAAGGACTGAGGTGAGAAGAGAAGGTTTTAGTGACGGAGTCTAGGGTGAAGATGCCCAAGTCAGTTACAGAAAAGGTGGTGGCTTAGGAATAAGACGACAGGACCTGCGTAACCTAGTGCAAAGTACTTAATCTACGCTTGACGAGAGGCCGCAACACCTTGGCCGTCCGTCACTTCATGCGAAGTGAGCTTGAGGATGAAGCAAGTCAGGAGTGATTCAATGCACTCAATGCAGAATGCACTTTGCTCTTTTTCTCCATGGGCCACTCGTGAAGGCACCCCAACCTAACTGAAGTGCAGTCAAATCTCAAAGTTAGGATAACTTTATGATTGAACAAGCATCACCCTTCCTAAAAGTCATGTCTCAAATTTACGACTTGTGCCTGCCGCTGATCAAGCATCATCTACACGAGGTTTCACCGTACTTACCATTTCTTCCGCCTCGGCGTTGTTGGGGTTCTTGTCCGGGTGGTACTTCAGGGCGAGACGACGGTACTTTTTCTTGATTTCATCGTGCGTCGACGTCTTCGGGAGGTCGAGCAGGACGTACAAGGATTCACCGGAACGCCTGAAAGTTTGGAGAAAGTGTGTAGTCCTCAGCCGCCCGGCGGATCCATCCTCGTGTACTCACGACAGCCTATGAAAGTCGTCCCTGGCGCCGGCCCCACTCTCCCTCCTCTGCCCGGAGTCGTTGTTTTCGCCAGGGACGTGATTGGGCAGCTCAGAGACGGGCATCGTGACGTTATGACTCGCTGTTCCCACAAGACCGCTGGGAGAGCTGTCGAGGGTCACACCCTAGCCGGACTTTCGGACGAAGAGGAGGTGGATGAAGAGCCTCCCTCAGCGTTAATGAGTAATCTTGTCTCTTAGACAAATACGCATCAGCAGCAAGGAGGGCAAGGGGGCGCGCGTGTACCGCATAGAAAACGTCCTCACTGGGGTAGCGTTGGTAAGACAGGACAGCGGTTGAACTTGAGATACTCCTATCGGATTCGCCGGCAAGTTGTCGGTCAAAGCCAGCAGTGCGTACTTGTCTTAGAGACAATGATCACCCGTTCGTGTTCTTGATCACGTTGGCGCTTCCTCCGCAAACTCAAACCTACACCATGGGCACTTCTCGCCAGTCGCTCCGTCACCAGCCTCAGTACCTGCGTATCAGGCGGAGCTACTTGGTCTGTTGATTACGGCTGTGACCAGGCAATTTGACGCAGTCGGCACCAAAAGCTTGTGGGTTCTGACCCAAAGTGGCCAGTCTGGGGCACAGCCTTCGCCGAGCGGGAGGGCCACATTGTAACCGGACGCGTCTTGCCATCGTCACCACCACCGCCAAAACCCGAGATAACCCACAGAACAGATAAGGACCCACACAGACATCATGAATCAAGCACGTCGAGTCAACCTTCGATCCAGTCGAGATTCGAGGTTGACGTCTTATGTACTTGGGTGATTTTATTACAAAAGAACCTTCGATATCATGAGGAACCTCGATATGGAAAAGACATTCCCTGCTTCACGTTATTGAAGGCTGACTGAACTGAAGTAGTGCTACTGTCGCATGGGGTGTCGATATAACCTTTGTGCTGTCATCTTTCCTCTCACACAGACTCTTCATGCTCAGACAGAGAATGTCAACAGTCATTCAGATGAGGATTGGGAGAACAACTTATCCGTCGAGTCCTGTGCGTTCAAGAGCTCTTTCCTGAATTCCAAATAATCAGATCGGTCTGCCGAGACAACTCTGCCGTTGAGGCTGCCGTGGACCTTCAGTGCTGCGAGGTTGAACTCATCTTCACACGCACCTGCATCAGTCGTCTTCTCATTCTTCCACTCTCTACATCTCTCAGCCATGAGTTTGTTGCCAAAGCGCACCAATGTTTCAAGTTCCATGGCCAGGGCATCGGCCTGGGCAGACAGGAGCTCTCTCTGGCTTAGTTGCTGATCGCCTTCTTGAATGATGGCAAAATCACGGCGGATGAGTCGACTCAAGACACTGGTTATGCATCCTAGTTGAGCTCTACTCGGACTCCAGGCTATGACATCTGAGCAGAAGCTGTCAGTAGCCTTGACTTCAACACTGCAGTGGCTTAAGTAAGTGTCACTTCTACCAGGGTTGCAGCACGTCAGGAAGACACTTTTATCCACTTTCGCCTCTAGCCACATGCCCAGATTTTGCCCCAGACCCTCTTTCAGTTGTTTCAGCAGTCGACAATGGCCTTCTCCGTCTATGTCCTGACTGTGGCTGACCTTAAACTTCTTGAAGCAGCTGAACGACTTCAGAAGTGTCGTGTCGGGGAATTTAGGAGGATCTTCCCCTGCCTCCGACGTGAATGTTGGCGGTGGAGCTTGAACAGATATCTTGGAAAAAGTCTCATCACCCTGGCAAAAGGAGATCAGAAAGTAGATGCGGCCCTGAGCTGCTGTCAAGACTGGTATGAGGTCGCTGGCGGCTGCCTCAGCGTACAGGACACATTTTCCTCCAGGACGCAGAATGTTGGGCCAGCCATCAGGCGAGCGGATTCTCCAGTGGACACCTCTGTGGTCGGGCGGCCGCCATTCCCCGAGTTCCATCAGTACCTTGGGCCAAAGGGACACTTCAGTTATGTCGAGCGATGACGCGTTGCTGACTTGGACGGAGTAGATGACGAAGTCGCGGTAGAAGAAGAAGGGCTTCTTTACGTCTGCGGAAACGTCGGGCGGCGTTTTCGGCTTCAGGACGTCAGGATCAAAGTCTCTCGTAATGTCGCATCTGAAAAAGCAGGTAGGGGTCGGGACGTCCAAAATGTTGTGGCCGTCACTCACCTTTGGTTGGCGAGGTCCTTGCAGAATGCGTCCACGTCTTCCCCTACTTCTCTGGCGCTCCTCTCCGCCTCCTCCAGAGTGCGTCGAGAGAGCTGGAGCTGGAGCAACAGGTTCGGGGACGGCTGGTCTTGGTCCCCCTCGCCCCAGCTCATTTTTGCTGACGGAGTCGATCTTCAAATGGTCTCAGCCTCAGTTTGACATCCGAGAAGCCCAAAACGTCTCGTGTTGGGCACGTTACACCATGAGCACCTGAATGAGGTTTTAAATGAATTGAAGGTGAGTAGCCTTCAAGAGAGCCTAGGGATGTGTGCATGCCACGAGCGAGCACACATCTCAGGCACTGTTTGAACAAGCACTGATGAGTTCTGTTGACTCACACATATGCTCAATCTTTAGCTTAGTTCCAGCTTTCCCGTCAATTTCGTTGAACTTTGACTCAATCACAAGCTTCAAACCAACCCGAACTTGACACTCCGATGACTTCTTCGTTTAGCTAATTCAAAACAGTGGCTAAGAGCAACAGCAGCGAGAAAACACTGCTGCCATTTGTGTATCACTGCTGTGCCAAATTTGGCACCAATGGCACCGACGACAAGGACAACGGAAGCAACTTGGCACGTGTTGGCGTCAGGGCTTTTTTGGTGCGTTTCTTCACTTGAGGTTCATCTATCTGTATTAGGAAAAGATGCAGTTTTGTGACCCATTTTGGCGATGGTACCGACGGCACAGAGCAAAGAGAAGAGTTACCACACGCCCTAATCTCAAGATTATGGAACAGTTAGGGCAAAAAATCTGGAAAACTGTGCAAATTGGTGCAAAATGCCAGTAATGTCTCTCGTACAGCACTGCAAGAGCTTTCCCAAGAGCCATCGCACGTTCATCCCGCCCCATCCCTTGAGACGTCGCAGGTCCGTGAAGTTGCGGCTTTTCTGCCCGGTCTAGCTGAGATATCTCTGCGTTATCCATTTGACCGCTTGGAGAGCTGTAGTTGACCCCGTACGACGCGGTGGACGTGATCGGCCCCTCTAGGTAGCAGTAGTTGTTCTGTATAGTAGTTATTTTGTGGTAGAGGTTCAGAAACAGCGACTCTGGTGATTTATGCCGTTTATAATTAGTGAGGATTTAGTTGGTCATCGGTACTCGGCGAGTACTCGGTCGTCTGTGCGTACTCGGTCATGGGCGAGTACCGATGACCATGCCAACTGGATCCTCTTCTTCTGGGGGTGGGCTTTAACTGAAGTCATGACAAACTGCACATTGTTCAGCTATACTTTAACATCAATGTACTTTAGTAGCTGGAGATGATAAGCAATTGTGTAAGCCCTTATCTACCATTTTACTGCAACAAAGCATGAAAATCTGGCTTGAAAAATATCTTTTAGTACAGATGTTCGCCTCAGATGCTTGTGGGGAAATGTTGACTTTCAACCTGCTTCTCACTCTTGGTGGTTCATGCACCATAGAGTTTCAGCGCCAATATCATTCGGCCAATGAAAGAACCAAGAAGAGCAGCATTTTCTTTGCAGTTGGAGTAAACAGTTAACCGGTTACAGCGGAAGCCATGAGATTTAACTGGTTGCAGGCTGTGCGTAAATCCAAACCCAACTGAATAACCCAAGGTATTTTACCACTTGCTCAAACAGAACTGTTTTTACCTAGATGTGTTCCTACCAAGCGTTCATGTGAAGCAATTCCTTCTTGGAGCTGTGCAGCAACACAGTTGACCTCTCACTGCACAAATATTAACATGCTTCGCCAAAGACGACACAGTGCTGTTCCCAATATATTTGCTGATGTCAAATCATTACATGAAGCTCCACGTGCTGATTGTTTCTTTTTACATATCACGTGGTTGATCAACGAGCTTCATCGCCCTAAATACACCTATAATACATACTGACGATTCTACGCCTTCAGTCATGGTCTCAATGATCACAGTGGTTAGCAAAGTACTGCAGGGTCTGGGCAAGGTGGCGGACGGTTTTCAGCCTGCAGCAAAATTCCAGACCATGACTGGTCTTCAGTTCCTCCATCCGATGTGCGATTTCCATCCTGAGCTCAGCAAATTCGTCAACTTCGTTCTGGAAAAGAAGGAGTCCCTTTAGAGTGCATGATCTTTAAGCAAGAGTATTAACACCAATTCACCTTCATGTCGTTGCAGTCAACCTTCAGTAGAAGAGCCAAGAGGTAAAGCTTGAAAATGTCTTCGTCAACTGCAAAAGGTTTGAGGATGGACAAGTCAGCATAGATGGCCTCCAGCTTGGCCAGATCCCAGTTCTGCACAGTGACAAAGCTGGCCATGGTGACCTTTTTGAAATTGCCGGATCGCACAACGTTAGGGAACTTTCTCAGCAGGATATCAGTATCGAAGCGCCCAAAAGCTCGTGTTGTCTGCTGGCGTCCATCCACACAGGACTCCTGGCGTGCAATGGCCAATGCGACAGCACTGAACACAGCATCTTCGCTCACCCTTATGCCATTTGAATTGGCAGCGTAGCGCAAGCGGTCAGCCCACACCAACAAAACCTTGGGCAAGAAAGTCTTGGAGAAGGGCACGTCGAGCGTGTACATGGCATACTCCTTGATGAGGTCTTCTCCAAAGGGGAAAACATCAAGACTCTCCTGGAGACTTTTCAACAGGCGCTCGAGGCTACAAGGACCTTGACTTGACATGTCCGGAGAAAAAATTGCGCTGTGGCTGCTCCTGTTCCAGTCGACGCCGCTGTCGAAGTGGAGTGACATTTGGCGCACCAGCGCAAGGATTTGCAAGAGCTCTTCTTTTGCGGCACAGTTGAACTTGTTGTGAGCCCACCCCGAGCACTCAAGGACGAAATCTTGAAACTGTGTGATCTTGTCTTGCTCTTGCAGAGTCATGTGGTCCTCAATGTTGTACAGACACAAGAGGGCGATTGCACAGTTGCAATCAAAGTTTAGGGCAAGGTCGGACAGTGCCCGGGCATAGTCCTCATAGCGTTTCATAGCATCCTCACTGGTAAAGAGATGAACCATTCCGTCAAAGGTGGTGATGGGTAAAAAGCGGAGGTAAGAATCCTCGTTAAGGAAATCGGGCACCTGGCACAGAAGCAGCCACTGTTGCTGCTTGTAGCCAGAGCCAGCAAAGAAGTACCTCCCCAGGAAGTACTGGCCAAACAGCTTGGTGTTGTAGCTTAGCAGCTGCTGCTGGTCTCCACAGGGCAGAGCTCGGAACTCAGGAAATTGATACGCGTAGCTCTTCAGGAGGTAGGCAATGGTTTCCAGGTGACTGCGGAGGAGAAAAGTGGTGAACTCCCCGATGTCCTCCGCACTGCCTCCTTGGCTCTTGTGCAGAGAGAACAGCTTCTGCGAGAACGCTGACGACGATATTCGGACGCTCTCGCAGGCGCCCATCCAGCTGAGACGGCCATACTTAACGAAGTCAATTATGTTGCGGTTGTCCGCGTCACTGTCGAATTCACTCCGACAATCGCCAAGAGCAGGTGGACTCTCTACTGCTAGCAGCTCTTTCATCCTGCCCTCAAGTCGCCCTCTTCTGGCCTCCCTCTCTGCCTCCAGGTACTGCTCCTGAACGCTGAGGACTGGCATGCTCTGACAGTGCAGAGACGCGGCTTCCATCTTCACTTCGTCGTCTGGCATAAGGTCAACAAGATTTTCTGCCACATCGTCGCTGTCCGAGGAGGTGACGTGACGCGTGCTAGTTTTCATCACATTCTTCGTCAACTCCTCCAGGGACTCCAGAAATTCGTCCAGACTGTCTTCATTGTCTCCTTCCGTGCTTTCAATCTTGTCGTTGCAGTCGTTATCGTCATCCATATTGAGGTCGTCTGGCTCCGCGTCCTCCTCTGCGAGCTTCTTCCTGCCTGCCCTTGTTCTTGAGTGCCTTATCCCACAGCCGTCGGCCCCACCGTTACGCATACCGGCTTTCTTGTCCTTCTGGTTCTTTCTCTGTTTTCTGATCATGCGTCTAAACCAGCGCTTGTATTGGCTCTCGTTCATGACGGCCTCAGCGCGCATACCCTCCCGCAGGCATGCCTCGAAGCGGCACTTCTTGCACTTCTTTCTCGTCTCAAGGGTGATGATGCAGGAGCCGCCGTTCTTGCACCGCATCTCGGTCTTCATCTTTTGCTGTATTATGCGACGGAAGAAGGCTCTGCAGCTTAGGCAAGAGCTGACACCGTAGTTGAGATGGTAGCTGTGCGTATCCACCTTGCAGATGGCGCAGATCTGGGTTCGCTGGTGCGAATCAACGGAGATGCCGCTGCCCACGCTCCCGTTGGGCGAGCCCACCTCAGTTGATGGGGAGAAGGAGCTGGAGCACTTGGCAGAAGACATTATGATCACGAGTGTTCTGGCCGCGGACGTCAAACCCTGGGGAAGCGTCAACAACAGCCGGGATGAGAAAACAGAAGGAGAGACGAATATGCTTCTGCCGTTGTCAAGGCCGAGAAAGAGTACTACTGCTAACGCAGTTTGGGGCGCGCGCTCCTCCTCGCTGGAGCTGTACTACAGTCAGTGCAACAAAGGTGTACTACGCCACTCGACAGACGGACTTGTAGGCACGCCAGCTCCGGGCGAGCGAGGGTGAGCCAAACCAGTAAGCAGCTCCGTGACCACTGAACCTTTAGAGAGAAGAGCTAGAACTAGTTTCAGAAGAACCACCGCATCCACGCCATCGTGTGACAACATTTTGGCATAGTTTTAGGGAGTGTTAACTTTCTTTCCTTCATAACTGTTGAATGTCATCCACATGGGCCAAGTTAGCCAAGTTGGCTTCGGCAAGATAGGGAGCGAAGGCTCGGTGATGTCTCCGCTCCCCTCGACAAACACCATGGACACGTATCGAGTGAGCGCTGTCTCCCAGGCAATTCCTGGAGGTTCTTGACGCCGCTTGCACGGTGATTGCAAGGTGGAAAAGGAGACCCCGGAAGGGCTGCCAAAGTTCCAAAACACGGTCACGTTTTGCAACCGAGAGTAGAAGGAGGACTTCGTCGGCTCTAGGGTCTTTATGAACGTCAGAGACTCGCCAAAATGAGGCCATTTTTGCCAAATTGCAAAAAACGTCTCCCACAGCAGAGTCTGTAGGAGCCTCTGTTGCGTACTCTGCCGACTGGAAAAAGAGGGCGTATGGCAACACTTGCCAACTCGCTTCTCAGCTGATGGACTGCGGACAAGGGACAGCAGACGGAGAACATAATCGATAAGTAAGTAAATAGTGAAGATGTGCTAACATCACACGAGATGTCCCTTGTACGAGGCCTGGCCCGCGTGCTTCTGATGCCTCGGCGGCCGCTGGCCGCCAGTGGGCGGCACACTCGCGGCGTGACAACACGCGAGTCCGGTGCCATCTTGGAGGAACCACGCAGAGAAGTCCGCTTCGGACTGCTCAAAGTCTTCGTCACCGTGATCACTGGCCTCACCATTGGCGCGCTCCTCAGCCAGAAGATCGCTGCCTTCCTGGAAGAAAATGAGCTCTTTGTGCCAGAGGACGATGATGACGACGACGACGATGACTGAACTGATCACCCTGCTCTAGTCATGAATTTACATTTTACAGTTTGTGCCATTCATAATGCAAGGAAACTTACTTAGTCATACATTCATCTATTTAATGCTTTATCCAATCATTGATTGTTGGAAACTTCTTCCGTTATCACAGCAAACAAATACATGCCGATCTCAGTAAAGACCCTCTCACTCTGCAGACGCTGATTTCTCCTAACTGCATGTTAAAGGTCCAGCGCAGTTTCGTCCGGGACGAACACTTCCCTGTGATCGTCTAGGCCGATCTCCTCTCTCTCAGTCGAGAGGTCCGCGACAATCGCACACACTGGAACGTTGTCGTCTTTGTTTGTGACCATGATTGTTGGGTGGTCATCTACAAACTACACAATTATACGGACGCTGCACAGGGGTATGTCTGACGCAGGTCTGCACTTCCCCAGATGGACCTTGATAAAGTCATACCTTCGGCTGTGGCAGTAGCTACTCAACGTGGTCTTGCACACAGCCGTCCGGCTCATCCCTTCGCTCGTTCGCGACCTTGGTGAAGCTATCACCGGACGAGATGCGCATGATGTTTCACTGGGGAGGGGGGGGAGTTTGTTTTCCATGGCATTTATCGTTTGTTCTGGACTGGAAACAGCTTAAGGGGGCTAGAAAAACAAACAACCTATGTTCTTGACCAAAACTATTCCGCACTACACTTACTGGCTGATGCTTTGAGACTGGGACGATGGACTTTAGATGACGACACACGTTATCGTGCTTACCCCAAGCACCACCGCCCACTTCTCGCTGTCGAGGAAGTGCTCTACTTTGAACTCTCCTTCGAACGTTAGGTCAAATATGAGTAGCAGCTGCTACAACATCAGGGCTTTGTAGTTCCGTTGAGTACGAGTACATTGGAGAGTAACCACTGTTCAGGTGCTTCTGTTCTTTGCTCTAAAGCCCAACTTCCGTTAAGTTCATGTTTCTACATCTTCATATCAGCCAATAATCCAGTGAACCAAGGCTTTTTGGGTCGCCTGTTGAGGCATCCTAGGCCTGCTATTTCATGCTCTCTCCTCTTCAGCCACCACTTGTCAACATAACAGTTGTAAATGTTCATTTTTCAAGTCTTCCAGAATGTTTTTATGCCGTGTAAGTGAGAGACGACCTTTCCGAACCTGTCATTGTGCCGGCCGTCGGGTTGTACGTATGTAAAACAGTGCCAGAAGGGTGCCAAGTGCCAAAAACTGCCATTCAGCACTCGATTAGAGGGGGAGGGAAGCAAAATGTTGTGGACCCCTCAGACTTCTGGAGAAAATGGAAAATTGGGTGAAAAATGTCTCTCAAATGACTCACGTAACAATCTGATCTTCACTCAATGAGTGTCAAGCCTAAATACTGCAGGTTTGTCTTCCTTTTCACTCACATTAATACAGTTTTCAATTGTGATTGGACACCTAAAGTTACATGACAAAGAAAGGCTCTCAGCCATGACTTGAACAACATGGTCGAGATAAGCAAGGATGGATCCACTCAGGCAGTCATCAAAGAATCTTTTGCAGCTTGAGCTTGAACACGCCCAATTCCTCCTCTACTTTGTGCTGCAGCTCCGAGGGCCTCGCACGCGGGTGTGCCTTGACGTAGTTGGCGATGTTGACGATGGCCTCGGAGCGCGCCTGATCGATGGCGTCGTCAGGGGAGAGACGCTTGTACACATCCACGCAAACCTAGTGGTTGCAAAAAAGACACAAAATACGCAATTTTTATGCATCCGGGCTGCTGGCGGACTACTTGTTCGTCACCTGCGCCGCCGTGATGGCCTCCAAGAAAGGCTTGCACCGGTCGCCCTTCCTTAAGTACGCCAACAGGGCCATGTTTTGCAATGTGGACCCGTTCTTATCCACAAAGTCCCTCAACTCCTTGGGTAACGCAGCCATGACGAAGGGAACTGTTGTCAACGGGATCCTATGAGGCATATAGATGGTGTAGGTATATGGAGAGAGTGTGCAGCAAAAAATGTCCTCACCTGTGCAAAAATGGTCTCGATAACGTCCCTTTCTACTTGGATATGCAGCACAAATGTTTCTATCGACTTTCTTTCCATCAGCTTATCTCCCCCTGCTGTCCTACTTCGCCCTGTAGTTGCTTCTGCCATTTCGGCCGTCATCGTCGTCGTCGTCGTGGGAGGGTCTGTGGAGGTCTTCGCCGTTGTCGTATTTACGCCTCAACAGGCGATCGCGGCGCCTCTCGCGGACAGACCCAGGAGTGAACGTACCACCGTACAGTACAGGGTGCGTTAAGAGCATTCTCTTTTCCACTGTCCAGACACCCTGTAAGGTTTACTTTGCCACCTCTCCTGCTATGGCTTCAGCCCTCGTTGTTCTCATCGCCCTCGGCCATTTGGGACTTATTGGCCTTGATGTAACAGCTATGATCTATTTATCTAAAGCGTTAGGACTTTATGTACTCTGTCTGTCTGCCTGCATCAGCCAAGTCATACTGTCTCTTCCTGGTACTTTTGACTTGGTCTAGCCATGATGGACTGCCATGGTTCAACTTGGCATGGGTCAAGTACTTCTGCAAGGTAAGACAAATTGATCATTGTGGTCATCATCATGGAGGAATCTGTCAGTGAATCAATTTTCAAGCAAAAGAAAGCTGCCCTGTGCAACATCAAGGTAGGAGAAGACATCTCCACCCTCTCCATCGCTCTTGAATAATGAGCTGCACTGCGGGCAGGAGGGACGACGGCTCCCTCGCCGTGTTTATCGTCTTCTTGGAGTTGTGCAGGCAGCCGGCGATGTCGGCAACGACGTGCACAAATATTTACTCCAAGGGGAAAGGACACAAGGAGAAGAAGTTGGGCAAGATCACAGAGACGACGATTCAGAAAATGACGTAGCCCTGGTCTCATTTCCCACATTTCATCATCTCCTCCTCGAAGATCCAGTCCTTAACATGTACCAGATGGCAACCCTGAATCAACAGCTAAGCCGCGTTGCACAGGCGTAGATTGGGAAAGCAGGGCTCGTTCTAGTTTCCCGCTCTGCTCTCGCTCTCCCGCCTCGCACCCCCCGGCTCACGCCTCGCGGTCGGCGCCGGCGAGAGCGCGTGCATGAACTCGGAGCCGCCGATCTTCGGCTCCAGACCTTCGCTCCGGCCATGAGCGGGGCCTACGCGACGAACGAGACGGATTGGTATGACTACTGCCTCTATGGCGGGACGGCCGTGGCCGCCACCGCGGTCGCGGCCACCGTCGTGTACCACCGCTCTATCCGGCCACGTCTGAAATTTACGGTAGAGTGTTGGTTCTGTCGCACCCGTTGCTCGGTCCCCCAGGCCAAGATTAACGCGTGGACATGCTCAGAGTGCTGCCAGTATAACGGTTTCAACGCGGACGGGGACTACAATTGGCAGGATCCCGCCAAGCACGCGTTGGCTCCCGCCTGCAACCAGCCGCGATTCACAGAGCAGACGACGTCATTGGACCCATCGTCAGACAATGGTCTGTGCCAGAGTTGTAACCTGAACCAGTCGCTCAAAGTCCACCAGCTGGCGACTTTCGTCCCCCACAATGAGTCTGACTTCGATCGAGAGGCGGAGGCCTACGCGGAACATCTGGAGAGGACGTACCGGCTTTGCCGTCGATGTAAGTAACTAAATACACTTCGTACGCACCATGGCGATCCTATCCTTCATCCCATCCTTGTCCTTGCAGGTGAAGCCATCCTTCATCAGACCTTGGGTGAGCAAAACTCGAAGTTGAAGCCGGGACTTCTTTCTTGGCGACTCGAGACTGGCAGGCGAGTTGCGACCCTCAAAAAGCCCGAGACTCATGGTTTCTCCAATTCAGCCAGTGCAGAATCACCGGTGGGGGCAAAGTTTCTCCTGGCTCTGCGCACTCTGACTCTGGTGGCCGCAGCATTGGCCTCGGTCATGGTTGCGCAAGTACCAGAGCTCGAGACACTGCTCTCGGTAGTAGAACGATCTGTTTCTCTGCGAGATCTCGTCACTGGAGTCATCTCCTCTTGGGTCCTATGTGGCCTCCTGTGGCCCACGAAAGCGTGGATGAGAAGCAACATGCCAACATTGATCTTCTGGTTGCTGCTGTACGTCATCGTCGGGACGAACACGTTCGCTTCCTACGTGGGAGAGAGGGAGCTTAGTCATGTCACCTTGGCTGTGTGCTCGCTTTGCTTGATCTCAGCGGCCAGGTCTGTGAGATCATCTTATGCTCATAGAGTTACGTCGCCACCACCCAGAAGACCTAAGCCGTCCGCCAGCAGCAATCCATTCTTTACTCCTTTAGAAGATGACCAGGTTGAAGAACGCACACGGACTCCGTTGCAAGTTGTTGACGACAGCACTGTCACCAATTCCTTGAACCAGTCCTGGTCCTTTGATCAAGAAATGACCATTCCTTTTGAACTGCCAGACGAAAAGAAACCTTACGAAGGTAATTGTGACATTTCAACACTCAGCCTCGAGGACAATGACGACTTGAGCCCAAACACTCTTCGTGCCAACACGACCCCGTCTACCTCTGCTGGGACTTTTTCTCTTCGAAGCTACAGTCCATGCAACTCCAGTGGCATCAACTTCGGCGGCGGCTACTGCGGCAGCGATATCATCAGGCCGGCGAGATTTAAACCCAACAAAGGCAGCCGGGTGGTCAGAGCCTCATGGGTGGCCGGTGGCTATTGGCAACAGCAGCTTCAAAGTCGACGTCGACGGGTCGGTGACGACGACGAGGATGAAGAGGTGTCCCGGTCATCCAGCCAGTCCTCCGGGTTCGTGTCGCAGTCTTCGGCCATGTTGCCCCCCCCGCCGCCCTCTCAACAATACCAGCTGAGTTTACTGCAGCAACAACAGTTGAGCCTGCCCTCGAATTCCAGGGCCAACTCGTTGTGTGACCGCTTCTCCGTCCTCTCCGAGCCCATAGCCGGCGGCGGCGAAGCCGTCAACATGACCCCTCCGTTTCAGCCAGGAGGAAGCAGCTTGGCTGATGTTTCGTTTTTTAGAGAGGACCAGAACGTCCTCGGCAAGCCCACAGCCAAGAGCTCACCCATCCCCACGGAGTTGACAAGCTGCAACAAAGCATCTTCCAAGCTGCTGGAGTATCAGGTCAACATAAATTGTTCACTTTATTCTCTCCTGCTGACTTTGAGCGCCTGTCTCAACGTCTCCGCATGCGCATACCTTCTGTATTACCACTTGTATTTGTGAGTCCCTAGACGATGAAATAAACTTGTGGTGTATTTTCTATAGCTTTGAGTTAAAAACCAAGTGACGCAGATCTCGACAAGCGATCAGTTTGACCTGGAAGTCCTGGAAGTTGCCCAGGTGTTCATATAACACGCAGTTGTTGATGTCGTTTTACACAATGACAATTTGGTCGCACACGAGAACGTTTTCAGAGACATCCTGGGTAGCAAAGGTGACGCAACAGCGAAATCCCCAACTTTCCTTTCTTACGTCCCTCTGGCCTGATATTCCAGACGTTGACACATCAATGTTGTCATCAGCATCTCTCTCCTCTCGGCTCCTGTGGAATCGACTCCGAACCCTCCGGGGGCTACGACCACGGGTGGATGGTGTTCGGCGGCGTCGGCGTCTCACCTTGAAGCTACGGGCGTGTGAGGGAGATTCTTGGTAAAGTGACTTAGGAATGAGGACAGGGTTCGTCAGCTAAATTGTGTCGTGGAACTGAAGCACCCGGATTAAGACGTCAGCACTGCTGTCTTTGGGGCCTCCGGGAAGCTGGAGTCAGTGTCATAGCAAACGAAATTATACTTTGCTATAAATCTTGTCAATGCAACATTGCTCTCCATGCACTCGCTGAGGTGGTGGAAGCAGTTCCACACAATTTGGCTAGCGGGGCGTCAATGTGTACTGTACGACTACAGTACGGGTCACAAATAATGTTTGGCAGACCCGTACTGTAGGTAGGAATCGCTTCATTAGCTCCGATCTCACCTTACTTGGCCCTGCACAGGTCGCGCCTCCTTTGCAGAGGGTGCACTCCTTTGCAGTAGCACATCCTCGCGCAGAATGGCGCCATCTTCAGCGTCTCCCAAGACGTTGGCGGCTCTGCTCAGAGGCGCTTCAACGGTGGTCCTGCTCGCATCCAAATCTACAGGGTGTAGAAAGCTTCTCAGTTCTGGCCGCTGCTCCGGAGTATTTGAGAGGTAGATGAGATGCAAGGTCCGCCAAGAATACACGGCGACCACAAAGGTGACGACGAACAACACGTACTGGCAGAAGGAGGCTGCTACGAAGACGGCTGACATGGGAGTGACGGTGGTGGGAGGACTCACCTCATCGTCCTGGGTGTAGTTAATTCATCGATACCTTCTTGCATACACTGCATTACTGATGACCTTACCTAATGGTTCTATATTCTGCACTGTTTTCTTATTGATGTACGTATTAGTTCAATATTACTTCATGTGTGCATGCTCACCTCAATCCTGTGCTGGATATACCGACTTGGAATGATGCAGGAGTAGAGCACAGCCAGCTTAATCTGGATTACAGGAGTCGAGATTCATACTGGCCGGCATCGTGTATGTCACATCGAGCTGCTCTCGCAGTTTTAGTCTAGATCATGCAGTACTCAAGCACCTGTTCGCATAGCAAAGAACGTACAGACTTGTGGGGTCACCGAAGCCCAGTATAAATCCCGTCCCTGCATGACGCCGCTGATGAAGGCAGTCACTAGCCACACAGCCACGTAGGTGAGGTGGCGGCGCTTCTGTTTCTTCACGAGAACAACGGAGACTGCAACGGCACTCATGGAAACAGCCACCCTGGCCAGGAGCACGGTAAAGACTGCGGTTAAGAACTCTTGAGAGAATTCGTCGGTGTGCAAGGCGTAGACTGAGATCACCCAGAGGTTGACAGCCACGTCGAGCGCGTTGGTCGCGATCACGAAGCTGCACATCTTGCGAAGGTCGAACACGTCAATGGGTAGGCAGAGACAGCAGCATCTTCTGAGTGCGTTCGCAGCAGAGGATCTCATGCCTTCGCCTCAGAATGTCTTCCTAACGGTGACACCGACTTGCCATATTTTTCAGGACTGTGTTCATTTAATCCAAAGTTCTCCAGCGCCCTGTGCATTGTCAGCAATGAGTCGCGTGTTAGGTGTTATGACGCCACCTTCGTCCTTAGGATCGGGCTGATGCCGACATCCACCCTTGGGCCGTGGTGACCCCGACGGCGAAGATCGCCCCATGTACCCGAAATCGTCCTACTTCTTCACTGAATTGCTGTGCCTCGGGCCAGTTCCTGACATTAGTTGGCACGGACTTCTGCGTGATCAAGATGTTAGGTGTTGTTCTGGAGGATCACGTACGCAATGCGCCAACTGCTGAGACTGGAGGGATGCTTGGCGCAGGGGACGCCGACCTCTCGCTGCGTTGGTTGGACTTGTATAGGTTGTCCTCCTCACCGAACGCATCGGACTCATGTTCGTGAGGAAAGTAAGTTTTCGCACCTTTCCCTTGTTGCCTTCGTTGACGTTGTTCAACTCTGCCTCACACTACTATGCAATCGTCACTATTGAGTTTCATTGGATTATCATCATCACTGATCTTAACCTTGTGAAGTAGCCGAGACAACAGCAAAACAGGACTGAGGATCACTCTGAGACTAACTGATCCTCATACAACCTTCCTTTCCGTCAGCACTCTCAAGTTGTTCAAAAGCCTTGCATTATCAGACGTCCCCATCCGATTTCATAAACTTGTGGTGTATTTTCTTTAACTTCGTTGAAACCAAGTGACGCAGATCTCGACAAGCGATTGCTTTTGTAGATGATTGTTATTGAACTTGCATTTACATGTTCACATCACCAAGGAATAGGAATAACGTATACAGCAACTGAACATCTTCACGACTCCAAACGCTCATGAGCTTCAGGTGAAATGTGTCAGTGTAGAGAATCCGTCTTCATTAATCTTTGCACTTTCTGTGAACGGGTGCTCACGAATGTCTATCAGTGGTGGACGAAGGCTGCTGATACTAAACGCAAATACTTATGATGCTATGTAGGTGCTATGCCGACTGATCCATGGCCTCCTGGTCCCAGCGCTCCATGACGCCGCTCACGTACTGCGCCACGTCCACGTTCTCTCCGTCAGATCGCTTGATAAAGGGGTGTTCCAGCAGTTTGGTGTACTTAGGTCTCTGAGACTCTTCTTTAATAAGACAAGTGTTAACAAAGTTGATGAACTCGACGGTGAATCCAGCGCCGTTACTGCGGGGGTCCAGCCTAGGGGGGTCACCATGCACCACTTGCTGAAGTTGCTCAAATACCGAATTCCACTTGGGGTACGGGAAGAAGCCGGTGGCCAGCTCGATCAAAGTTATGCCTGCGTAAACATTGCAAGTAAGTCTGACACTTTGTAAACCTAAGACACACTTGTACAGCAATACCAGGACAGAAAGTATGACCAGCACGCGCAGAACTGCACAGGCATCTTGCTCTGCTACAACATGCAACTCTCACCTAGTGACCACACGTCCGAACGCACGTCGTATCCTTTGGCTCTCTGAGGGTCGATTCTCTCCGGAGCCATGTAAGGTCGGCAACCAGCATCCCTCGTCTTGGCAATGGAGTCCACGAGCTGGCCAGAAATGCCAAAGTCACAGAGCTTTATATTACCCTTTGTGTCGAGGAGGATGTTGCTGGGCTTCACATCCCGGTGCATGATCTGAAGCTTCTCTTTGAGGTAGTTCAGGGCCTTGACCGTCGCTACCGTGATCTTGCCTATCACTTTTTCTGGAATGCTTTCGCGTAGCTGCTCATAGATGAACTTGTAGAACTTGTCCGTGCTAGTATCCATGACCTCCATACAGATCCAGCAGTCGCCCTCTTTGAAGATGGCGCCAAAGAACAGCACGATGTAGGGGCAGTCGTTGCTCCTCATCACCACGTCCAGGTCCATAAGCAACTCTTTCTGCTCGCGCTCGTCAACCGTCGAGCGGATGCGCTTGACAGCCATGACTTTGCGAAAAGGTCCGCCGCCCTTCTCGCGGAAAGTCATCTTGTTGACGCAACCAAACGCGCCGCGGCCAATCTCGCCGTTATCTTCCAGATCCTCGGCTTCAAAGTCGTATTCGCGGTCGCCCAGACGAAGCTTCCCCGTTGAGTGCGCGCTCCGAAACATAAGCAGACGGCTCTTCTCTTCGCTGGAGGCTCGCAGAGCGCCGGCAGCAAGGTTGAGGCTGCCACTCAGGTTCAACGAAGGCTGTCCCTGCGCCCCGCTGACAGGGACTCCACCACAGGACGAAGCCAGTGACGCAGCCTTGCGCATGTTGGGCGTGGAGAAGCTGATCTTGAGGCCCTGCCGCCGCTGGTGCTGTTCAGGAGAGGTGATGGCAGCGGCATCAGGGATTAAACCACCTCCAGGCGCAGGCAGATTGAGCCCTCCAGGACGCACTCGGTGCTCAGGCACCAGCCCGGGTCCCATAGGTGAAGTAGGCGAAAGCGAAGCCGGAGTAGATGAGGTCGAACTGTGCAGCGAAGCGTTATTGGAGCTGCGCCCCGAAGATCGCTCCCACGACGACGAGGAGGGTCCCGCCGAATCACTTCCCCCGGCAGTACCGCTAGCAGTTAGTAATCTCCCGGACCCCGGGCGATTCAGGCGCGAGAAGGCCGAGGACCCCGCTTGGTTCGACATTGCCGCGGCGACCTCACATTGCCGATCAACGGGAGCAGTTCGCTGTTACCGCCGCCGCTCAAGAGGATCTTCTGCACGTCTTCCGGAGCTGGAAAGCGAACCTACGGGGTTCAGGTTGAGGTTCAGGCCCCTGACTCGTAGGCAGGAAGATGGGAGAGAAGAGAAGGCAGAAGAAAACGAATATTTTGTTACTTCGCAGCTGACGAGTTGCCAAAACTCTGTTCGGAGAGCACCAAAAGCACTTGACAAGTTTTTAAATCACTCGTTCCCATTTTCCCGAGATGCAGTCGACGTCCGTGCGCGTCGGAGAAAATATGGGAAATGGCAGACGGAAAAATGGGATTCGGTTGCAGTGAATTCAAGTCTACCAGTGCTGTGAGTTTCCGGTATTTAAAGGGATTCCTTCGGCTTTGGCCTCTCTGACTGCAAGAAAAGCTGCAAAAAAAAAGCCAGTGACCGCTGGCTTGAGGTTGCGGGACTGCTACGACTGGCAGTGCAGCAACTCAGCCAGAGTCAGCGGGGAGCAGAGCGAGCACAGCGAGTAGAGCCACAGAGCAATTACACCTAGAGTGGCCCTTCCCCTCCTTCCATTCGGCATAGTTACTCCGTGTTAGTCAATAAAGAGGTGCAACGTCAGGCAAGAGCACACCGTCCATGCGCACGCTCATTTTTCAGATGTTGAGACGAAGCATCACAATGCCAGAAGCTAATGAATGATATTAGAGGGAGCTTGGATATCGTTGGCTGAAACCTTTCAGTTTGCAGAGGCAGTTGCGTCTCTCCATATTCATTCTCTTTGGTGGCAGTAGTTATGCTGTGCACGAATCAACGCAGCTGATATCGACGCTGCGCTGACTCTAGCTGCCTGCCTCGCTTTGCCTCTCTCGCTCACGAATGACTCAGGATAACAACAACAGGCAAAAAGGCAGAAGGACTCGAGAGACCAAGGAAGCAGTTAACGAAGCACTAGGAGCTTTTACTTTTCGTGGTCCCCCTGATCCTGGTCACCAACTACGTGAAAGTGAACGAGTTTCAGCAGTCGGGTGCGCGGTCGGATACATCGTGCCTGCGTGCTTCCGCCATGGCATGCCCTTCAAAGGACGTGAAATTACCGGAAGAGGCGCCGTCGATACTGCTACAGGAGCAGCATGTTCGCTTCATTCTGAAATACGACGAAGATGAGGAAGAGTACGTCATGTCGGAGTTTCTCAGGATGAACGCTGTCTACTGGGCAGTCACTGCCATGGACGTCATGGGACAGCTTGAGAAGGTCGACAGGGAAAAGGTAATTTCGTCCAGCATTCCATGCCGCAATGCAGACCCTGTCTTACTCCTTGTTCTGTTGCAGGTTCTTGACTTTGTCCAGTCCTGTTATTGCTATGACGAACAGAGGCAGGCGGGTGGCTACTCTCCAGCACCTCGTCACAATTCACACATTTTGTCGACTCTCAGCGCAGTGCAGATTGCCACCACCCTCGACGCTCTGGACATCATAGACGTGACGTCAGTTGGTAAATATGTCAGGAATCTTCAGAATTCGGACGGGTCCTTTTTCGGCGAGCTTCGCGAGGACAGTGATGAATACACGGAGGTTGATGTACGTTTCTCCTTTGCCGGCATCGCCATTGCCAAACTCCTCGGTATCCGAGGGAAGCCCTGGGTCAACGACCATCATGGTTCTGACCCAGATGTAGCCATAGACGTGGAAGAAGCTGTCCGGTTCATCTCATCATGCAAGAATTTTGACGGTGGCTTTGGTTCCAAACCCGGTAGTGAAAGTCATGCTGGCCTCATATACTGCTGCTTGGGTTCCTTGTCGTTGGCTGGGAGGCTTGACCTGGTGGACCCCAACTTACTGGGATGGTGGCTGTGTGAGCGACAGCTGTCTCAATCCGGTGGGTTGAACGGTCGGCCAGAGAAACTACCTGACGTGTGCTACAGCTGGTGGGTCTTGGCCTCACTCAAGATCTTGGGCAGGCTACATTGGATCAACGCAAACAAGCTGCGCCACTTCATCCTTGCTTCCCAGGATGATGAAACAGGAGGGATCTCAGATCGCCCTGGTGATCTCCCAGATCCTTTCCATACACTCTTTGGAGTGGCAGGGTTGTCGCTCCTGGGAGGGGAAGCAAAACTTAAGCAGGTGAATCCTGTCTTATGTATGTCTCAAGAAGTGATCGACCGAATGAGTATTGACACTCAGATGCTCAGGATGTGATGATGTGAGTTTTTCAGTCTCTTATCCATCTGGTACGATGGTAATGAAACCTGCTCAGTACTTTTTTTTTTTTTAGCAGTGATGCAAATCGAAACACAGCAGTAACAGTTAGAAGGTAGGGACACAGCTGATGCGTCTTGACTTGCATCACCACTTCAAAAAAAAGGGCTGTGTAGTTACTCCTCCGATTTTGTGTGATGAATTCTCCTTACTGTGGCAGCACAGGAGTGAGTAAACTTCTTGTCGATGAAGGAGTGTATCGTGGACTGTGTTCATTATTATTTTTGGGAATATAGAAGTAAAGGAGCACTACCAAATTGATGTCTAGGCTTAAACTGACTACATCACTAGTAAAAAGAAATGTTTATTAGTTGAAGAACAGGAGCCTATTCTTTTACGTCTCTTTTTACAAAAGCCCCAGTGTATAGAGTGGAGAACTTCCCAAAAGTTTGCGAGCATAACTTGAGCAGCTTCTTTTTGCAACTGGAGAGAAGGAGGAGCTTGAGTGGAAGCATGCTTCAAAAATGTCAGAGTGTGTAATTGTCTAAAATTATAAACAGTGATGCAACAGTGGTGTCGACAGACTGGAATGAGGTTCAGTGGCACAGCTAATGCCAGTTCTGCTATTTGGCCCACATCTCCAGAAGACTTCTCTGAGCCTTTCCCATCGACAATGGAGTTTTCTTCTTCAGTAGTCCTGAAACTCCTCGAGACCTTGGAGTTGTCAATGGTCTCGTTGGTTTGCAAACAGTTGACATTGACTTGTTTCCAAAGTAGCTGGAGACTTCTTCATCTTCAATCTCTATTTGCTTTTCCAAGATGCTTGTGGGTTGGAAATTCTCCTGGGATGACTCTTGGGATGATGGTACAGATTCAAATTGGAAGACACTTGGCAACTGTGGTAATGAGAGTGGAGGATCACCCTTGTCAGCCTCTTCTGGGGATTTCTTTTCGTCTGAGGTGATCACTGTTTTTGCAGACAGGTTCCTCTCGAGACATTTCTCCAGCTTGTCGACTCCCTGGTTTTGTTTCTCATCACTATTGCTCATCATTGGTTTAAAGGCTTGCCTGCTGGCAATCATCGCAGTGACTTTCAAGTTGTCTGACAAGAGCAGTTCATGAACATCAGTCATTTTGGAGGCAGGTATCATTTGCTCTCTATCACTTTTGTGAATGTCACTTCTGTTCAGTCGGTCAGTATCATAAATGAGCTTTCCACTTATGTTTGGGATCTTGTCCAGAGCATCAAGCCAAGACCCAGAGTTAGACGGGCTTTCTGCTTTCTTCATATCTTGGAGGACATTCTTTGATAAAGATGACTTTGGCTGAGAACTCTCTTTGTGGAGACCATGAAATGGTGAATTCAATGTGGGGTCTCTTTCGCTTGAGAAGAAACGACTTAGAACAATAGTTTTGCGCAGTGGAGTCAGATTTGAGGTCAATGTGGTGTCATGGGAGGAATATTGAGTAGAATAATTTTTGGCCCTGGAAAGGTCCGTAGAAGTAGGCAGACCAGGAGCATGGGTACTCTGATCTGATTCTCCAGGGAAGGTTCGGTTCACACTATCCTTTTCAGCACTGTATATCCAGTCAATTTTGTTACCATCGTCAGCATCACCAACTTCTGAAGTGCCCGGCATTTTCCGCTTAATACATCTTTTAAAATCACCAAATACTGTTTGAGTTGCACTGCTGCCCGCTGATCTGCTTTCCCTCATCTCTCCAAATGGTTTCTTGGCATCGTAGTATGGACTCCAGATGCTAACATGGTTGGTTCGGGTTCCGTAGAGAGGCTTGTCAACTGCTAGGGGTGAATTGTCCGGATCAAAATCATCAAGTTTCTCCAGAGTATGCAGGTGCAAATTTCCTAGACACATCTGCATAGCCATCTGATCATCCATTGGAGTCCCTGCATATGACAGATCTCCCAAATCTTCCCCATCCGGATACTCATTGAGGGGTCTAAGTCGGCGCGAACGCAGATCAAACACCAGCTGGTACAAAAAAGTGTTTTCAGCCCTTATGAAGCCCTCTATGTAGTCCTGGGTGACATTGAGCAATGACATGTTGAGATAAGCAGGCATCTTGGGCAAGGCACGACGAATGTCTGGATCACTGACAAGTGACCAGAACTTGAAGGCTTTCCCCAACCCGATTCCGTGCAGAGATGCCAAATAATCACATCCGGATGTGATGCACATGCGTCGGAACTTATCAAAAGAGAACGAGTCTGCCCGAGCACCCAAGCAAGGACCCAACTTTTCCCTCTCGTACAGGATGCCATGGCCAGTGTAGCTCAACTTAAAGAGAATTTTCTTGCATCCAAATAGCGTGAGATCTGAGTCTTCGGAGATGATAAAGTCGACAAGTCCAGCGGAACATAGGAATGCCAGCTGGGCATCAGCTTCGTACGGCGCTACCACACAGTCGATGTTCCTCTCCCTGCAGGCTGTGATGACACGCCGAGCCATCTCTGGCGTCACGTCTACACAGCGCTGGTAGCACTCTCGCGCTTCACGGGTGCGCCCCTGGTGAAGATAGTCAATTGCCATTTGACGATGCTTGGCCCTATTTTCTCGCCTTTTTTTCTCTGTCTGGGCCTTGGAGGGTAGGTTGCGCCCATCAAAGACGACGACGGGCTTGATCCGGTGGTGCAGCAATACATCAATCTGGCGCATGACGTACACGACATAGCTGTCAGTGTCCTGGCCACGAACCAACTTCTCAGCACAGCCGAAAGCGCCTTTGTGCAGCCAGCAATAGGCGTCAATAGCAGCCACCGAGCCCGAGAGCTCACCCAACTGCGCAGGGCGGGAGGCCTTCTTGAGGAAGGGCAACAGGCCGGTGATTCCCATGGCGAAGACGGCGACGTCCAACGACCTTTCACTACCTTCCGATTTTCCCACCCCCGAAGTGTATTGAAACCAAAACAACATTTGTTACCACCCCAAGACAGCTCATCATTACGTCTTCGTTCTTCTTTGAAAGAATTTGGTGCATTTGGGGAAGAAAGTTGTGGTCACGCTGGTGCCGCCGAGGCACATAGTAACAATGCCTAGAGTGACCCTGCCCGGTGGCTCCCTGATGGCAACTCCTTCAGCTCGTCCGCACAACTGCTGCGCAAACCAGCCTGGTGCAGAGTTGACAGCCTTGCTCTTTCATGCGCTGTCAACTTGACCTCATTTCTCACCGATTTAAGCGAAAACAGCTTTAGTAATTGCCTAAGATCGTTAATAAAACTTGTAGTGCAAGAACATTGCTTTCTACTCATACTGCACAATGTCCTCCAACCCTTAACATAGATTCGATATAAGTTGTCAAACATTAGACCTTTCAGTACATAGTAGACGTGTTCTCTCTGAGTTATCTCTCTGAGGGAAGGGGGCGCTGTGACTCGCCGACGAGGGCACTCTAGGTATAGTTACTCTGTGGTAGAGCAAGCAGAGCTGCCCGACGGCCGCCCACGTCCCTGTCTCTCTCTCCTCTGACTGTCTCTTCTGGCCGGAGCTGCGCGTCGTGTGCGCCGCGGCCGCAACGAGTGAGGCTTGGGCCAATGCCTTCTTCTGCTTCTCCTTCTGCTTTTGCTTCTTCCCACTTGCTCAAAGTGTCACTAAGCTTGTGATCTGTACGAGGTGTTCGGCATCGGCGGACACCAGACCCTCGGCAAGGGCACGCTCGTTGTGGCAGGAGGCATGCTCTCCTGCCCCTACTGTACGGCGTACGCTCTCTCCTTTTCCAAGTGTGTCGTCGATTGAGAGCGGAGGAACAGGTGTTTCATCGCCATGTCCCCGGCAGGGAAAACAACCATTTTGGTCTCACCTTCGAGAGACGACCCATCACGGTCTTGCCAACCAAGTCCCCGATCTCGCTAAGCTAAGCCGGACCACTGGATCAGCGATTCCAACGAGGGAGAATCGACCCCAGGGATTGACCATGCACGTCGACGAAGGTGGCGGGGACCGATGATGAGCTGAACCAGAATCTCTTTTCCCGTCAAGCCGTCCGCCACCTGTATCCGCACATGCGAGCGATCTCGTAAGAGAAGTTGATCTATTGCACCCTCCAAAAAGAGCACAAAACTGATAAAAGTGCCCCCTCCAAAGGCAGGCGTCGCCGTCTGCCCTTACGACTCCAGCGTCGCCTGTCACGTCTCTCCTGCAGCCCGCCGTGATGGACGTGTCGGAGAAGCTGAGGCGCTTGAAGCGATCCCTGGACGGTTTCATTTCCTTCCGAAAAGCGGTCTTTATCATAGGTGCCACGCTCATGGTCGTACTTTACTTGGGACCCTCGTTCTTCGACTGGCTTCTCGGCGAGTCCAACTACCGCATGGGTGAGTTCGACGCTTTCTGGGTTGACTTGGTTGGGCCTGAAAGTGCCAAAGGATTCGATTGTCGTCAATCCCGTGTGTTTCAGCGCCCGTGTCTTCTTGCGTGGACGAAAAGTTTCTGCCCTACTCAGAGGACCTTCGCCGGCTGAACGCGCACGGTCTGCATAATCCCTGGCGTCCTCTGGAGGACGTCGACTACGTGCCTTACGTAGGCAATGGGCACATCGGCCTGGCTATACTTGAAGACTCCGCTGACAGAATCCACATTTTTGGCGGTCAGCGGCACCTCAACCTGGCGGTTCCTCTCAGTCCGGTGGTCAGGCTGACCATTCAGCAGGGTGGAGAGGCCGACGCCGCCATGTCTAAGCCACCAGAGTACGGCGCCATCGTCCACTACACGAAGGGGCTGGTGCATACTGTCAGATGTCTCGATACGGGAACCAGCTTGGACGGAAGCAGAAGGGTGAGCGTCAGCAGTCAGATATATGCACACAGAACCATCCCGGCTGTGCTAGTACAAGAGATCCGGGCGGCGAATCCCACTGAGGAGACCGTGCACCTCAGCGTTGACCGTGTGGGCATTCTGGACTGGAAGGACGTACAAGCCACGCCAAAGACGTGAGTGGCACGTAGTTTCTTCCCGCTGTTAAAACATAGTCGGCGTTCACATTGTTCCCGTTTAGGCTGGACTATGGGGACGGCAATCAAAAGTATATTGTGGTCGCCGGGCTGCTGCCGTTGCCCGGCGACTCTGCGCGCGCCAAATATGTAGTGATAGTGATGAAGAAGTTACCGTCGACGCTGGAGGTGGCTGCCAAGATGTCCAAGACATTCAGCGTGGTGACATCCGTCGCTTACTCCACCGAAACTGTATCGTCTCGAGCTGATCCCGACGAGGTCGTCAACCTCAAGGAAAAGTTGCAGGAAAATGCCATCCAGGTGAGGCTGAGCTGGTAGCTCAAGCCATTGAATGCAGAACGTACTTCGTACACCACTGACTGACTGATGACTTTCCACGTTGCAGGCGCTTTTGCAGGCTGTGAGCATGACCCAGCAGGACCTCCGGGAGAAGCATTTGTTAGTGTGGCAGTCCCTGTGGACCACCGGTTTCGGTATTAGCCACTCAATGGCGGACAACGCCGTCAACGGCGGACAGATCAACGCTACCATGTACTACGTCCTTTCCCAATCTCCGGCGCTTGTCCACTCCGAACAGGCCACGGAGGAGGAGAAGAAGGAGGTCGCCAACAGATTAGCTTATGCCGAGGGTTGCTACGGGGGAACGCCCACGATGTGAGTGGAGATGAGATACGAATGTCCTACCCTACTCTCTTTTGACTCACCTTCCAACTCAGACAAGCAGCGTCTCTCTGGCGTCCTCTTTTTGCCCTGGAGGAAGTCAATGTTGTTGTCAGGGCTTGGATGGTTACCTTGGAAAAGAATGTAAGTGATCATGTCGGTGCTAATGTACTTAGGAAGACACACAATCCTCTTTCTCCGTAGGGATGCAGTAAGTTGTTGAAGGCCGGAGCAGATGGCGTCTCTCAGGCAATGGTGCTGTCTTACGCAGCCCTGGAATTTCGGGAGGATCATCTTGAGCTGAACTCGCACCCCAAAGACCTCCACAGAGACTACTACATGAGGCGAGTGAGCTATGGCAATGCTACTCACTTGAACATCAGTATTGTCGTTCAAGCCGACAACAAACCCATCATTATCGTCGCCCTGGACAGGAGAAACAGGTGGGAAGACTATTGAACAGAATCGTGTTATAGACCAACATATTGCACATTCATACATATGCACCAACGAACGTATCTTAAGTACTCCGGGAACCATAATTCACGGACCACCACCGTAGAACGTGGACACTTCTTCTAACTTTTTGAACACCCGTTGAGCTGGAGCATTGATGCCTGGGTTCACACTGTACGTAAACTGTGATGCCGTCCTCTTGCTTGTCATGATAGGGACTATTTCGCATGCGACGCGGGATGTCTGGACCCTCCGGTCAAGTTGAGCACCGAGCCGAAGAAGTTCCCGGTCAAGCTAACTGAGCCAGTAACAGCTATCTTCTACATCACGTCAGAAAGCGAGCACATGGAAGAGCTTAAACATGCCATCCACTTCAATGAGATGGTGGAAGGTGCGATTTACCGCTCAGTGCTTGACGTGATCTTTAAGAACATTTTTCTCCTTCCTTCCAGCACCTGCCCATGAGCATCATGTCTTGGCTCTGCATCGTCACGGCAACAAACTGGGCGGGCTGCCGGCTATTTTCTGGTTTTCCATCGCCTTTCTCGTCCTGGTCTTCCACATGTTTCTGTTCAAGCTCATCTGGCAAGAGTATTGTGCCAGCCAAGACAAGTTCAGATCAAGGTAAAGATCATCCGTCACCAACTGGTCATTTCTCTCGTATCTTTCCTTGCATGTTGGTGATATTAGAGAGGGCATGATCCTTCCGCAGAGACTGAACAAATAGAGTGCAAGGTAAACGACTTATTTGCATAAACTTTCCAAGGGTTTCGTGACTGCAGCCTGTGTATAGTGCTTAGGATGAGGGTCAATGCCACAATTCTCCTGTTACTCATCGCTCAGAGGCACTTTGCTTTGGTTGGTTGTTCAATCCAGATATTGGTACAGAAATGCTAACTCGTCCACGGTGTGTTGTCAACACGTGGGAGGCTGATGCTTGTAGTCAGTGGCACTTGCAAACGTGCGAGGTTTGCATTCCGTACTAAAATCACTGTTATTTTATCCTTTTCAGCAAATACGTTTGATATGCGGCAACTACAAGCATTCTGATTGAACCTTGCACTCATTGTGATATTGTTGAAGTTTATGGTGTGGTGCAACACATGCACACTGAAGAAGATTTGCTAATAAATATGGTGGAAAGAGTTGGACGGTCTCTCTTTCTCTTTCAGGAAGTTTTCGGATTACCAGTGACCGCCGGATCTCTCTGGCTCGCTGTCGTCTTAACGTTATCTTTCACCCTGCATATGTGATAACCGCGCCCTTGTCGTCGTCCCCCATTCGATGAGTTTCTGAAATGTCGAGGGCAAGAGTATTGTTATGTACTTGGATACAAATACAGTGCATTCAAAGAAGTGAACTTACTATGACGTGTGGCTACCAGTACCTCCTGGTGAGGCAGAGCGCCACAGTGGCCAGGAACGTGAGCGCTAAGGAACACATTGTGACGTAGGAGACGAATTCGCCGTCGTCTGAGAGGTGAAATATGTAGAGGAGGTCTCTCCAGCAAGTGTCTCCAGTGCACCAGACAGGATCCTGGCGCACCCAGAACCTGTCCAAGGGTAGGATGCTCAAGATCATTCGACGCTACCTCTACTCATCATCGGAAGCTTACTCTGTAGTGTTTTGGTGATGCCAGATCAGGGGTATTTCCTGGAATCTAGCTGTAGCTCGTAGTTCGAACCTCCTTATGTCAGGGCATTGCTGTTCTCGTTCGCCGAGTCCACCCTTCTGGCACCTCCACTCCCATCGTTCATACTGTCTCTCCAGCAGCACCCCGTTGAGCCTCTGCACCGGCCTTTCTGCAGCGATCAAGGCCCTCGAGAAGGTTATCTTGGCAGCAACTGCCACGGGTACCACGCAGCTGAGCACCAGGGAGCTGCTTGTGCCATTGTTATAAGCCTCGCTCTTCAGCACGGGCACAGAGTCGTTATCGTTGCGGCTGTGGTTGCCACCTTTATACACCTCGGCACTGGCGAAGAGGGCGTCAAACACTTCTTCTAAAGACCGTCTCAGCTGACGGCAGTCGGTAAAGTTGTCCCTGCCGAGCTCCACGAAACAGCCGGACGCGACGACGTCGTCGCCGAATGAGACCTTTCGGACGGAGGCGTCTCTGCAAAGAGAAGAATCTTGCGACTGCGACGCCGGCAGAGACCACGTATGGAAGGATCCACTCGTGACTAATGCCCCTCCAATGTCGTATCCAGGCTGTCCTGAACGACGTCGTGTATTCCCATTGTGATCACGCCTATTGTTCTTGTGGATGAAGGATGCAGAGAATATCTGGTTAAGGATGGCAACCTTTCCGCGCTCCCTTCCGACGATCACGTCACCAAGTAGTATATCGGCGCGGACTCCAGCAAGTGAACCGCCGCCGGACCACGTGAGGGTGTAATGTAGCTCCAGCAAGACATTGGCGCAGGTCCGTGTGCGCCGATCCAGCCGCGCTTGTGGAAGAGAGGAGTCGTTGCCGACGTCCACAGCACTGTATCGATCAGGAAGCTCCTCCAGTTTGTGGGTGAACTTGCACCAGCCTTGACACTTCCTCGTGCCAACCTTTATGTGACTGAGTAAATCGTCGGCAGCGTCAACCTTCATGATGCGAGCCAAGTCCCTCTTGTGCCCGCTGACATACTCGGAAGCGGCATCTGTATAAAAGAGTCTGGTCTGGATGAAGACACCATCGGCGTCAGTCCTGTTCAGTCGCACACTCGCTGAGGAGAGAACTGATCTCAAATCAAGAGCGTCGCACTCGTCCTCTGCAAGCCACCGTGGGCAAGCCGCTGGCGGCGAGTCCCTCAGAAACGCAACTGGCGACGGCACACAAGTCCCGCCAGTCATGACTGGCTGCGGCAGGTACAGCAACCCGCTGAGCCCCGTGGACGAATCGTACACAGTCTCCACGCTCTCTCCAAATCTGTAATATCCTCCGCTGTCATCTCTGAGACCTCCCTGCACGTTATGCTGTTTCATCCTCCTCTCCTCCACCAAGCGCACGCCGTTCACGCGGTAGCTGCCGAGGGACGCGGAGGTCGGTCTGGGCAGCGATGACGACGCAGCCTTCTGAAGGAAGGTCGGCAGCTTCACGAGACCCAACGGAAGTGTTGTCGCTGCTCCGGCCAAAGAAGAAGTCGTCTCCAACAGCACAACCTCATCGTAGTAGAGGCCCAGATAGTTCGGATGGCCCTGCTGGACGCAGAGCAGTGAGTGATGATCACGGCGGAAAGGATCTTCTGCACCACTGCTGCAGTTCAAGTCCACATGCTTCCCTTCGTCGACGCCCCCAAAGAGACCGGGCGTGCAGGTCAGGTTACGGATCGCAGCTTCGGGGCAATCCTGAGTAAAACACGCGTGTGCATAAATGTAATGCATCATGCGAATGTAGACGGCATAAAATAGTAAATATACATTATAACACTGTATGTCACCTGATCGCAGCAACAGTAGGTGTCGCACCGTTGCGGACTGAGGTCGCATCCGCAGGGAGACAACTCCGAATAGTAGGGGAAGAGCCTCCGCTCCTCCCCCAGGTGTTCGGCTGGGCTGCTGGTCCTCGGCAGAGCTGGTGGCGTCGAAGAGTCCTCAAGACTGGGCGAAATGAGGCAGAACAGCATGAGCAACAGCATGTCCGCGGTCTCATTGATCCTCTCGGACGGAAACTCGCACAAGCTTCTCGCACCCGGCCTCACTTTTTCGACTGGAATGTAGGCCAAGGAAGCTTGGGCTGTAAAAACAGTAGCATTACCGAGTGCTCCGCGGCGGCGCCGGGAGGTGAAGACGTCCTACTCCTCCAAGACACAAGCAACAAGCACAAGCATCACAGCGGTAACAACAGCGCCCTGGATGCGAAGGACCTCGCAATATTATGCACAGCCAACTTCTTGTCCCTGCGTCAAGCGCTGAAGTGACGCACGCGAAACACAAGGTTAGTGGAGAAAGCCGATCCTCCGGCAGAAGCTTCACCTCACCCAGGAAGGAGGACGACGAGGAAGTTCTGGACGGAGCGTGATCACGTCGTGACAGCCTACTATGGCGTCCTCATTTATTAGTAGTCCGACCGAAGCCGGGGATGGACAATGGCCATGGTACAGACGCGTTGAACATGTCTTATGATAACACAAGGCACTTGAACCACATTTATCAGTGCTGCAAGACCACAACCTTGTACACGAACTGTTCTACGCACAATGCACTATGTATAAGTCATGGGTCACACTGTCGAGCAGTGTGTCAGTCTGCATGAATCACCTGAGCGAACAGACGAACAGAAAAGCACGATTCTGCGACATTTGACTAGACTTGACGGAGGTGTACCAGCAGAGCAGCGATGGCAGTGTTGCCCCTCTCTTTCGACAGCCACTCCGTCTCCTCCAGCTTGAAGTGCGCGTCGATCGGAGCGGTGACACCGGCGGTGGGCGCTCCGACCTTATAGGAGCCGGGGTGAATTTCAATCAAGAGAGCGACCTTAGCTGCTTGCGTCGTCTTGGAGTATCTGTCTCTGAAGCTGGATTCCGGGCAGAGGTTCGACACATACTTGAGAGTGGGGGAGAAGAGGAGCTGGGGAGCGTCGCTGTCATCTTCCTTGGGTCTTGGACGAGCGCATCGCTGTTCTAGGCCAATATATCCTGGAGCAAGAAAACATGACTCACTACAGACACATGGCTGTGCCAAAGCGTCATCGTACCTGGATGGACGAGCTCTCCGCTGTCCAGCACTCTCCGTAGAACGGCCGGCCGCGACGGGTGGAAAGCCGTGTGCCAGTCGTTAGTGGGGGAGTTCGTCTGCTCAGCGCTCTTAAAGGGGAACTGGCACCAGCCCAGGGGGGCGCTAAAGTCCCTCGGGGGGTCGCCCTTGCGGAAGTAGGCAGGATCTCCTCGTGCCCGATGACAGAACAAGCAGAAACAGACAGCAGGAAGAAGTGATGGCGAGGCGAAGAAGCGCGCGGGG